>OBUS01000002.1_pt1 | contig 369749 bp, 323 predicted proteins | sample 1475921 | NCBI WGS metagenome assembly OBUS01 (sample SAMEA2579948, study PRJEB22360) | human gut metagenome | reverse complement strand
GTGGACTTGATTTTTATTTGACTTGCATAAAAATCGAGTTTTTTATGTAAGTTTGTCAACACTAAACCAATAAAAAGATGAATACATCCAAAGTCTACTTTACTAATTTACGCACGACCCCCAGCAGCAACCTGCTGGATAAGATGGAACGTCTGGTAAAACGTGCCGGTATCGCCAATATCGACTTCAAAAATCAATTTGTAGCCATTAAGATCCACTTTGGCGAACCGGGGAATTTGGCATACATTCGTCCTAATTACGCCGCTCGCTTGGTAAGCCTGTTACGTGAATTAGGCGCGAAACCGTTCCTTACCGATTGTAACACCTTATACTCGGGCCGTCGCTCCAACGCTGTCGATCATCTTCAAAGCGCCATGGAAAATGGGTTCAATCCCATGTCCGCCGGTTGCAACGTTATCATCGCCGATGGCGTGAAAGGTACGGACTACCGGGAAATCGAGATCGACGGGCAATATTGCAAGGCCCCGAAAATAGGTGCCGCTATCGCCGATGCCGATATCATCATTTCCATGAACCATTTCAAAGGTCACGAGCAAGCCGGTTTCGGCGGTGCGCTGAAAAACCTCGGGATGGGATGCGCCAGCGTAGGCGGTAAACTGGAATTACATTGTGCCTCACAGCCTCGTATCGATACGGAGGCTTGTAAAGGCTGTAACATCTGTGTAAAGCACTGCGCTCACGATGCCATCCATTTGAATAACAACCGAAAGGCCGAAATTGATTACGAGCGTTGTGTAGGTTGCGGGCAATGTGTGGCTCTTTGCCAGTACGACGGTGCCGTAATGGGCGAAGGTGATACTTCCGAGCGATTGAATTACAAGATCGACGAGTACACGAAAGCCGTATTAGCAGACAAGCCTCATTTCCATGTTAGTTTTATCATGAACGTATCTCCGGAATGCGATTGCTGGAATCATAACGATGCCGCCATCATCCCCGATTTGGGGATCGCTGCGTCTTTCGATCCGGTGGCCTTGGATAAGGCTTGCGCCGATATGGTTATCAACGCTCCTATCATCGGAGGTAATAAATTAGCCGAGACTCATCCTCACGAACACCTTGAGGGAGAGGATAAATTCCATTTGATTCATCCGGATACGAACTGGCAAGCCGGCCTACGTTATGCGGAGGAAATCGGACTGGGTTCTCAAGCGTATGAATTAATAACGGTTTAATAGACGGAATGAGTACAATTTGCGCTATATCTACAGCTCCGGGAGTAGGAGGAATCGCAGTGGTTCGTGTCTCCGGGCCGGATGCTTTCAAGATTTGTGATCGGATATTCCGGCCGAAGAAGGCAGGTAAGAGTTTATCTACCCAAAAGGCTTATACCTTAACGTATGGTTCCATCGTCGGTAACAATGACGAAACCATAGATGAGGTGATCGCCGCAGTTTTCCGTGCCCCCCATTCTTTCACGGGGGAAGATACGGTGGAAATCACCTGCCACGGCTCGACGTATATCCAACAACAAATCCTGCAATCCCTTATCTCCAGCGGATGCCGTATAGCGCAACCGGGTGAATATACGCAACGTGCTTTCATGAATGGCAAGATGGACCTTAGCCAAGCGGAGGCCGTTGCGGATTTAATCGCCTCCACTTCGGCTGGCCAACATCGTTTGGCTCTAAGCCAGATGCGAGGTGGTTTCAGCAAGGAACTTGCCGAACTTCGGAACCAGCTGCTCCATTTCACCTCTCTCATGGAGCTGGAACTGGATTTCAGTGACCATGAGGAATTAGAGTTCGCTGATCGTAGCGAGCTTCGCACGCTTGCGGATCATATCGAACAGGTCATCTCCAAACTCGCCCAATCTTTCAGCGTAGGTAACGCTATCAAAAACGGTATTCCCGTCGCCATCATCGGTGAGACGAATGCCGGCAAATCTACTTTACTAAACGCCTTGTTGAACGAGGATAAAGCGATCGTCAGCGACATCCACGGAACGACCCGTGACGTTATCGAGGATACGATCAATATCAACGGCCAGCTCTTCCGTTTCATCGACACCGCCGGTATCCGTGAAACAAGCGATACGATCGAAGCTCTTGGTATTGAACGTAGTTTCAAGGCTCTAGACCAAGCGCAAATCGTCATCCTCATGTACGACTTAACCCGTGACCTCAAGGATTTCGAGGCTTTCTATCAAGAAATAGCTCCGAGATTAACGAATAAGTCTGTTATCTTAGCGATGAACAAATGCGATGTATTACCCGCATCCTCTCTCCCAACCTTCTCTTTCCCCACCGAAGGCTGGCATCAAATCGCTATTTCCGCCAAAGGCAAGCTGCATATCGCAGAGCTACAACAACTCCTCACGGAAGTCTCTTCCATCCCCACCCTCCACCAAAGCGACATCATCGTAACGAATGCCCGCCACTTCGAGGCGCTTACGCATGCGCTGGAAGCTATACATAGGGTACAAGAAGGTTTGAACTCCAGCCTTTCCGGGGATTTCATCTCGCAAGATTTACGGGAGTGTATATTCCATTTATCGGATATCGTAGGAGAGGTTACGACGGATCAGGTGTTGGGGAATATATTTCGGCATTTTTGCATCGGTAAATAGTTGCATATAACTAATTGATTATCAATATATTATACAATATACAATAGAAAGTAAAAGAAGAAACAGTCCAACTTCGATGACATTGATAATCAACACATTAAATGCAAAGGAATAATAAAGTATTGTATCAATTTTTCATGATTTTGTCCCCCGTTTGTTCCCTGGACGGATACAAGGGACAAAATTCTGTCCCTCATACAATTTAACAGTGATAAATAGGCAAATTTTATCAGTACCACTAAAACTTATCCAAATTACAGATAATATTCGAATAGAACTGAATTGTTTTTTCAGCCAAAATAGATTCTGATAATCAAGCGATTGGTATATTTGAATATAACAGCAGAAATCATCACCAATGAGATTTCATATAATACATTTGATAAATATTCCCAACCATTATTGCGAAGTATTCGAATCATGGCATATTGAACATCCTCTTAAGTCTCACAGTGATTTTTATAGGGTGATTTGAAGAATTCACTGAAAAATATTTGGAGTATTGCGAAATTATTCTGTACATTTGCGCCTCTTTTGAAAATTTACAATGCAGCAAAATAGAATGAACATATTATCCCAAACGACAATTCGAGGCAACAAATGCTTCGAAGTTCAGTCGTATGTTCTTCATGTTTGGAGCATTGAAACGCCAGAGAATATCATAAATACTTTCCAACGAACAGATATAGGAGATAAGATGCGATAGATGCTCGTATCTTGATCTTAAAATAAACAACAGAATAGTTGGAGAGTCCTTACCGAACTTTCCAACTATTTTGTTTTATGCCCATTGGTGACTGTTTGCTCCGTGCAATTCCTCTCCCGTCATTTCCGTACAATGAGCACAAGAACAACCAATTTTAATTAACCGCACAGCAATGTGCACAAAAGAGAGCAAAATGAATTACAAGTTTGACGGAAGCAAGGTGTATTTTACATCGGACACGCACTTTTATCATTCGAATATCATTGGCTTTTGCAAGAGGCCATTCAAGAATGTAGAAGATATGAATGAAACGCTGATCGAAAATTGGAACCGGGTAGTTGGTCAAGATGATATCGTGTTTCATCTGGGGGATTTTTGCCTGGGAGGATCCCATGAATGGACCAAGATTCTTAACAGACTGAATGGAAAAATCTATCTCATTCTCGGTAATCATGATCTAAAAAATATCAGGCAAGGGTACGCCAGCAGGTTTGAATTGACAAGCATGCAAATGCACATAGAGGTCGACAAGCAGAAAATCTACCTGAACCACTATCCGTTCCTCTGCTATGGAGGTGCTTACAGGAATATGTGGCAACTGTTCGGGCATGTGCATACGAGCAAGAATAATACGGGAAAAGACGCTTCACGGCTGGATATGATTTTCCCGACGCAATATGATGTGGGAGTGGATAATAATGACTTTATTCCGGTCTCATTTGAGCAGGTAAAGAGGATAATCCAAAAACAGGTTGAACAAACAAATAAAAATAAGTAATATGAGAATACAATATATGAGCGATCTGCATTTTGAGTTCAGGGAGAACAGCAGGTACATAAAACAAAACAGATTTCCGGTAACGGGCGATATACTCGTATTGGCCGGAGATATTTTCTATCTGAAAGACAGAGTAGCTCCTTTGGGGAATTTCTGGGAATGGGCATCTAAAAACTATAGGCAGGTTCTTATTGTTCCCAGGAACCATGAATATTACAATTATTGCGATGTGATGGAACGGGGATTACAATGGCGATGGATGTTCAAAGAGAATGTCGGTTATTATCAAAATCAAGTATTGAGAATAGACGATACCGATTTCATAATGAGCACATTTTGGTCACATATCGAACCGGCAGACGAATATTTCGTTTGGAAAGGACTTAACGATTTCCGTCAGACCATGTATAAAGGGAAACTGCTCCAAACGGAAGCATATAATCAGATGCATGACTTCTGTTTAGGTCATATCAAAAAAAGTCTTGCCGAAAGTACGGCAGAACACATAGTGGTCGTGACTCACCACCTGCCTACTTTGCAGGTTGTTGCTCCTCAGCATAAAGGTTCCGTATTGAACAGCGCCTTTGCCAGTGAATACGGAGACCTGATCGGTAACAGCCGAATTAATGCTTGGATTTACGGACATTCGCATACCAATATCGACACAGAAATCGGGAGTACAAAAGTGATTTGCAACCAGATGGGATATGCATTTGAAAACGAGCATGTAATCAATGGATTTGATCCGGGGAAATTTTTAACGATTGAAAACGAATGAGATATGAAACAACATAAGAAGACAATCTTTACCATGCATCTTTTCATAGACTTGGCGAAAGAATGCGGATTGAATGCTGCGATATTCGAACAGCTCGGAAGCGGGCGCAATACAGAAATCGTGGTTGATAACGATACATTGAAGATGTTAGTTAAACTTCAGGAGCAATTTGCTCAACTGGAAAAGATGGGTGACGATGAATACAGAGGATTTTATATCGAATTGCCCCGCCCTACTCCGGAAGAATGGGGAGATTGCGAAGCGTCGATTGCAGACGGAGAATATGAGAGCAAGGAAGAATACCTCCGGGATTGGGAATTGTCAAATCCCAGGGAAATGGTATGGTATCATGTTAGCTCCGCCAGATATAAAGAAAATCGTACCATACAATTCTCGGACAGGAAACACTCGTATTTTACTATTGCGAATTATTCCCGATATGGAGACAGAATAGGTGATTGTTTTTATCCCGAATGGCAAAGGGATTTCTTTGTAAAGTTGGCCTTATATCTTCAGAAGTTAATCGATGCTATCATACAAGATCCGGAGGGGTTCAATGATTATGTGGCGAATCATCTTCCTTACCAGCAGCGAAACGGAAGAATTGCGAGAAAGGAGTTCAACAGAATCGAACCGAGATTTAAAATTGAAGTCAAAGACGAGGAGACTGCAATAAAAGCACTGGAGGATTCCGTCTGCAAGAATTTCGGGCGACTGTTAGATACAATGACGATATGTTCGTATTGCAAATACTATCGGATCGCTCATGAAGCCTATGACCGGTATTTTGAAAGGTTTGATACTACACGAAAGAAGCGGACCTTTCTGAATGGAGTACCATTGGAATTACAAAATGTCGCATATTACAACATGGTTAAATTCTGCGATTTGCAAGATGAATACGATCTCGACAGTGAAACGGATTTCAACAAATTCGCCTCAGACCATTATGGGGAACTGGGATTGTCGCGGCTGAATGTACTCGCATCGGATTTTGACAGCCCCGGATGGAGAATCATTGTTTCCAACAGCTACTCAGCGTATGCGGATGTCGCGATAGAAGTCGCCACTGCGCTTTACAAGGCTGGCGCTCCTTTGGAAATACACAACGCTGCCAAACTTTTACGAATACTCAAGGAGAAGGATCATGTGAAATTGATTCCGTACACATTTCACGACTACATGGGCCATCATGAAGAAGGAACCGTTTATCAACTTCCATGGGAATACGAATGTATGGATAGCGAGGAGAATGTTTTATCATTGAAACAATACCATGACATTATCTCTCTGGCAGAATGGGATGAAATAGAAAAAGTAAACATTGACAAAAACGGGATATAATCCCGTAATTATTAGCAACATATTTGGCAGACAATGATAGTCTGCCAAATATGTTATAATTAACTATATAATTAAAGACAAGAGGAATTAATTAAAAAGAAGCGTGTAAAAGGATGAAACTTGACTCAAATTTTATAGCATTCTGCAAGCAGAGCATCGCATTGGAACAACGAATGGCGAAACAGGCGGGAAAACGGTTGAATGAAGCAATGCGCAACAATATCCAAGATATTAATGTATTGGATCGGATTGCAGACCAGCTACTTGACACTATGTCAGGGCTATCAGGTGCGGGAGAACGAACTTATATGAAATATATTAAATACTTGGGAACGTTTAACCCTCAAGCTGCAAAAGAAACAAAAGATGCCTATGAAGATATCATGGGATATAAGATACATGTAGCATACGCAGCGGCACGATTGGCCAAAGAATTGCACAAAGGACAGGTAGATCAAGCAGGTAAAGATTACTTTGAAGAACATTTATCGACTGTCGGACGAAACGGTTTCGACTGGAAAGAAAAAACCGTGGGATTTCTGTTTAATGCAGCTGAAGATACAGGTCATACCGTAAAAGAGATCATTAGAAAACTGAAAGCGATACTGGATGACTGGGAGAAGAACAAGGAAAAACATGACTGGATTTATGAATTTGAAGGTATCGTAGGATCCTTTCCGAACGAAAAATACCACAAATTAACAAAGCAAGAATGGGACGAGATTGAAGAGGCTCTCGATCTAATGGACTTCCGCACAACTACCAATCGTGAAACATATATCGAGCGTTTCCGCGGACATCGTTTGGCCATCAAAGTCAAATTGAATGACCTTCAGTACAATATGGATATTACCCGCATTCTACACCCGACAGACAAAGACTTAGCGAAGATGGAAAGACATAAGAAAGAATATTATCTGTTATTAAAGATGCTGGCAGATTGAAGTTTTAAGACAATCAAAATTTAACTCGACTTAGTGGCATGAACCTACAAGAACAAAAGATGTAAGGTTTAACCGAGATGATGGAAATCATATATCTATCATGCCACATATGGTAAATCAAAAAAATGAGAAAAGATTGCTTCTAAACGACTCAGAAGACTTGTAAAAACGCAAGTTTGACATATTATGTACATCTATTTTGGAAGTAACTAAGCTTTTGAATGGTAAGCTGTAATAGTCAAGACTTGTTCAGAAAGATAGCCTTTCACTTCAACGTTTCGCTTACTGCAATCAATCTCGCCAAGGGCACTTGCAAAAGAATGAAAATCAAATATTCGATTTCTTCATGCAAGTCGGTAACACACAATGCCAATATGCTTGAACGGCGTGTTCGCCATTCAAGCAGACACGACATTAATTGACAAAATTTTCAAAGAACTACTTTTATTTACCGCAGAACCGCTTAGACTTGGCTAATTTTTAACGAACTATTGAATATATTTTCAATACATTTTTGCGGAATTTTCTCTTGCTCTAGACGTAGGTTGTGAGACTTGATATGATTATACAGTGTGGCTTCCGCAGGGGTAAGATGGAGAGGCTTTGATACATTGCTTGGAGTGCCTTTGTCGCCTTCAAAATAGGTGTCAAAGGTAGCGCGATCCATCAGAAGGCTTTGCGTCTGGGGAAAATAACTGCGGAACTGCGAGAGAATTTCGAAGCCCTGTACATCAATGTCGCCCCAATAGTATAGGGAAGCGTGCCGCATGAATGGAACAGACTTGAGGATGCCAACGGTGAATCCATGCCCCCAAATCAGCAGACTTCCTGCCAACTTGGGAAAAGTCAGGAAGTTGACTTTATTCTCCACCACAAACACCTTCTGCACAGGCAACGATAACGCACAGAACTGACTCTGAGGCATCGTCAGATCGTCTACACCAGAAAAGTATTCACTCGCAATCGATGCTTCCAACACACGAATGCGCACCCATGGCTCATCGTATCGCAATCCAAAGCGCTTTTCGAACTCCTTCTCATCCGAACAGACATGCTCTACAATGACAATATCCAGCAACTCACGAAGCACTCCCTTATTGCGCTCAATGAACTTGGTGTGCACCTCAATAGGCAATTCACGAATGTACAACTCAGGACAAGGATTCGCCACAAAATAGCGCAAAACTTTCAACAAATCAGGCCAAGAGGAAGCATTCTCGATCACCTTAAGTGGATAGCGTTCCACCCATGGACGAAGCTGCGGAAACTCATTAAACAACATCGCCACATCCTTGCGAAACTGTGACACTTCACCACCCTTCAGCAAGAAGCGCTCAACGTCCGATGCACTCCTGAACAACACACGCTCAGGCAGATCCTGTTCGCCCAATGCTTTCGTTTTCACTGTTTTCCACTCAATCGTGTAACCAAAGCCCTTCACCTCTTTCGATTGCGAACGGATGTCCGTTAGTTCGTGCTGATACTCATCCATCGATGCGCTCGCTTTCTTATCGCAAGGAATCACAATTGGTTCAAACTCAGAGCCAGCGACCACTGAACGCAAATAATCCACATACTTGCGTTCTGTCTTCTTACGTATTTCTGCTGCCGTTATCATACCTCCATACTCCTTTCACGTTCTGCCTTAAACTCACTGATAGGCATATTATAGAGTACAGAACGGTCGCCCTTGCGCTCCACATAATGCACATACGAAATATCGTTCTCCACGATGTGGATGTTGTCACTCGGAGTCACCACGAGCAACTGCAGGTGGAGTTGTTTGCAGAGCGAAATCAGATAGCGAGCCTTGTCCTCGTCCTGTGCGCGAAAAGCCTCATCTATGGCAATGAAGCGGAACGAAGAGTCGAGTCCGTTCTTAGTCAAGCCAAACTGATAAGCGATAGCTGACCCCAGGATGGTATATGTCAATTGCGCCTTCTCGCCACCTGACAGCTGTCCCATAGCCTCGTAGGTGTTACGCTTCTGATCATCGTCTTGATAAAACTCCTCCGCCTTATATGTGTACCATCCACGCACATCCATCACCAACTTTCGCCATGATTCGTCTTGTAAACGAGACATCAGTGGTTCGATATGCTGTTCAAAATGAATCCTGCTGCCATCGATTGTCGAATTCATCTCATGGATGTTCGGGATTGCACTGCTCAGAAGGTCTTGGAACTCCTTCAAATCCACGTTCAATCGTTTGGCTGCGACCAACTGGATATACGTCTTTGGAGCATCCTTGAAATCGATGCCCACAAGATACGAATTCAATTGGTCGATGGTCTTGGTGATAGACTGGCGCCAGTTCTGGAAGAACATATTGAATGCACTGACCTTGTTGATGATATTCTCCTGTAAATACTTGTTGAAGCGCGATTCAAACCCAGGCAGATCTTCGTCCAGCAATCGTTGGTAATAGGTCTGATATTCGCCCACAAACTCCACGGCTTCGGGCAAACGGTTCACGTCCGAACGCCAATCGCGATACTTCGCGGTAATTTCCTCAGTGGGATTCTTGAAGCGATAAATCAGGTTCTTCAAATCGCCACTCTTGCTACCCTTCGTCTCACGTTGTTTCCGCAAAGCGGAATTGATGTCACTCTGTAACGTGTCACGCATTTTGTCCAAACCCACCAATGCCACATTCAGTAAATCTGTGTGTTGCGACTCAAAAGCATCGGTATCAACAACGCCTATTTGAGCCAAAGCCAAAGCACAATCATTGCTCTGTTTCTTGAGTATATTCTCACGATTTTCCAATAATGCTTTGTTACCGATAGCTTCATTAAACTTCTCCTCAAGTGCACCAAGTTCCTTTCTCACCCTCTCCAATTGCCCCTGCAACATTTTCACCTTATCATTGGTCTCCTCCAGTTGTCGCTTCTGTTCTTCCTTTTGCTGAATGACGAGTGCACACGACCACCAGTCGATATCATCAAACTTATCGTATTTATCAAACAGCTTCGAGTAGGTTTCTCGCTTCTCCTGAGCATTCTTTGTATCTGCCTCTATACGACGGACTTTGGTTGCCACCTCCTTTTCATTCTGCTGCAACTGGCGTACTTCCGCCTGTAGCATGGCAATCTTCTCCTTATTGTCCCAGCCCAACACATAGTGTTCCTTGCCTCGTGTCTCTGGTCGGTCGTCTTTCTCATGCTTACCACCTCTCGCCTTTATCAGTCCCTCTTTCGTTACTGCTTTCTCTTGCAGATAGTTGAAGTCCGCAAGCGAATCAACACAACTATAGTTGAACTCAGCAAATAACCTATCCTCAAGCCAATCCAAATACAAGCACTTTGGCTTGTATTCAACCTTACGGAGCAACGAATCCACCTTCAATGTCCTATCCTCAAACTCACGAAGAGGCTCTGTGCCCTCGTATCGCTGATACACGATGCGTCCTCGCAGATTATGACCATTCACATACTCATTCACCTGCTTGTAATACTTCTCTGGCACCACCAATCTCAATGCAAAATTGTGCAGAATACGCTCGATGGCATACTCCCAATCGCACTCAATATCCTTCACACGTATCAGTTCACCGATGAATGGAATCTCTTCGGCGGTTGCACCAACAGCCTCCAGTATCTCATCACGAATCTCAGCCACACGACCAGAGATATTGTTCTTATGCTGCTGCAGATAGCGTATAGTATCCACTCGCTCTGATATCGTGCAGTTGATTTCATCCTGACGGTTTTGTGCCTGACGCTTCTCTTCCATGAGTTGCCTGTCAATCTTTACCTGCAGAGCATCTTTCTCGTGTTTGGCGGTCGCACGATTGGCATCGAATACCTCTGCATCAGGACTTTGTGTCAGCTCCACCGTCTTTGCCAGCTTATCGTATTCTTCGGCTTTGGCCTTGCGGTTATCACGCATCTTCACCTTCTGATTGATTTCCTTCTCAATCTCACGTATCTGCTGACCCACCTCGTCCTTCTCAATAGCCACCGACAAGCGCGTCTGCTCTTGTTCCAGCTCACTCTTCTTCACCTTTAACGCCTTCAACTCATCTTCCAGTTTTCTCAAGTTGCTCTTGCAGCGCGCCAACTCCTCGTTGCACAAATCCACCGTTCGCGCAGCAAACCAATAGGCCACCACACTCTTCTCTTGCTCCAATTCAGCTATGCGCGTGTCTATCGCCATCAGTTCCTTTGCCAATGTATTGATAGGTTCCAGTTGGGCAATCTGCTCCTTCACCTTATCGATATTGGTTTTCGCCTCCATCAGATTTTGGAAGTTGTCCTTTAGTTCCTGGTACTTTTCCTCAGCCGGCATTTCCTCGAGCATATTCGTACGGATGAAACTGTCTAGATCGTCCAACACTTTCACGCCCACTATCTGATTGAAGAGTGTAAGCGCCTTGTCCGAACGCATTCCGAAGAGGGCTATCATCTTCTCGCCATACGCAACCGGGCCGTCAAAAAACTCTATCTTGCGTCTTGTGTCGTTCGTATTGTATTTCTTCGTCAGTCGCTTGCGCCAGTCGCCATGCAGGTCAAACTCCGAAAAGTCGCGCTTTATAGTCAGCGGTTCGCGAGCTATGCCAAACAACACCTTCAGTTCCTCGCCAGTGTAGTAGCGCACCTGAAACAGCGTCACCACACGTTTGTCCACATTGCAGAACGATGCAAGAAGTACCGAACGTGCCCCTTTGTCTCGCAATCTAAGCGTGGTAGTGCTCGCTGCACCCTCCTGCTGCTGATTGCCATAGTTGCCAAAGAAGTACGACTCCTCTGTACGGTTGCCCTTCTTCTCCACACCCGATGATTGGTTGTAGAATCGTTGGCGCTTCAGTGGCACTAGCAGCGTGAGCAGAGCATCTACCAGCGTACTCTTGCCCGATGCGTTGGCACCGGTCAGCAGCGAGTTATTGCCCTGCGTATTCATGCAGTACACCTTTTGGTCGAATGTACCCCAGTTCCACACTTCCAAATAGTCAAGCTTGAAGCCTGCCACTTCCGGACTGGTATTAAAGAGATTCATCTGCTGCATCATAGTCGTTCAGTTTGTTTTTGAATTCCAATAGATCGTCCAGTGTCACCTTCTCCTTGATGATGCGATGTATTTTATAGCGTTTCTCGCCCTCAGCATGCTTTGCTTCCACAAGGAAACCAAAGCTGACGATGCTGTCGATATAGCGGTCAAGGTCTTTCTCAAACTTGGCACGATTGAAGGTGGTGGGCAGGAACAGTTCCGCCTCTTCCTTTATTTCAGTGGCGGTTACATACTTGTACGAAGCCTGCGACTCTGTTGGATTGCTGTCGAAGTCTTCGAGTATCTGCCTCAACACGATGAGTATCACCGACACCTCAAAACCATACAACCTTCTCGACGTCATGTTCAACGTTTTGTCATCGTCCAATTTCAGTTGCTTGACAAAGGCAAAACCCTCATCCTTTTTCACGATGAGTTCCAGCCCCATCACGCTGATATAGTCCAGTATCTCGCTCTGGTAGTCGAGTACATCATTCCACACTACATCGTCTTTCTCTACGATGCCTTTCAGAAGTTTCACCACAGCCCTGCTGTATGGTTGTATATTTGTTGCGTTCATCGTGTTATTATGATTTCGGGAATTGATATCGTTTTGTTTTCTGCAAAAACAATATATTGCTGGCGCTCTTCGTTTACCACAGTCTTATATTCCTTCAGCACGCCAATGTATCCAAACACTTCCGACAGACCTTTCTCCACACCCTCGTTCCGTTCTATCACCTCTGCTAGTGTCGTCTGCTGCCTGTCGTACAGCACCTCGTTAATGCGGTCTCTCAGCACCTGACGATCGATGTGAAACGGATTGTAGAGTTTGCCTATGCGCTCCAAGTCGTCCAGACTCAGTTCAGCTATATCAGGCTTATCCTTATACACAGTCTCTTTTATAGGAGTCAGAGTCAGAGGGCGCTCGACTGGCAGATTGATATCGATAGTTTCATATTCAAGCGAAGCTTCTGGTTTCTCTTTCTGTTTGGTGGCTTCGATGAGCAGTTTCTTTATATCGTTAATCACCTGCTTTGTCACCTCTGCATTCATCTGTCCGTTCTGCCGAATGATGCGACTCAGTTTCTCGCTCATGCGATCGTTGGTTTTCGCCACCTTCTCGCCTGCGTCAAACAGATGCTTTTTCATTTCCCTAAGAAACATGTCATGCGCATCAATGCCTCTATTCTCCAGTGTTTCATAGAGTGCACCAGTCAACTCGTCCCATTCTTTCTGCAGATCGGCCGAGAGCAGGAATTCCCAGAATGCATAGAAACTCTTGCCTTGTTGCGATTGTTTCAGTTCGCCATACGCATCAAAGATGTAGTTCAGCAATACTTTCTTCTCCGCATTGTCTGTCTGGCGCTCGTATATCTCTTTGATAATCCCCTTGAAGTTGTCATCCACCTCCTTGAAATCGCTAAGCAGCTCCTTAGCCAGTTTATTCAAGCTATTGTATCGTGGTTCTATCTGGTAGTCCTCATACACATCGACCTCTTCGCCCATCTCCAGTCGCTGAATCTGATGCTCTATCTCCATCTTTTTGGCTCGGAGCAGTTCCAGTCGCTTCTCGCGGTCCTCGTTCGAGTATTCCACCAATTCCTTCAGTTGGGCAAACAGCGTCTTGAACTTCGATTCCGTACCGATGTAATCCTCTTTTTTCAAGCTCACCACCCAATCCATCAGTTTGCTTGTGTGCGACGAAATCTCGTATATCACCTCTCCCTCTTCGTTCTGATAGTTGGTCAAGAATCCCTTGTCTGTCCAGTCTTTGATGAGTCGTTTTGCTTTCTGTTCGTTCGACTCCCCTAGTCTTGTCATTTCAAGATTATCCTCCACCAACGCATTTTCCTGCTCATCCAGTCGGTTCTCCAGTAGCATGTGCAAGCGTTCCTGCATTATAGCCGACTGTCCCTCAAACGCCTCAATGACAAAAGACAAGAAGAAATCCACACTTCTTGATTTTATGAGTCGTATGCTTGGTGACTCTCGTAATATTTGTGTTATTTCTTCTACTTGCATAAATGTTATTCGAAGTTATTTTGTTTGAAATCCATCAGTATATTTCTTATATGTTATTGTCACATCTTTGAAGGATAAACGAGCACCTCTTCTTCCCCTACTTCTAGCACCTTTGCTATCTGAAGTAGAGTCTCGAGGCTGGATTATGCTGCATTCGTGCACCATTTTAATGCTGTAGCAGGATCCTTTCCTAATTGTTCTACAAGCCACTTGTTTGTGCGCTTCTTCTCTGCCAACATTACTTTGATACGATTTATGTCCTTATCCATGACTATACATTATATATTATTTAGGGCAAAAATATTAAGTGACTATATACTATCTTACAGCAAAACCCTCTATACACGATTATACGATTTATAGAAGGTTTATATTTTCTATATCCTACTGCTTAACAAGGATCACACTTTAAGGCAATATATAGTTAACATATTTTATATATTTCTCAATTGTGTGGCAAAATTACAGAATATTAATGAAAAACGATAAGTTCAGTGATAAAAAGAAAAGATCATACGCTAAATTCTATGACTTTATTCTTCAGCCTTCTCTATTTACAAGCTTTATTTATTATGTGTTTAACAGCAAGCCTTCCTCAACTACCGGAAAATCTGTATAGACATATTTGATTAGGAGGAAACGCCAGTATTAGGAAAACTTCTTCATAAACCTTACCACTTCCGATATCGTAAAAAAGTCAAACTTACCGGTTCTTATCATATAGAATTGCAGAAATATAAATATAGCGTGCCTTATTTAGTATGTAGACTAGTAAAGTACATACAAAGTACTACAAATATTGAGCATCTCATTGACGGATAAAACTCAACTGAGAGACTCCTTTGATAAAACTAAATTTCAAAATGACAAAGAACGATTCGGACCAAATGGGCCAAGTTTATTTAAATTTTAATTTGGACCAATTTTAATGGAACACTAGTGATCCTAAAACTTAATATATATACTAAACCCTTATTTTTCTAATTTTAATTGAGCCTCTTTCTCTTTAATAAGCAATAAAGAAATATCAAATAAGACTTTTATAGTACTATTTAATTCAAGCGAAAAATCTTTAATCAAAGTGGTCATCTTATCAACATCATCATAGTATGAAATAATTTTTCTATCTAATCGTTCCAGTTCCATGTTAACATCCTTAATCTCTTGCAGAAATAACTTTCTCTTTTCTATATCTACCGCTTGTTTACCTAATTCCAATAAGATATTTTTTCGATGCATATTATTCTCTTTTATTTGAATATCATATCTGTTTTGATTAACACGTTCTATAAAAGAGAGTTCTTGATCCAATAAATCCGATAGTCCAATACGTGCTTTAATCCAGCATTCTTCATAAGTCTTTTCTAAATTTGTTTTCTGGCGTTGTACATCAACTTCAAACACATATCTATACTGCAAATCTGTTGCATAGATTCAACCTTTCATTTGACATATTTCTGATTTAGATAATGATATATTCTGATGGTCAAGACCAACTGTAATTCCCATAACATCTACTATATTAAGTAAAGCCAAATTATTTTTTAGACAGTTATTATACTCATCCAACTTTTTAATATTTTGTTGATGAATTAACAGTTTATCTTGTTGCATAATAGCTTTCTCACTATTTCTATTACTATAAATAATAGCAAGATAACCTACTACAACAGCAAAAATTCCACTACTATAACTTCCCCAAAAATTTAACCAAGAATCATTCGAAAGGTTTGTTTTAATAACATTACCATATGTCAACATCGTATTAATGATAAATGCGATAGCAATTCCACTAATTATGATTCCCAAAACAACATATAAATCTTTTTTCATCAATTCATATTTATTGCAACGATTCACTAACTTTTTTAATCGCCTTATAAATCTCGCTATAAGAATCTCTACCTTTATATTTTTCGGCCAATTCACATGCTTTATCCATTTTTGAGCCTGCAAGCATTTCTTTAACCCATTTATCCTTCTCAAGGTATTTCCGAGTTTTATCATATGTTGGCAGATATTGCTTTAATGCTCTTTCTGTTGCTGCTGAATCTTGGAAATGTCGACATGTATCTTCAAAATGTAGTAAAAACCAATATTCTATTGACTGTAAGCTATCACAAAGAATCACATTAACATTATTTTCATATTTCTTTTTGAGCGATACCATTTTTTTATTCTCTGCATCAGAACGCCTGCTAACATCAGCATCAAAAACACATATTATAAAGACATCTTCATCCAGAAGTTCCTTTATTTTCTTTTCTATTTTCTCAATACTATTGTTTTCAAATAAACGAGGAGAAATAGAGTATCTATAACCAAGTATTTTTTTCAAATGACTGAAATAGAATAATTCAGTCAAACCCTCACCGACGATATGAATAACCTGTCTGGTCACTGTATTTTTTCTTGCTTTTCTCATAAAAGTACACGATTATAGATTAGGAACCGCACCGAATTTACCGAACTTATATGCCTTTTGGAGAGAACTGATCCTATTCAATCCCTTGAAATCTGTCAGAGGATACAGTACACTTGATCCATCCGGATTCTTTTCAGTAAACCAAACATTATCTTTTCTAAGCAAATCTTCCTCTCCTAACAGTCCATCATAATGCGTAGTGAGCAACAACTGTGCCTGTTCTGATTCTTTTAGAAAACGTTCAATGATGTATTCTATCAATTTCGGATGAAGAGAAGATTCAATCTCGTCAACTGCGAGAAAAGCATCTCTTTCAAGAATCTTTTGTACTTGAGCAGCCAAGCCAAATGTACGAATAGTACCGTCCGATTCAAACAGTTCCAAGAACTCATAATAATCATTGTTACCATAATCAGATGAAACTTTATGCTGATACATAGTATAATTAATCGGCCCCTTATGCGTTTCTTGTTCTTTGGAAGTAATATTTGAAATATTAAAATCTGCTTCCTGCAGATATCTCAAAATATAATCTTTTGCTGACTCATTCTTGATTGATTCTTCGGCATAACGACTTAAAGATGATGCAGGTACAATAGCCGGCATAACCTGATTGGTTAGATACTGAAGAACCGTCTCTAGTTCTACAATATGTGTATTCACCTGCATATAGGCAGCAAAAACTGACATATTATGCAAACACTTCAATGTTATTTCCTCTTTGACAGCTTGCGACATCTTGATTTTCTGTCCAAATTTAATAACAGATACGTTATTCTCAGTATTTCTTTCAAATATAGTAGCAGGCTGTTGACTTGGATAATAAATTAAACTTTCCTTTGCTACGTGCCATCTATCTAAAGCTACTGAATAGACATAACAAACAGCTTTCTCCTCATTCTTCAAATAGAACGAAATCGAATATTCAGATAACTGCCTTGAACTTGTTTTATTCAGGAGAAACGGGACTACTTGAATTTGTTCTGCCTTATTAAGTGGAGTATAAGTAATGAATGACTTGATAAAATCACAAACCTTAATAATATTACTCTTACCCGAAGCATTTGCTCCATAAATAACAGCCACTTTCAATAGTCTCACACCGCCACCCAATTCAACAACATGATATGATTCCATATCCTTACTTCTATCAGCTTCAAAACTTAATATAGCCTCGTCTCTAAATGAGAACATGTTCTTAAATCTAATTTCTGCTATCATACAATTTGTTTTTCCACAAATATATAACTAAATATCCATATCCACAAATAAGATTCATCTATTTGCATCATTTCTACAAATATCACAAACTAATATCTATTCTATTAAATTTATTATAACCTTAGGCAATATCAATCATTTAAAAATCTTGGATCACAACAAGGAAAAGGTAAGTATACCTACAGAAGAAACCATGAAGATGACTATCTATGTACAGAAGCAGAAATAAGACGTATGTTTGCTGATGCTAATCACTACAGGGATTCTAATGTAAGGTGGACACACCGTATCTATCCGGACAGAATGTGGGAAGCAAACCTCTATCATTTCTATATAAAAGTATATAATAGATTGATACAGGTTTTACCACGTCCTATTATGATAAAAGATGGTATACGACAAGAAGAAACACCTGCTCATGTGCTATACGAGAAGCACTAATAAATTGTATAATTCGGCACTATAGAATATTTTGTGTAAATGGAAAATACGGGATTCAAATTATGAACCAATTTATGCTTATATTTGAAAACAGAATCCAGATATAAGAGAACTTACAAGTGAATCCTGTTTCCATTTACACAAAATTCCAGACAGTGTTTATTTCCGTGATAAAAGTGGGTATCAGATGTAAAGAACACCTTGCTGCCATCAAATTTATAATTCATTTCTTCTCAATTTATGTGCATCACTGCACGTTAATAATCAAGTTATCAATCACCCATCAAACGGAAATGACAGAGAAGTATCACAAAAGTAACTGCCATAAATGGGTATAAAACAAAATAGTTGAAAAGTTTGCTAAAGACTCTCCAGCCATTCAGTCTCTATTCTAAATCAAAGTATAGTAAAATGTACTTTATTATGTTCGCTGGAAAGTATTTACAATACGAGGTTCAATACCGGAGACATGAACATTCAACACACATTCCGAGCGATTACCCTGAATTGTGGTGATTGATAGTATGTCCATCCAAATTCTCTGCATTGTTAGTTTTATGTTATTTCAAAATCAGTGCAAAATTAGTAAATAAATTCCATATACCGCATGACAGAACAAGAAACCGAGTCTATATGAATATAGATATTATATCAGTGAAGATATAATTTAGCAGGGTTCATTACTATAAACTATGTAACTCAAGAAGGATGTTCTTACTCTTCCTTTTCAAATTCTTCCGAAGCATTTGCTATCAACGCCTTTCCTATTTCCATCTGTATGAATTTAGGCAATCGAAACAATTTTGCCATAAGCTGGTTATAAGTAAACTCGACTTTGGTATACAGTATAGATTCTTCTTTAATGTGCACATCGATTTTCTCAACAACCTCAGAGTCTTCCATAAAGTCAGAAAAGTCCGGTTCTTCAAACCAATTTATCATGTCATCCTCATTGATTCTAAGACGAATATAATCGCCACAACCATCTACCTCTGGAATTAAACCATTAGGAACATAATCTGCAATTTTACATATTGTCTTTTTGTCTTTGTCAAGTAAGAAATAGGTCCCACTATCACATACCTTGGCTTGCAAATACAAACTACCATATTCGGGCTTCGAATTCAGAAGTTTATGAGTTTTCAAATTGATTATTCCTGATCATACCCCTTTAGAAACCAATGGATACTCGTTTTCATATAGTTCACCCATCCATGTATCAGTATAACTACACATTTCCTCATTATATGGAAAGTAGATCATAAGGCTCCGCTTATCTAAATCTTTTAATTAGGAGTGCTAAAAAATCAAATCCCTGTGATAATCACCAAATTATTGCAAGGATTTTTTATGTTTTTCAGCCTATTGTCGGAAATCTTTGTGGACGTAAAATCGACTTTTGCGGCCCTAGACAAACGATGGAAAATCCGGTGCTTTTACATAACGGGTATATTTGCCTGCACCATCTTTCTGTATAATCCCTGTATTTTCCATCTTTGAAATCAAGCCTCTAATTTATTTTTCGGACAACATGTCTTGAAATACCTTTTTGAGAAGAGAACGATTTATATAACCATTTTTATGAAAACAGTCTGAAACCAACTTGAGATAATTCATATTCATTCCTTTCAATCTTTCAGCAGACTCATTCCGATACTCCTCGGACAAGCGATGAGAGCCGTTTTCGTAACCGATAAGGTTTTCTTCCAACAATTTTCATAAAATCTTTTCATCAAGCCCCTCGTAATCCCTCATTGCCATTTTGTACAAAGCCAGCAATTCAAAGACATTCAGTTGCTCGGCGGCAGCTCTATTATCCTGTACCTTCCTGACAAAAATAACAAAGGCCGTATCAAGTATAGGAGCTTTGAACGTGAGACTTACCTGATACGAGTCTGTTCCCGAATAGTCAGGCAGTGCTTTCCCTTCCATAATACAGTTGTAGAACATTTTATCCACTCCCTGACCGGAACGCTCCACCAATCCTGCCTTCTGCAATATCTCGCTCATCAGTTTACTGCGCGGAACGCTGTTCACTGTCAAAATGTTGTTCATATCCACTCCGGACCGAAAACCACCAGCATTGGTAATGGTTATACTATCGGGATATTGCTTGATGACGACATCGCTCTGAATCAACATTGAGCGGTGGCAGCAAGCATTCAATATCGCCTCTCTGATTGCCTCCTTGTTGAAAGATGGTATATCGAATATATAAGAGCCGTCATTGTAATGCAGAAGCGGATTGCTGGCAGGCTGGTTGATGTAATCCCATACCTTGTCAATCGCTATGAATAACGGCAACTGAAATTCTTTGCAAGCGGTATATTGTATCATCGAGTGATACATCCTGAACCCTACAACGATATTGTTCTGAGGGAGATATTTCCGTATGGCTTCGGATTTCCCAAGCAAAATAAGTGCCGCATAATTCAATTTCCCGTCCTTCAACAAATCCAAATCAGATAGCACTTGTTCGTCGGGATAGTTTTGAAACAACGGATTTTCCTGCTTTCGCGCATATTGGGTTTTCATTTCTGCTATGGCCTCCTTATCCAAATCCTCTATAGTAAGCCCCTCGCATATCTTGGCTGAAAAATCCGGTTCCTATTCAGACAATATCCTGAAAATCTCGGCATCGGACATTGCCCGCAGGCTTTCCCCTGTACGCATAAGAGGTACGCCCTCAAATCTCAACAACCTACCTACGGGACGAGATGGAACAGATAGTACAAGTACAAGCACACGCTTACCGTCTTCGTAAAGTTCGGTAGCTTCTATCCTTATTCCTAATCTTTCGTAGATTTCATCTGTGAGTTCTCCCACTTCTTTTTCTGCAAAATCCGAACCGACAACCGCATGGGGCATATGATCTACCATTCCTAATACCAATCGTCCACCCTTTTCATTCGCCAAGGCAACAATACACCCCAATACACACCGCCGCCTGTCTTTTAGATCAACGCGTTTTCCTCCGGCAAACGGGTAATTATGCTTTGCCTCTTTAAATTCTATATGGTCTTCGCTTTCGCGTAGCTTCTGTAATTCTGCAATCGTAATCTCCAACAAGGTAAATCCAACCCCAAAAGATACAAATGGCTATTCCGATAGAAACGAAAATTGTGCAACACAATTTTATGTCAGTAACACATGACAATGTAAAATAAAAAGGGAATCCGCGCTAATAAAAAGGGATCTGCACGGAAGAGAACCCGACCGAAGCCGGCTCCTACACTCCTACGCTTAATCCGTTACATCAAAGAAATAACTTAGCTCTTCATCTTTCAGATTCTCCATCGCATATTGGTCGGCCTGTTCCCAAAGGGTATTGTAGAGTTCCGCAAACTCCGATCTTTTTTCGTGGTATTGCCATATCTTATGGTTAAGCACCAATACCAGTTCGGTTAGAAATTCGTAATCTTCTTTCCACTCTTTGAAAGCACGATTGAACGTGTCCTGAATAGCTGAAAGGCCAAATCGCTCTGCTATCGAAAAATCTTCCCAAAACGTTGTTTTTACTTCGTAACCGTTTTCTTTCATAAATTCTCTGAATGTCATAATGCTTAAATTTTAAGATTGTTTTTTTGTTTTTCCCTCTTGTAGCATCTACTACTTTCGGGCTTGATTTAATTATGTCGTCTCAAAAGGTGTCATGGCTCCTTATGCAAGGTTTCACGGCTAAATACGACCTCTGTGAAGCAGAAGGTGGAGATTTGGCTGTGAACCCAAGGCTATGACCTTGCAGACAAGAGAGACATGACAAGCACCTTTGCGACACAATTCACATCAGGTAGCCCGAAAGGGATATGCGGAATAATGGAGGAAGTAAGAAGAAGGCCAAAACAGGAAAAGGCAAAACAAAGGATATGCCGCCAAAGCACATAGCTCAAACAACGACTGGCAAAAAGAGATAGAGCTAGAAAGACAAAGTGATGTCCCCCTTTAACAATTTTACTGGCCAAAAGAAAAATAGGTATGGCTTTGGGAGCTTATAAAAGCCGTTTAGTTTAGAATTTGAAGAGATATACAAAAAACAGACTAAACTTTATTATATTTGCAGTGTGCTTCGAATATCATCGTATGATGAGAACGGGATTGTTTTTCTTTCCGAGGGACAAAAAAATTGGCCTAAAAAACATCAAGGGATAGACCTTATATTTGCTCTTTTTATCTTTTAGACAGCAAATTTTTGTCCCCTGTTTGTCCCCCGAAGCATTTCATAAAAACATAATATATTAAATATCAATTTATTACAAGTCAAAAATGATACAAAACATTTTCTGCATCGGCAAATAGTATCACACAATTAACTGATTATCAATATATTACAAAACAAATAATAGAAAACAAAAGAAGAAACAATCCAACTTCAATAATATTGATAATCAACATTTTAAACATTCAGGAATAACAAAGTATTGTATCAATTCTTCATGATTTTGTCCCCCGTTTGTCCCCTAAACGGATACAAGGGACAAAATTCTGTCCCCCGATGTATTTGGAACACTTATACCTACCAAATCAGGTAAAAACATAAATAATTATCATTTCGCAGAGTTCTTTGGATCTCTTATTAGCAATGTGCATAAACATGTTACAAAATTGATATACAATCAAATACAAGTCAGACACATTGTAGCAGAAGTTACAACAAAAGATATTCAGTTTGAAATATTCAGGAAATATTCTCGTCATTATCTCAGCATTTCCAGAAGTTAAGTCTATCGAAATTATGCTCATGTACTAATGAAGACTTGTACCATTATCCAATAACTTATTGTTTCGTTGTGGAGCATATCCTGCCTTTTATTGATGAAACTGATTGAAGAACATTTAATTCAATCCCTTAATTAGAAAGGATCTTTCCTTTTATATATCGTGGATAATTCTATTGTATCAAAAATGTATGCCGCTTAGAATTTGATTAAGCCATATGAAATATCAGAATTGAGCAAATTATCAGCACTATTTCGAATCAGTGCCGATAATTTGCATATTATCGATTTCCAATTTCCAAATGGATTGCCGAATAAACGTCAACCGATGAAGAATAAGAATTAGGGAACCTTAACCTTCTCCACTTCCTGCCATTCTGCAAGAGAGACAATCTCCTTGTATTGCCCGGCAGTCAGAGAGGATTTACCATTATCGCTGCATTCATATTCCCAGGGCAGTTCGTAGACGGTACCCTCTTCCTGATAACCCATATAGTTATGGTATGAATCAGGAACCAACCTTACATAATCTTCTTCCCGAATAATCTTCAGGAACTTGTCTGCATCGTTGATTATTAACGGGGTACCAGACTTATACAGGGCAGTAGCGACTTCAATGGCAAGGCCGGCATTGGCTGAATAACTGTTGAAAACGGCAATTAGCCATCCGAGACGTTCTGCATCTTCCGCTACAACATTCAGACGTGAAAGACCCAGTTCACCATAATGATCCTTTGCAAACCGCATGAAATCCGCCGGGCTGTCAATGTCGTACAATTTTTCCACATCCAAGAATTTCACCTGATTGTAATAAACCACATCCCGTAACTCTTCCGGGACATCCTGCAGGTCTTCATAGATACAGTCTCTGACACCCCGTTTCCGATAATACGCCGAATATACCTCGTGCGCAATACGGAAATATTTGCAATATTGTCGTATGGTCATAGTCCCTAAAGGAGGCACAGAACATCCGCACAGGGAATCTTCCAAAGCCTTTAAGGAAGTTTCCCTGTCGTTCAACTCAATCCTGAGTCTCGGCACGATCCTGTTAAAATCCTTCCGTGCGATTCTTCCAGTCCGCTGCTGATACGGAAGATTGCCGGCCACGTATTCATTGAAGCCACCAACATTCGCAATCATGGCATCCACCAGTCTGTACAGATAGGCAAAAATACGGGCAATGGTTTCCCGGAACCATTCATCATCATAGTATTCATCATTATCTAAAACATACGAAGAATAGTTTGAAATACTGAAACGTATATATTTCCGGTCAGTAAACAGAATTGTCCTCCGTTCCATATACTTGGTGGATGCGACATGCAGCCAGAGCGTTTCCATCGGATTGGATGATTGCCAGTCCTGAAGGAATTCTTCTTTACTTCTGTACTCTTCGGAAGCAATCAGATCGTCGGAATCTCCCCATTCTTCAGGCGTAGGGCGTGGAACTTCAATATAGAAGCCCCGGTATTCGTCATCGCCCATCACATGCAATCTTTCAAGCCGGGACTGGAATTTAACCAGCCTGTCCAGCAAAACATTGTCGACAACAATCTCTGAATGGCGTACTTGTCCCAACCATTTGAAATGGGATGCATTCAGGAAATGCTCTTTGGCTAAATCAGTGAAGAATTTTCTGTCCATAATATGATTCTTGATCTTTTTTTATTCTCATTAAATCTCAATATACTTACCCGGATCAAACCCGTTCATCAGATGCTCATTTTCAAAAACATATCCCATCTGATTGCAGATTACCCGGGTATTTCCTATTTCTGCGTCGATATTGGTATGTGAGTGGCCATATATCCAGGCATCAATCCTACTGTCAGCAATCAGGTCCCCGTATTCGCTGGCAAATGCACTGTTCAACACTGAGCCTCTATGATGCGGAGCCACTACCTAGAGTGTCGGCAGATGGTGGGTAACCACAACTATATGGAGTGCCGTACTTTCCTCTGTGCTTCTCCGGATAAAGTTAATACAGGTCTCATGCATCCGATTGAACTCCTCCACCTGCAACAGCTTTCCGTCGAACTTGATCTGACGGAAATCGTTCATACCTTTCCATACAAAATATTCGTCATTCGGGTTGATCCGCGACCATAGCGTACTCAGAACGAAGTCGGTGTCATCGATGCGGACAACCTGATTCTGATAATATCCCACATTCTCACGGAACATCCACCTCCATTGCAGGCCCTACTCCATCACGTCCGAATAGTTATAATATTCGTGGTTGCCGGGGACAATAAGCACCTGGCAGTAGGCCTCCGAAGCCCATTTCCAAAACTTCGTCAGTGGAACTATCTTGTCTTTCAGGTAGAATATGTCTCCGGCCAACACCAGCACATCGCCTGTTACGGGTAATTCATTATGTTTCAAATACCTGCTGTTTTCCTAGAACTCCAGGTGCAGATCGCTCATGTATTGTATCCTCATCTTATTCTCCTTTCTTTGATTGCTCTATCTGTTTCTCTATGATTACCTTTACCCGTGCGAATGAAACCGGAGTAAAATCGTTGTTGTCAACTCCCACATCATATTGTGTAGGGAAAAGCATTTGAAGGCGTGGTTTATCCTTTTCAGTGCTGCTCCTGCTTGTATGCACATGTCCGAAAAGCTGCCACGTATCATCGTATGAACCACCATAGCAAAGGAACGGACAATGATTCAGATAAATCTTCTGTTTATCCACCTCAATATACATCTGCATCGTTATCTGTTCGAAGTATTTCGTATAATTCTGCCTCAGATTCTTTATGTCATGATTGCCAGCAATAAGATAGATTTTTCCGTTCAGTCTGCTTAGTATATTCATCCATTCGGCAGAACCGCCTAGACAGAAATCGCCCAAGTGAAATACGATATCATTTGGACCGACCACACGGTTCCAGTTGGAAATAATCGTTTCATTCATGTGGGCCACATCCTTGAAGGGCCGGCTGCAGAAACTAATGATATTTCCGTGATAAAAGTGAGTATCAGATGTAAAGAACACCTTGCTGCCATCAAATTTATAATTCATTTCTTCTCAATTTATGTGCATCACTGTACGTTAATAATCAAGTTATCAATCACCCATCAGACGGAAATGACAGAGAAGCATCATAAAAGTAACTGCCACAAATGGGTATAAAACAAAATAGTTGAAAAGTTTGGTAAAGACTCTCCAACTATTCAGTTTCTATTCTAAATCAAAGTACAGTAAAATGTACTTTATTATGTTCGTTGGAAAGTATTTACAATACGAGGTTCAATGCCGAAGACATGAACATTCGACACACATTCCGGGCGTTTATTACCCTGAATTGTGGTGATTGATAATATGTCCATCCAAATTCTCTGCATTGTTAGTTTTTATATTATTTCAAAATCAGTGCAAAATTAGCAAATAAATTCCATATACCACATGACAGAACAAGAAACAGAGTCTATATGAACATAGATATTATATCAGTGAAGGTATAATCTTTTGTTTTATTACTAAATTATACTCTATCAGGTATAATCATTACTATAAACTACGCAACTCGAAAAGGATGTTCTCACTCTTCCTTTTCAAATTCTTCCGAAGCATTCGCTATCAACGCCTTTCCTATTTCCATCTGTATGAATTTAGGCAATCGAAACAATTTTGCCATAAGCTGGCTATAAGTAAACTCGACTTTGGTATCCAATATAGGTTCTTCTTCAACGCTCGTATCAATTTTCTCAACAACCTCAGAGTCTTCCATAAAATCAGAAAAGTCCGGTTCTTCAAACCAATTCTCTATCGTGCCATCCTCATTGATTCTTAGACGGATATAATCGCCACAATCATCTACCTCCGGAATTAAACCGTTAGGAACATTATCTGCAATTTTGCATATTGTCTTTTTGTCTTTGTCAAGCAAGAAATAGGTCCCACTATCACATACCTTGGCTTGCAAATACAAACTGCCATATTCAGGCTTCCAATTCAGGAGTTTGTGAGTTTTCAAATTGATTATTCCTGACCATATCCCTTTAGAAACTAATGGATACTCGTTTTCGTATAGTTCATCCATCCATGTATCAGTATAACTACACATTTCCTCATTGTATGGAAAGTAGATCATAAGGTAGTGAGCCACCTCATTCAAATTCTGTTCCTCGATACCAATCAATATCTGTTTTGCCATAATGATTAATTTATAGATTCAAATTTTAATTTTCACTTCATTCAGCTATTCTTAAGTCGTAGTCAATAAACTTAGATCAATATCGGGAATGATAACGTCTGCAAGCTTGTCTTCGACAAGGAATCCCATGTAAAGAGGAATTGTAAGTACCTCTCCCTCGCGTCCTACATTGTATTGGCCGAGCTTGATTGCGTTGTTGACATGATATACATCCTTATTCTTAAGAACCGTAGTCATGCTTTTTGCCTTACCGGTCTTTGCCTTAACTTCAAGTATAACACATTCACCCTTGAATCTTACCAAGAAGTCCAACTCAAGGCCGCTATCCTTATGGAAATAATATAGCTTTTGCCCGGACTTACATAAAAAATCAGCCATGAGATTCTCGAAGATAGCTCCCTTGTATCCAAGAAGATTACCCTTTAAGATATCTGCCTGAGTACCATAATCCAACATTGCCATAAGGATACCAATATCAGTAGTATACACCTTGAAGCAGTCTTTAATAGAATTACCCTCTAACGGCAGTTCTGTTATCTGTGTGTTATAGCATCTCCGTACTATCCCTGCATCCTCCAACCATTGGATACTACCAATGTATTGTGAAGCCCGTCCTCCCTTCTTAACTATGGAGTACTGAAATTTCTTATTCTCCTTAGCCAATTGTTTCGGGATGGACTCAAAACACTCACGAATATTAGGTTTGTCTGCATCATCCGCATATTTAACCATATCCTCTTCGTATTCAACTATAAGGTTGCGTTGCACCTTATATATAAGCTCGATATTCTTAGTTTCAAGGAAACAGTTCACTACTTCCGGGAGACCTCCGACAATGACATATCTGTACAACAGTTCCATCATTGCCTTATGAATCCCATCAGGAACAGCACTTTCGTTCTCAAAACATGATTTAACGGAATCAATAACCATATCACTAATTCCGTTTGCCCATAAAAATTCCTCAAAGTCCAATGGATACATATCAATCACGGTCTCATACCCTACGGGAACAGAATCTTGTCCTTCCTCCCCTTCCTTTTTCTTCTTACTTTTACCGTATCCTTTCACGCCTAAAAGAGAGCCTGTGGCACAAAAAACATAATGATACCAAAGAAATTCCAAGAAAGCCACAATCTTTGGATTCAACAAACATTCTGTAACATCCATGCGGAAACGCCCTATCACTCAGTGCGTTGTATCTGATAGCAGATATTTTGCAAAAAGGCTGGAAAGATGCAGTACAACACGTATATGCAAAACAATGAGATACAACAACTTGCATTTATCCCTACATTCTGTGTACTTGTAAAAACAGAGGTTGTACATAAGCATCTACGCGATTCTATATTACCAGCTGTTTTATTTGCATAGCAGAAGGTGAAGATTTGGTTGTGAACTCAAAGGCTATGACTTTGCAGGCAAAAAAGGCGTGACAAATACCTTTGCCACACAATTCACATCAGGTAGCCCGAAAGGGATATGCGGAATAATGGAGGAAGTAAGAAGAAGGCCAAAACAGGAAAAGGCAAAACAAAGGATATGCCGCCAAAGCACATAGCTCAAACAACGACTGGCAAAAAGAGATAGAGCTAGAAAGACAAAGTGATGTCCCCCTTTAACAATTTTACTGGCCAAAAGAAAAATAGGTATGGCTTTGGGAGCTTATAAAAGCCGTTTAGTTTAGAATTTGAAGAGATATACAAAAAACAGACTAAACTTTATTATATTTGCAGTGTGCTTCGAATATCATCGTATGATGAGAACGGGATTGTTTTTCTTTCCGAGGGACAAAAAAATTGGCCTAAAAAACATCAAGGGATAGACCTTATATTTGCTCTTTTTATCTTTTGGACAGCAAATTTTTGTCCCCACTTTGTCCCCGAAGTATTTCATAAAAACATAATATATTAAATATTAATTTATTACAAGTCAAAAATGATACAAAACATTTCCCCGCATAGACAAATAACGCAATCGCATGATTATCAATTAGTTATATTAATAATAAAACTAAAATGCTGACGAAAAACCACTTAAATAGGGATAAAATAGGATGTTCTAGAAGTCATATTTTCTCTTGTTTGCTTATTATTACCGTATTTTTGTCCCCCAGTTGTTCCCAAGTGAGGCTTCGAGGGACAAAATTCTGTCCCCTGACATATTTTGGACACATACAACTTAAAAAACTGGTAAAAAGTTAATTATTCGAAACAATTGGGATTTCATATTGGCAAAATACATAAACACATTACAGCATTGATATATAATACACTACAATTCAAACATATTGTAGCAGAAGTTACAGCAAATGGTATTCAGTTGGGAATGTCCAAGAAATATTATCATCACTATCTACTCAGGTAACGCCATGGACAATTATAATTCTCTAAAACTATCCAACATATAGATATACAAGCATATATTATAATATTGACATACAAATGTGATGCATCATAAATGAAGTTATAACAAATGATATTCTGATTGGAATATTATAAAAACATCCTCATCACTTAAACGTCTGCCGTCTGTCACTACATGTATATTCACATGATAGCCCATTAACAGCTTCTTCCTCCTGATAAACCATATGGTTGTGGACAATTCTGTCGAATAGGATAATGCCTGGCTGTTGAAAGTTATCAAGAATCATATTATCAAATATCAGAATCAAGCAAATTATCAGCACTATTTCGAATCAGTGCCGATAATTTGCATACTACCGATTTTCAAATAGATTGCCGATGTACGTCAGCCGATGAAAAATAAGAGTTAAGTAGCCCTAATCTTCTCCACTTCCTGCCATTCTGCAAGAGAGACAATCGCTTGGTATTGCTCCTTAGTCAAAACCGAATTAGTATCGTCCGAGCATTCATATTCCCACAGCAGTTCATAGACAGTGCCCTCTTCCTGGTAACCCATATAGTTGTGAAAGGAGTCGGGAACCAGCCGCACATAATCTTCTTCAAGCAGAATTCTTAGGAGCTTTTTTGCATCGTATATCAGCAGCGGTGCCCCGGCCTTATACAGAGCCGTAGCCACCTCAATGGCCAGCCCGACATTGGACGAGTAACTGTTGGAAACAACAATTTTCCATCCCTGCTGCCGGTCATTCGAGGCGAAGATATTCAGGCGTGAAAGGCCCAGTTCTCCGTAATGGTCAGTTGCAAATCGCATGAAATCCTCCGGATTGTCAATGTCGTATATTTCCGTCACATCCACGAACTTCTTCCGCTTGTAGTAGACCACATCACGCAGTTCTTCAGGAACATCCTGCGGATTTGTATAGATGTGTCCTCTGAATCCCCGCTTCCGGTGATAAGCCTCATATACCTCATTGGCAATGCGGAAATAGGTGCAATACTTTCGTATAGTCATGGTTTCCAAAAGAGGGGAAGAATGCCCGTGCACCGAGTTCTCCAATGCCTTGATGGCCGTTTCCCGATCTTCCACCTCAATTTTGAATTTCGGCACAATGCGGTTAAACTCCCTTTGTGCAATCCGTCCTGTACGCTGCTGGTACGGCAGGTGGTGCGCCACATAGTCGTTGAACCCGTCTGGATTCGCGACAACGACATCAATCACCCGTTGCAGATAGTCGAAGAGGCGGGTCAAGTTCTCTCTGCACCACGTATCATCTGGCTCTACATCCGCACACTTGGAGTCATTCGTAATGATAAAGCGGGTCCGCTTCCGGTCCGTAACACGGATTGACCGGGAATCCCCGTATCGGCTCGAAGCAACATGGAACCACCTGGTCTTCATCGGGTTGAATGCAAGCCAGTCAGCTAAGAATGCTTCCTGACAGTCATATTCTCCAGATGCAATCAATTCCTCTGCATCGCCCCACTCTTCCGGCGTAGATCGTGGTACCTCGATATAGAAACCCCGATACTCATCGTCACCCATTGCGGCCAACCGCTCGAACCGATGTTGAATCTCAACCAGCCGTTCCAACATATCGCCATCAATAACAATCTCCCAATGGCGACTTTCGCCCAACGCCTCCAAATGCGAGGCGTTCAGGCCAACCTCCTTCGCCAAATCGGTAAGGAGCTTTCTATCTATGATTTTTATTTCGTTCATTTCTGTATGTCCATTAAATTTCAATAAACTTGGTCGGATCAAATCCATTCATCAGGTGTTCATCTTCAAAAACATATCCCATCTGGTTACAGATTATGCGGGTACCGCTAATCACAGTGTCGATGTTAGTATGCGAATGCCCATAAATCCAGGCATCAATCCGGCTACCGGCAATCAGGTCTCCGTATTCACTGGCAAAGGCGCTATTCAGCACGGAACCCTTATGATGCAAAGCCACTACCTGAAGTGTCGGCAAATGGTGTGTAACCACAACAATATGGGCCGCCGTACTTTCCTTGATACTTTTCCGAATAAAGTCAATACAGGTCTCGTGCATCCAGTTGAATTCCTCCACCTGCAGCAGTTTCCCTTCGAACTTGATCTGGCGGAAGTCATTCATGCCTTTCCATACGAAATACTCATCGTTCGGATTGATCCGTGACCACAGCGTGCTCAGAACAAAGTCGATGTCATCGATACGGACAACTTGATTTTGATAGTAGCCGACATTTGCCCGGAACATCCACCGCCATTGCAGACCTCGTTCCACCACGTCCGAATAGTTGTAATATTCATGGTTGCCGGGGACAATCAGCACCTGTCGGTAGTTCTCTGAAGCCCATTTCCAGAACTTCGTCAACGGAGCAACCTTATCCCTGAGATAGAAAATATCCCCGGCCAGCACCAGTACATCGCCGGTAATAGGCAGTTCATTATGTTTCAAATATCTGCTGTTTTCCTGGAACTCCAGGTGCAAATCGCTCATGTATTGTATCCTCATCTTATTGCTCTCCTCTCTCTGATTGTTCTATCTGCTTCTCTATGATTGCCTTTACCCGTGCAAATGAGACAGGGGTGAAATCGTTGTTATCTACTCCAACATCATACTGCGTGGGAAAAAGCATCTTCAGCCTCGGAGCGTCCTTTCCGGTGTTGTGCCTGCTGGTATGTACATGTCCGAAAAGCTGCCAGGTGCCATTGTATGACCCGCCATAGCAAAGGAACGGACAGTGATTCAGATAGATCTTCTGCTTATCTACCTCAATATACATCTGCATCACAACCTGTTCAAAGTATTTCCTATAGTCTTGTCTCAGGTTCTTTATGTCATGATTGCCAGTAATAAGATAGATTTTTCCGTTCAGCCAGCTCAGTACATTTATCCATTCGGCAGAACCGCCCAGACAAAAATCGCCCAGGTGAAACACGATATCATCCGGAGCAACTACTCTGTTCCAGTTGGAAATAATCGTTTCATTCATATGGGCCACATCTTTGAAAGGCCTGTTGCAAAACCTGATGATGTTGGTATGGTTGAAGTGGGTGTCGGATGTAAAGAACACCCTGCTCCCGTCAAATTTATAATTCATAATCTCCTTTAGTTTTGTGCGCATCACTGCGCGGTTCATATAAAATCTAATGCCCATGGACGGAAATGACGGAGAAGGTCGTCGCATGATGCGAACGTCACCAGTGGGCAAAATAAAACCGTTGAAAAGTTTGGTAAGGACTTTCCAACGGCTTCAATTAATTCTGGAGGGATATCTGCATCTAATATATCCCAGCCTGTTTATAATATGTTCGTCGGAAAGTTCTCTTGAACTTATCGAAGGATTCAATGCTTGAAGTTTGAACATATAGCGTACGCTCAAAGCATGATGTGCTTCGATATGATATATTTGATAATATGTTCATTCTATTTTGTTGCATCGTGTCTTTATAAATTTCCAATTACGTGGCAAAATTAAGGAATATTTCAGGAAATGCACCTAACTAGAGTCAGAAAATTGTTCTTTTCCTTAGGTCCAATATTGATTTTCCTCCGAACCTTGGTAAGATTTCCCTCCGTGATGGTCTGCCATCGGTTCATTTTGGGATATATGGCAAAATCTGTTTGTTCCCGTTTTCTATGACCTCTTTCTGTCATGCACAAAGCCTATAAGAAATATTCTCACCTGATTCTATACCGAATTTTGTAAAAAAAACGATATTAAAATAGGAATATATTAGAAATAAGCTACTTATGAACTTCTCTCAAAGGATGAGGTAATGACTTGGAAACAATCGCAAATTCTGCGATATGCAATGTATTTCTGTCAAACAACTCTTATTCTATTTGCAAAATTAGAAAATAAATAAGAATGAGCAATATTATAGCCATTTTATGTTTGCTAAAAATAAAATCAAGTTCATTTGTAATGAAATTTGTTTTTGATAAACTTCAATGATAATAGCGAATGAAAATAGAGCAAATATCAGCCATCTATAAAATGGCAAAAGCAATATACAACAAAGAGGAGCGTTTAGTCCATGGAAAGGAAAAACTGTTTCTTAGCCATGGCATTAATAAAAATTCTTTTGCGGATTTTTATAGAGCATTTCAAAAAATGCTTGATGGCGAATTGCATACGAGAGGAATAAGCACAAACCTGAGAGATTATTATTTATCTCAAATTTATAAAGATTATGGTGCAGACAAATTAAGAGTCGCCTTAAAAGCGTATATGAACTTTATCATTTATTATGAATCGAGTCATAATAACACGACAAGGAAAATTGAACGAGATATTCACCAAAAGTATTGTAATGTTCTAAATGAAGCCTACTCAAATAAAACTATTAAGGATGAAATAAATACATATTGGGAAGGTGAATTAGGACAAGTGGCTATAACCACTCATGAGAGAAATGTTGATGCACGCAATAAATATATTCAAAGTAAGGGAATTAAATGTTTTGTCTGCGGTTTTGATTTTGAAAAGACATATGGAGAATTAGGGAAAGGATTCATACATGTACATCATGTAAATCCTATTTCAAACAAGGATGGGCGATACGAAATAAACATTGAAAAAGACCTGTTTCCAGTGTGTCCTAATTGTCATGCAATGCTACACAGAAGAAAAGAATCAATATTATCCATTGAAGAACTTAAACAAATAATACAACAGAATCGTGATAAAGAAAAAAACTTATCGTTGTGATGATAACTTAAGAAGTCATTTTCTGCACTTTGACTTATATCAAGCTAAATTGTCTTTAGATTTACCCATGTATATATACATGTATTTTTAAACTCAATTGACTTGATTGATTCAAGCATACAACAGGATAAGCCTTGATAATGCCCTATAAGCAAACTTAATGTGGGCTGTCAAATAACCTTCAAAACTCAATCGCCTCCATATCATGCAAGTAATGAATGTCAATAATTGATTTCACATACTCTTGGGCATCTGGTTTAAACATTCTCACCAACCGACCATCATCATAATTAAAATACAGCGTTACAGGTAGCTTCGAAGAAGCAGAAATAATTCTTGCTATAGTTCCTTTGTTTGGTAGACAATGGCGATTTATTCCATCAGCGCTAATAATATACTTTCCACATTGTATCATCTTAAATAGAGCTAAGCTATTATTTGCTACACTTCCATGATGCGAAAGCAAAACAGCATCGCAATGCAGTTTGTTCGCTTCACTATATCCTAGTTTAAACAATGAGTGCATTATAACTGATGGTACTGAGTCTGAAAGCCATAAAACTCTTTTCCCCACATACTCAAACAATGCGGCTATACTACTGGCGTTCTCAACACTCGTATCTTCTTGAAAACATTCTATATTAAAATCATTAAGTAATGTTGCATAATCATCAACAACATTACCCGCTTCAACACTAACCTCATTTGTTTCAGACTTACACAGTGGACGATTGTTTGAATATTTTTCCCTAAGCAGGTTCAGTTTGCCCTCATCAGGAGAAAGGATTGTTATCCTCATTCCATCAATACTGAAAGACATCCCTTCTATAACATCACCCAAATCTAATGGGCTATGTAACTGGATGTATTCATAGACCTTATCCCCTGAGACTATGCCACATAGCACTCCGTTCTTATTATCAGAGGCTTGTTCAACATCATACTTTCTTGGCGGATTATATATCCACCGACAAACAACATTCCCCAAAGCACAATCTTTTTGAATATCTTTTATGAATCTACTAGCTCCGCCAATGTGGTCATCATGAATGTGGGACAAGAACAAAGCATCTATCTGTTCTGAACTCCTAATAAGATTTGAAATAACACCTTTCAACACTTGGGTATAAGTCTTAGGGTATCCCATGTCAAGAAATATGTTACGACACCTACCGCTTTCACCCTCATACTGTAGATGAAACGCATCTCCACACTTTGCCTTGTAACAGAATAGTCTCACATCACACTCTCTTATATGTTCTGAGAACACCTTCCGGAACATTGTTATTATCCAAATAATATACTCCACATGGGGCATATACGCACTGACATCCCATTCCTCCACTTATATATACCCGCTTTTCCCCTCGCACAATCCACAAAATAGCCAGCCCACTTTGCTTCAGGAATCGTAAAAGAGGCTCTTTTTTAACCAAAATCTGGTTGTACCCGTATGTTAACGCCACAAGGTTGCCATCTTTATCCAGATATTGACCGTCATGTGAATCATACTCCATGCCCATACCCTCGAATAATAACCTACACGGAATGCTATATTTGTTGATAGTGCCTGACTGATCATCTTCAATATGCCCGCAGGCCTGCTCACAAGAATAATAATAGGGTACATCTAGCCCATCTATTGAATTTGCCCAACCTTGTCGGTCCCTATAAACGTCTTTATATGCTGGTGACCAGTATTTTTCCCTGTTCACCAGATATTGCCAGTCGTTGGTAGGTAATTCCACACCATCCCATAAATTCCTACCATCTAAAGACTGTATTGCCTTCTCTTTGTCTTGTTGCTTTACGAGGATGGCATCTGTAGCCCAATACACATCATGCTTTAAGAGTTTATACTCATATTTTTCCTTACCAATGTCTTTGGGTTCATCCCAACTCTTGGAGTTATTCAGGGTCAACCATTCTATGCCGTCATCGTCCAACTTTTGGATTAATGAAACTGGATCTGGCAAATCCCTAGTCATGGATGCCCATGATTCATTTGTACCAGAGTACTGCCAGTTATCAAACTGTTCTTCCTTATACCATTCGTGTTCTTCTGCCACCCTGCTATCATCCGCATCCTCACTTTCGACGCTTTTTACTCTTGCAATCATTGATGGATTGATATTCCTCAGAAAAGATTGCCACGTTCCGTGAAACAGCTCATATCCCCCAGAGCCCTCGTTTGCATAATCATCCTCATATTTGTAATTGTCAGCCAATATCCCCATAATCTCATAGAAGGCTATCCACTGATATTTCTTTCCTATGCGGTCTATTCTATTATCGGAATTATGGAATGTCCAGTCCTTTGCAAAACGATCGTAAACACCATGCAAATTCACATCAAATCCTAATTCATAGGCTCTCTTAACAACCCAATTTCTAACCCCTTCAGTTGGGAATCTGCCATAATGATGTTGCTTCAAAGGTAATTCCCTTACTTTAAAAGGAATCATGACATCGTATAAAGCCTTTTTTTGCTCTTCCGACATTAACTTTTCAGTCTCATTACAAACAAATTCAAATATAGTATCGTTTATGCTAGCATCCTTTGGCTCTTTTTGCCTATTTAAGATTAGAACAGCTTTCCCTTCACATATATATTTGGCCAGTTTTTTCATAGTTCCCTTAAACAGACGTAATGCTTTATCAAATTCTTTTTCATCAGAAATTAGTATTGGATAAAAGTGTTCGATTGTTGGCATAGCAATCTTATTCCAAAAATCCGCTAACAGACCTTTCACCGATTCCCAAATCAGGTTTTGCTCCGAACCTTTTCTTTCCTTGAAGTTTGGTGCATCATAATCAATATGAAGGTGATTAACCTCATCATCTGTAGGCCATGTGGGGAGTGTGCTCGTATATGGTGGACGAACCTTTTTCATATCAACAGCAGTTATAACCCCCTTATATTTAGCGTATTCAACAATATTTCTTGCATGGTCTCGCAGTAAAATATTTTTTGGTGGATCATTACGTTTGAAGATGGTCTCATATACATATCTTACAAGTTTCATTAGCCCATCGCGTGATGAAGTCCGCAATGCGACCCCGTAAGCCACAGCATACAACCGTTCATAGATATACATATCATCCACATTCTCAAACTGGCGTAGTGTTTCAATCAATACTTCTACCTGCTCAGAAAGAAGGTTGACAAGAGCTTTTGTAGCCTCATCTCTGTGTTTGATATATGTTGATGACAGCAGCCAACAAAGCATAACGGCTGCTAATCTGGTCGATTCGGGATCTGCTTTTACAGATACATTTTCAGACCATGCCCAGTCTATCAAACGCCGCAGAGGATTGGCACATCTGTTATCATCATATCCTGCGCAACCATTGAAAAAGAATTGGAATCTGCCATCACGCTTTGGCATGGTAAACCTCATCATTAGTGCATGAAAATAATCAGCATTAAAAGGGTGATTAGGGATAGTTGAAAGCTCTACCAGTTTATTATACCAATAATCAGGATCTATATTACAATATTTGGAGCCTAGAAACTGCCTTATAGTTTTCTTGTCAATGGATTCTATCGCGCGCCAACACAAACTATTTATCTCGGCCTCAGAAATTGTGTCAAGACAAGTACAATATCCTCTTTCATACTCATCTTCTGGAATGAGACGAATGACATCTGTCATCTCATGAGCAAATCTCTCGGGGATTAAGATAGCTATGGCTTCAAGAATTCCTTTGAACGACCAATGCTTGTCTACAAAAATGGAATGTAAAGTTTTGTCTGTATTTATGTTTTCTGCAAACGATTTCCAGTCTTGAAACTTATTGACAATTTCACGTGCAATTATAAAATCACTGATTCTCTGATAAGAGAAAACAACACTGTCGATATTTTCTTCATCAAAAGAATACTTCGTTTTAAGCAGCAAATTGTTGTCTATTAGATCTGCAAGCAAATTGTGACAAGAAGGAAATTGTTGTTGCAATAATGAATCTGCATCTTTTATCTTCAGAAGATTATATTTAGCCTCAAATATAGGGAATGCCAGCAGCTTAACCGCTGCACTGACAACATCCCTATATTTATATTCGGGTTTCTTTTCAGCAAACTTCTTATCCAAATTCTTGAAGTACTGATTAAACAGTGATGAAACGCCATTGAATCCTTTAGGAAAATCTTTCTCTCCAGAGGCTTCAAGTGTATCGCAAATTATCTTCAAGAATAAAGGGTTACAAAACTCAGGTGTCAGGATGGGAACATTGGGTAAGTTCAACTCATACGCCAAACAGAACTGTCTTACCGCCTCATATTCCAGACCTTTAAATCCTTTATGCTCAATAACTGTAGCTTTCGAATTATTTTCTATCCCATCGGGAATAACATCATCAAAGTATGTATCACGCACTGATACCACTAAACCTATCGCAGGGTAGTCTTTAAGAGACTTGATAAGTCCAGAAAGTCTGTCTTTCCATAATAAGGCCTGAGGTCCTTCATTCAGCGCATCAATCATCAGAAGTGCCCTCGAACCTACTTGGGTTCCTATCTGATTGAAACTGGATAGGAATTCCGGGAAAGTTCCAACAAAACCTATTTTTGAAGTAATATTTTTTTCATAAGTTCCCTCAGCAAAGTCTGTTCCTAAGAACAACAAAGTGGGCAGACCATCATCGATTCTCTTACTGGCAATATCACCCAACAAATGCGACTTTCCACAACCTGCTTCACCCTTAATTATCAAATAGGCATTGTTTGCTAGATTAATCTTTAAATCTTCAAAGTTTTCAGTGAATGAATACAAATCTTGAGATATTTCTAATAATCTGGATTCATCAGCCTCGAACTCTTTCCTTACATTATCATCTTTGTTTGTCAAGGAATAATCAGAATAAAATCTATGTCTAACTTCCTCTAATTCATTTTGGAGAGATTCAACGCGCTTCATCAAACCAGAAAAATCAATGATAGCATCTACACGTTGATCCAAATTTGACAATGCCACAATAAAATCGTCTCGAATCACTTTTAGATGAGATTCCAACTGACCTATTCTATTGGAATCTTTTCTTGTTCTATAGCTTTTCTCGGTTAACCAGGAATCTATATTCCTGTACAACTGTTCAAAAAATGCCGGTGTTTTTGCCACGCAGTCAAAATACTTAGCGGTTCCTGTCTTCACATTGACTTTCTGACAATATCTGGGACCCAAGTTTGCTACGGAATCTTCAACATTGTTTTTTAATGTCTTATGTCCTAAACCGTGATGTCCGAGGAATGCCAATGACATTTTCTTTTTATACTCTTTTTCCAGCAGTTTATTGAAGGAAATCAATCTCTGAGCACTTATTACTTTTCCACGTTCCTCGTCAGTGTACCTAATGAAGACCCCATTAATATACAACTCTTCACAAGCTTCTATAAAAATACCGGAACCTGACATTCCGACAATTGTATCTTCACTATAGTCGTCATTTGTAGAAAGCTGGAATACATTCTCAGTTGTATCTTCATGAAGGTAAGTCATTCTGATCATTGCCAAGAATGACTCTCCATTTTCGTTGGTCTGATCAAGAGTTGCCACAGGGAATCCTTTACTCACTGCTTCGTCAGCCCCCAAATTCTTATCTATCACGTACACCGATGGAAGATCAGAGACAACCGGTATAAGCTCTCGTTTATTAATAATGATTATACCTGCATCATCTACGGGATGAAGCAAAATTCTTTGCTTAACGGGGGTAACGTATTCGTATGTGCTGGTATCGGGTCTATAAATTCTTAACGACACCCTATCTTTATCTCCTAACTTCTCAAGGCAATGCTTGGCCGTCAAAACATATATTACCCCAGACAATTTCCTATTGGTATAAAGAACGCCAGTCCCTAACTTTTCTTTTGAGGTGTCATCTTTATGTAATTCAACCGTTAACTGCGTTATTATATTAAGACATGTATCCGTCATAAGCATTTATGTCTATTTTTTCCACATTATCTCTTGAAAATCATCTATGGACTTTTCAATGGGTCTAGCCCCAATCATTACTCCAAACTCCTTCAATTCTTCGTTGCTACTATAAAATGGATCCACGATATATGAAGGCTTATTGTGGTAATCAAAGTACTCAAAAATATATTTATTTATACCAGCATCACGTCCACCATAACCTATAACAATTAAACATTCCGCCCTACCAAGATTATGTCTAAAGTGTTTGAACAGTTTCTTGTAGAAACTATCATGATAATGGTGAGTCTTAGACACAGTTCCTGAAAGGAAATCATGATTATACTCAATCCAATCCATTATATAGCCAAGACGTTTCTTGTTCTGTTTCTTCGTTTTATCAACACTTATTCCATATGGTACCTTAATCATTTTGTCATTCCTGAAACATCCATTACTGTCACACCTTTTGAACATAAGATAATCCAGACTACCGTGTAATTTATATAACCTAATTGCCGTATTATAAAAGGCTTTATATTCTTCAAGTCTACAATCATATTTATTGCCATTACATTCCAGTTCTCCATAATAGGGCGACCTATAGCTATGAAAACCATCTGATATACCTTCATGTTGTAGCCAGTTTGTTCTTGGAAGATTTTCAATAAGTAAATCGTGATTCAAAGAAAAGATGTCAACGACATAGTCTGTCGAAAGTTTATCAAGATACTTCACAAAGTTTTCGTATCTCGAAAATTTATCAGACGCAATCTCACGCTCAAGTATTTCTGTTTTTCTTCCTTTCCTTAGTTCATGTTCTATCATCTGAGTATAAATGGTTTTCATATTAGAAACCAACTGATGGTAGTCAGAGAACATATAAAGAAATGGTTTTGCGAGTTTCTCATATGAGGAGTCATATATTCCTTCATTACTTATAAAATCAAAGAACTGTTCATAATCAAACTCATGGTTTTTATTATACTCCTTCATTGCTTCTGAACAGAACATCAAACAACTCTCATATGGACTGCCAGTTTGATATTTTTTCCCATCAACTGAAATTGCAAGTTTCCCTGTAAAGTCAACAGTAATAGGCTCATTATTAATATTGAGCACAAAATCATTCAATTGCTTTCCTGTTGGCATTCCACAAGGTACAGAAAATCCGGAACCAATAAGAAAGACAACATGTTTTCTTTCACCATAGGGAATCTTATAAGGAACCATGTCTCCCAAATCTATATTTTTATTTCCTTGTTTCATAATTTCGTTATTATTTACTACATAATAAAATTCACTAAAAAGCATCTCTTAAATACTCTACCTCCTCACGCAACTTCAGTGAATAATACAATCGGGATAAGACGGAGCAACGACTCAACCTTATGAGCGTAAACACCCGATTTTATATCATTCATATTATACTTGTTGATGTATTTTCCGGTAGGCTGATTATAAGTTCATAATGATTTCGAGCATTTTTGCCTGATGCCGAACCATATCATCAACATTCCATTCTAATCCAAATGGACGTTTTAAGGTATCGTCTTTAATACCAGCATCGTAATTATCTTGGCATATTTGTAACATGATTCTGAATTTTAATGAAGCAACGCTTACTTGGTTGGACTTTGTATCAAGATAGCGATTCTTTTTATCAATAGGATTCCAGTTGGAGCCAGAACTATTTGCATCAGAACCTATCATAGCAAAATTACCAAAGCAATTTATATCTTGCAAGTTAATTAGCATATTATCCCCAGCCTTGGCTTGTGGATAATAATGCTCCAAACTTTTTCGTGTTCGAGAGAAATAGAAATTTTTAAAAGGTTCCAACTCAAAGTCACTACAACCTAATGCTCTAAAAAACTCTATTCTATTACGAGAACCTTTCTTTTCTTTGTTACCTCGAAGTTCTTCCGCATATTTCTTCCAAAGCTTATAATCTGTATAGTTAAAAACATACAGAGGTATATTGCATGATCCAGTAGGATAAACACTATTGAAATCTCGATTCACTCCTTCTAATTCGATGTTCAATTCATAACAATTAAGAATAGTTTCGTCAAAACTATTAGGCTTAGGCTGATTTATTTCGTTGAGTTTACCCGTATCAAGATATACATCAAAGAAATACTTATCAGCTAGTTTTCTTAAAAAATCCACATAATCATTTAGATCACAATCCTCAAACAAGTGATATAAACAATAGAACAGATAGTTTTTTCTTTGCTTAGGCGTGAAAGCAACTTCAAACATAGACAGTAATTGAATCACTTTATTTTGTTGTACTTTATTATCATCATACAAATCCTTAAGATAGGCAGCCTTATTACCCTTCTTATAATAATATTGCAATTTCCATGGATTTTCAATGGCTCTATCTTCACCATTTGCATGGTGTATAACATAGTTATCGAGAAAATATTTAGCCAAAAGGAGATTGTAGGCGAAGTCCTCAACGAACTTTGGAGTAAGATTTACCTTCTCGAACTCCTTAATTAGTTCTTTATCGTCAAGTGTAAAACTCAAAGGATTAAAATCATCTTCACTCAGCAACCTTGTAATTTTCAGTACAATCAATAAGAAATTCGGAAAGTCAATAATTGGCTGGAAATTATCATTCTTGTCTACTTCATCATCTTTATCTATCGTTTTTATAGACGAATTTAAAAGTTCTGAAATAGTTTTCATTCCTAATGACGAAAATAAGCCTTCATTAGAACTTGGAAACTCGTCGAAAGACTCTATAACAAAATCTTCCATAGTTTTACCGAAGACAGTTGTCATCTCTGGAAGTTTCTGCTGAATGTAGAAACTCATGTCGCTACAAGCCTCCCATATACGACTAAACTTCTCCATAGCGTCCTCATCACCTATCAACTGTTCGCTGAGTTTAGCTTTTACTATCTCATGCTTTTCTAACTGCTCACCACGAGAATTCATAACCTCAAAATAGTGATTTAAATCCACATCTTTTGGCACACGATAATGGATAATATGCACTTTGTTCAAAAAAAAATCCTTGAATGCATCTATGTCAGCCTTCTTTTCGCCAACAATGTCTTTAATTGCTTCCTTTGCATAATTGAATCCATCGACAATACCCTTATCTTTTTCTTCACCAAACTTAGGCATCTTTTCTATTGTCATAGCTGAAACCTTTCTTGCAGAATAAGTAAGACAATTTGCAATAGTTTCTATGCCCAAAGCCTTCAAGATGATGTAGATTGTTGTAAGTCGTTGCTGACCATCGATAACCTCAAAAATATTTTCATCTCTTTTGTATGTGACAAGAGTGCCAATATAGTAAACGGACTTCTCCAACGAATCATGTACATCCTTTATTAAGGCGTATATCTCTTCACGCCCCCAAGCATAATTACGCTGATAGATAGGTATCTTGTATAATATAGATACCCCGCTGTTTGAGAAATATATGTCATTAATCGAACATTCTTCAAGAATATTTTTCAAATCTTTCATTGTAATCAATTTTTATAAAAACCGTTTATTTGAAAAAAATACAGATAGTTTTCATACACGCCATCTATCTCATCCTTTAGATTCTTTAATGTATCTCCTTTACCACTATACTCATAGCATTCCTGCGCCCAACCATCTTTAATATCATCATTCGAAAGAGGATTGATTTTGTCAGCCAAAGCACTCAATAATGAAGATGGAGTATCTTGCTTGGCAATCAATTTATACATATTGAATGCATTGATTTTATCACTCAACCCCATAATATAATTCTGTGCAGAAAGCCAACCAAGATTAGTGTATTGGGCTCTTAATGAATAAGCCCAAATGAATGCGTATACAACAAATTGTTCAAATAGTTCCATGTCTTCTTTTGTAGGATATGTTTCTGGGCAGAATCTATCAACGTAAAGCAGAACCGAAGTATCAAACAAAAGGCGTGCTATGCCATTACCTATTCCTTTTTTTAAATGTCTATCCAATGTTTTAACTATAATGTTGTCATTAATATAGAAGCCCTCATATTTGTTGTTGTTCTGAATATCCTTTAGTATATTATAATAGTGCTTTGTATATTCAAAAAACGGTTTACCAGCAATTATTGGAGTGTCTAATTGGAACGCATTTACATTTCGAGTACCAGAGACAAAAGGCATAGCAGAAGAGTTGACCATATCTGCATAACAATAGGCACTCTTGTAGAATTGGGCATAAGGTGTTCTTGAAAAACGCGTAATACCTTTGAACATATGGATGTTGTGTTCATTTAAAACATTTGCCTTATTGCCACTTACCCATTCTTTGATACGATATAGGTAATTACCAAAGAAATCTGCTAAACCACTTTGTGAAACCTGTTCCCAATCCTTTACTATCTTTTCTGTTTCATCCTCACTAATGGTATTCATTTCGCGAAGATGGTATGCTTTCAACAAATCATGAGGATAAAGAGCTTTACCTCGTGCATTTTGAGAATCAAAGAACTGGAATGCTTCCGACACATCGGGAGTTATTACAACAATCAATTCACACATATTCTCAATATAGTCCCTAAGACGCTCCATCTCTCTTTGGTGTTCAGTAGCCGAGTCGCTGTCTTGCAACTTTAATCCGACCCTACGGTTAAGTGCATTATAGTTGTTAGCAATATTATGGTTATTGTGCACATTATTATATATTTTCTGCTGCAAGAACTCAATGCCATCTTCGCCTAATGCAGTCAAAAGTAATGAGAAAGTTATGGTACGTTGCAGACCATCAACAATATCATATTGTTCCTTATCCTTTGCCTTGTGAAGGATAAGTGTACCCACCCTGTATCTTTCTTTGTTGCTATTCTTCGCTTCAATAATGTCATCAAGCAATTGTATGGCATTACGAGCCGTCCACTTGTATGGACGCTGATAAATAGGCACACATAGACTTACATCATTAATTGGCTCTCCACTATTAGTAATAGTAATGGTTTTGCGAAGGAGCAAATCACCTATAGTAGTTATTGATAATGTTAGATTATTATTCATATTCTGCAAGTTCCTTTGAAATTGTCATATTATACTTATTGATATACTTTCCCGTTGGCGTGATCATAAACCTAGATGTACCAAGATTAATATTATCCAGTTTTAACGCCCTATACCAGGAATGACCTGCTTTTTCAGCCATATAAAGAAAAAGACGTTTCACTTTCTGAGACGTGCAGGCCTCCAACAATGTCTGAACCAAATTGGAACGAAGGGTTGTCATACTTTCAATGATATAATAAATGTCGAGCAAAGAAGATGAAGAATCAGGTAGGTTCAAGCACTCCAATATAGCTCGTTCTGGAGATGACACAAGAAAATTGCACTGATTGATAGTCATCGTTTCTACACCCAAAAGTTCATCGCCAAGAAAAGAGGTAGTCATGTATTTTATATTCATATCCCACTCCTCTTTTAGCAACCACGAAGGCAACTTATTGCTTTTGTCAGTAAAGAGAAAAGCCACAGGTTTTCCTATAAATAGGTAATGGGAGTACCCTCGGAGCTCCAAAGCTGTATATGCACCTACAACACAACTCTTACCAAGTTGTGTGTTATATGATGAAACAGTAGTCAATAGACTTGGTTCTGTTCCATGTAGCTTATAAACCCCTTTCGAAATACGGTCAAGCCATCCACTTTTCATATAAGCATACTGACCACGTGCATCCAATCCCTGACTTGAAAGCCATGAACCGAACAAAACTGAATCTCGTGGGATAAACTTTAATATTTGCTGTATTTTTGTAGCCATCTTCGTTTATTTTATGAATTCCAGCCTAAATTTATAGCAAATTTACTCTTTTAATTTTGTCCACCCAAACATTTCCCTCAAATATTGGTGAAATTTTTATAGAAATTTATCCACCAATTCATTTATTTAGCGAATTCAGACACAAAAAGTATGCATGTAACTACATATAATGAGACGTTTGTCATCCAAAAGAGAAAAATGAGAAGCTCAGTCTGACCTTCACTAAATTTGGTTGACACTTTTAGAGCGGTTAAACTAATATAATTTACAATATCACTGTTTTGATTTACAGTGCTGTTCTTAGAGTGATTGTGTCTGTTCAGGAACTGCGGCACAGCACTTGAACACGCCAGCAAATATATGCCTAATTTTTCATTTTACCCCAAAGTGTAACTGTTCTTCCAACATCGCCGCTGCTCTCTGTTCTGCAAATGCACTGCCTCCGGTGTCTGCATGCCAATGCTCATATGTGGACGTTGCGTGTTGTAAAAGCCTATTATTCTATCCAAAACGGCTTTGCACTCGTCCCTTGTGGATATTTTCATCTTGTACAGCCACTCGACCTTCAATATGCCGTTGGCGCGTTCGGCAATGGCGTTCTCAAGTGGGTCGCCGCTTTGCGTCATGCTAATCTCAACCCCATGTTTCTTCAGTTCTGTCACATACTCGTTGCAACAGTACTGACAGCCTCTGTCCGAGTGATGTATAAGACCTCTGGCAGTTACATCATCTATACCATCAATTGCCATCTTCAGAGCCTGTAGAGGATATATTACCTCAAGTGTCGGCCCAACGGCCCAACCAACTATTTTGTGAGAATATGCATCCGTTATCAGGGATAAATAGCATACTCTCTCCTCTGTCTCAATATAGGTTATGTCAGCCACCCATATTTCATTGGGTCTTGAAGGGACTATATTCAGTATCAGATTGGGATTTATGATAATGATGTCCGGAATCTGTAGTCCTATAGTGCCTGCGGTGCTTAAGACGAACCATAAGACCGTTTCTGCGAAGCAACTCTATGAAGGCATCCCTGCCTGGCATGCTGCCGGTTTCTTCAAATGACTTCTTGACTATCAGATATAACTTCGCACAGCCAAGACCGGGATTGGCTTCTCTGTATTCCCGGACTTTTTCTATCAACAGGAGTTCTATGGCATTATCTGAAAACTCCTTATTTTCCCATTTGTAGTAGGTTTGTCTACTGTAACCAAACAGCCCGCAGAGAAGTCCAATGGAGCAGCCCTTGGACTTCCTGCGTAGCAGATCTATTGTTTGGTGCCAGTTTTTTTTTCGCACCGGGATGTTGAAGGTTTTTCTGCAAGGTCTATCATTGTACTATAGGCCTCGGAACGTAATTTCTCCAATTCAAGGGCTTTGCGAAGCCGTTTGTTCTCGGCCTCCAACTCCTGCATGCGCTCTTCGGAAGTCTTCTTTGCCATATCTCCTTCGTTTTCCGGCAAAGATACGATTTCTCTTTCGTTTACATACTTATCCATCCAGCTGAAGAGAACCTGACGACTGCTTAAATGATACTTCTCAACTATCTCCTGTGCCGGACGACCTCCCAGCACATACTCTGACACTACGGCCACCTTGCCCTCTTCCGTGAACTTGTACTTTCCGGTTGCAACCTCTCGTTCTTCATACCAACCAAGGTCCTCGTTCCAGAACCTTCGCTTAACTGTTTTTTGTTCCATTGACTCTTTGTTTTTACTCCTCTCAAAGTGTCAACTTTTTCTAGTTCAAGTCATTGAGACCAAGAACTGCCATACTTATTGAAAGAATTACCTTCTCATGATATATCTCTATTCATAAATAGCTTTATAATATTTTTCCATTTGTATAACAAGAACAATCAATACTGCTGCTGGCGAAAAGAGAAAAGGAAATACCCTATTCACCAATATTCGTCATTATGAAGCTGAACGAAGTTTGGTTTAGAACCTTTTTAAATATACAAGATACCAAACTAAACCTTAAAATTCTTGTCTCAGATAAAGTAGATACCATAATTTCAGAATTGAGTGCTATATCCAAATATTAAGTTATCAAGGCTAGAGGACGTAGAGAAAATGCTTCTTTTTTCTTTTGGCCAGCAAGCTATTTGACAATCACTGAACTCAAGATCAGAATTATATTTTCTTTTGTTAGTGTTATTGTTGTCAAAATTTTGTCCCCTGTTTGTCCCTGAATATAAATTTCACAGGAGAAAATGAATTTAATACCAAATAGTTAAGTTAAAGTTGCATTTTCTGCATCGGCAAATAAAATACAGAAGAAATCTATTAATTATAATATAAACTTCTCCACATCACATCTAAAACTATTTAAGATTTCCTTTTTTATTATTTCAATAGTTTTTCTAACTTTGTCATTATTGAACCCAAAAGGATAAAGTATGCAAAGCAAAGAATCTGACATAAACGAGATCATGGAACAAATCGTTCAATTCTCAGAAGATAGAGATTGGGATCAGTTCCATAATGGCAAAGATTTAGCTCTTGCTCTTTCTATTGAAGCCTCTGAGCTAAACGAAGCATTTTTATGGAAAAGCGCAGAAGATGTTAAAATAGATAAAATAAAAGAGGAACTAGCAGACATCATTAACTATGCTTTCTTAATTGCTTATAAATATAATTTAGACATTAAAGACATCGTCTTAACTAAACTAAAAAGAAACGCAGAAAAGTATCCTATAGACAAAGCAAAAGGCTGTGCAAAGAAATATAGCGAATTATGATTAGAAATTATCACACAACAATAACAGATTACATTTTTAATAAAAAGACTTTTTCCGAATTGAAAGAATCAACATTCGGAGACAAATGGCCTGTTGTATATATAATTGAAGATAAAGGAAAAAGGTTGGCATATATTGGAGAAACAACTAATATATGTAATCGCATAAATCAGCATTGGAATAATCCAAAACGAAAAAAACTTAAAAGCATTCATATTATCCACAATCCTGCTTTTAATAAATCCGTAATTTTAGATCTTGAAGCTTTTCTTATCAAATATATTGCCTCTGATGGTAAATATCAGTTACAAAATGGAAATGGAGGTCAACATTTTCACCATTACTATCAACGAGAGGAATACCAAAAAGAATTCAAGTACATTTGGCAAATTTTAAAAAAACACAATATAGTTACTCAAGATATTAGAATCATTGAAAATAGTGATTTGTTTAAATATTCTCCATATAAGACATTAACAGAAGAACAATATAAGATAACATACCAAATAATCGAAAGATTGAAAACAGACCTATCCAATGGTATTCCCCGAATATCCATTATTGATGGTGGAGCAGGAACAGGAAAGTCCATTTTAGGTATCTTTTTATTAAAACTTTTAGTAGATGCTCAAAATGAGACTAATTGGGCTATAGAGGAAAATAATTTGGAAGAAGACCTTAACTTAATCGCAAATGGGCTCAATTATAATTTAAAAATGGGATATGTTGTCCCTATGCAAAATTTTCGTAAGACATTAAAAAAGGTATTCAAAGGTATTAAAGGATTAAGTCCCAATATGGTTCTTAGTCCCGCAGATGTCGCTAATTCACAAGACAAATATGATATTCTGATTATTGATGAATCTCATAGATTAAGACAACGATATGGTTTAGCTAGCCCCGGAGACTATAAAGCTTTTGATCATAAGAATGAGATTTTAGGATTAGGGAAGAAAGGGACGGAGCTTGATTGGATCTTAAAAAAGAGCAAATATCAATTTTTCTTCTATGATTCAGGACAATCCATCAAACCAACAGATGTTGATCCTGAAAGATTTTTTCTTCTACTTCAAAATAAACATAATTACAAGTATAAACTGACTTCTCAACTTCGTTGTAAAGGAGGAAATGATTATATTCAATATATCCAGAATATTTTAAATTGTAAACAAAAGTCAAAAATCACTTTTAAAGAATATGATCTGAAATTATATGAAGATGTTGACGACATGATATCTGAGATAAAAAAGAAAAATAAGGAAGTCGGACTTTGCAGAAATATAGCAGGATATGCTTGGGATTGGAAAACAAAAGGAAAATCATTAAGCTCAATAATAAAAGAGAATCTATTTGACATAGAGATTAATGGTTATAAATATATATGGAACAGAACAGATACAGATTGGATCAATTCCCCAAACTCAATCAATGAAATTGGATGTATCCATACAACTCAAGGATTCGATCTTAATTATGCAGGTATTATTCTAGGACCAGAAATTGATTATGACAATGAAAAGAATCGTATTTTTATTTATAAAAAGAGATATAAAGACAACAAGGGAAAAATGGGAATAGAGAATGATTCCATTCTACTTGCTTACATAAAGAACATCTATACAACTATCTTAGAAAGAGGTATGGAAGGTACATATATTTACGTATGTAATGACTCCTTAAGGAATTATTTAAAACAGTTTTTTCCTGTTATTAAGCATAATACAGAGAAGCTACTATTTACAGAAAAAGTTAAAACAATCGAGATCTGTGAAGATATTATACCAGAAGACCAATTTTCCGAATATCTTCCATTATATACAATTCAAGCAGCATGTGGCTATTTTGGAGAGGGTGATGAAGTAAATAAATTAGGATGGATAAAAGTATCAAATCTGGGCAAATTAGACAAAAATATGTTTGTTGTACAAGCCAAAGGTAATTCAATGGAACCAACAATTCATGATGGAGATTATTGCGTGTTCAGAGCAAACCCTGTTGGTAGTAGACAAGGAAAAATAGTTTTAACCCAGCACATAAACTTCTATGATGGCGATAACGTAGGTAATTATTCTATTAAAACTTATACCAGCCTAAAGAAATATTCTGAAACTGGAGAATGGGAACACGAAAAAATAGTTCTTGAGCCCAAAAACAAGGACTATAAATCTATTTCAATCGATAATGTGGACTGTAATGAATTTAAAGTTATCGGAGAGTTCATTGGAATAATTAAACCCTAAATAGAGAATTATAGTCTCTCCATCTGACATTCAATCCCGTTGATAAAATAGTTGAGCTTTACGAGCGATTGTTAAAGGCCGAGCAAGAAAAGGTGGCTATACTCCATGAGATCGTAAAGGATAAATAAGTATCGATCGCAAATCTCTTTCGCCTGACGAGCAAAACGAGATTAGAAAGAAGTATAACTTCGATAAATACAATAAATAATGAAAAAAGAAATTCTATTCGTCTTGTTAAAAGACTTTGCCGATTGGGAAGGGGCTTATATCGCTCCCAACCTCAATTTAGGTGTTGAGCCCGGAAGTGAAAGCAAATATATAGTTAAAACCGTATCTGTCAGGAAAGAGCCGGTTGTATCGATCGGAGGGTTCAAGGTGCTGCCCGACTATGGGATCCATGACATTCCGACCGATTATGCAGGGATCGTATTAATAGGTGGCATGAGCTGGTTCACCCCGGAAGCCGAAGCCATTGTTCCTCTGGTAAAAGAGGCCATCGAGAAGAAGAGGCTGGTGGCCGGAATTTGTAACGCCTCCGTCTTTCTTGGCAGGCACGGTTTCTTGAACCATGTAAATCATACCAGCAACGGATTGGATTACCTCAAACAATTTGCGGGGGTTAATTATACAGGTGAAAATCTTTATATGGATGAACTGGCTGTCAGAGCCGGAAACATTATTACCGCCAACGGATTTGCAACTCTGGAGTTCTGTCGTGAAATACTCTATGCGCTGGAGGCAGACTCTTCCCAAAAGATAGAGAGAAGCTATCGAATGAACAAAACAGGTGTTTGGGAAGATTCAGAAGTGGGATAAATTATTATCGCGGTTTATAGCTGAAAGCCGGGGATGTATCCCATAAGATGTGTATGAATTTAAATAATACGAAATCATCTACCACATCTACCATTACCCTTAAAAGTCCCTATCTATAAATCACTTATCTAATGGTGGTAGATAATAAAACATCTACCACCAACAACTTACATCTACCACCATTTACTACTTTTCAACCACTAAATACAACCGTCCCCTACTCGCCAACTGTGTCATTAGCCCTATCTTTTTCAAGAAGCGACCAAAGACGGAGACATTGCTCATCGGAAGTTTTACGCCGCTCTTTTTTTGCAGCGATAGGTAGATCTCTCCGGCAGAGATCTTCAAACCTTCCTCCTTGTGCGAAGCGGGACGATAATATTGAAAAAACAGATCCTCGAACAAAGGACGTTGTTGAAACGCCTCGTTCGCTTGCATCTGCGAGACCTCTTCCTCATGCGTCAGCCAATAACGCTCGTTATTATTCAAGGCGGCAACCGCTTGCGCATAGAGCTGGAGATAATCGATAGGCTGGGCATTGTCTATCATCCCTTTCACCTCGATACAAATGAAACGGCGGCTGCCGGAAGGATCGCCCAGCAAATCCGTATGGTTGCTCGTAGCGATAAAGGAAGCGTAACGTTTCACCGATTCCACCTGCGTAGCATGAGGCTTGCGCACATTTACGACCGGCTTCTGCAACAGATGCTTCAAGAAGCCTTGATGCCTCGCGCTCACTTGGTCGAACTCATCAATATTGATCAATCCGAAACGGGTAAGATACAGCTCGGCATCCCGCTTCTTGCTGAAATCGATGCTGTCCGTGTAATACTTATTTAAGTCCGGTGGCAACAGGTTGAAGCAGAACGTGGACTTCCCGCACCCCTGCCCGCCCACCAAGAGCGGGGAAAGACTGTTGCCATGCTGTTTGTCACGTCCCTGCCAGTGCGCTACCATCGACAGGAACCAAGTGTAAAACAACTGTTCCCACCGTACGTTGTCGCAAGGGATGCGTGCGGCCAGCGGACGGATGCGATCCTTGCCATCCCACACGGGCAAGCGGGTCAAATAGTCCTCGATAGGCGCATAGTCCGGGATGCGATCTGAAAAGACAAAACGCCGTACATCCCTGTCCCATAGCTGCAATCCTTCTTTCTGGGCATTCAAGGCGATACTGTTCAACACACGATCCGTCACGGGGCGATAGTCGAAACAGAAGGTGTTTTTCTCCCGATATTCCGGTCCGCCGGACATCAGATTGTACCGGAAATCGTAACGACGGTTCATAAACTCCTCCATTTTCAAGCTCTGTAGCTGCTCCGGCTTGTAAAGGGACGTACTGCCAAAATCAGAATCGGAGGCTAAGCGGTAAGACTGCCTCAAGGTCTCCCGGATCTCCACTTCCGAAATCAGATTCCCCAGATAGAGCATCGTCCACTTCACACAATCCTCCTCTTCCACCCCAGCCGCGAAACAAAGTCTTCCAAGAGTGACCAACAAAGGTTTGAAGTCCACCTTTATGCTCAAACTTCCATGTTCCTCCAAAGCCCGCTGCAAAGCGAATTCATATTGGATGGCAACGTAACGGTATTGGTCATAAAGCGTCTGTCCGGCACTCTCTACCGGTACCGGCACCCGTTTTTCGAACCGTTCCTGGTAGGCGCTTTCGTCGGGCATAGCCACAGGCTGCTCCAAATGAATGGAAAGGGCATCCGGATTGTAATACACATCGGCATCATAACTGAGGCGGCAACCCATCTCCAGCACCGGACGTTTCAGCTCGATGGGATAAGAAAGGCGAGGCTCATACGTCTTGAGCGCATGTCGGTAAGCGTGCGCATGAAAAACCTCGGCATCCGTACACGAACGGGGAAGCGACCCGTCGGGATAGGTATAAGCCACCACGAACTTCACGCTCCGTCCGCTAGAGCCGATCATAGCGAACAGTGTCTGCGGATATTCCACTATTTTTTGTTTCAAGGACAAAGCCTCTTCTATGCTCTTCAATCGATTGATCTCCAGCAAAATCCAGCCATTATACTCCTTCAATTCCCCTTTTCGAAAAGTTCCGGCAAAGAGCAACTGAGGTAATTTCCGGGTAAACGGATACCGTTTGTCGGGATAAGCCCGCCTTAATTTCTCTCGAAAGAGCGCAAGCTTATCCCTCGTCCGCTCATCCTTTACCCATGCCACGATCTCCTCCATACGCATCGCCCGTTGTGCGACGGTATGTCGATAGGCTGTTTGCTTGGTTATTTTCATGTCTAATATATTATTTAAGAAGTTGAATAACTTATGCTTACAGTTTTTTCTATAGAAAAACTAAAGTTTTATTAGGGGAAAACTTTTGTTTCTTCCTAAAGAAACTTTTGTTTCCTCTAGGAGAAACTTTTGTTTTCCCTAAGAGAAACTCTTTGTTCTCCTAAGGGAAACTCTTATCAGCTCTTATCCCTTCGTCCATCGGTAGCCACTCTGCCAAGCATCAAAGACTGGTTCATCCTCTACTCCGTACGCCCGAAAGACCTGACGGATATACTGTTGGTCTTCGGGCGAGAAGGTTCTTTCCTTGCGCTTAAACTGATAAAACTTATTCTTACCGTATGTCATCAACAGACGTTGCTTGATGCGTTTCGCCTCCAGATAAGGTATCTGGTCTAATAGGTGATCCATGCCAACAGCGTATTGCACGGGAGTATCCGCCATGAAAGCCGCACACTTTCCGGTAGGACTGGTACGTGCGGGATTCACGATGCTCACCGCCCAAAGCGTATCGGGGATAAAACGGACGATTTGATGCCGCAAGCAGCGGTTGGCGTTCTTACAATTTTCATTAAAACAATGTACAAAGCCTGTCGGCACCATAGCGTAATCGAGTTTTTCTATCATATCTTTTAGATTTTCAGTATTCTTCAAATATAACACTTTTTTCCTTCACACGAAAAGAAAATTGCATGAAAATCAATAATAAATGGTAGATATTGAATAATAATTGTAGATGTTTGGAGATCTACAACCTATAGGTAATATTCTTATTTACAGAGAGTACACAACAGAGTGGTAGATATTGTAGATGTTTTTATAAATTCAATGTTCTAGAAAATCTAGGATATTGAAAAGATCAAGTCAATACAACTTCTTCATCTTTTCGCTATCACATAGCAAGATATTTTATATCTTTATTGCCAAATACAGAGAATAACATCAATATCCAATTGATATGAACCGGATAAAAAAGTTCTTGAAAAAATATGATATCTAAGGAAAAACAAATAGAAGATCATTTTATTAATAAATTAATAGATCTCAAGTACACCTATCGTGACGATATTCGTGATAGGAATGCTTTAGAGCGGAACTTCAGAACAAAGTTCGAAGCATTGAACAGGGTACATTTAACGGACTCTGAATTTGATCGTTTGCTCGAGGAGATCATTGATGCTGATGTTTTTGCTTCTTCTAAAAGACTACGAGGAATCAATACGTTTATGCGTGAAGACGGGACACCATTACAATACATGCTGGTCAATATCAAAGATTGGTGTAAGAATGATTATGAGGTGATTAATCAGTTGCGTATAAATACCAATAACAGCTATCATCGGTATGACGTGATTTTATTGATCAATGGCATTCCTGTAATCCAGGTCGAGTTGAAGGCTTCGGATGTTAGTCCTCGCCGGGCGATGCAACAAATTGTTGATTATAAAAATGATACGGGTAATGGATATACGAATACATTACTTTGTTTTATGCAACTTTTTATCGTAAGCAATCAGGCAAATACTTACTATTTCACCAATAATAACGATCAACATTTCAGTTTCAATACAGATGAGCAGTTTTTGCCAGTCTATCAATATGCGACAGAGTCAAACAGAAAAATAACCCACCTTGATGCGTTTTCTACGGCATTTTTGTCGAAATGTACATTGGGAGAGATGATTAACCGCTATATGGTTTTGGTTGTCAGTGAACAAAAGTTGCTCATAATGCGCCCCTATCAGATATATGCGGTAAAAGCAATAATAGATTGTATTCATCAAAACAGAGGTAACGGTTATATTTGGCACACGACAGGAAGTGGCAAGACGCTAACATCATTCAAAGCATCTACTCTGTTAAAAGATAATCCCGACATTGATAAATGCTTGTTTGTGGTAGACCGTAAAGATTTGGATAGACAAACACGCGAGGAGTTTAATAAGTTTCAAGAAAATTGCGTAGAAGAGAATACCAATACGGGGACTCTTGTTAAACGCATGTTGTCGGACGACTATGCCGACAAAGTAATTGTAACTACCATTCAAAAATTGGGTATCGCACTCGATTCGTCCAATAAAAATAACTATAAAGACCGTTTAATCCATCTAAAGGATAAACGAATTGTATTCATTTTCGATGAGTGCCACCGCTCTCAGTTCGGAGACAATCACAAGGCAATCAAAGAATTTTTCCCGAACTCTCAACTCTTCGGTTTCACGGGAACACCCATATTTGAACAAAATGCAACTTATACACAAATAAGCGGAGAAGAAGCCTCATATAAGATTACGGAAGATATCTTCCCAAGCAGACTACACGCTTATACCATAACACATGCGATCGAGGACAAAAACGTCTTACGTTTCCATGTCGATTATTTTAAACCCAAAGAGACAGGCGATCGTAGGGCAGATGGCACACTAAAGAAACAGGCGGTAGTAGATGCGATATTATCGAAACATGACGCAGCAACCCACTCCCGTAGGTTTAATGCCATACTTGCCACAGCCTCTATCAATGAAGCTATCGAATATTACGGACTGTTCCGCAGAGCGCAAGAAAGTTTAATGCAGCAAAATGAGAATTACGAACCGCTTAACATCGCTTGCGTATTCTCGCCTCCTGCCGAAGGGAATAAAGATATTCAGCAAATACAGGAAGACCTGCCACAAGAGCAGAATGACAACTGTAAAGAACCTGAAGAAAAGAAAAAGGCGCTGAAAACTATTATTGACGACTATAACCGGCAATATAAAACCAACCATACAATCGCTGAGTTTGATGCCTACTACCAAGATGTGCAAAAACGCATCAAAGATCAACAATATAGCAATAAAGACTATCCACACAAAAATAAGATCGATATAACGATTGTCGTGGATATGTTGCTGACAGGCTTTGACTCTAAATATCTCAATACATTATATGTTGATAAAAATTTGAAATATCACGGTCTGATACAGGCGTTCTCACGTACCAATCGCATTTTGAACGACACTAAGCCATATGGTAACATCCTTGATTTCAGAGGTCAGCAAGATGCTGTCGATGAAGCGATAGCGTTATTCTCTGGAGAGAAGACCGATAATCCTAAAGAGATATGGCTTGTAGATTCTGCCCCGAAAGTGATAGAGAAGTTCCAAGATGCTGTTCAGAAGTTGAGTGAATATATGCAATCGCAAGGATTGGAGTGCCAAGCTGAAAATGTTTATAGTTTGCAGGGAGATGAGGCTCGTGCCGGTTTTATCAACTGTTTCAAAGAAGTACAACGATACAGAACCCAGTTGGAGCAATATACCGATATTAACGAGCAGGAGAAAGCAAAAATCGAAGAACTGTTGCCAGAAGAGACTTTGCGTTCGTTCCGTGGAGCCTATATTGAAACGGCACAACAATTACGCAAACAGCGGGAGACAGGCAAAGACCATGAGGTTAGTCCACAGGTTGAAGACCTTGATTTTGAATTTGTTCTTTTTGCTTCGGCAGTCATTGACTACGATTATATAATGGGATTAATCGCCCGCTATACGAATAGCAAAAACAGCAAGCAACGAGTAACCAAAGAGCAGTTGATCAGCCTTGTGGCATCGAGCGCCAACCTGATTGATGAACGGGACGATATTCGAGAATACATCGATAGTCTCGACGAAGTGAACGGTAAGACGGAGCAGGAGATAAAAGAGGGGTACGAAGCATTTAAGGCGGAGAAATATGCTAAACAATTGGCATCTATAGCCGACAAACATGGTATCACAGCGGATTCGTTACGCAAATTTGTAGAACAGATAATGGAACGAATGATCTTCGATGGTGAAAAACTAAGTGATTTGTTAGCTCCGTTGGAATTGGGATGGAAAGCTCGTACTAAGGCTGAATTGGCCCTAATGGATGATCTCGTTCCATTATTGAAACGTTTGGCCGCTGGCCGTGAAATTTCGGGATTGTCGGCTTATGAAGATTGATGTTATGACAAAAGATAAAGATATAAAAACGACTGTGCCTACTTTGCGGTTTCGTGAGTTTCAGAATGATGCACGATGGATTCCTAATAAAATAGATCATGTATGTAAAATCGGAAATGGTAGAGATTACAAACACCTAAGTGCAGGGAATATACCAGTATATGGGTCAGGAGGTTACATGACATCTGTAGACAAATTCCTTTATGATGGTGAGAGTGTTTGTATTGGAAGAAAAGGCACGATAGATAAACCGATATTTCTTACAGGTAAATTTTGGACAGTTGATACCCTATTTTATACATATGCGTTTCATAAATGCTTACCTAAATTCTTATATTTGATATTTCAACAAATTAATTGGTATAAATATAATGAAGCAGGCGGTGTCCCAAGTTTATTAAAAACAACCATTGGAAATATCAATATTTTTATTCCAAATAATGAAAATGAGCAGAAGAAGATTGTTGACTGTTTTAGTAGTTTGGATGATTTAATAAATGCAGTAGCAGATAAAATAGAAACATTGAAGGAGTATAAAAAAGGATTGATGCAGCAACTATTTCCTGCAGAAGGCAAAACAACTCCAGCTTTTCGCTTCCCTGAATTTCAGAATAAAGGAGAGTGGGAAGAATCAACACTTGGCGATATATGTGATATGCAAGCTGGTAAATTTGTCTCTGCATCAGAAATTTGTGATGTAAAAAAAGATACTATGTATCCTTGTTATGGAGGGAACGGATTGCGTGGTTATACACATTCTTTTACACATTTTGGTATATATCCTCTTATTGGCAGGCAAGGTGCTCAATGTGGTAATATCACCTATGCAGAAGGTAAATTTCACGCGACAGAACATGCTGTTGTTGTAACACTTAAAAAGGATATTGATATACGTTGGCTTTATTATCAATTAATTAAGTTAGACTTGAATCAGTATGCAACTGGACAAGCTCAACCAGGACTATCCGTTGATGTAATTAAAAAAGTTACTATTCGTATTCCTAAAAACAAAAATGAACAACAATTGATTGCCTGTGGTCTTTTCTCAGTAGACGAACTCATATCCACCGAGACCGCCAAACTCGACCAACTAAAAGCCCATAAAAAAGGATTAATGCAACAACTATTTCCTAAATTACAATGAGTAACGAAGCAAAAATATTCAAATACAACACATTGTCGGATGTTGCCGTCAGATTTCGTTCTGATTTAAACGATTTCGACTATGTTTTATTATATGCCTATAATGGGACGGGGAAAACTCGTCTTTCCATGGAATTTAAGAACAGAGGTAGAAATGCGGAAGCTAATACAAGGGATACACTATACTTCAATGCTTTTACCGAAGATCTTTTCTATTGGGATAACGACCTTGAAAATGATACGGAAAGGGTTCTCAAGATCAATGCAGACTCGAACTTCTTTAACGGGTTTAAAGAATTAGCATTGGAAGAGAAGATATTCGGTTATTTACAACGATATGCAGAGTTCGATTTCAAGATTGATTATGAAGAGTGGCATATCTCTTTTTCAAAGGGGGAAGAAGATAAGATAAAGATTTCTCGTGGTGAAGAAAACATATTTATATGGTGTGTGTTCCTTGCCATTTGCGAATTGGTCATTGATGGAGCCGAGGCATATTCATGGGTTAAATATATTTATATAGATGATCCTGTGTCTTCGCTTGATGACAATAACATTATTGCGATCGCCAATGATTTGGGCAATCTGCTGAAAAAGGATTCCGGAAAAAGAAAAATCGTTATTTCTTCTCATCACCATTTATTCTTTAATGTGATGTATAACGACTTAAAAAGAAATAGACGTAAAAGTTATTTCTTTCATAAAAATGGGACAAACGGCTATACGTTGAAGGCGACCGACGAGACACCGTTCTTTCATCATGTCGCAACTTTATGCGAATTAAAACGGCTCTTGCCTAAAGAAGGACAGACGATAGACGATGTGCAGATAAACACTTATCATTTTAATATGTTGCGCAGTGTTATTGAAAAAACTGCGGTGTTTTTCGGCTATAGCCATTTTTCGAAATGTATTCATGGTATAGATGATGAGGTGTTATTTGCACGAGCTTTAGATTTACTTAGTCATGGTAAATACTCGATATATGAACCTGTATTCATGGGAAAAGACACAAAACAACTGTTTGTCCGAATCCTTGATGCTTTTTTGAGAAAATATGAGTTTTACCTACCTGAGATATTAATAGAAACAGAACAAGAAAACAGATAAAGATATGACAATAAAAGAACAGCATGAATTAGGTAAAACCCTGTGGAGAATAGCAGATGATCTTCGTGGTTCAATGATGGCAGATGATTTTCGCGATTATATGCTGTCTTTTCTATTCCTGCGCTATCTTTCAGACAACTATATAGAGGCCACAAAAAAGGAACTCGGAGGAGATTATCCGGATAAAGCTCCGGAGGAATTGAAGGAGCGTGGTGTTTCGACGCCGTTGCAATTATGGTATAGAGAGAATCCAGAAGATGTTTTGGATTTTGAAAAACAAATGCGCCGTAAAGTGCATTATGTGATTGAACCGGACTATCTCTGGACTAATATTTACGAACTTGCACGGACACAAAATGATGATCTTCTGAAAACACTTGAGAAAGGATTTAAATACATCGAGAACGAATCTTTCGACAGGGCATTCCAAGGACTTTTTTCCGAAATAAACCTGAACTCGGATAAGCTGGGTAAAAATTATGAAGAACGTAACGCGCTACTTTGTAAAGTGATAACAAAGATTGCCGAAGGAATCGCTCAATTTTCAACCGATACGGATATATTAGGGGATGCTTATGAATATCTGATCGGTGAGTTTGCCGCAGGTTCAGGACAAAAGGCTGGCGAGTTCTATACACCACAACAATTGTCGAGCATTCTATCGGGTATCGTTACATTAGATACCCAAGACCCAAAGTCCGGGATGAAGAAAAAACTCGAAAGAGTATTGGACTTTGCTTGTGGTTCAGGTTCTTTGTTGCTCAATGTGCGCCACAGGATGAAAGCTAATGGAGGAAATATTGGTAAGATATACGGGCAAGAGAAGAATATCACCACCTACAACTTAGCCCGTATGAATATGCTCCTGCATGGAGTTAAAGACTCGGAGTTCGAAATCCATCACGGAGACTCACTCTTGAATGATTGGGATATGCTGAATGAAATGAACCCAGCCAAAAAAGTGGAGTTCGATGCCATTGTCGCAAATCCTCCATTCAGCTACCGATGGGAGCCTACGGAAGAAATGGGCAAAGATTTCCGCTTTAACAACTATGGCCTTGCTCCCAAATCAGCCGCAGATTTTGCATTCTTACTTCACGGCTTCCATTTTTTGAAACAAGATGGCACGATGGTGATTATTTTACCTCATGGCGTACTTTTCAGGGGGGGAGCAGAAGAACGCATTCGTACAAAATTGCTCAAAGATGGCAATATAGACGCAGTAATCGGGTTGCCTGCAAACCTTTTCTTTTCAACAGGTATTCCTGTGTGTATCTTGGTACTCAAGAAATGTAAAAAGTCCGATGATGTACTCTTTATCAACGCTAGCGACAAGGAAAATTTCGAGAAAGGCAAAAGGCAAAACAAACTACGGACTAAAGACATCGACAAAATTATAGACACATATAAGCAACGAAAAGAAGAAGAGCGTTACTCACGTCCCGTCTCGATGGACGAAATCGAAAGAAACGGTTATAATCTGAATATTTCACGCTATGTCAGCATTGCTAAAGAGGATGTGAAAATTGATTTGTTGCAAGTAAATAAAAAGTTGATCGAGCTGGAGAGTAAAATAGCTGATGCATCCGAGAGACATAATAAATTTCTCGCTGAGCTTGGCTTGCCATTAATTACAAAAGCAAAGAGAGATTGACAAAGTTATAGCACCGAGTAACTAAATAATATGGGAAAAACAGTAACGACATACCTAATTGACGGAGATCCACAAGGGTCTCAATATGTGTTCATCAGCAACAAAATCTGTCAGATGTTTATTATTCCTCGTTCCAATCTGTCTATTCTTAATGAACGGACAGATTTACAAACACCGGCATTTTATATTCTTTTGGGTGAGGATGATATGACCAAGCCTAAAGCATATATTGGAGAAACAGAAAATTTCAAAGAACGGGTGAAAGACCACGATAGTAAGAAAGCATTCTGGCAAAAAGCTCTGATATTTATATCTAAAGACGCAGCAATGACAAAAGCAGATGTGCAATATCTGGAATATCGGGCGATTGCTGATGCTAAAAAAGCTAAGAATTTTGTTCTGAATGAAAACAAACAAACTCCCAATGAGCCTAATTTACCCGAATATCAAAAAGATAATATGAATGAGTTCTTTGAGGATATCAAATTTCTCACTTCATTTATAGGTTGCAATATTTTTGAATTTGTGAAACTAAAAGAGGAACACTTATTTTATACCAAAGGAAGAGGTTGTAATGCAAAAGGCTTTTACAATTCATCTGGATTTACAGTACTAAAAGGGAGCATTATTGTTAATAGTTCTGTTCCTTCGTTCAATTGGAAAGAAAAAAGAGAAAAACTGATTAACGAATATACGGTTACAAAAAATGGCTTATTAGTTATGGAGTCTGACAAGACTTTTTCTAGTCCAAGTACGGCTGCTGATTTCTGTATAGGCAGTAGCAATAACGGCTGGTTAGTATGGAAAGATAAAAATGGCCAAACTTTAGATTCTGTTTACAGGAAACAACTAGAATAAATCTTAAAATATAAGTATATAAAAATAAACGATATAGCTATATTATAGAATTCTGCATAGTTGCCTCAAATTATTACATGGATTTAAACAAATAATATGGACATAGATTTCGAATCATACATCCGTGGTAGTGAGCCTAACAAAAGAGAAAAGGCTTCAGCTTGGAAAACAGCCATTGGCTTACAAGCTGTGGATGGCTTGCGAACATCCGATTATCTAAAAGATACAGCTATAAAGCATATTGAGGGGGATATCAGTATTGATGAAGTAAAGAAACTCATTAATGGATATTACCAATCAAAGACTGTACGTACTTTGAAAGATGAAGAAACAGAAGAAGCCGATAAGGTGTCTGCTAACATCGCAAGAATCTTAAATGAACAATCGTTTGCTTTTTCAGTGACAGGATTTACCTCCATTCACCGTAGATTATTTGAAGGAATCTTTAAGTTTGCCGGAAAGATTCGCAACTATGATATTACGAAGAAGGAGTGGGTACTTCGTGGTGATACAGTGCTCTATGTCAATTCCGAAGATTTACACAAGGCTTTGGAATATGACTTGGAACAGGAAAAGAACTTCTCGTTCAAAGGCTTGTCTATGGACGATATTGTAGTACATATCGCTAAGTTTATATCAGGCATCTGGCAGATTCATCCATTCGGTGAGGGTAACACCCGTACTACGGCTGTCTTTGCCATAAAGTATTTGCGTAGCATCGGTTTTGACGTGAACAATGATTTGTTTGCCGACAACTCTTGGTACTTCCGCAATGCGCTGGTTCGTGCGAATTATAGAAATGTGCGAAAAGACGTTGAACCGGATATGAGTTTCTTGGTTGCATTCTTCAGAAACTTAATGATGGGAGAAAATAATGAGTTGAAAAATAGAACTATGATTATCAATACCCTACAGCAGCCAACCGAACAAGCCGACCGAACAAGTACCGAACAAGCACCGAACAAGCTAGCCGAACAGCTCGGCACACCGCTTTTTGCTATCGTAAAGGCTATCGGAACAGAACAATGTTCATTGAAAGTAATAATGGAAAAGATAGAGTTAAAACATCGTCCCACTTTTATTGCCAACTATTTGACTCCAGCTATTCAAAGTGGCCTTGTTACCCCTCTCTACCCGGATAGCCCCAAACATCCTCGACAAAAGTATCTGTTGACGATAAAGGGACTGGCTATTTTTAATTCAACAAAATGATAAGCAATAGATAAACGAAGAATGAAAACATCCATCAACTACCTTCCCGAACAGAAACGGGATGAGCTCAGAAGAATTGTAAAGTGCGTACTGGAAGTGCTTCCCGGTTGCGAGATGATTATCCTATACGGAAGTTATGCTAGGAATACCTATGTTGACTACGACCAACGTATTGAATATGGTATTCGCACCTGTTTTATGAGCGATTATGATATCTTGGTAGTTACCAATACCCGTTTCCAAAGACACGTTATAAGCCATATCCTAAGCAAGGCCACTGATAATTACTACAAAGGAATGAACAGAAACGAATCCACTACCGTACAATTTATAGACGAAAGCATCGACGACTTGAATAAAGCCATCGATAAAAACCGATATTTCTACACCGATATCAAGCGAGAGGGTATCATGCTTTACAATAGCGGCCGTTATAAGTTGGCCCGCCGCCGTAAACAGAACTATCGGGAGATAAAAGAGTTGGCGGAGGAGTATTACAACGAAAGGTTTGAAAGAGGTAATGAGTTTCTCTTAGGGGCCATATTTTATAATGAACAAGGCCTACATAAAATGGCTTCTTTCAATCTGCATCAAGCCTGTGAAAATTACTATAACAGTATCATCTTGACTTTTACACTATACAGCCCCAAAGAGCACAGCTTGATAAAATTATCAGCTAGAGCCAAAACGCATTCACTAGAGTCATCCAAAGCCTTTCCACGGAATACAGAAGAGGAAAAACGACTTTTCGATTTGTTGCAGGACGCATATGTTCAGGCTCGTTATAGTTTGCACTTCCGCATCACTCAAGAAGATATCGAGGCGCTTATCCCCAAAGTAGAGCTACTCCGGGATATCGCACGACAATGCTGCGAGGAGAGAATCAAGGTGTATGCGGCAAAAGCAAGACATTGATGAGGTTTTCTTACTTCTCTTCCACATGGAATACAATTGTAATCATGAATTCCCCTCAATCGCCACCTTTATAACCCCATCCAACCTGTTTTCGAAGATACGGTAAGCCTCCTCAATCTCGCTCAATGGAAACTTATGGGTAATAAGAGGCGTCGTGTCTATCTTACCTTCTTCTATTAGGTTAAGAATCTCGGCGCAATCGCAGCCATCCACCCCACCAGTCTTGAAAGTCAAGTTCTTGCCATACATGTCTGGCAAAGGAAGAAGCTGAGGTTTATCATAGAGGGCTACGATGGTGACAATGGCGTTCGGACGGGCACAATCCCATGCCAAGCGGAAGGTATCCTCACTCCCCGCAACCTCCAATACGACATCCGCACCGCCATGATCGCTGTTACGAAGAACAAATTCCTTACAGTTTTCGGGATCTGTCACCAAGACTTCCGGATAACGCTGGCGAACGAACCGGGCCCTTTCCGGAGACTTCTCGCAAACAATAATACGTCGTGGCTTCTTCAACAACACGCACAACAAAGTACAGATTCCCGTAGGACCAGCGCCAATAATGAAAACCGTATCCTCCTCTGAGATCTCCGAGATGCGGGCAGCCCAAAAACCTGTCGCTAACACATCACCGACCAGCAAAGCCTGCTCATCGCTAACCGTATCTGGGATACGATTCAAGCCTCGATCCGCATAAGGAACCCGGACATACTCCGCCTGCCCCCCATCGATACGACAGCCCAACGCCCAACCGCCATTGGGATCGGTACAATTATTGACATATCCACGCCGGCAGAAGAAACACTCTCCGCAAAAGGTCTCAACATTCACGGTCACCCTGTCACCCGGCTTGACTACAGTAACATCGGCACCCACCTTTTCCACCACACCAACCATCTCATGCCCAACGGTTATTCCGGATACCGCACGTGGTACGCTACCATGTTTGATATGAAGATCGCTAGAACAGATACTACCCAAAGTCACACGTACGATAGCGTCCCATGAATCCTGTATTTCCGGTATCGGTTTCTCCCGCAATTCAAATTTCCCTTGTTCAATATAAGTGTACGCAAGCATGATATTTTCTTCTTTTAGTTAATCGCCTTACAAAGATAAGGATCGTATCGCCAAAAATATCAGATATATCAGTAATTTGGGTACAAACTGTTTCATTTTTCTCTCCTATCTTTATCGCCATAAATACATAGCATTCTCGTAATGAATATAAAAACAACAAAAATTCAAGAAGTATGAAACGAATCGTATTATTCATGGTCATGGTCTCAATGGTATGTATCGCCTCTTATGCGCAAAAGGCTGCCGAAGGGACAAAAGTTTTAGTAGCTTACTTCTCGGCAACGGGAAATACTGAAAAAGCGGCCCAACAAGTCGCGTCTATTGTCAGCGGTGATCTTCACAAGATCCAACCTGAGAAAAGCTATACCTCCGCCGATCTGAACTGGCGGGATAAATCCTCACGCAGCAGCGTAGAGATGGACGATCCTACATCACGACCGGCCATTATCGATGATTTGAAGAACCTAGCGGAGTATGACACCGTTTACCTAGGATTTCCCATCTGGTGGAATCAAGCCCCAAGACTCATCAACACCTTTTTGGAAAAATACGATCTCTCGGGTAAAACCGTTATCCCATTCGCCACATCAGGCAGCAGCAGTATCTCGAACGCAGAGAGTGAATTGCGGAAAGCCTATCCGGATGTGAACTGGCAAAAAGGGAAGTTGATGAACGGAGTGACAGAAGAAGATATCAAGAATTGGACTAAAAAATAAATGATTATGAGAAAGAATTTTGGAGCGAAGCCTTTGAGCTATCCGCAACCCGTATTTATTATCGCCACGTATGGAGAAGATGGAACTCCCGACGCGATGAACGCCGCTTGGGGCGGTATCAGTGAGATGAATGAGATCAGCATGTGTCTTAGCGCCGGTCACAAGACAGTTAAGAATATCCTGAAGCGTAGAGCTTTCACGGTAAGCATGGCAGATGCCGATCATGTCGTGGCTTGTGATTATGTAGGTATCGTGTCAGGCAATAAAGTTACCGACAAGTTTGCCAAAGCAGGATTTCACGCTACAAAATCAGACTTCGTAGATGCTCCGTTGATCGACGAATTGGCCGTGGCTATCGAATGTAAATTGAAAGATTACGATCCGGATACTTGCATACTCCGTGGCGAGATCGTAAATGTCAGTGTTGACGAGCGTGTACTTGATGAGAACGGCAAGGTGAATGTAGCTAAAGCCGCTCCCATCATCTTTGATCCATTCAACAACGACTATTTGAGAGTGGGCGAAAAGGTAGGAAATGCCTTTTCCGATGGAAAACAATTGAAATAAATGACAGGGTAATAGCAATTAGTATCTATAGAAAACGCAATTAGTATTGATAGTAACCTAGATTACCATCAATACTAATTTTGGAAACTATGTAATCAAATTCTGTTATAAACCAATTTAGAGATATCATATCCTCGTTTCAGTATCTTGCCGAGCAAATCTTCCATAACCGCTTCCGGCAAGGATTTCTCACGACTCAAAATCCAGAGATACTTGTCAGAACTGCTTCCTACCACAACATATTGATAATGTTCGTCGAGTTCGAAGATATAATAATCTGAATAGAACCATAAAAAGAAAGCGACTTTCAATTTACCCGGACTATTTTCTGGTTCCGGCTGTTTCGCCCGGCCTACTGCTTTTTTATGGATTCCATCTTTAAACCCCTCGTTTTCCACACGGATTCTTCCATCCGATCGCAATGTATAAGTAGCCGTAACATCCGTCATACCTTTCTCGAAATGATTCTCGTAACGGGCGATCTCATACCACCTTCCCATATACCGGCGGACATCCAGTGCCTGCACGGTACGATGATCTGTTATATTCATAAGCTTTTCTATTGTCGGATAATCATACGTAAAACCAGACTCCAATAATTTCGTGGGATGAACCGTTTGCCCCTTCGTTACAAACGAAGCCCCTTCACCGAACATCAGTCGGAAAATGAATGTAGGCAAAGGCATAACCCAACGGATTCCATCTGCTCTCGCCAGCGCATATGCCAGTTGCTTTTGGGTAATACATTGCGGAGAGACAAGATTGACCACTCCTCTCAACGTACTATTTTGTATCATAAAATCAAAAGAGCGGCACAAATCATGCACGCTGATCCACGGAAAACTCTGTTGGCCATCGCCTATCACCACACCTATCCGGGAGAGACGTTGCAAATGAAGCATCTGTCTCAATGCCCCGCCATCCTCCGAGAGTACGACCCCGAACCGGGCAATCACAAGCCGCACATCCGGCAAACACGCCCGCGCTTCCTTTTCCCATGCGCCACATAACCGGGCCAAGAAATCCTCACCTTGCCGATTGTTATATTCGTCATATTCTCCGGATGTGGGATAATAGCCTACGGCAGAAGTTGATATAAACAACTTTGGGAGAATATCCCGGGTATTTATGGCATTTACCAACTGATGGGTTGTCCGGATTCTACTATCATATAATTCTTGCTTATACGCTTTTGTCCAGCGCTTATTAATGGAAGCACCCGCCAGATTAATGACCACATCACACGATTCCACACGATGGCATAGCTCATCGAAATTCTCCTCCTTGAACAGGTTCCTTCCTAAAGGAACCACCTCATCACCCTTTTCCGTGAAAAAAAGAGTAAGATGCTGTCCTATGTATCCACTCGCACCGCTAATCGCTATTTTCATGATTCTAAATGATCTTTACCTTATAAACAAGCGCACAACCTATTTAGTTAAACACTATATTTGTTCTTTCAACTAATAATGGATCATGGCAGACAACTATTTGGAAAAAAAATACGAGCAATATCAAGTCCGGAAAACCTCCGGGACAAGAACCAGTCACAATACGAAGACACTCCATAAAACAAGAAGAGTCTTCATTACCGGTGGGGCCGAGGGGATCGGAAAAGCCATCGTGAGAACGTTCAGGGGAGCCGGCCATCGAGTAGCGTTCTGTGATAAAAACGAAGCATCAGGAAAAGAGACCGCATTACAAACCGGAACTCAATTCTTTCCCGTGGACGTTAGCGATAAAACCGCACTAGAAGATTGCCTGCGAAAGATCATCGAGGAGTGGGGAGATATTGATATCATTATCAACAACGCAGGTGTCAGTCAGTTCTCTCCCATCACGGAAACAAGCGTAGAGGATTTCGACAAGATACTATCCATAAACTTACGCCCGGCGTTTATCACCTCCCGCCAATTAGCGCTCCATCGGCAATCTCTCGATACCCCCAATCCATACGGCAGGATTATCAACATCTGCTCTACCCGTTACTTGATGAGTGAACCCGGTAGCGAGGGTTACGCCGCCTCTAAAGGAGGTATCTATTCTTTGACGCATGCGTTGGCCTTATCGCTCTCGGAATGGCATATCACGGTAAACTCTATCGCTCCCGGTTGGATACAGAATAACAATTACGACCAGCTTCGTCCGGAGGATCATGCTCAACATCCGTCCGGAAGGGTGGGAAAGCCGGAGGATATCGCCCGTATGTGCTTATTTCTTTGTCAAGAGGAAAACGATTTCATTAATGGCGAGAATATTACGATTGACGGTGGGATGACCAAGAAAATGATCTATCTCGACTAAATAAACATCCGTATATGACACAAACATCGAACATAGAAACCAACCGTCTTGTGCTCCGTCCTTTCAGCGAAAGCGATGCTCCTGATGTTTTTGAGAGCTGTAAGAATCCAAACCTAGGCAATAACGCCGGATGGAAACCTCTCGAAACGATCGAAGAGACTATTGATGTACTAAATACCATATTTATCGGAAAAGAAGGGGTTTGGGCTATCGTATCAAAAGAGACTCAACAAGTCATTGGCTCCATTGGCATCATTCCTGATCCCAAAAGAGAAAACCCACATGCTCGCATGCTGGGTTATTGGCTAAAAGAAGAGTGTTGGGGACAAGGCTTCATGACAGAAGCAGTGCAATCCGTATTGAATTATGGGTTCACTCAAATGAATTTACATTTGATCACGGCAAATTGTTATCCTCACAATCAACGCTCACAACGTGTATTAGAGAAGAATGGATTCGTATACGAAGGACGGCTTCATCAAGCAGAGCTAATGCATACTGGACAAATAGAGGATCATTTGTGCTATTATCTTGACCATCATTCCTTTTCAAACAAAAACAATAGTTTATGATAGTAGTAACAAAAGATTTATATACGCTCAGGAGTTGGGAAGGTCAAGATACGGAATCCTTAACCTTGCACCTTAATAACAAGAAGATCTGGGATAACTGTCGGGATGGATTGCCTCATCCTTATACAAAAGAAAATGCCCGCTGCTTCATCAGCCAAGCACGAGAAAAAACTGAAATATCGGATTTCTGCATTGTGGTTCATGGTGAGGCAATCGGCAATATAGGTTTTGTGAGAGGAACGGATGTGGAACGTTTCAATGCGGAAGTCGGTTATTGGATCAGTGAGAGATATTGGAACCAAGGGATTACCTCTGAAGCGTTAGCCGATGCGATCCAGTATTATTTTGAGCATACGGAGGTTATTCGTATATTCGCCACGGTGTATGAATATAATCTGGCATCCATGCGGGTATTAGAGAAAGTGGGATTCAAGAAAACTGGCATCTTCCGAAAAGCTTGTTACAAAAACGGGCGATTCATCGATGCGCATCATTTTGAGATCGTAGCGGATGAGAAATTAGTTGGGAACAAAGACTTATAATCCATTTATGCAAATAAGACAATTACAGGTAAACGAATACGATAAGGCATTAACCTTGTCTTTGGACGTGTTCATCCAATGTGGCAAGAATGACTTCGACGAAGAGGGATTGAAAACCTTCAAGAGTTTCATTTACAATAAGGATCTGGTAAATGAGCTAACCATTTACGGAGCATTCGAGGGTGAGTCATTAATAGGTCTAATCGCGACAAAAAATGAAGGAAAGCATATCTCCTTATTCTTCATCACGCCTATGTATCATGGAAAAGGTATCGGCAAACGATTATTCGAGGCCGCTATCCAAGATAAGCCAGTCTCGGAAATGACAGTCAACTCCTCTTCCTATGCAATCCCAATCTACCGGAAATTCGGGTTCGAACCAATCTGCGAAGAACAAACTACACATGGGATGAAGTACACCCCGATGAGGCGAACGATAACCCGTCCCTCCTTCGAGGACTTCAATGAGCTTCTTCTGCTTTGGGAAGCGTCCGTACGTAGTACCCATCATTTCCTAAAAGAAGAGGATATCTTATTTTATAAAGAACTTGTTCCCGGATATTTCCCATTGGTAGAACTTTATATCATCCGAAATGAGCGAGGAAAGATCGCCGCCTTCATGGGCTTAAGCGATGAGCTTATCGAGATGCTTTTCGTACATCCGGAAGAGCAAGGCAAAGGATTAGGTAAACGACTTATCCAATTCGCCTTGCAAGAGACACCCATCCGAAAAGTCGACGTAAATGAGCAAAACACAACCGCACTTCATTTCTATCAGCATCTGGGATTCCAAGTGATAGGAAGAGACGAGACGGATTCTTCCCACAAGCCATTCCCGATACTTCATCTTCAAGTTACACTTCCTTAAAAATTTAAGGGAATGATCTTAACACAACAACAAAGATTGAGAATGGACCTAAAAGAGAGACTATCAAGCCGCTGTCATATAGAGGATATCCATGAGATATTATTTTATGTACAAGGGGACCAAGAACGGAAAGCAGAGCTATACGATCTGATATTCGATCCGGATGATGCCGTTAGTTATCAAGCGTTATGGGTCTGTAGCCATTTCTCCACAAAGGAAAACGAATGGCTATATGATAAACAGGATGAGCTGATAAATGAAGTGCTTAGCTGTGAGCACTCCGGTAAACGACGCATTCTCTTGAACTTGCTTGTACGACAGCCTCAAGCAAATCCCCCACGTGTAGATTTCCTTAATTTCTGCTTGGACCGGATGCTTTCAGCGAAGGAATTACCCGGTGTACAAACGCTTTGTATGAAACTGGGATATGAGTTATGCCGTCCCATTCCAGAGCTATTACAGGAGTATAAGACACTACTTGATCTGGCGGAACCCGATTTTCTACAAATCTCTTTGCGGACCGTACGTAAGAACATCTTAAAAAAAATACGATAAAACATGAGAAAGATTTTCACACTATTCTTCTGTGCCGCCTCCTTGGCCACAGGACTAGCGCAACAAGAATCCTATTTTACCAATCCCGTGATCCACGGTGACGTAGCCGATCCTTCCATTATCCGGATCGACCAGACTTACTATATCACCGGCACCTCCTCGGAATGGGCCCCTTATTATCCGGTTTTCACCTCTACCGATTTGGTGAACTGGCAGCAAACCGGGCATGTATTCGACGAGAAACCGGAATGGACCAAGTCCTCTTTCTGGGCTCCGGAATGGTATCAGCATAAAGGGAAGGTATATGTCTATTATACGGCCCGGAAGCAATCGGATAACATCTCGTGCATCGGTGTTGCCGTGGCGGATTCACCTACGGGCAAGTTCAAGGATCACGGCCCGGTGGTAGAGTTCGGGAAGGAGGCGATAGACGCGTTTATCTTGGAGGATAAAGGAAAACTTTATATCAGTTGGAAGGCTTATGGATTGGATAACCAACCCATAGAGTTATTGGCCTGTAAGTTGACGGACGATGGGCTTCGCCTAGACGGAAAGCCTTTCAGCCTGCTGCGTGACGATGAGCGTCAAGGCATGGAAGGTCAGCATTGGTTCAAGAAAGACGGATATTACTATATCATCTACTCCGTGAGAGGCTGTTGCGGCCCGCAGAGCGATTACGCCGTATCCGTGGCTCGCTCGAAGAAGCTGGAAGGCCCTTACGAGAAATACCAAGGAAACCCGATCTTGCACGGAAGCAAGGAGGTTCTCTCCATCGGTCACGGAACGATTACGACTACACCGGACGGACGCATGTATTACCTATGCCACGCTTACCAGCCGGGAAGCGGCTTCTACCAAGGTCGCCAACCTTACCTGCAAGAGGTGAGAATGGGCGAGGATCATTGGCCTCACTTCGTAACCGGGGAATACGCGAGCCGCACGCAACCCATGCCATTTGCCGAGTCCGCACAAGTGCCGGTATTCGATTTCTCGGATGATTTCACCGGTGCTACCTTGCGTCCCGAATGGAGTTGGAACTATCCTTACGCTGATGTCAAGACTGAAATCAAGAACGGTAAACTCTCTCTATCCGGAACCCCGAAGCCCGGCGTGAAGACCGGAGCGGCGCTTTGTTTACGCCCTACCTCCCCGGATTACACGTTGGAAACAGCGATCGTAAACCGGAATGACAGTTGGAAAGGAATCACGATGTACGGAGACGCAAATAACCTAATCACCTGCGGATGCGCTGGAGACCGTTTGATATTGAAATATATCCTAGAGGGGAAAGAACATCCATTGGCCGATCTTCCTCTTCCCGCCTCGCCTTTATATCTACGGATGAAAGTGACCGACGGTACGCATAGCACGTTCTACTGGAGTAAGGACGGACAAGCATGGAACGAGATCGTCGGCGAAACTCTCTCCGCGAAAGAGACCCGGTCGTTGATCCAATGGGATCGTATCTCCCGTCCGGGATTGTATCAAGAAGGAAATATTACGGCACCGGCTGTTTACGCTTACAGCCTATTAAAAAATGAATAATGGAATCTAAGTTTCACACGTTTGCCCAACCGATACAATCGATCCCCTTACCGGAACGATTCACGTATCCTTTTCACTATACACCGCATCCTCTATGCGTAATAGCGGCTGAGGAGACGCAGGCATACCTGAAAGAACGAACCGAATGGCGGGAAGAGTTACAAACCGGGAAAATGTTTGGTGTGTTGGTGGTTCGTACCCCCGCCGGAGCGGTCGGTTATCTGGCCGCGTTCTCCGGTAATCTAGCGGGGAAGAATGTACATCATTTCTTCGTCCCTCCTATCTATGACCTATTACAACCGGATGGTTTCTTCCGGCAAGAGGAGGAGCAGATCAATGAGATCAATGCCCGTATCCGGACCCTACAAACCTCACCCGCCCTCGAGAAGGCACGGCATGTGTTAAAAAACATGCTCAAATTAAATGATCACATGCTGCGATCCTCCAAAGCCACACTCAAGGAAATGAAAGAGGCGCGCGATCTACGCCGGCAATCTCCCTTGACCGAAGAGGAAGCCGCGCTTCTCATCAAAGAGAGCCAGCGAGCGAAAGCCATCCACAGCCAACTAGCGAAGCTCCTGCGATCTTTTAACGAGGATGCACAGGCCAAAGTGAATCAGCTTGAGCAAGAGATCGAGCAACTGAAGCAAGAACGCAAGCGACGGTCGGCAACCTTGCAACACAAGCTGTTCGAACAATTCCTGATCATGAACGCCCGGGGCGAGGTTAAGGACTTATGCGAACTGTTCGCTCCTACCTCACAAGGTACGCCGCCTGCCGGAGCGGGTGAATGCGCCGCCCCTAAACTCTTACAATACGCCTACCAGCATCAGTTGGAGCCGATCGCCATGGCAGAGTTCTGGTGGGGCGATTCTCCCAAGACGGAGATCCGGCACCATGGATATTATTATCCGGCTTGCAAAGGAAAATGCGAGCCGATCCTCCATCATATGCTACAGGGATTGCGGGTAGATGAAAATCCGTTATTGGCGGACTCTCACCGGGAGACGAAGCTGGATATCCTTTATGAGGACGACTATTTGTTGATCGTCAATAAACCGGCGGGTATGCTCTCCGTCCCCGGCAAGGGAGACGCAGACTCCGTCTATCAAAGGCTGCGTATCCTTTACCCGGATGCCACCGGCCCGATTATCGTACATCGTCTGGATATGGCGACATCCGGCTTGCTACTCGCCGCCAAGACCAAAGAAGCGCATCAGAACCTGCAAGCCCAATTCAAGAACCGAACCATCCAGAAAAGGTATATCGCCTTATTAGAGGGCGAAGTTCCCCAAGATGAGGGCGAGATCCGTCTCCCGCTATGTCCCGATCCTTTGGACAGACCCCGGCAAATCGTAAGCGAAGAATTCGGGAAACCTGCCTTTACACGCTACCGGGTATTGGAACGGACTTCCGGAAAAACCCTTATCGCCTTTTATCCCCAAACCGGACGTACCCACCAGCTACGGGTACACGCCGCCCATCCCCTAGGTCTTCATTGCCCCATCCTTGGCGACGAGCTTTACGGACGAAAGGCGGAACGGCTCTATCTGCACGCTGAATATCTAGCATTCACGCATCCTATCACTTCCGAGAGGATAGAGATACAAAAATCACCGGCATTTCCTAGGTGCTCCATGCCATGAGCATCCTAGGCAAAATACCTCTGTCAAGTCAAATCCGGACAGATCCGCGGCAGGATCTTTGGGAACGACCTCCCCATTCTCGTAAACATACACTAAAAGACGTTCCCCGTCCGCATTCTTTACATACATAGAAGGGATATCACACTGCGGACACCGATACTTTCTCATCATCTAATCTTTTCTTTATCTTTTTATAAACATACAAAAACGCAGGTATCAAGAATAAGTCAGCGGCAACCCAAGCCAACGGATCACCGAAGCAAACGCCTAAGAACCCAAAAGCGGGAACCGCATACAAGCTCACCAAGATACGTGCGATCATCTCTGAAACACCCGAGAGCATCGCAAGGTTGCTGAAACCTACCCCTTGTATCGCGTAACGCAAGATACACAGTAGCCCGACAGCCGGGAAGAACCAGCAAGAAATATGCAAAAACTGCTCCGTATAGTCCAGTATCTCGACCTCAGATGGAGCCACAAACAACAAGGCCAGCCAACGAGACCCCAGCATCAAGATCATCCATGTAGCGGCGGCATACGTAAGCATCATCAACGAACTCACTTTAATTCCCTGCAAAATACGCTCTGGCTTTCCCGCCCCATAATTCTGTCCGCAATACGTAGCCATGGCGATACCCAAACTCTCAAAAGCGCAAATGAAGAACATCTTGATACGGGCGGCGGAAGTAAAGGCAGCGACACAGGCCGTGCCCAAGGCGTTATTGGCGCTCTGCAACATGATACTGCCAATAGCGGTAATAGAAAATTGCAATCCCATCGGAACCCCCATCGCCAATAAGGTACGGGCCAGCCCGGCATGAAACCTTCGATCCTCAGAGGAAGTAGCCCGTAAGATCGGAAATTTCCGAAGCATATATAAATAACATAGAATGGCGGAAAGCCCTTGCGAGAAAACCGTAGCGATAGCCGCTCCCATCACACCCCATCCTAACCCCAAGATGCAGAATAAATCCAAGAAAACATTCAAGACCGTAGAGAACAGCAAGAACCAGAACGGAGTCTTGCTATCTCCCAAAGCCCGCATGATACTTGCCAACAAATTATAGAAGAATGTACAAGGAATACCGATAAAAGTAACAAACAAATAATCATAGGCCCCATCGAAGATATTCCCGGGTGTCTGCATCCCCCGCAAGATATCCCGGCAATAGAAACCGGAGATAGCGGCGATCACCACGGACATCACCGTAGCCAATTGCAACCCCACCGCCACATAACGGCGCATCGTCGCATAATCCCTCGCCCCGAACTTTTGAGCTACCGGGATGCCAAAACCAGCGCAACATCCGTTACAGAATCCCAGAATCAAGAAAATCACCGAGGTACTGGCTCCTACGGCAGCCAGCGAATTAATACCTAGAAATTTACCAACGATAGCGGCATCGATCAAAGAATAAGTCTGCTGAAGCAGATTCCCTAATAACAATGGCATCGTGAAACTGAATAGAAGAGGGAATACAGCACCCCTCGTCATCTCTTTTGAGTTTGCCATACATCTAAATTAAAAGGATAAACAAAGAGGATAGAAAAACTGATTAGTCATCGTAAAGGTAACAACCCTAAGGTAAAACGCAACTCTCTCCATCATTATTTCAAACCGGAATTCACATAAAATAACAATGCCCATCGTAAGGTCTTTACAATGGGCATCGTAAGGTGATTAGAATGCCTATTGTAACATGCTTACAATGGGCATCCTAGTTTTCTTATTCCAAAGAGAATGAATAGGGGCGATCACTATCCTGCGTACCTCGCTGTTTATTAGGGGTATCGCTCATTTGGTATTGAATTTTCGCGCCACCTAGCAACTGCTCGTGTGTCAAGAAATTGCGGGTGTAAGTCTTGCCGTTTACTTTCATACCCTTGATGTAACGGTTCTCCCGATCAGCCTTGTCCGCTTGGATCAACACCTGCTTTCCGTTATCCAGATGGAGTTTTACGGATTTGAACAGAGGAGTTCCCAGCACATATTGATCCGTGCCCGGGCATACGGTATAAAAGCCTAAGGCAGAGAACACATACCATGCGGAAGTCTGTCCGTTATCCTCATCGCCGCAATAGCCATCCGCCTCAGCGGTATAAAGTTTGTGCATGATCTCGCGCACCCAGTATTGGGCTTTCCAAGGCTCGCCGGAATAGTTGTATAGATATACCATATGCTGGATGGGTTGGTTTCCGTGGGCGTATTGTCCCATATTCATTACTTGCATCTCACGCATCTCATGGATCATACTGCGGCTATCCATACCCAAACGGCTAGGCATCTTGAAGACGGAATCCATCATGTGGTTGAATTCCTTCTTTCCTCCCATTAAGTCGATAAGACCTTGCGGGTCGTGGAAAACACAGAAACTCCAATGCCAGCTATTACCCTCGCAGAAATCACGGCTCCAGTCCGTACCTTTAAAAGAAGGGTTGAACTCGCCCTTATCAGAGCGTCCGACCATCAACTTATATTTTGGGTCGTACACATTCTTATAGTTGTTAGCCCGTTGCTTGAAGATATCGATCTCGCTTGCCGGCTTGCCTAGTTTCTTTCCTAACGCATAAATTGTCCAGTCATTATAAGCATATTCCAAGGTACGAGCCACATTTTGTCCGATACCGATATTATTCGGTACATAACCCAGTTTATTATACTCCTCGTAAGCGACACGACCGGAAGCCGTTCTCGGCAGTTGGCTATTCGCATCATGCTTCAAAGCTTCCCAAAGCGTCTCGATAGCGTATCCTCTCAAGCCTTTGATATAAGCGTCAGCTACCACGGAAGCGGAGTTATTGCCGACCATGCAATCCCGGTGGCCCGGACTTGCCCATTCCGGCAAGAAACCGCTCTCTTTATAAGCGTTCACCAAACCTTCCTGCATCTTTTGGTTCATCTCCGGATACATCAGGTTCAAGAAGGGGAAAAGACAGCGGAACGTATCCCAGAAACCGGTATCGGTAAACATATAGCCCGGCAAGACCTCACCGTTATAAGGGCTATAATGCATGACTTGCCCTTTGGCATCGATCTCATAGAAGCTACGGGGGAAAAGCAAGGAACGATACAAGCAAGAATAGAAAGTACGCAAGTTATCGATGTTCGTATCCTCTACCTCGATCTTACCTAATTCCCGGTTCCAGATTTCCTTCCCTTTGGTCACTAGCTGATCGAAACCAGTATCTCCCACCTCACGCAAGTTTAACTCGGCCTGCTCGGTGCTGATGAAAGAAGAAGCCACATTGGCATGCACCACCTCGCCGGCCTTTGTCTCAAAACCGATGATAGCGCCGGCATGGTTTGTCTTCACCTCCGACTCATCCAACTGGATCGCCCCGTTCTTAACCGTAGAGGAGAACGTGAATGGCTTATCGAATTGGATCACGAAATAATTCTTGAAGTTACGGGGAACACCGCCCGTGTTCTTCGTGGAATAACCGATGATCTTACGTTCCGCAGGCAATACCTTTATATAAGAGCCTTTATCGAAAGCGTCGATGACGATATACGCTTTCTTGGTTTCCGGGAATGTAAAGCGGAACTTAGCCGCACGTTCCGTCGGAACCAACTCGGTAGTCACGTCATGATCGGCTAGATAGACCTTATAATAATAAGGTGTAGCTACTTCCCCTTTGTGAGAGAACCAGCTAGCCCGTTTCTCCTCGTCGAAGACCAAGCCTTCGGTAGTAGGCATAATGGAGAACTGCCCGTAATCGTTCATCCACGGGCTCGGTTGATGGGTTTGCTTGAATCCCCGGATCTTATCCGCGTCGTAACGATAGGTCCAGCCATTGCCCATCTCGCCGGTCTGAGGAGTCCAGAAGTTCATACCCCAAGGCATGGCCGTGGCCGGATAGGTATTTCCGGTAGATAATTCGTACTTGGATTGGGTACCGACTAACGTATTCACGTAGTCTACAGGATTCTCTACGGCAGAAAGCTGCATGCAACAGGCTATCCCTATCGCTAAAAACCCTTGCTTGAAAAAAGATGTTTTCATGTTTGTATAGAATATTAATATTGTCTGTATTGTAGAGACGGGGCGTGCCCCGTCTCATCCCTGCAAAATAGTAATTTAAGATACTATCAGTCTGTGGGAGACGGGGCACGCCCCGTCTCTACAACTTGGTGATTGTGTAGGCTGTAACGTTGGCCGCTTTCCGGACAAGTAGCGAATCCTTCGGAGTCAAATACAAGGCGATGGCCGTACTCGCTTACCCAACCGATCTGGCGGGATGGATTTCCTACGACCAGCGCATAATCCGGAACATCCTTCGTTACCACCGCCCCGGCACCGATCATGGCATACCGCCCGACCGTATGCCCACAGATAATCGTAGCATTAGCTCCAATCGAGGCCCCCTTGCCAATCACCGTCTCCTTATACTGGTCTTTCCGAGAGACAGCGCTACGCGGATTGGTTACATTTGTAAACACGCAACTAGGCCCCAAGAACACATCATCCTCGCAAATCACCCCCGTATAAATAGACACATTGTTCTGTACCTTCACGTTATTCCCTAAGACCACGCCCGGCGATACGACTACATTCTGGCCGATATTACACGCCCTGCCAATCACGCATCCCGTCATGATATGGGAAAAATGCCAGATATGGGTTCCTTCCCCGATCTCACAACCGGCATCGATTACCGCTGTCTCGTGCGCTTGATAACTCATATCAATCCTCTTATTTATAGATTAGGAAAATAGTAGGCTTCTTGCTCAGATCGGGAACTTTACCCGCCCATTCCTTGACCGGGCGAGTATGGATATACTCATCCTCACAGGTTATATTCGAGGCGATACACAGTTTCGTAGACGGACGGCACGTACGGATCAACTCCTCGGCCAGTTTATTATTCCGGTAAGGAGTCTCGATAAACAATTGCGTCTGATGCTCGGAATAGATCCTTCCCTCCAATTTCTTGATCGTGTTCGTTCGCTCGGAAGCATCGATCGGCAGATAACCGTGAAAAGCGAAACTCTGTCCGTTAAAGCCCGATCCCATCACCGACATCAAGATAGACGAAGGCCCCACCAACGGTACCACCGGATAATCCTTCCGTTGGGCGATAGCTACTACGTCAGCACCCGGATCAGCGATCGCCGGACAACCCGCCTCCGAGATCACGCCTACGCTCTCGCCTTTCGCCAAAGGAGCCAGATAACCAGCTACTTGTTCCGGTGAGGTATGTTTATTCAGCTCATAAAATGTCAAGTCATCGATCACGATCCCCGGCTCCACCTTTTTCAAGAAACGGCGTGCCGTACGCACGTTTTCCACGATAAAATGCCGGATAGATAAGATCACGTCACGGTTGTACTCTGGTAAAACACGGCGATGTTCCGTATCGCCCAAGGTAACTGGTATAAGGAAAAGAGATGCTCGCATACTGTTTGTTTTCCGCGAAAGTAGTACTTTTGCCGCAAACTAACAGAATAATCATGGCACTTCCTATTGATTTTATTACCCGTACACGGGCTTTACTTGGCGAGGAGTTCGATCGTTTAGAGGCAGCGTTAAGCGCTGATGTTCCCGTAAGTATCCGTATCAACCCGATGAAAGGGACTCCCGCTCCCAAAGCAGGTGCTCCAGTCGCTTGGTGCGAGAGTGGTTTTTATTTGCCGGAACGGTTGTCTTTCACCTTCGATCCTCTATTCCATGCGGGGGCCTATTACGTGCAGGAAGCGTCTTCCATGTTTCTGGAACAAGCGATCAAGGCATACGTGAAAGAGCCGGTACGTTGCTTGGATTTATGCGCCGCCCCGGGTGGCAAGTCCACGCATCTGGCGAGCTTATTGCCGGATGGAAGCCTGTTAGTGAGCAATGAGGTGATCCGCAGCCGTAGTTATGTATTGGCCGAGAATATCGCTAAATGGGGCCGCCCGGACACGATCGTTATCAATAATGACCCGGAGGAGATCGGCGAGGCATTGCCTCATCTGTTCGACGTGATCGTCACCGACGTACCTTGTTCCGGTGAGGGCATGTTCCGGAAAGATACGGATAGCACAGGCGAATGGAGCGTAGATAACGTACGGCTTTGCGCCTCCCGTGGGCGGCGCATCATCCATGATATCTGGAACGCCTTGAAACCCGGAGGTATCTTGATCTACAGTACATGTACCTATAATACGGAAGAGGATGAGGAGAACATACATTATATAATAGAGGAGCTGGGAGCCGAGGCATTGCCTATCCCTACCCAAGAGGAATGGCAGATCACCGGCGCCCTCCGGTTTGAACATCCGGTTTACCGCTTCTTCCCGCATAAGACACGGGGCGAAGGCTTTTTCCTCGCCGCCCTCCGGAAAGCGGAAGGCGAGATCGAGGAAATTCGTGTCAAGTCCAAAGGGAAAAAAGAGCGAGGAAAAGCCGCTCCGTCCATCCCACAGGAGGCCCGTCTGTTCCTTTCGGATGAAACTTCGTTTTCTCTCGAATGGAACGGCAGTTTCCTTCGAGCGTATCCCAAAGCCCATTCGGATCTATTTTCACTCATCAATGCCAAGCCTTTACGGGTACTTTCCGCCGGTATTTGCCTAGGAGAAGCGAAAGGGAAAGACTTTATCCCATCTCAAGAGCTGGCTTTAAGTACTGCCTTAACCCCCAATGCATTTCCATCCGTGGAACTGGAATGGGAAGACGCTATTAAATTCTTAAAGAAAGAGGCGCTCGTCTTACCCTCCGGTACAGATAAGGGATATGTGTTGGTACGCTACCAAGGACTTCCGCTAGGTTTTGTAAAGAACCTTGGCAACCGGGCCAATAACCCGTATCCGCAAGAGTGGCGTATACGGACGGGATATATTCCGGAGGAAATCCGGTTGTTTCAATAAGCACATCAAGATCAGAAATAATATCGGATTAACGTTCACATAAAGGCGATATTAGATTAAAGCTCATTGTCAAGCAAAGCCATAAAGGTATCAATATCGATCAACTCAACCTTTGGAAATTCTATTGTTTTAAGTATATCGAAATGATGATCTTGGCTCACTATATAAGAGGCATTTGCAGCAATGGCACAATCAACAAATTTATTATCATCCACATCCGCTTGAATCAAGTTAAAGCGGAAATGCGCATCCAGTCTCAGCGTGTTTTTACGAGTAATTATCGCCTTGATGATATTTTGAGCTATTTCACGACTCATTTTCAACGTGAGAATCTCTTCGTACTCCGTTAATATCTCATTCGTGTAACATAATACATACTTTTCCGCAAAGAAATCTTTCCAAACCGCATAATAACGACCTCTTCTTGAAAGAGATATCAAGAGGCAATTCGTATCCAACACGATCCTATTCATCTCGCCGAGTTATAAGGAGTCCGTAAATGTTCTTGCTTCCATTGATCTATGACCGTATCATTGATCTGGCCGCTATCCCACAATGAGTCGATCGCCTTTTCCGCTTTCTGAGCGAAGTAATTCGATAGCATATCCTTAATCTCGTTTAACGTATCCTCACTTTCCACATACGACATTAAATCCAATATCTGTAGCTGCGCCGCATTAAAAACAGTTCTTTCCATATCTCATTCTTTATTTACTTATCACAAAGATAACACTTACTAGCCAAACATTCATGCTTTTAATAAAATAATCAATGTCCTATAAACCGAAGCGTAAACAAGGCGGCCTCCATCCGGCGGATCAAGTTCGCCTTTTTTGATTCCGGGGCATAGACAAAGCTTTCCGCTACAATAACCCGCCCTTTTTTCTTGTCGAGCAGGGCATGGCTGACAAACGGGCCGCCCATCTTATCTCCTTCCATACGCCAAAGACCACGCAATACGCCGCGGTATTCGCCACGGTAGGTGATCGGCTCGTAAGAAAGCTCGAAGCGCTTCTCTGTCTTCATATAAGAATTCGGGAAAGAGCCCGGTACGTTCCGCCTCACTACAGAATCACGCATAGCGACCAGATAATCTTCGGTAAATGCTTCTTGAGCCGTATAGGGAAAACTATATACCAAGATATCAGTCCGTCCCCGATTTGCATTATTCGAGCCCCAAAAGAAATCGGTCTCTTCCTTATAGGCCGACATATCTTCCGGCACGAACAGCGAGATACCGAAACGGGACTTCAACTTCTCATTGATCCAACTGCTATGGCTCTTAGAAAGTCCAACTATCCAACGTTCCCTTTCCACTCGATTGAAATGGTTGACCAACCGTCCTTCATTTAATAAAAGGAACTCGGTTAAAGCAGCGGTAGTCGGAGCATACAGAGTCACAACATTCTGACCACTGGCCCATTCATCGGGACTCTCTCTTGTTCCAGCTTTCGTATACCGGTTAGGATCTACGGATACGATCAAGATATTTCGTACGTATCGTAATAAACCGGAAAAGCCCGATGGCTCCGAATAGGTGACACGCATAGATGCTTCCGCTTGAGGCAAAGCAGATATCGGCGCTCGCAATTGTTCTTGCAGCAACTCCCCCACCTCACCATTCCATGCGTCTCGATCCATTACAACAACCACCTCGAAAGGCCATCCGGTAGCCCGCCGTAGCGAGGCCACCGGAGAGGACGAAGTCCAATCACAAGCGGAAAGCCCCACCATTAGGCTAAGGCTAATCCATAGTAGTACAATTTGTGTTCTCATAGCATTCCTGATTATTCGTTCTTAAAAATTAAATCACACACCGCAAAAGTACAGGAAGGATCGTAAAGAGGAAAGAAATGGTACCGGACAAAACAAGCGAACATCAAACAACTAATAATCAAACATATAAACCACGCAATGGGAGATAAACGGATAATATTGCCGGACAATCACGACAAACAAAATAACTTTAAGCTTTATAATAAACGGACATAGGCATCCAAATCCGTCTTTTCATCCAAGCCTAGACGTTTTTTTAAACGGCCTTTCGATTTGGTTAACGCATCCGGAGTATTATTAAACACGGCTAGTTGCTCCTTTCGGGAGAAATTCCATTTGATCAAGCAACATATTTCCTGCTCATGGCGGGTAATACTGTATTTATTTCTCAGATCGGTTAAGAAGTTATTAAACAGAAGATCGGTCATACCAATAATCTCAGCCCATTCCTCTTTACTTGGATTCACATGGAGAGGATCATCTTTAAGGGCACATAAAAGCTTAGGTACATCCACATCTACTTTTCCGGTAGCATTGTCCAATAAGTTATTATCGCCGGAAAGAACAAGGATCTCTCTCTCCAACTGCTCCATCTTCTGGCGATAGGCCGTCAGCTCCGTCTCGATCCGGTCATAAGCCTCCGAGCGGATGACCAGAGAATCCCGTTCCCGCTCCAAGCGTACGACTTGCTCTTGATAGGAGGCTAATTGTTGTTTATAGCGATACATATTCGCTTTATTCTGCCGAATGCGAGAACGGACAGATTCATTTCTCTCCCGGATACGTCCCGTACGTACTCCCAACAAAAAGCTAAATACCACCGCCACGATCAAGGCTAAGCAACCAGCCCCCCAATCAACAAATCCCCAAAACTCCCCCATCCCGGTTACCGTATGGATTTATTTCTCAGATAATCATAGATAGCCAATTGCGAACGCACTTTTACCGGATTATCATCACACTTAAAATTATTACGTAACTCGCCATCCAAATAACAAGCTTTCACGTTGTCACTTAGCTGGATATTCAAGATATCGATTATCTCCCTCTTCAGATCCGGATCAAGGATCGGGAAAGCCGTCTCGATCCGTCGGTTCAAATTCCGACGCATCCAATCAGCCGAGGTAAGGAAAAGATCCTCCTGACCATCATTCAGAAAATACCAAACCCGGGAATGCTCCAAAAACATATCCACGATACGAGTAACCCGGATGTTAGCGCTATAAGGTTGGTTCGGTACCAGGCAACAAATCCCCCGGACAATCAGATCGATCTCTACCCCCGCCTCACTCGCATGATAGAGTTCCTCGATCATATGTTGGTCATGCAGTCCGTTCATCTTTAATATGATCCGTCCTTTTCGGCCTTCCCGCACATGCTCGATCTCCCGCCGAATCCTACCAGTCAATTCCGAGACCATATTGAAACGGGCCACCAACAAATGGCGGAAAGTAGGTTCTTTCATACGCCCTTCCAAAACAGCGAATACTTTATTGATATCCGTAATAATCTCCGTATTCGAAGTCAATAACGCCATATCCGAATAGATCTTGGCCGTCTTCTCATTGAAATTACCGGTACTCAAATAGGCAAAATCACGCCGTTTAAGTCCCTCGGACGTATCCTTCCGAAGAATGACCGCAACCTTCGCATGTACTTTCAAGCCCGGAATACTATAAATGATACGAATACCGGCCTGCTCCATACGCTCTGCTGTACTCATATTATTCTCCTCGTCGAAACGGGCTTTCAATTCCACAAATACCGTCACTTTCTTACCATTCTGGGCAGCGCTGACCAGCGTATTAATCACGGCCGAATTCTCTGCCACTCGATACTGGGTAATCTTGATCTCATCCACCTTCGGATCAAAGGCCGCCTCCATCAAAAAGCGGATCAAATAATCAAACGACTCATAAGGGAAATGCAATAAGATATCCCGCTTCTTCACGGCCTTGAATACCGACCCCATCTCATCGAGGAAAGGCACACGCATAGGCACCGGTGGCTGCTGCTCTAAATGCTTTCCCGCCGGATTCGGCAATTTCATCAAGTCCTGCAAATTATTATATCGTCCACCTAACACCAAGTCCTCCGACGTAATACCAAAGGCATCGCAAACAAAAGCCAGAAAATCATCCGGCATCGCTTGATCATACATAAAACGGCTCAAGGCTCCGATCTTGCGTTTCTTTACCTTCTTACGGATATTCTCCACGATATTCGCCCGGCTCTCATCATCCAAATAAATATCCGCATCCCGGGAAATCTTGATGCTGTAACAGCCATCAATAATATAACCGGGAAAAACATTCTGTAAATTCGCACGGATAATGTCGTCGATAAACATGATATAATATTTCCCGTCATGCTGAGGCAACTCTATAAAACGGGGAACTTTCGCATAAGGAATCTTCATCAACGCATAATGATACTCGGGTACGAAGCCCGGCTCATTCATCCGCTTGCTCCGCTTAATCATACGGATCACAAGGTAAAGCCGACGATCCCGGATGAACGTACGTATATCACCGGCTTGAATCATGACCGGCGACAGAAATGGGAAAACCTCCTCATTAAAGAAATTATGGACAAACTCTTCATGGAAAGGTTCCGGCTTCTCATTCTGGTATAAGTAAACATTCTGGCGATTCAATTCCGGCAATATCTTCTCCGAGAAAATACGGTAATAGTCCCGTTGCTGGCGGTTAACCTCCCGGGTGATAGCCGCCAAGGTCTCTTCCGCCTCAGCTGCGCTCTCCTCCGAATAATTCTTTTTCATGATTACCCCCCGGTGTTCCGCAACCCGGATCTCATAAAATTCTTCCAGATTCGAGGAATAGATAGAAAGGAACTTAATACGCTCATAAATAGGCAGCGTATCATCTTCCGCTTCCAGCAAGACACGGTAGTTAAACGACAACCAGCTTAAGTCCCGTTTAAAATATTGATATGAATTCTCCATAATATTCTTATCTTAGGCGTGTAAATATAGATACTTTCGAGCAATAAAAGAAATTGTTATGATTAAAGTTGGATTGCTTTCAGACACCCATGCGTACTGGGATGATAAGTACGCCGAATATTTTAAAGATTGCGATGAAATCTGGCATGCGGGCGATATAGGCTCCGATCTTTTGGCTGCGAAATTCGAGGCATTGAAACCTTTCAGGGCCGTATACGGAAATATAGACGGACAAGCCATTCGCCTGCAATATCCTAAAGTAGCTCATTTCAAGGTAGAAGACGTGAACGTTATGATGACTCATATCGGAGGTTATCCGGGCCGCTACAATCCCGAGATCCGCAAAGAATTATACGATACACGGCCAAATCTATTCATCTCCGGACATTCGCATATCCTGAAAGTAGTATTCGATCGAAGCTTGAAGTGTCTGCATATGAATCCGGGAGCGGCTGGAAAAAGTGGCTTTCATCAAGTACGTACCTTATTACGTTTCGTTATTGCGGAAAAGGATATCAAAGATTTGGAAGTTATAGAGCTAGGGAATCGGGCATTATAAGATGATTAGTTACCGCAACAGAAACTCTCGGCGAAAAGAATCGTATTTTGCAAATAAGCGAACTCTTTCTCAAAATATTCGCTAAACACCCCGGAGCTCAAGTTCTCCTCGATTTGTTTCGCTGTCCAAAGCTTTCCGCTACGGCGCTTACATTGATTTAATTGCTCTTCCGTACGTAAACAAATAACATAGAGAGATACCAAATGTTTCACCTTCTCATTCTCAAATGTATAACGGATCAGGAAGCGTGGAGCAATTGATTTATCTTGCGCCAAACTTCCGAGAGTCTCTTTGACCGTGCTATCTATACTATGTCGGAAGAGTACGTAATTATGGAACGGATAATCCATCGTATCCGGAGAGATAAACTCATCCTTACTTCGTCTCACCAGATATAACATACCATTATAAACAACGGCGATACGCACGATCGGATGATAGTATTTCTTCGGTAAAGAGCGGCTGACCGAACGTGCGATACAACCGATCACCTTCCCATTGTCATTCAATACGGGAATCCACATTTCCTTTTTCAAGCTACCTTGCATCAAGGACAAACGTATTTGCTCATAAACAATGACCAAAACACCGATTACCAATCCCAACTCCCGGTATAAGAAACGTTCGGTACGCATATTCTGCATCGTTTCCGGCAAGATACTATATAACAAGATGATGAAAAGATGCAACGTGTACAGGTTCTGTACCAACTGAGCGAGGAAATAAAATTCGTTCAAGGTAGTACGAAGCAAAGTACGTTTAAAAGAGGGACGTTTCGAATCGCGTATACGTTGTATGACCGTTCTCCTCGTGAACCCCACGATCGCTAACGCCACGACCAGTAATACTTCCGTGATAAGAGGAGAGTATATAAACAACACAGGTTCAAGCTTAAGACAAAGAAATACGGAATATAAGACCAATGTACCCGCCGATGGCAGAAGCATAAATTGGTATACCTTATCCTTGCTCAACACCTGAAACAAAAAAATACAAACAAAACAGAAAGTAACCCCAATTATAAAAGATAATAAATAAGAAAAATAGTTATCCAAAAACATGAATAACAACAATGGCAATAAACCTATCGCCTGATTATCTAGACCTTTCTTTACTCTGTTCATTCCTTCCCCCCCTTTAGTCCACTTTTATATTAATAACAACAAAGATTGTCAAAAGTTCATGAATCATATATGCTTTTCCGCATGGTACGACGAGCGAACCAGCGGAGCGCTCTCTACTTTCTTAAAACCTTTGCCAACGGCTTGCTGTCTATAATATTCAAAACATTCAGGAGTCACATATTCAGAGACGGGAATATTCTTGCGAGAAGGCTGTAAATACTGCCCGATTGTTAAAACAGAAACACCCGCCAGCAAAACATCATCCATTAATTCAAGCACCTCATCCTCGGTCTCACCCAGTCCGACCATGATACCAGTCTTGGCTACCACACCCCGCTCAGCGATTCGTCGCAAAACGGATAAACTCACGTCATACTTTGCGGCGCTACGCACTTGCGGACTGATACGGCGTACAGTCTCCATATTATGGGAGATAATCTCAGGCGCCGCATCCACGACCTGATCAACCAGATCCAATCGTCCTTGAAAATCCGGGATTAAGACTTCCACGGTCGTTTGAGGATTCACCTCTTTGATCGTACGGATCGTATTTACCCAATGAGAAGCGCCTAAGTCAGGTAAGTCATCACGATCAACGGACGTGATCACCGCATGCTTGAGATTCATTAAACGGATGCTCTCCGCTACATTCGCAGGCTCTTTCGGGTCCAACGGAAGAGGTTTACCCGTTAGCGTATTACAAAAACGACAAGAGCGAGTACAGATCTCACCACCGATCATGAATGTAGCTGTTCCCCGGCTCCAACATTCACCCATATTCGGGCATTTACCACTTGTGCATATTGTGTGAAGGCAATGAGATTCAACAATACTTTTTGTCTTCGTGAATTGCTCATTTCCGCCAAGCCGGATCTTCAACCAATCCGGCTTTCTTAAATGCTGCGCCATGTCTTACAAATTATTGAATAAATAATTAGCCATCTTCGTATACAAATGGTAACGGGTATTACCACCGTATATGCTATGATTCCGATCTTTATAAACATGCATATCGAACTGCTTACCCGCTTGAACCAAAGCCTCGGCATATTCCATTGTTTGCATAAAATGAACATTATCATCGGCGGTTCCATGAACCAGCAATAACTTGCCTTGTAAGTCTTTCACCCGGCGTAACGGGGAGGTAGCCGCATAGCCCTCGAAATTCTCTTGCGGGGTACGCATGAAACGCTCCGTATAAACGGAGTCATAATATTTCCAGTCCGTCGGAGGAGCTACAGCGATACCCACCTTAAACGTTCCGTTTCCGGTACTCAAGGCCATCAACGTGTTATAACCTCCGAAACTCCAACCCCAGATCGCGATACGATCCTTATCGATATAAGGTAACTTGCCCAACGCTTGCGCAGCCTCCACTTGGTCTCTGGATTCCAGCTCGCCCATTCTCAAATAAGTACATTTACGGAATGCCTCACCACGGGCACCGGTTCCACGACCATCCACACATACCACGATAATACCATTTGAGGCCAGATATTGCTCCCAATCGAAACCGTATTGATCCAATACTTGCTGGGAGTTAGGACCACTATATTGCGTCATCATCACCGGATATCTCTTCGACGGGTCAAAATCAGCGGGTTTTACGATCCAAGCGTTGAACTCATAATCCGAAGCCGTATGTACCTTCATAAATTCCTTCTTAGCAAAAACATATTCCTTCAGCTTACTCTTCAACGCGGCGTTATCTTGCAGAACACGTAGTTCCTTTTTGGTCTTCGTCTCATTCACCGTAATCTTCGCCGGGGTATTCGCATTGGAATAGGTATTCACGAAATAAGCGAAATTGTCACTAAAGACCGCCTTATTCATACCCTCTTCCGTAGAGAGTTTTGTCTTCACGCCTTTAGCGTCGATCTTATAGATAGAACGGCGGATCGGGCTTTCTTCGGCAGACTCGTAATAGAAAGTCTTCGTATTCTCATCCACGCCCAAGAACTTCGTGACATCCCAGTTCCCTTGAGTTACCTGACGTTGCATAACACCTGTCGGGGAATACAAATAAATATGGGAATAGCCATCTTGTTCACTCACATAGGTAAACCCATTGTTCAAGAACTGGATAGAAGTCAACCAATCAGAATCCACGTAGCATTTATTTTCCTCACGCAAGATCAAACGGAACACACCGCTCTTCGGATTTGCATAATACATATTGAATACATTCTGCTGGCGGTTCAATGTCATGATAGCCAACTGATCCGGATTCTGCGTGAAAGTAATGCGGGGAATATAGAAGTCTCCTTCTACCGGGACCTTCATCTCCTTCGTGTCTTTGGTAACTACGCTATAAGAATGTACGGAAACCTTTGAATTCTTCTGCCCGGCCTTTGGATATTTATATTCGTAATACCCCGGATAAAGTCCCTCACCATACATCTGCATAGAATATTCGGGCACCTCGGACTCGTCAAAACGGACAAAGGCCAGATACTCGCTATCGGGAGACCACGCCATTAGATTTGTCACCGCAAATTCTTCCTCATACACCCAATCCGTGATGCCATTCAATATCTTATTCAACTCACCATCCTTGGTGACTTGTACCTCCGTGTCGAAATCAAACTTACGTATCCAAATATTATTATCCCGTACATAAGCGCACATACGACCATCCGGCGAGAAAGTCGGGATCATTTGCTTCCCCTTGGCATCGGAAATAGGCTTCACATAATTACGACGCACGTCATAATCATAAACTACCGCCTTAGTAGAGCGACGATAAATAGACTCCGTATCCCTCCAAACCAAGATATGATGCCCGGTACTGCTGATTGTATATCCATCAAAATCCGTAAAGGTACATTCACGAGCTTTACGGGCATTAAACAATGTATCCACAGGATTTCCCGTACGATAGGAATATTTAATGATCATACTCTTATCGGCGTTCATGGCTGTGTAGTGTTCTCCATCCGGCAGGGATCGCATCTCTCCGATAGCCGTCACTTGACGAAATTTCCCATCGGTTATTTCTTTTAAGTCAACATGCTTGCTTCCGGTTTGTGCGGCCACACATCCGAATACGGCCAACGAAAGCAATAAACTAAAACCTAATCGTTTCATTTATACTCTTTATTTCAGATTGAAACGCGAAGTTAGCATAAAAAAGTGATTCAAATTGCGAGAAATCGTATCTTTGTCTTATGAAAAAAACTAAACGATATTATGAATTTGGGGATTTTCTACGGGATCTATTCAAATTCAAGGTTCAGAAGATTTCCATAAACGCAGGCTTCACCTGCCCGAACCGAGACGGGTCTAAAGGATGGGGCGGTTGCACCTATTGTAATAACCAAACATTCAGTCCAGAATACTGTCATACGGAGAAAAGCGTTACCGAGCAATTAGAGGAAGGCGTACGTTTTTTTTCCCGCAAATATCCGGATATGCGGTATCTGGCCTACTTCCAAGCCTACACAAATACATACGACCGATTAGACTCTCTTATTCGCAAATATGAGGAAGCGCTTGCCTATCCCGGAGTGGAAGGATTGATTGTCGGCACTCGTCCGGACTGTATGCCGGAAGGTTTATTGGATTATTTCGCAGAGCTTTCCCAGCGAAAATTCGTCATGATTGAATATGGATTGGAAAGTACGCTTGATAAGACCTTAGTCCGCATAAACAGAGGGCATACCCATGAAGAATCGGAATCCGCTATCCGTCGTACGGCGGCAAAAGGTATTTACACCGGGGCACACCTGATACTCGGACTACCGGGAGAAAGTAGGGATGAAATATTACACCATGCGGATGTCTTATCACGCCTCCCGATCACAACACTTAAACTGCACCAATTGCAGCTAATCAAGAATACCCGCATGGCGAAAGAGTTCAAGGAAGATCCTTCTGATTTCCATTTATATACGGCTGATGAATATATCGAATTAGTGATTGACTTCATAGAACGACTGAACCCCTCTATCGTAGTAGAGAGGTTCGTATCACAATCCCCCAAAGAGCTACTGATCGCACCGGATTGGGGTTTAAAGAATTTCGAATTTACCGCTAAGGTAAATAAGCGGATCGAGGAAAGAGATACACGGCAAGGACGACTATTTCAAGTCTAAGGCGACATCACCATAAAAGGTAATAGCCTGTTTATTCACGGGTGTCACATTGATTGTTACCGAGCCATTCGGATAGACTTCCACCCGAAACATGTATACATCCTCTTTGGTCTTTACACGGAACTTGATTTCGTAACTGCCTTTCTTTTTAGAGGTTTGCTCCTTCTCTGTCGCCACTTCTTTAAACGTCAAGCCCTCTCCACCACCATAAGGAGCAGAGTAAGCACGTCCAAAGTAAGGAAGATAAGACAGGATAGAGTCACCATGTATTTCCAATGAGTAGGGGGAAGTAAGATTGACGGATTTCCCGGCCATCGGTACGGCACGATCCACATCGATCTTAATACGACCGCTATCCACGATCTCCCTCACTACTCTCTCTTTTTGCTCCTTCCGCTCTTGCTTACTTTGAGCAAAAAGGGATTGCCCCGCACAAAAAAGGACAATCCCTAAAAATCCAACTAACCTTGTTAATCTCATAACCTTAATAAACTAAACACACTATTAATCACTCTATATAGTAAAGACAATCCTTCGGGTGAATAGTTTAATCTAAAAAGGTCAAATTAAGGCTGTTTATATTTCATTATCATATTAACGCAAATTATCCAAGATATAATCCTGTACGGTAAAATCTTTCCATACGATCGTATCACCGGGAACACGTTCGTCTGTCGTGATCGCTAAATTCTCATCGCCTAAGACTTGACGGCTCAAGAAGCTCATGATATCGTATTGGTTCCGGGACATAGGAAGCCCAGAGATCTCATGCCCCGCATTCTCTACCTTATAAAAAAAATAGGAAGCTTGAAGATTTTCCAGACTTTTCGCTACAGCGGATGATCCCCATAAACCGCCGAGGTTCTCCATAGCGGCTTGTTCAAAAGGAACGGTTTTATCCGCATCGCCATGGAATAGCATAATCGGACAAGGCATCTTTTCCCAATGTGGAGGAAGCACACCAGAGACCGCACCGGCATATGAGATCACACCGGCATAGTTGAAACCTGCCGGTAGCCTTTTCGCCAACTCATGTCCGTTACATAAATCATACTCTGCCTGCAATACCGTAATCGCCCCGGCACTCGAACCGCTCGCTACGATCTGCTTCACATCGATGTTCCAATCCGAGCTTTGGTTAATCACGAAACCGGTAGCATCATAAAAATCCTCTACCGCCGTATCGATCGCATGCTGCAAGGCTGCGATAAAGTCCATCGGAGAAGAGACTTTAGAAGGATCCAGATTCTTCAAGATGGTACGATAATCCGTAGAAACGACCACAAATCCGTTTCGGGCGAGGAACTCGAAATAGGGAACATATCCTTTATCCGCCTTATCTCCCCCTTTAAACCCACCGCCAAAAGCAAAAATCATCACAGGCTTTTTTGAGGCGGGCGATATAGAAGGCAACTCATACTTGTCCAAGGACAATGTATCTGTCCCTTTTATAGAGAATACGAAATTCTCTTTTTGAACTTCCACATTCGCCACAGGTTTAGGCTGCGTACAGGCGAACGAACAGACGATCCATAAAGCAAATAGCGAATACACCCAATTTCTGTTCATCTTATTTTCATATTAGAGGTTATTTTGTTCCTTCCTTCAAACCATCCAAGAACTTATCCACTTTCTTGGCAGCGTCTTTCACGCCCGCTTTCATTTTCAATCCGGCGTATGTCGCTTGCAATTTAATGATCTCCGCTTTCTCATCAGCGTTTAACTCTTCCTCGAACTTGGCGTAAAGATCCGTGGATAGATCCGAGAATTTCAGATCCGCCTTCTTCCAGTCCTTATCGGTATAATCAGCGGCCTCCATTTCCACCTTATCTACAAAATCACTAAACTCCTTCACATATGAATCCTTTGATTGGCAGGCGCTCAAAGCGAACATAACCAATAACATGAATAGTACTTTCTTCATCTTTCAATTAAAAATTAATTCGTTATACAACACAAATATATGCAAAAAGGTTAAACCCTTGTATATGTCGTATAACTTTACGTAATTTGCTATCCTATTTTCTTAATCAGATTAATAAATTTATGGAGAAAAAACATCAGTACCGAGGATTAACCAAACAAGAAGTAGAAGAGAGCAGACGCCTTCACGGCGAGAATGTACTTACCCCGCCCGAGAAAGCTTCGTTATGGAGCCAATTCTTGGAGAAATTCGAAGATCCTATTATTCGTATATTATTAGTGGCATGGCTCTTGTCCATGATTATTGCCGGTGTACATTGCTGGGGGCCTGAGGCGAAAGGTTTTACGGCCTTCTTGGAGCCGATCGGCATTTTCTTCGCGATCATGCTTGCCAGTTGCGTGGGCTTTTTCTTCGAGGTGAAAGCGAACAAGGCATTCGATATCTTGAATACAGTCAATGATGATATTTTAGTGAAGGTAATCCGTGACGGGAATATCTGCCAAATACCGAAAAAAGAGGTCGTCGTAGGCGATATCGTTGTTTTGGAGACAGGTGAGGAAATTCCCGCAGATGGACATTTGCTTGAAGCCATCTCCCTACAGATCAACGAATCCACACTAACCGGTGAACCGATTATCAGCAAGACAACAAACGAGGCGGATTTCGATACGGAAGCGACTTATCCGTCCAATGTAGTCATGCGAGGAACGACGGTCGTGGACGGACATGGCGTAATGCAAGTAGAAAAGGTGGGTGACGCTACCGGATACGGTAAGGTCTACGAAGGCTCGCAAATCGAGAGCGATGTAGAGACTCCCTTACAGATCCAATTGAAAGGTTTGGCCGGAGTGATCAGCAAAGCCGGATATACGATCGCCGGAGTGACGTTCATCGCCTTGACCGTAAAATTCCTTTTATCAGATAGTTTCCCCGGGATGCCGGCGATGGACATCATCGCCCATATCCTCAACTACTTTATGGTAGCGGTTACGTTGATCGTGGTATCCGTTCCGGAAGGATTACCGATGAGTGTCACGTTAAGTTTGGCCCTCAGCATGAACCGTATGTTGAAGACGAATAATCTTGTCCGCAAAATGCACGCCTGTGAGACCATGGGAGCGACTACCGTAATTTGTACGGACAAGACCGGAACGTTGACGCAGAACCAAATGCAAGTCTACCAAACGAATTTCTACAACCTGAAAGACCAAAAGCTTGGGGAGGATGAGTTAAGTAACCTGATCAAAGAAGGTATCTCCACGAACTCCACGGCATTCCTCGATTTCTCGGAAGAAAAGGTAAAAACCCTTGGAAACCCGACGGAGGCCGCCCTTTTACTCTGGTTGAACGGACAACACCAAAATTATCTGGAATTAAGAGAGAACGCTACGATCCTAGATCAATTGACCTTCTCTACGGAACGGAAATATATGGCTACAATCGTACAATCACCGTTACTCGGCAAGAAGGTACTTTACGTGAAAGGTGCTCCCGAAATCGTACTGGCCAACAGTAACCGGGTGGCGATAGACGGAACTTACAAACCGGTGGCGGAATGTAAAGCCGGCATCGAAAAACAATTATTGGATTACCAGAACCAAGCGATGCGTACGCTTGGCTTCGCTTACCAGATAATCGAGGATGGAATGGATGAGACCTTCTTCGTTGAGGGTCGTTTACATGATACGGATTTAACGTACCTAGGTATCGTCGCTATCTCCGATCCGGTACGTGCGGATGTGCCCCCCGCTGTTCAAAGTTGCTTGGACGCAGGTATCGACGTGAAGATCGTCACCGGAGATACACCGGGTACTGCTAAAGAAATCGGACGACAGATCGGTACGTGGAAAGCGAATGATACCGACCGGAACATTATCACGGGTCCCGCATTCGAGGCGCTTAGCGATCAAGAGGCCTTGGATCGTGTCTTAGACTTGAAGATCATGTGCCGTGCCCGTCCTACGGACAAACAGCGTTTGGTACAATTATTACAGCAGAAAGGCGCCGTGGTAGCGGTTACCGGCGACGGGACAAACGATGCCCCCGCCTTGAAAGCGGCACAAGTAGGCCTCTCTATGGGAGACGGTACTTCCGTTGCCAAGGAAGCCAGCGACATCACGATTATCGATAACTCGTTCAGTAGCATTACCCGTGCGGTGATGTGGGGACGTTCCTTGTACCGAAATATCCAGAAATTCCTGTTATTCCAATTGACCATCAATGTAGCCGCTTGTTTGATCGTGCTATTGGGTTCCTTATTAGGTACGGAATCGCCTTTGACCATCACGCAGATGTTATGGGTAAACTTGATCATGGATACATTCGCTGCCGGGGCATTGGCCTCTCTCCCACCGAATGAACGGGTGATGAAAGATAAGCCCCGCCGCAGTGGTAAGGATGGCGACTTCATCATTACCCGTCCGATGGCCTATAATATTTTCGGCGTCGGATTCGCTTTCGTGGTAATCTTGATGGGCTTGTTATTCTACTTCCATGCGCAAGACGGTTTAACGCCGCATGATTTATCGTGGTTCTTCAGCTTCTTCGTGATGCTACAGTTCTGGAATATGTTTAACGCAAAGGCATTTATGGAAGGACGTTCCGCTTTTGCCAATTTAAAGGATAGTAAAAGCTTCTTGCTGGTCGCTTTACTGATTTTGATTGGTCAATACTTGATCGTCACTTTTGGAGGCGAGATGTTCAGCGTAATACCGTTGTCCTTGAAAGACTGGGCGATCATTATCGGTTCCTCTTCATTTGTCTTATGGATTGGGGAGTTGTTCAGATTGTTTAAAAGATAAATTACGAATACAAAAGACAATGTCTTATTTTTCATCGTGGTGAAAATGTTTTTTCATCACGGTGAAAATTTTTTTCCACCACGATGAAAAAAAGGTTCCTTCGCTTTCAGTGACGGGGTATGTCCCGTCTTATCTCCCCAATAATTGCAATTAATACTTTCAGTCTGTGGGAGACGGGGCACGCCCCGTCTCTACAAATTGCACAATGGATTCATAAATCCGTCAGCGCAAACGAATTTTACGCATCAATGATCCGTAAAAAAAGCCTTTCCAACCTTTGCTATCACCAGCTTATTATATATATTTGTATCCGTGAAGCCGAAGAGAAATGCGGCGCATTGAAACTATTTTTGGCGACAAGAAAACTGGTAATTTTATTTAAGTCAAAAAACGGAGTTTCAATAAATCTGTTTCATGCGAACGACTTAGGGTCGGGCGTGTGAGCATATTTATTAACTCCGTGGGTATACCAGTGCCTCTTGTCGGATAAATATGAATTCTACGTCCGACTTCTTTTTCGAAAGGATAAGGGCGGTATTATAAACTTTAAATCCGAAGAAGACATGAATACCCCAAGCGAAAAGATGCTGAAGGAAGCCGCCCGTTGGTTTTCGAAACACAACAAGAAATAAATGCTATCGAATGAATAAGAACTTTATTGACCAAACCGTGAAGAATCGATCTCTTTCTTATTCTTCCGGTTCATCTTGCCCAATGTATACTTTAAGGTGAGCGATACAGAACGAGTATCCGAATAGATCGTCATATCACTCTTCTGGCTGGGATAATCAATATGCGTTTTCGCACGTAAGCCCTTTAACAAATCCTCACCTCGCAGCATTACACTTAACTTTTTCGGTATCGGATTCCAGACAAGACCCGCCGATACATTATAATTACCATCCACATCATAGATACCTTGTACCGAAGGCGCACTATAGCGAGCGTTCACTTCCAGCGATAAGTTCTTTTTCCTTGATAAAGTAAACGTGTTGAACAACATCAACTGCCCGAACAACTTTTTCCGATCAAACGAAATATCGATAAACACTCCCTCATCTTGAATCAAGAAGCCCGATGCCACGAACCGTGAGCTAACCACTCCACCGATCCGAAACGGGATAACTGCCATCGCCCCGAAAGTATTATGCTTATCGAAATTAACCGATTGGTAATAGGCTCTCAACGCTTTCGTATCTTGATAATACAATTGGCGAATATAATTCACATGATGATTGGCGAATAGTCCAAAAACATATTTCTTTTTCAAGATATAATTAGCCCTAGCCATATAAATACGTTCCGGTTCCAAATAAGGATTTCCCCGTACCTGACTATACACATTCAAATAAGAAACATTCGAGCTCATGGCCCAATACGCCGGATACTTCTTATCGCTGGAGAAATTGACTTGAAGCATATTCGATGGATCGATCGTATAACTCAAGTTCAATTGTGGATAGAGATTTACCCCAGACCATAAGGTCCATTTCCGACCCGCCGAATCAATCACCGCCTTATTATACTCCGCCGAAAGAGAAGCGCTCAACACCAGTTTCTTGCCAAAACGCTTAGAGAAACCGGCATACAATCCCGCCGTATACTCTGTTTCTTTTTGGGCAAACGTAGCTGACAGATCCTCCTGTTTATCTTGGTAGGTAAAGGAGCTATTATCCGTAAAGGATAACTGCACATTCGTGCCCGCGTTAATTTTCCATCCTTTTCCAAATACCCGTTCGTAGTTAACGAATACATTCGCCAAATGGATATTTTGCCGGGAGGTAGCCTCCACCTCTTGTTTCGTATCGGGATAATCCGAGATCATATATTGATCCCTGCGATCCTTATAATAGGTATAATCCACCCCTGCGTTCAAGTTCTTGGAATGTGCATAATTCAACCGTACATTTTGAAGATTCTTCGGGCCCGATAACTTATTATTACTTTCCGCATTCTCAATACCCACAAATAGAGTGTTCGAATATCGTTTGGAATTAGAATCCGTTATCTTGGCATAATAAGAAATATCCACCTCACGCCCCTTATCCATAAACCAACTGGCACTTGCCCCAATCGTATGGTTCATGGAACGACCTACCGCCGTATTTTCTTGCAGGATCTCATAAGGACGATCCTTCACGATAGGATAGGCGTTCATATCCTCGGTCGAACGGGAATGGTTATAATTAGCGGAATAAGATAGATCCAGACTATATTTCTTTTTGGAGTAAGATAAATTCACGAACCCGGTTGGCGAGAAGTAGAAAGCTTGCTTTCCGGTCAAAGAGATATCGGCACTTAAATCCTCATTCACTTTCTTCTCCATAATGATATTTATACTACCTCCTTTTACGCCATATTTTGGAGGAGAGCTATACAAAAGCTCTATACTCTTTACTTTGCTGGCCGAGGTAGATTTCAGAAGCTCTACAATCTGGGACAATGACATTGAGCTTCTACGTCCGTTAATAATAATGTTCGTAGTAGGGACGCCGATGATACTAACGTTGTCCCCTTCTTTCACCAATCCGGGAATCTCTCCTAAAATATCAAATGCAGTATTCACCGGTTTGGCCATGATCAAGTTAGGCACGTCGAAAGATAAGGCATCGTCCGTAACCGTAACCAAAGGACGCTCGGAAGTAACGTAGACATCCGGCAATTTTACCGTAATACTATCTTTCACCAAGATAACAGAATCCTTAGTCTGTGCATTTACAGCGACAAGAACATTCAGAAGCAACAAGAAAGGAACAATGGCAGTCTTCATAATATCAAGATTATGTTTATAATCCGCCAAATTAAAAAGAAAAAAGGAGATAAGCAACGAGACTATCGAATATTTACGAATAAATCGTATGCATGTTTAAAATAAAGCAATTACACCACACCCACTTATACTATCTAACCCCTTGGCGGAATTAAGTAACCGTGCCAAATCTTATAAAGATAAAAATCAGATCAAACCAAATAAAATATTCTCCGAGTACTATATAAAACCTCCCACAACTCGATATCTTCTTTAATTCGTCGCCGCTGAATGTTCGTTCGGCGGCGACGAATATAGAAGATAGGCTTATCCATCAAGGCATTATTCATTCTACCTTATCCAAGGTAAAAGTAAAGATTAAAGTAGAACCTCCGGGGATACCTCGATCATCTCTATATCCATAACCTAGCGAAGCCGGGATAATAGCCTCCACAGTCTCATCCAGATGGATATTCAATAAGATACCACTTAAGCCCGGGATAATATTGTTCATAGGAAAATTAGATTCCTCCAACTTGTTTTGAAAGACCTGTCCATCTATAAACTTCCCTTCCAGACCTAGCAAATAGACCACGGAAGTCATCGTGGGTGTCGTTGTCCACTCATTTTCTTTCTGAATGATCCGATATAAGGCAGTATCACCTCCTATAACAACTTGCTTATATTTCAATTCACCGTTCTCGTCTTTCTCCGCTTTCTTCTCCCAGATGTATTCCTTGTTTTTGTTGATAAAAGCCAATTGCTCTTCCGAGAATTGAAGCTCATCATCCCCACAAGAAGTAAATCCCATCATCATGATCACTAAAAGTGACCATACATACATTGAAAGTGCTTTCATTCCGATTTCTATATAAAATTAAATTATGATTATTCTTGATTTCCGAGGCGCGAATATACAAATCCATTTTGTTATATCAACTAACTTTCCGTTCTTTGCATAAATATAGTAGTAACCAACTAATACAACATGAAACTAAATAAATTAATAGCGATCGCCACGATCAGCCTTCTGTCGGGAGGTATAAGCATGGCACAAAAAGCGTTGAATCTTGAAGATATCGTTGCCGGTAACGTCATACAAACGAAAGGCATCGGAAGCATGACTTGGCTAAAAGACGGTGAACGTTATAGCCGCTTGGAAAATAATAAGCAAACCGGAGGCACGGATATCGTCGCCTATCAAGCGAAAGATAACTCCCGTGAAGTCATTATCCCCTCATCCCTATTGACGGACAAATCTACCGGAAAGCCTATTCCCGTACGTAGCATCTCTTGGAGTGCGGATAATGAGAAAGTCTTGATTTATAACAATACCCAACGGGTATGGCGTTATGATACCCGGGGTGACTATTGGGTATTAAACCTAAAGGACGGCGCTTTACGTCAATTGGGAAAAGGAATGCCGGAATCCTCCATGATGTTCGCTAAATTCTCTCCGGATGGCACACGTGTAGCCTACGTTTCCAACAATAATATATATGTAGAAGATATAGACTCCGGGAAAATCACGCAGCTAACAAAAGACGGAAGCGATACGATTGTCAACGGAACCTTCGATTGGGTATATGAGGAGGAGTTCAGTTGCCGGGATGGTTTCCACTGGAGCCCGGACGGAAAGCATATCGCCTATTGGCAAAGCGATACGAAAGGAACGGGAGTGTTCGACATTATTAATAATGTAGACTCCATCTACGCAAAGGTAATCCATTTCCCATACCCCAAGGCAGGAACCACCAATTCAGCCGTAAAAGTAGGCTACGTTTCCTCTACCGGCGGGAACACCACTTGGATCGCCATACCCGGAGATCCCCGGAACAACTACCTGCCCCGTATGGAATTCATCCCCGAAAGCGACGAGTTGTTCATACAGCAACTAAACCGCCCGCAGAATACAAATAAGGTATGGATCGCCAAGATATCCGATAACTCGCTGAATAATATCTTCACCGATACGGATGCCGCATGGCTGGACACGAATGATAACATACAATGGTTAAAGGACAACCGCTATTTCACATGGGAAAGCGAGCGTAGTGGCTGGCGGCATTTATACCGGATAAGCCGTGACGGAAAAGAGATACAACCCATCACCAAAGGTGATTTTGATTATATCTCGCCGGTCGGGACCGATCTACAAAAGGGCTGGGTCTATTTCATAGCCTCCCCGGACAATTTCACCCAACGCTACTTGTACCGGGCTAAAGCATTCGGCAATGGAGAAGTGGAGCGTGTAAGCCCCATGGAACAATCCGGACAGCACCGCTACAATATGTCACCCACCGGCAAATGGGCCGTACATACGTATAGCAACGCCTCTACCCCATCCGTTATCGACATGGTTTCTTTCCCGAAACATCAATCCGTACGCATGCTTGAGGATAATGCCCAAGCCAAGGACCAATACGCCGCCTTAGGATTAAACCCGAAAGAATTTATCAAGGTCAAGTCCGGCAATCTAACCTTGGACGCATGGATGATAAAACCTGTCGATTTCGACGCATCCAAGAAATACCCGGTTATCATAGAGGTATACGGCGAGCCGGCGAGCGCCACCGTACAAGATGTATGGGGTAACGGAGATTTATGGCAACAATATATGGCGAACCAAGGCTATATCGTGGTGAGTATAGAGAACCGGGGCGCAAATACTCCTCGTGGGCGTGAATGGCGTAAATGTATTTACGGGGAAGTGGGCACTTTCTCCTCCGAGGATCAAAGCAGGGGTATTTTAGATATGGCCCGTCAATATCCGTTTATCGATGCCAGCCGGATCGGCATTACCGGATGGAGCGGCGGCGGCAGTCAAACCTTGAACTGCATGTTCCGTTATCCGAAAGTATTCCATACCGGTATAGCGATCGCTTTTGTCGCTGACCAGCGCCTATACGACACGATCTACCAAGAACGTTACATGAATACTCCGCAGAACAATCCGGAAGGCTACCGCAAAGGTTCCCCGATTACCTATGCCGAGGGACTGGAAGGCAATCTGCTGCTTATTCATGGTACGGGAGATGATAACGTGCATTACCAAAATTGCGAGATGCTGGTGAACAAGTTGATCAAGAACGGAAAGATGTTTACGCAAATCAGTTACCCGATGCGTAGCCATAGCATCAACGAAAGGGAAGGAACGACTCTTCACCTACGTAAGACAATGGCTAAATACTGGCTGGAGCATCTTCCGGCCGGTGGTAAATAGTTAATCCACGATTCAATGAAACAATTTTTATTGCGATTAGTGATCTTGGCAGGAATCAGTTTCCTGCCAACGGTATCCAACGCCCAATTAAGGGAAAAGGCCGAAGAACTATTGTCTACGACATTAGGCAATGATCCGGAGGAACCAGTTACCCCAACCGATACGCTTTCGCTCGATGAGCAGCATCGGCAGGATTCCATCAAGATGCAGGAGCTAGCCCTCCAGTTGCAAGAGATGAAACTAAACGAGATCTTACTGAAAGACGAGCTGGAAAGCACGAAAAACAGCAACGCTACCGCCGACTCCCTAAAAAGGGCCGAGCAACGAAACCGTATCGATTCCCTTCGGGCACTGACTCCCGGCGTACCTGTAGTCGTGGAGGGGGATACCTTATTTCACCTTTACGCCAAGCGCGGAGGCCGCACCCCGGTTGACCGGGCTGAGGACATTCTCAATATCATGGTAAAGATCGGGACCTCGCATTCCTTGAAGAAGGATTCCATCTATATCTATGACAGCGAATACGTAACGGATATCATGTACGGAGATAAGGTTATCCTAAGTATCACCGATCAAGATGCCCTATGGCAAAATCTCAGTCGTATAGCCCTCGCAGAACAATATCAACCGATTATCCAAAACAAGATACAAGAGCTAATGGAGCAACATAGTATCTTGCAGATAGCGAAACGGGTATTATTGTTCATCCTCGTAATTATCATCCAATATTTCCTGTTTAAGCTGACCAACTATCTGTTTAAGAAACTACGCAGGAAAATTATCTGGTTAAAGCAGAACCGACTCAGATCTATTACCATTCGGGATTATGAATTTCTCAACACACATCGCCAAGGACGCGTATTGATGTTTTTCACCAACGTAATACGATGGATCGTGTTACTAATCCAATTAACCATCAGTGTACCGATCCTTTTCGCTATCTTCCCGCAAACAGAAGATCTAGCCTTGAAGATATTCTCCTACTTGTTGGAGCCGGTAAAGATGATCTTTAAATCGGTAGCTTCCTATATTCCGAACTTGTTTATCATCTTGGTGATCTATTACTGTATCAAATACATCGTAAAAGGAATCCAATACATAGCCAACGAGATAGAGAGCGAGAACCTGAAAATATCAGGTTTTTACCCGGATTGGGCGCAACCGACGTTTAATATCATCCGTTTCCTGCTATACGCCTTTATGATCGCCATGATCTATCCTTATCTGCCGGGATCGGACTCGGGGGTATTTCAAGGCATATCCGTATTTGTCGGTTTGATCATATCGTTGGGTTCCAGTACGGTGATCGGAAATATCATCGCAGGGCTGGTCATTACTTATATGAGGCCCTTTAAATTGGGTGACCGTATCCAACTAAACGAGACGACTGGCAACGTTATCGAGAAGACTCCGTTTGTCACCCGTTTACGTACCCCTAAGAATGAGGTAGTGACCATCCCGAACTCCTTTATCATGTCCTCCCATACAACAAATTATAGCGTATCCGCACGGCAATACGGATTAATCATCCACAGCACGGTTACGATCGGCTACGACGTACCTTGGCGGCAAGTTCATCAATTATTGATCAATGCCGCCCGCCAGACCACCGGGGTATTGCCAGAGCCGAAGCCTTTCGTATTGGAGACCGAACTAAGCGATTACTATCCCTGTTATCAAATCAACGCTTATATAAAGGACGCCGATAAACTCGGGGATATCTATTCCGACCTGCATCAAAACATACAGGACGTATTCAATGAGGCAGGCGTAGAGATCATGTCACCGCACTATTTCGCCGGACGAGACGGAAGCGCTTCCACGATCCCGGCCTCTCCCTATCTGGATGACAGGGTAGAGCCTTCAAAGAAATAAATATTTCACGGTAAATAGTTAAAAATGATCCCTCACGAAACAAATCGTGGGGGATTTTATGTTATATGTCCAAACGTCACTAATAAAATAAATAATGGTAATGAAAAAGTATTTTATCGCAGTAGCGGCTATGGCATTTTTGGCCGCATGTAGCGGGAAACAAGCCCAAAAGGATGTACCCGTAGAAGTAGAGGAAGAAGAATTCGCCATAATGTCGGCGGCTCCGGACGCTCCGTCTCTGCCACTGATCCATTCTGTTAAGGCGACTCAACCGGCAAAACCCGTGAATATGAGAGATTCCTTGAAGGCTGATCCTAAAAAGGGACCGGTTATCCAAAAAAAGTATAAGGGAACCCTGACTTCTCCGGATAGCGTGAATGTAGATTATGACTTAACCTTGTATTATCAACAAGATAACGCAGACGAGGAAGGCGTATTCGAGTTGGATGCTCTTTATACCGTACCGGAAGCAGTAGCCTCAAGCACCGGAGCGGCGAAGAAAGCTCCTCAGAAAGCCATTACAACCGGTAAACAAAAAGTAAAACACGGAGCTCCCGATGACGCTAGCGCAGTAATCTACGAGTTGATTCCTAGTGATGGCGAACCCGTCATTTATTTCCTAGTAGAAGGGGATAACTTGACCTTGATGAACGATGCGTTGCAAAAAGCGGCGGCAGATCTTAACTACACACTAAAACTTGTTCAATAATATAGGCAGCACATCTTTGTATATATAGATCACCCCGATAGTCTTACCGGATCGCCGGAAGCTATCGGGGTTTAGTTTTTATTTAAACCCTCCTTGGCGGATCGGTTATTTGATACCTAACTTGGCTTTGATCGCTTTAGGCAGGGCATCTTTATGAACCACGATATTCATGGTCTTATAACGGACAAATGCTTTGGAAGCATACCAAATACCGTTATACTTGTTGTTGGTTCCCCACGAGTTCTTCACCATATAATACTCGTTACCTTCTTGATCTTTGGCGATACCGTAGATCTGCATACCATGGTCGTCGGTCGTCTCATAATTATCATAAGCCAACTGGCGCTCTGCTTGCGTACACCATTTCTGAGGTTGCGGTTTTGTGTTCAGCTTCTTTTCCTCCGGTTTCAATTTCAACCAATGAGCCATATCGGAACCGCTCAACTCCTGTACCTTCTCATCATCAGGCATAACGGCCACTCCGTCACGAGTAAAACCAGATTCGCTCACGTCGGAACCCCAAGCGATCGTATACCCCGTATTAATCGCGTTATCAAAGACCTCCATAAACTCATCCAGCGGCAAGTTATACGACATACCGTGACGCCAGTTATCCTGAATCTCTAGCGGGAACTGGGTATAGAACGGATGATGCGTATAAGAAGTCAATGATACATAATCCGAAGCCTTCAAACCTGTAGACTCGAAGAAAGATTTCGGTGTATATTCCTTCCCTTTATACGTGAATTTCTCAGGAGGAACTCCCAAGTAGATCTGATGTACCGCAGCGACCGCCTTCTTCCATAACATGGCGTTATTCTCATCAGACTGCAATTTGCGTAACTTTCCCTTGGCGATAGCGGCCACCATAGCATCCGTCAAGGCGGAAAGCTCGGTATGGTTACTCAACGTATCGGCATACATCACGCCCGGGCGCATCTCCTCTTCCGGAACCAAGCCGAATGTTTCCATTCCATAAAGCGCATCATAGAAAGATCCACCTTGCGAGAACGAAACATCCCCATGCGTACGCACAGCAGCGTCGGCACGATCCAGATAGGTGTTATATACCGTAAACATCTCGGATAAGTCATACTCGCCCTTTCCCATACGAAGCAACTCCGACTCCAAGAAAGAGTACGAGGAGTAGCACCAGCACGTACCCGCACGATTTTGGTTCTTAACAGATGTAATGGGGTTCTCTTTCACGGTCGTGAACACGAATCCCTCCTCACTCTCCTTCTTCTCCGTGTCTTGCGCTTGGATCGTAGCGGACATAGTCAGAGCGAATAGCATGCTTGAAACTAGAATTGTCTTTTTCATGTAATTTTATATATTTATATTAGTATTAAGTCCGTATCGACCGCAAATGTAAGTTTTTTATCCGTAGCTAACTCTACAAAGTCGTACGTATTTGAGATATTTTATCTAAGTTTGCCTCCTCAGGAAACATAATATATAACTAATTATCTGCAAAATGAGAATATCTATTATCGGTTCGGGTAATATCGGTGGAGCGATCGCCCGAGGTTTAGCGAAAGGAACCATGTTCAAAGCCTCTGATATCACTTGTACCGCCCAATCGGATGAGACCTTGGAGAAGATGAGAAAGATCGATCCGGACTTTATCTTGACCCATGATAACGTGGAAGCGGCACGAAACGCTGATATCATTATAATCGCCGTTAAACCTTGGCGTGTAGAAATGATTATAGATGAGATTAAGTCGGTGCTCGACTTCGAGAAACAAATCATCGTATCCGTAGCGGCTGGCGTGACTTTCGACCTGTTAAATACTTATTTGACCAAGAACACGGACTTCGATTGTCTGGCTACTCCCACGATCTTCCGGATCATGCCCAACACGGCTATCGAGGTGATGAGCAGCATGACTTTCGTTTCCGCCCGCAACGCCTCCAAGGAGCAAACGGATCTAATCATCCATATCTTCAACGAGCTTGGCAACGCCATGTTGGTAGAAGAACGGTTGATGGGCGCAGGAACAGCATTGGCTTCCAGCGGCATCGCTTTCGCCTTGCGTTATATCCGTGCGGCGATAGAAGGCGGCGTGGAATTGGGTTTCTATCCGAAACAAGCGCAAGAGATCGTGGTGCATACCGTGAAAGGCGCCGTTGATTTATTGCTCGAGAACAAAAGTAACCCGGAGATGGAAATCGATAAGGTAACGACTCCGGGCGGAATCACGATCAAGGGTCTAAATGAGATGGAACTTTCCGGTTTTACCTCTTCCGTGATCCGGGGACTGAAGGCCAGTAAATAAAAATAGGCAGACAAAGTAGTTTGCCAGCACCAATACGCCCCGAAATATGCTGACAAACTACTTTACCTGCCCTCGGCGGGTTTATGTTCTTTCCGCCTAGCCATTTCCATCTCCAACATCCGGAGTTCCCGGCTGGTCTGCCCCGCGACAGAAGTATTCTCTTCCGCACGCCGGATCAAATACGGCAGTACATCCCTTACCGAGGCGTACGGTACGTATTTGGTTACGTTATATCCCGCATGGGCTAAATTGAAGGAAATATTATCGCTCATTCCCAATAGCTGCGCAAAGAAAACACGGGAGTCATCGCGGGCGATCCCCTTCTCGTCCATCAATTTCGCCAACTTATAATTACTCTCCTCATTATGCGTTCCCATAAACATCTCAAAACGATCTAAATGATCCATGGTGAAACGAACCGCCGCATCATAATTCTCGTCCGTGGCCTGCTTATCCTTACAAATCGGATCGGGATAATCCAACGCCGCCGCACGGGCACGCTCCGCTTCCATATAAGCCCCGCGCACGAATTTCACGCCCGCAATATAACCTTTCGCCACGGCGTCATCGTAGATACGACGCAGATAAGGCATCCGGTCATGACGATACATTTGCAAGGTGGCGAATACGATCGCACGTTTCTTGTTGAACTTACGCATCGCCTCATCGGTCAACGCATCAATGGCATCTTGGAAACAATAATCCTCCGCATCCACTAAAATACGTACGTCGTTATCGTAAGCCCGTTGGCAAAGCGCCATAAAACGCTCGCGGAACTCGCGGAAATGCCGGACATCGTCTATCGTAAGCTCTTCCCGTTTCTCGGAAGCTTTGGCCAGTAACTCATCGGTCGTGATCGTGGATGGTTTGAATACGGCATAGGCCAGATTCGTATTTCCTTTCGCAAAATCTATCGAGCGCAAGGTTTCCTCGAAAGTCGCTTGTATGCCCTCCGGGGTCTGCTCGCTCTCCGCCGAATAATCGAGCGTCGATTTCACGTTGTATTTCATCAAGTGGTTGATGGCAGCGGAGCAGTCCTGCAAGGTCTCCCCCCCTACGAACTGTTTATATAAGGTAGGCTTCACCGCCCAAGCCAGCGGGAAATGTATTTTCAAGGCTATACTCGTGGCTACTTTAGCGCATTTTACCAACCAAGGATATTTTATCGTATTAAAAAGCCAATAAGCATTTTGTAGTTCTCCCCGCGACTTCGACGAGAAAGCGATCTCGGTATTATTAAAGTCTAACATATCGTATATAGATAAAGGTAACGTCATGGCGTAGAGACGGGGCGTGCCCCGTCTCCCCCCATAATCAGTTGGTTTTCTTAATTATGACAATTATTTCTCACCTAAGAACGGATACCCGTAGCTCGTCGGAGGAACCAAGCATTCCTTGATACAACGAGGATTCGTCCAGCGAATCAAGTTCAACGAGCCACCGGCCTTGTCATTCGTTCCGGACGCACGGGAACCGCCGAACGGTTGCTGGGCGATCACGGCGCCGGTCGGTTTATCATTGATATAGAAATTACCGGCCGAATAGCGCAAGGTATTGAATGCCTTATCAATCGCATAGCGATCACGGGCGAAAATAGAACCCGTCAATCCGTACGGAGAAGTACGATCACAAAGTTCCAAAGTCTCCTCATATTTAGCGTCGTCATATACGTAGATCGTAATCACCGGCCCGAAGATTTCCTCTACCATGCTCTTGAACATCGGGTCCGTGGTCTGGATAACCGTTGGCTCCACGAAATAACCAACCGATTTGTCCCCGTTACCACCAAAAAGAACCTCTGCGTCCGGAGACTGTTTTGCGTAATCGATATAACTCATGATGTTATCGAACGAAGCCTCATCGATCACGGCATTGACAAAGTTCGTGAAATCCTGCACGTCACCCATCTTGATCTCTTTCAGCATATCGCCCACATAATCTTTCACCTCTTTCCAGAGAGAAGCCGGGATATAGGCCCGAGAACCCGCTGAGCACTTCTGCCCTTGATACTCGAACGCACCGCGTACGATAGCGGTAGCCACATCCAACGCCGGAGCGGAAGGATGAGCGAAGATAAAGTTCTTGCCACCTGTCTCGCCTACGATTTTTGGATAAGATTTATAATGCCCCAAGTTCTCTCCGATCTGACGCCACAAAGTATTGAACGTAGAGGTAGAGCCCGTAAAATGGAACCCCGCCAAATCACGGCTGCCCGTAATCACCTTACCGATCACGCTACCCTGTCCCGGGATGAAATTCACTACGCCATCGGGCAAGCCGGCCTCTTGGAAAACCTTCATCAAGAAATAGTTCGAATGGATCGCCGTAGTAGACGGTTTCCATACCGCCACGTTACCCATCATAGCCGGAGCCATATTCAAGTTGGAAGCGATCGACGTAAAGTTAAACGGCGTGAGCGAGAACACGAAACCTTCCAAGGCTCGGTATTCCATACGATTCAATATACCCGTCTCGGAATAGGGTTGATCGGCATATACTTGACTAGCGTAGAAGGTACTGAAACGCAAGAAATCGATCAATTCGCAGGGAGCGTCGATCTCCGCTTGGAACGGATTCTTGCTCTGTCCCAACATAACCGAAGCGTTCAGGATATAACGATATTTCGTAGCCAACAACTCAGCTACACGAAGCATAATAGACGCACGTTCCACCCATGGAAGTTCTGACCATTCCTTATGCGCTTTCATGGCGGCGTCGATAGCCATTTGTACTTCTTTCTCGCCCGCCTTATGATAAGTAGCCAATACATGATGATGATCATGAGGCATAACGACCTTACCGGTATTACCCGTACGGATCTCTTTTCCGCCAATTACCAGAGGAATATCCCATTCCTCGGAACTTATCTGCGCTAACGCTTTCTTTAAGGATGCTTTTTCACTTGATCCGGGAGCATACGCTTTTACCGGCTCATTAATGGGTTTAGGAAATCTAAAAATAGCATTATCCATAATACTTCAGATTTTTTAAATGGTTATTCAATGAAACTTTCTGCTGTAAACGTAGCAAATTTATTTTAAAACAGTGGCGTATAAACGTTAATATATATCAACCAAAGATAAGCTCATTCCACGGTCTATACAATGATCTAAAAGGCCTCTCCCGAAAACAATCCGCGAAAGTTGTTTGTTACATTAACATATTAATCATCTTAAAGGAATAAAATTATGGCAATTAAAAGAGTTTGGATTGAGGAGGATTGCATCGCTTGCGGTACATGCGAGGGCATTTGCCCGGAAGTATTCACAGTTACAGATCGCTCACGTGTAAACGAAGGAGTTAATTTCGATGATTTCGAGGCGGGTATTAAAGAGGCTGCCGAAAGCTGTCCGGTCGAGGTTATCAAATACGAATAGACAAAAACACATTAACCCTTACTTTTCCTTCCTAGATAAAATCTCAGAATCATTGCGCAATCTATAATAACACGTTACCTTTGCCAGAGGTAAGGTTAATAACATTAACCTCTTACGGGAATAGAAAGAATCGAAATAAGAAATAAGAAATAAGAAGTAAAATGAGAAAATTAGTGTTACTGAGTTTTGTTATTGTCGCCTCTTTGCAATTTTGCGGGGCGCAATCATTGGATAAGATGCAATGGTTCAACGAGCCGGAGCAATGGGAGATTAAAGACAAGTCGCTTTCCATGCAGGTCACTCCCCAAAGTGACTATTGGAGGATTTCCCATTACGGGTTTACGGTAGATGACGCTCCTTTTTATTATGCTACTTATGGGGGTGAATTCGAAGTGAAAGTCAAGATAACCGGCGATTACAAGCAGCGTTTTGACCAAGCCGGCCTGATGCTTCGTATCAATCATGAAAATTATATAAAAGCCGGTATAGAGTTCGTGGATGGTAAATACAACCTAAGCGCGGTCGTTACGCATAAGACCTCCGACTGGAGCGTTATCACCTTAGACAAAGCGATCCCTTATGTATGGATAAAAGCAGTCCGGAGATTGGACGCCGTGGAGATCTTCTACTCATTCGATGATAAGGAATACACCCTTATGCGTAACGCTTGGCTACAAGACAATATCCCCGTACAAGTCGGGTTTATGGCCGCTTGTCCCGACGGGAAAGGATTTAATGTGACATTCGAGCATTTCAAGGTAAAACACCTCCCGGATCAGCGCCGGTTAGAATGGCTAAAGAAAAATGCTGAATAAGTATTAGATGCTTATTTTTCAGACGCAGATGACACGGATTTACTATTCTTATCCGTATTATCTGCGTCATTTGTATTAAAAACAAGCCATACCTGTTAATTAGAAAAGAAAACAAGGGCTTTCACCTTCTTTTTGCTTTTTATTCCTATCTTTGGAGCGACATAATACAATAACTTCAGCAAAATGAACGAACAGATACAACAAATCGCGGAGCGTCTGGCCGGATTACGGGACGCACTGGAGATTACGCCGGAAGAAATGGCAAAGGTCTGCAACCTCACGACTGAGCAATATTTGCTGCTGGAAAGCGGCACGGTTGATATTTCCGTTAGCGTATTGCACCAGATCTCACAGGCTTATGGCGTAGAATTAACCACGTTGATGTTTGGCGACGAGCCTAAAATGAGTACGTACTTTATTACTCGTAACGGAAAAGGTGTTGCCGTAGAGCGTACGAAAGCCTATAAGTACCAATCATTGGCCGCCGGTTTCGTCGGACGTAAAGCGGACCCCTTCTTGGTAACCGTACATCCCAAACCAGAGGATGAGCCGATGTATCTCAATTCCCATCCGGGGCAAGAATACAATATGGTATTAAAAGGACGTCTGTTACTACAGATCAACAATAAAGATCTTATCTTAGAAGAAGGTGATAGTATTTATTTTAACTCAGAGCTTCCTCACGGTATGAAAGCGCTGGATGGGGAAAAGGTCAGTTTCTTGGCCGTCATTTTATAAACGATCAACAGCATGTTAGAAAGATTTATAGATAAAACGACGTTTGAGTCGCAAGAAGATTTTATTAAAAACTTCAAGATCAAGGTTCCGGAGAACTTCAACTTCGGATATGATGTGGTAGACGCTTGGGCGGAGGAAGAACCTGATAAGAAAGCGTTATGTTGGACAAACGATCATGGAGAGCATATTGATTTTACGTTTGCCGACTTGAAACGGTATACGGACCAGACGGCTTCTTATTTCCAATCCTTGGGGATCGGACATGGCGATATGGTGATGCTGATACTCAAACGCCGTTATGAGTTCTGGTTTTCTATCATCGCATTGCATAAATTAGGGGCTGTCGTGATACCGGCTACACACTTACTGACCAAGAAAGATATCGTTTATCGTGCGAATGCCGCCGATATCAAGATGATCGTTTGCGCCGGAGAGGAAGTGATAACGAAACATATCATAGAGGCTTTGCCGGACTCACCGACCGTAAAAAGAGTCGTATCCGTAGGGCCGGAAATACCGGAAGGTTTCGAGGATTTCCAACAGGGTATCCAAAACGCCGCTCCTTTCGTCCGCCCCTCTCACCCAAATAGCAATGACGATATCTCTTTGATGTATTTCACCTCCGGTACGACTGGAAACCCGAAAATGGTTGCCCACGACTTTACGTATCCGCTGGGGCATATCGTGACCGGTAGTTTCTGGCACAACTTGCATAAAGACAGCCTTCATCTGACGATAGCGGATACGGGCTGGGGCAAGGCGGTTTGGGGTAAGCTATATGGGCAATGGATCGCCGGAGCGACCATATTTGTTTACGACCACGAGAAATTCACGCCTGCTGATATGTTGCAGATGATACAGGATTACCGGATCACCTCGCTTTGCGCTCCTCCTACGATCTTCCGTTTCTTAATTCGTGAGGATATGACTAAATACGATTTATCATCTTTACAATATTGTACGATCGCCGGCGAGGCCTTGAACCCCGCCGTGTTCGACACGTTCTATAAGTTGACCGGCATTAAATTGATGGAAGGCTTCGGCCAGACAGAGACTACGCTAACAGTCGCCACTTTCCCGTGGATGGAGCCGAAACCGGGCTCTATGGGTGTTCCCAACCCGCAGTACGATGTCGATTTATTGCGTCCGGACGGAAGCCGTGCGGAGGATGGCGAGCAAGGACAGATCGTGATCCACACAACAAATGGCAAGCCTATCGGGTTATTCAAGGAATATTACCGAGACGCGGAACGTACCCGGGAAGCTTGGCACGATGGCCTGTATTACACGGGAGACGTGGCTTGGCGTGACGAGGATGGTTACTTATGGTTCGTTGGCCGCGCAGACGACGTGATCAAGAGTTCCGGCTATCGTATCGGGCCGTTCGAGGTGGAAAGTGCCTTGATGACTCACCCGGCGGTAGTGGAATGTGCTATCACCGGTGTCCCCGACGAGATCCGCGGACAGGTAGTAAAGGCCACGATCGTATTGGCGAAGGATTATAAGGATAAAGCGGATGATGCCTTGATCAAAGAATTGCAAAATCACGTGAAACGTGTCACCGCTCCTTACAAATATCCCCGTGTTGTCGAATTCGTGGACGAACTGCCGAAAACAATCAGCGGAAAGATCCGACGGGTAGAGATCCGGGATAAAGATAATAAATAATAAATCATAACTTTCTTGAAAAGGATCGCTGTAAAAATAGGAAGTAATGTCCTGACCCGCAAGGATGGGACGCTAGATATCACCCGCATGTCCGCGTTGGTTGACCAAGTAGCGGACTTGCATCGGCAAGGTATGGAGATCGTCTTGATCTCCTCCGGTGCCGTGGCTTCCGGACGAAGCGAGATAAAGGCCGGCAAAAAGCTGGATCCCGTATCAGCCCGGCAACTGTATTCGGCGGTAGGACAGGCCAAGTTGATCAACCGGTATTACGAGTTATTCCGGGAGCATGGCATGACTTGCGGGCAAGTGCTTACTACAAAAGAGAATTTCGGGAGTCGTACGCATTACCTAAACCAGAAGCATTGCATGGAGGTAATGCTTGAAAACAAGGTGATCCCCATCGTGAATGAGAATGATACGATATCCGTAACCGAGCTGATGTTCACGGATAATGATGAGTTATCCGGCTTGATCGCTACGATGATGGGAATGGATGCCTTGGTGATTCTTAGTAATATAGACGGGATTTACAATGGAAATCCGTCGGACCCGGATAGTTCCGTGATCCGGGAAATCGAATGTGGGAAAACAGATTTGTCGGAATATGTACAGACTAGCAAATCATCCTTTGGACGGGGAGGTATGTTGACGAAATGTCATATCGCCCAAAAAGTGGCAGACGAAGGTATTGCGGTTATCATCGCCAACGGCAAAAAGGATAATATCCTTCCGATGTTATTGGCGGTGGATAGCGACACGGTCTGCACCCGTTTCATTCCGGCCTCGAAACCCGTCAGCAGCGTAAAGAAATGGATCGCCCACTCCGAGGGTTTCGCCAAAGGGGAAATACATATCAATAAAGGAGCCGAGGAGGCATTGACCGCCCCGAAAGCGACTAGCGTATTATTGGTTGGAGTAACCCGCATCGAGGGTGATTTCGAAAAAGATGATATCGTAAAGATAATGAATGAGGAAGGCGTGCAAATCGGCGTAGGCTGTACCGCCTATGACAGCGAGGAAGCACGTAAGCAAATAGGGCAACGGGATTTAAAACCGCTTATACATTATGATTATCTATATTTGGATTAAAAAGTATGAATGTAAAAGATATGCTGCGACAGGCATCGGATGCGGCTAAACAATTGATAACGCTATCGGATCAAACGATTATCGGGATCTTAAAGGAGACAGCGCAGGTTCTACGGACTCATACGGAGGAGGTACTCGCCGCGAATCGCCAAGATCTGGAACGTATGGACCCAGCGAACCCGAAATACGACCGGCTGAAATTGACAGAGGAAAGGCTACAAGGTATCGCCGCCGATATGGAGAATGTATCGACATTACCTTCTCCATTAAATAAGGTCTTGAGCGAGACTACCCGCCCGAACGGAATGGTTATCCGAAAAGTAACCGTGCCTTTCGGGGTGATCGGTGTGATCTATGAGGCTCGTCCGAATGTTACCTTCGATGTTTTTTCCTTATGTTTCCGAAGCGGTAATGTTTGCGTGCTAAAGGGTGGATCGGATGCGGACTTCTCTAACCGAGCCTTGGTACGCATCATCCATTCTGTATTAGAGCGTCAGGGTATAAATCCGGCGGTATGCACTTTACTACCTCCGGATCGAGAGGCTACGGCGGAATTACTGGGAGCGGTCGGCTTGGTTGACTTAATCATTCCTCGTGGAAGCAGTTCCTTGATTCACTTCGTCCGGGAACACGCGAAAGTTCCGGTGATCGAGACTGGCGCTGGTATCTGTCATACCTATTTTGATCGCTCCGGAGATAAAGGCAAGGGACGTGAGATCGTAAATAACGCAAAGACACGGAGGGTCAGCGTATGTAATGCCTTGGATTGCTTAATCATCCACCGAGAACGTCTATCTGATCTTCCGTATATCTGTGGAAAGCTTCCGGACAGCAACGTAATCATTTATGCGGACGAACCGGCTTATGCCGCTCTATCCGAACATTATCCGGAGACGCTTTTACAACAGGCTAACGAAAACAGTTTCGGTACCGAGTTCCTCGATTACAAAATGAGTATCCGTACCGTATCCTCTTTAGACGAGGCTCTATCACATATCGCCCGGTACAGTTCAAAACATAGCGAAAGCATAATCAGCGAAGATCCGGAAACTATCCGGCGCTTCCAGCAATTGGTAGATGCCGCTTGCGTATACGCAAATGTATCTACCGCCTTTACTGATGGGGCCCAATTCGGATTCGGGGCGGAGATCGGAATCAGTACCCAAAAGCTACATGCCCGGGGACCGATGGCGCTTCCTGAATTAACGACTTATAAATACATCATAGAAGGAGACGGGCAGACGAGAATATAGGAACTCGCCTGTCTCTTTCTTCTAGAACAACACTTAAATCTAAACGAATAATGTCAACAGTAATAGATTCAAATATTTTCAATACTTTAGTTTCAAATACATTCTATTCCTGTCCTTTAGGAGGGGCTATCTATGATACGGAAGGAAATCTGATAGACTTGAATAAGGCGATGTTCGCTCATTTTTCCTTGGCGGATAAGCATGACTTTATTATAGAACATCTATTTAATAACATCGTACTAACCGATTCCTTGAAGTCATCTTTAAGAAAAGGTGACGCAATTATATGCGAAGAGCCCGTCACGTTTAAAGTAGAACCCATCTATACCGATGAACAGGGGCTTAGCGGGTATACGCTTTGGCTTACGCAGCAGGGAGAAAAAGAAACTGACAGGGAAAATAAACTATTGATGGGACAATTGAACGAGAGCCGGATATTGATGCGACAAGCGTTGGAAGACGGTAAATTAGCCGCTTACTCATTCAGCTTCGACCGTTTCTCCACTTGCGACAAAAAGCATTGTAACCGCTGTTTTCAATTCTACGGCACGACCAATACTCTATTAGATAAAAACAGGTTTATATGCAGGGCTTTATCATCCGTACGTAAGCCCGAGGATAGTTTGGATTTCTTCTATCTGTTCAATAAAATCCGGGACGAGAAATTATCGTCTCACAACGTCACCTTCCACCTGAGGAATCAAGACGGGACTTATAAGATGTATGAAATATCGGGTAAAAGCATGGATATTGATGAAAGCGGCACCCCACATGTCATTATAGGTAGCATTATCGAAAAGGAAAACGACGAGCTAGCTATCGCAGATCATCAGAAATCCAAGGATCTTTCCCTATTGAAATCTACGTTTCTGGCAAATATGACGCACGAGATCCGGACTCCGCTAAATGCCATCGTCGGCTTCTCCGATATGTTAGGACTGGAAGATGATCCGGAAATGCGTGAACAGTATATTTCCATGATTAAAGAAAATAACACGGCTTTGCTCGAATTAATCAATGACACGCTCGAGATGTCCAGAATCGAGTCCAATACGATCAATTGGTCATATGAGGATGTAAATCCGCTCGCTATCATGCACGATGTATACGAATACGCCTCTCCCCGCATATCCGAAAACGTACGGTTAATCTTGGATGATTCTCCAAACGTATCTCTTCACACGGATAAACATAAGCTTATGCTTATCTTGAAAAAACTACTTTCTAACGCCCTCCGATATACGGAGAAAGGAGAAATTCATTTCGGATACCAATCGTTGTATCCGGTCAGCGTGCAATTTTACGTGTCCGATACAGGCAACGGCATCCCGAAGGACAAACTAGGGCACATCTTCGAGCGATTCCTGCAATTGAACGAATTTGAACCGGGTACCGGATTGGGACTTTCAATCTGTAAAGGTCTGGTCACCGCCATGGGAGGTACCATTTGGGTGAACTCGGAGGAAGGGAAAGGTTCTACCTTCAGTTTCAAACTACCCATAACACCTCCGGATACGATCTCTTAAACAATTCCTTGGTCTTTCTAAAGGATAATTGACAAGTAGTCATTATCTTTGCCTTTAACAAAATATTATTGTAACAGATATGAGACATTTCACTTGCGTAAAGGATTTAGGTGACTTGAAACAAGCGCTTAATGAAGCTTTCGAGATCAAGAAAGATCGTTTCCAGTTTAATGAACTGGGAAAAAACAAGACGTTGTTGATGATATTTTTCAACTCAAGCCTACGTACCCGCTTAAGCACCCAAAAGGCTGCCATGAACTTAGGTATGAACACGATCGTTTTGGACGTTAACCAAGGTGCATGGAAGCTGGAAACAGAGCGAGGTGTTATCATGGATGGTGATAAACCGGAGCATTTGCTGGAAGCTGTTCCTGTAATGGGCTGTTACTGCGATGTGATCGGGGTCCGTTCTTTCGCACGCTTTGAGAATAAAGAAGATGATTATAACGAAAAGATATTGAGTCAGTTCATAGAGCATTCCGGCCGGCCGGTATTTAGCATGGAAGCGGCGACACGCCATCCGTTGCAAAGTTTCGCCGACTTGATCACGATAGAGGAATATAAGAAAACAGCTCGTCCGAAGGTAGTCATGACTTGGGCTCCTCATCCGAAATCATTGCCGCAAGCCGTTCCAAACAGCTTTGCCGAATGGATGAACGCTACAGATTATGAGTTTGTTATCACTCATCCGGAAGGTTATGAGCTTGATCCTAGATTCGTAGGCAACGCTAAAGTGGAATACGATCAGAAGAAAGCTTTTGAAGGAGCGGATTTCATTTACGCAAAGAACTGGTCCGCTTATAAAGATCCGAATTACGGACAAGTAATCAGCACTGATCGTAGCTGGACCGTAGACGCAGAGAAAATGGCGCTTACGAATAACGCTTATTTCATGCATTGCTTGCCGGTTCGCCGCAATATGATCGTTTCCGATGATGTGATAGAGAGCCCGCAAAGTATCGTAATCCCCGAGGCGGCAAACCGTGAGATCTCCGCACAAACCGTATTGAAAAAAATATTGATGGGATTATCTAATCTTTAGGATAGAGAGATAGGGTATTCTTTACGATGGGCATTCTTAGGTGTTTATAACAGGCATTCTTAACACCTTAGAATGCCCATTGTAAGCATCTAAGAATAGGCATCAAGGTTTTTCAATGTAAACGAGCCATCCCAACAATAAAAGAGTACTCCCCTACTCTTGTAGAAAAGTACTCTTTCTATGGCTGAAAACAAATCTATTAAGCCTCTCCTGTCGGACCTGCGAAGTCCTCAAAATTAGCTGTTTTGTTATTATTATTTCCTGCTTGAAGTTGCTCCCCAAATTTCTTGATATTGTCTTGCAAAGCGAATAACAAACGTTGAGCGTTATCCGGAGTTAAGATTACGCGGCTTTTTACTTGTGCCTTAGGAGCTCCCGGAACCACCCGGATGAAATCTAGGATAAATTCAGAGCTTGAATGAGATATAATAGCCAAATTGGCGTAAGTTCCTTGTGCCATCTCTTCAGATAACTCGATCTGAATCTCGTTATTGGCAGGTTTGTTGTTTTCCATACTTTCTTCTTTTAAATTTATGGTGATTAAAAATTGCGAAGACAAATATACATATTTATTCCGGGTTACAAAGGGGTTGAAGACTATAAATGCAAAAACGACTACCTTCTCAGGCAGTCGTTTTCTAGTTGTGTTTTTAATTCTCAATTCTTTAGACCAATGTAAAAATACCTTTTGTGTTTGATATAATTGGTTTTGGCGTTTTAGTTAAGGTTTGTCTTGTCTAAGTGCTAATCTCTTTCACTTGAACTTTACAAAAGTAAGGGCTTTAGCAAAGACCACCAAATACTATATGTGCAATAAATAATACTATATCATCAACACTTGACACAAATCAATGTAAACATGCTTTAAATCATGTTTTAAATTATAAACCTCGAACGGGAATATTTCTCCCTGTACTCTGTAGGGGTATTCCCCCTACGCCGTTTGAATACCCGGTTGAAATTCGATAGATTATTAAAACCGCACCTGTAACATATTTCAGAAATACTGTCACTTGTATCGGTCAAACGGCATACCGCCTCAGCTACCCGGATCTCATTCAAGTTATCGATAAATGTCTTTCCCGTCCACTTCTTCAAGAAACGCATCAATGAGGCATCGCTCATATTTGTTAACTTAGCCACTTCCGACAAGGTGATACGTTTTTGATAATTTTCGTGTAAATATAACATGATACTATCTAAACGATCGGTATCGTTATTATTATAGTTCTTTACCGTGTTCACGGCATTCAACCGACGGGCTGCTTTATCCAAAGATAGAATCTTAAGAATCTCGACCAAACACAACAGGTTCTTGAAAGAATCCGGCTTGTTATCGTTCGACAACATTCTTAATTTATCTTGAATGCCAAGTATCATTTCCCGGCTGAAAACAAGACCACTGGAAGCGTTATCAAACATATCCTTCATGGTCTTGAAATGCCGTCTATTGATTAAGCTATCAAATAACGATTTATGAAATTGTATCGTTATCTCAAAGATCCCATTACACGGACACTTATGGTTCGAGTAAGCATGCTTCGTTCCTCCCGCGATCAACACCAAATCCAGATCATCGATTTCCTCGACCGAATCGCCAACTATCCGGATAGCACCAGCGGCATTCTCCAGATAGTTCAACTCAAATTCCATGTGTACATGTAACGGAAAATTAAACCCCGATTTCGGGCGTTGCATGACCAAGAAGCAATCTTCTGATGAAAGCGGGGTAGTTTCCTTCAATACGTCTACTTTCCCCATACACACAAAGCTTTTTTATTCGAGTATCAACGTACTGATTACCGGACAATGGTCGGATGGGAACAGGTTATTCAACGTTTCAGTCAATACACCATGACGCAATACCTTGATATTCCCTTTCACGAAGATATAATCGATCCATTCACGCTTGTCGTAAGGGATCTTTCCAAAATCATGGAATGTCCATTCCGGGCCGTAAATAAACCCTGCGATCGTGCGGGAATGAGTCAAATGACGAGGATCACTCGGATTAGTCAATACTTGTATCGGCTCATCAGAAGGCACGGCATTGAAATCGCCAGTCACGATTATAGGTAAATTCTCGGATAATTTCTTCGCTTGCTCCAGCACCAAAGAAGCTCCTTCATGACGAGCCACTTTCCCCATATGATCCAAGTGCGTATTCAAGAAGAAGAATTTCTTTCCCGTATTCTTATCTTTCAAGATCGCCCAAGTAGCTACACGCTCGCATGCGGCGTCCCAACCTTTCTTACCAATGGCATTTATATCTTCGGCTAACCAGAAATTACCGCTTTTCTCAACGGAGAAACGATCCTTACGATAGAAAATCGGAGCGTACTCCCCTTTCGTCTTGCCATCCTCACGACCAACACCCACATAAGCGTATTCCGGTAAACGATTAAGCAAATCATTCAGCTGATTATTCAAGACCTCTTGCGCACCGAACACATCTGCCTCATAGAATTTCACTAAATCAGCAGCGAAATCTCTTCTGAATTTCCATTGATTATCCTTATCACCCGAATTATCGTAACGGATGTTATAAGACATTACATTCATTTTCTCATCGTTGTTTTTAGCGAATAAGCAACCAGTGGCAAATAAAGCCACCATTAAACAAAGTAAAATTCTCTTCATGATATTGATTATTATATGTTTCTTATATGTCTCAGTATTTATCTATGGTCTTTGTTACCTCGCAAAAATAAAGTTTATCCATTTATTAAGCAAATAAGGAAGAACAAAAAAGGCCGACAGATTGCTCTGCCGGCCTTTCTTTATAGTTTATTAAACGTTCCTATTCTTCATCATCTTTGTCCATGGCATTGAAATCAACCACGTTCTTGCGATTAGCGAAGATACGATCGAACTCATCCTTTGCGCCTACGATCAGCTTATCAAACTCACGCTGACCGGTACCGGCAGGAATCAAGTGACCACAGATAACGTTCTCTTTCAAACCTTCCAAACGGTCTACCTTTCCGTTGATAGCAGCCTCGTTCAATACTTTCGTCGTCTCTTGGAAAGATGCGGCGGACATAAAGCTGTTCGTCTGCAAAGCGGCACGTGTGATACCTTGAAGAATCTGGTTGGCTGTAGCCGGAATAGCGTCACGTACCTCGACCAACTTAAGGTCACGGCGTTTCAACATACTATTCTCATCTCTCAACTTACGCGCAGTCACGATCTGTCCGGCCTGCAATGTCTGAGAATCTCCCGGATCGGTAACAACTTTCTTGCCCCAGATACGATCGTTCTCGTCCATTACCTCCAACTTATCAACAATCTGCTGCTCCAAGAAGCGAGTATCTCCCGGATCAACCACCTCTACCTTACGCATCATCTGACGAACGATAACCTCGAAGTGCTTATCGTTGATCTTCACACCCTGTAGACGGTATACATCCTGAACCTCATTCACGATATATTCCTGCACAGCCGTCGGACCTTTGATCGCCAAGATATCCGAAGGAGTGGTAGCACCGTCTGATAGCGGCATACCCGCACGGATATAGTCGTTCTCCTGAACCAATAATTGTTTAGACAGAGGAACCATATATTTCTTAACCTCACCCAACTTAGACGTTACAGTGATCTCACGGTTACCACGTTTGATCTTACCGAATCCTACCTCTCCGTCGATCTCAGATACGACAGCAGGGTTAGACGGGTTACGAGCCTCGAACAACTCGGTTACACGAGGAAGACCACCGGTGATATCACCGGCCTTACCTACGGCACGAGGGATCTTAACCAAAACCTCACCAGCTTTCACTACATCACCATTGTCTTTCACGACGTGAGCGCCCAACGGCAAAGAGTAGTTCTTCAAGTAATTACCATTCTCATCCACGATATGAGCGGCCGGAGCCTTCGTCTTATCCTTAGACTCGATGATGATCTTCTCCTTCAAACCGGTAGTCTCATCACTCTCAACCTTGTAAGTTACGTTCTCTACCAAACTCTCGAACTCGATCTTACCGGAAACCTCTGATACGATTACGGCATTGAACGGGTCCCACTCGATGATCACGTCACCCTTCTTAATTGAGTCACCGTTGTTGAAGAACAACTTAGAACCATAAGGTATATTATGAGTCAACAACACGATCTTCGTGTTCGGATCAACAATGCGCATTTCAGCCAAACGGCTTACTACTACCAAATGTTTCTTTCCGCTCACCTCGTCTACCGCCTCAACAGCACGAAGCTCGTCGATCTCTAAAATACCATCATATTTAGATGTAATACTATTCTCTGTTGCGATGTTGGATGCGATACCACCGACGTGGAATGTACGCAACGTCAACTGTGTACCCGGCTCACCGATAGACTGCGCGGCGATTACACCGACAACCTCACCCTTCTGAACCATGCGGTTCGTAGCCAAGTTACGTCCATAGCACTTAGCGCAGACACCCTTCTTAGACTCACAAGTCAATACGGAACGAATCTCGACGCTCTCGATCGGAGAGTCTTGGATTGCCTTAGCGGCATCCTCACGGATTTCCTCACCGGAACGAACGATAACCTCGCCCGTAATCGGATGGATCACATCGTGAACAGATACACGACCTAAGATTCTCTCATACAAGGAAGCGATCACCTCCTCGTTATTCTTCAATTCCGTACAAACCAAGCCACGCAATGTACCACAGTCTTCCTCGTTTACGATCACGTCGTGAGAGACGTCAACCAAACGACGAGTCAAGTAACCGGCGTCGGCAGTCTTCAAAGCGGTATCAGCCAAACCTTTACGAGCACCGTGAGTAGAGATAAAGTACTCCAACACGGACAAACCTTCCTTAAAGTTAGAAAGGATCGGGTTCTCGATAATCTGACCACCTTCTGCACCACTCTTCTGCGGTTTCGCCATCAAACCACGCATACCGGACAACTGACGAATCTGCTCCTTAGAACCACGGGCACCGGAATCCATCATCATGTAGATTGAGTTGAATCCATCGTTATCCGCCGTTAATTGCTTAATCAAGATATTAGACAAGTTACTATTAACGTGTGTCCAAGTATCAATGATCTGGTTATAACGCTCGTTGTTGGTAATGAAACCCATATTATAGTTAGCCATGATCTGCTCAACCTCCTCATATCCCTTCTGAACCAACGCATCTTTTTCAGCAGGAATAAGCACATCGGCCAAGTTGAAAGACAGACCACCCTTAAATGCCATATAGTAACCCAAGTTCTTGATATCATCCAAGAACTGAGCGGTACGAGCTACGCCACAAGCCTTGATTACCCGACCGATGATGTCGCGAAGAGACTTCTTACCCAACACCTCGTTTACATAACCAATCTCTTTCGGAACAAACTCATTTACCATCAAACGACCTACAGAAGTCTCTACCATCGTCTTCACCAAGTTACCGTTCGCATCCAAATCCTCCACGTAAACATGGATCGGAGCATGGATATCCAACTTCTTCTCATTGTAAGCGATCGTAGCCTCTTCCGGACCATAGAAAGTCAAACCTTCGCCTTGTGTACCCTTGCGCAACTTGGTAATATAATACAAACCAAGCACCATATCCTGAGAAGGTACGGTAATAGGAGCACCATTCGCAGGGTTCAAGATATTGTGTGAAGCCAACATCAACATTTGAGCTTCCAAAACAGCCTCATTACCTAACGGCAAGTGAACAGCCATCTGGTCACCGTCGAAGTCGGCGTTGAATGCCGTACATGCCAACGGGTGCAACTGGATAGCCTTACCCTCGATCAATTTCGGCTGGAACGCTTGGATACCCAAACGGTGCAATGTCGGGGCACGGTTCAATAATACCGGGTGACCTTTCATTACGTACTCCAAAATATCCCAAACAACCGGTTCCTTACGGTCAACGATCTTCTTGGCAGATTTCACCGTCTTCACGATACCGCGTTCGATCAATTTACGGATAACGAAAGGCTTATAAAGCTCGGCAGCCATATTCTTCGGCAAACCGCACTCGTGCATCTTTAATTCCGGACCTACGACAATAACCGAACGAGCGGAGTAGTCAACACGCTTACCCAACAAGTTCTGACGGAAACGACCTTGTTTACCTTTCAAACTGTCGGACAAGGACTTCAACGGACGATTGGCGTCTGTCTTAACAGCGCTCGATTTACGAGAGTTGTCAAACAAAGAGTCCACGGCCTCCTGAAGCATACGTTTCTCATTACGTAAGATCACTTCCGGAGCCTTAATATCGATCAATCGTTTCAAACGGTTATTACGGATAATAACACGACGATATAAATCATTCAAGTCAGAAGTAGCGAAACGGCCACCGTCCAACGGAACCAACGGACGCAGTTCAGGAGGGATCACCGGGATCACCTTCATGATCATCCATTCCGGTTTGTTACGACCTCTGGACGCACGAAAAGACTCAACCACCTGAAGGCGTTTCAAGGCCTCGTTCTTTCTCTGTTGAGATGTGTCCGTGTTCGCACGGTGACGCAACTCATAAGAAAGAGAATCCAAGTCCAAGCGAGCCAACAGATCATAAACAGCCTCAGCGCCGATCTTAGCGATGAACTTATTCGGATCCGTATCCTCTAGCAATTGATTTTCTCTTGGAAGGCTATCCAAAATATCCAGATATTCCTCCTCAGATAATAGGTCTAACTCACCGACCGTGTCTACGCAACCCGGCTGGATCACGACGTAGCGTTCGTAATAGATGATGGAATCCAGTTTCTTGGTAGGAAGACCTAGCAAGTAACCGATTTTATTAGGCAAAGAACGGAAATACCAAATATGGGCAACAGGAACCACCAAATGGATGTGTCCCATACGTTCACGACGAACTTTCTTTTCCGTAACTTCCACTCCACAACGATCGCAGACAATACCTTTGTAACGGATACGCTTGTACTTACCGCAATGGCACTCATAGTCCTTGATCGGACCAAAGATACGCTCACAGAACAAACCGTCACGCTCAGGCTTATACGTACGATAGTTAATTGTTTCCGGTTTCAAAACCTCACCGCTGGAGTTCTCTAGGATCTCCTCAGGGGATGCCAGACCGATGGTTATTTTTGAAAAGTTACTCTTTATCTTGTTTTCTTTTCTAAAGGCCATATTATTTATTTATAAAGAGTTATCAATAGATAAAGTAGGACGGGCCGTAGCCCACCTACTTCTTTATTGTTATTGAATTAATCCAGAGTGAAACTCAAACCAAGTCCTCTCAACTCGTGCAATAATACATTCAGAGATTCAGGGATACCCGGCTGTGGCATCGGATCACCCTTCACGATCGCCTCATAAGCCTTCGAACGTCCTACAACGTCATCAGACTTAATCGTAAGAATTTCCTGAAGAACATGAGCGGCACCGAAGGCTTCCAGTGCCCAAACCTCCATCTCTCCGAAACGCTGACCACCGAACTGTGCCTTACCACCTAACGGCTGTTGCGTAATCAAAGAGTACGGACCGATTGAACGGGCATGCATCTTATCGTCAACCATGTGGCCCAACTTCAAGAAGTAAGTCACACCCACCGTAGCAGGTTGGTCGAAACGCTCACCAGTACCACCATCATACAAGTAAGACTTACCGTAGCGAGGAATACCAGCCTTGTCTGTCCATTCATTCAAATCATCCAAAGTCGCGCCATCGAAGATCGGAGTAGCGAACTTAACGTCCAACTCACGTCCGGCCCAACCCAACACGGCCTCGAAAATCTGTCCCAAGTTCATACGAGAAGGCACACCCAGCGGGTTCAAGCAGATATCCACCGGAGTACCGTCTTCCAAGAACGGCATATCCTCCTGACGAACGATCTTTGATACGATACCCTTGTTACCGTGGCGACCGGCCATCTTATCACCTACCTGAATCTTACGTTTCTTGGCGATATAAACCTTAGCCATCTGTACGATACCTGTCGGCAGCTCATCACCGATCGTCAAGTCGAACTTCTTACGTCTCAACTCAGCGTCAAGCTCCTTGTACTTCTTCAAATAATTCAAGATAACCTGCTTGATCAACTCATTTTTCTGAGCGTCTGCCGTCCACTTGCTTACTTGGATGGAGTTATAATCCAATTCTTCCAGAGATTTGCGGGTAAACTTAGCACCCTTAGCGATAATCTCCGTATTCATATAGTCTTTAACACCTTGAGAAACCTTGCCGTTTGTAAGCACTAACAACTTATCAACTAACAAAGTCTTCAAGCTAGCCATCTTTTCTTCGTATTCCTCGTCCAACTTCGGCAAGATCGCCTTATCAGTCAATCTGGATTTACGTTTCTTGACAGCCTTCGAGAACAAAGCGGTCTCGATAACCACACCGCGCAAAGACGGAGTAGCCTTCAAGGAAGCATCCTTCACATCACCCGCCTTATCACCAAAGATAGCACGCAGCAATTTTTCCTCCGGAGATGGATCAGACTCACCTTTCGGAGTGATCTTACCGATCAAGATATCACCCGGCTCGATACGAGCACCAACACGAACAATACCTCTCTCATCCAAATCCTTGGTAGCCTCTTCGCTGACGTTAGGGATATCGGAAGTCAATTCCTCCATACCACGCTTTGTCTCACGTACCTCAAGGATATACTCGTCAACGTGAACAGACGTAAAGAAGTCCTCGCGAACCATACGCTCGTTCAACACGATAGCATCCTCATAGTTATAACCCTTCCAAGGCATGTAAGCCACCTTCACGTTACGTCCCAAAGCAAGCTCGCCTTTCTGGGTTGAGTAACCCTCGGTAAGGATATCGCCGGCTTTCACACGTTGTCCGCGATGACAGGTCGGTTTCAAATCGACTGTCGTACTTTGGTTGGTCTTACGCCATTTCGGGATATTATATGTCTTAACCGCATCCTCGAAGCTAACGAATTCCTCGTCCTCCGTGCGGTCATATTTAATCTTGATACAAGTAGCATCAACGAACACAACCTCGCCCTCACGCTCAGCCATAATCTGAGTACGAGAGTCACGAGCAACCTGCGCCTCGATACCGGTACCAACGATCGGAGCGTCCGTACGCAACAAAGGAACCGCCTGACGCATCATGTTAGATCCCATCAACGCACGGTTAGCGTCATCATGTTCCAAGAACGGGATCAATGAAGCTGCGATAGAAGCGATCTGCTGTGGAGCCACGTCCATCAAGTCAATCTCAGAAGGAGGGACAACAGGGAAGTCAGCCTCGAAACGAGCCTTCACCTTATCGCGGATAAACTTACCGTTATCATCCAATGGAGCGTTACCTTGAGCGATTGTCAACTCTTCCTCTTCCTCCGCCGTGTAGTATTGCAAGCCTTCCTCAGAGAAGTCGACCTTTCCATCTGCCACCTTACGGTACGGAGTCGAGATGAAACCTAGATCGTTGATCTTAGCGTATACACATAAAGAAGAGATCAAACCAATGTTCGGACCTTCCGGGGTCTCAATCGGACAAAGACGACCATAGTGCGTATAGTGAACGTCACGAACCTCGAATCCGGCACGCTCTCTAGACAAACCTCCCGGACCTAGGGCTGATAAACGACGCTTGTGCGTGATCTCCGCCAACGGGTTCGTCTGGTCCATGAACTGAGACAAGGCATTCGTTCCGAAGAAAGAGTTAACCACGGAAGAAATCGTCTTCGCGTTGATCAAATCAATCGGAGTAAACACCTCATTATCGCGAACGTTCATACGTTCACGAACTGTACGTGACATACGAGCCAAACCAATACCGAACTGGTTATACAATTGCTCGCCAACCGTACGTACACGACGGTTGCTTAAGTGGTCGATATCATCCACGATAGCCTTCGAGTTGATCAACTCGATCAGGTACTTGATGATCTCGATAATATCTTCTTTAGTCAAGACCTTAACATCAGCGCTTGTAGTAAGGCCTAACTTCTTGTTGATCCTGTAACGTCCCACCTCACCCAGATCATAACGTTTCTCTGAGAAGAACAGGTTCGTGATAACCTCGCGTGCGCTAGCCTCATCAGCCGGTTCCGCATTTCTCAACTGTCTGTAGATATACAACACAGCTTCCTTCTCGGAGTTACTCGGGTCTTTCTGGAGCGTATTATATATGATAGCATAGTCGGACAGATTCTGGTCCTCACGATGCAACAAGATATTTTGCGTGCCTGAATCCAAGATAGCCTCGATATTGTCACTATCCAATACAGACTCACGGTCGATGATTACATCGTTACGTTCAATAGAAACCACCTCACCAGTATCCTCATCTACGAAATCCTCCACCCAAGTCTTCAAAACACGAGCGGCCAGCTTACGTCCGATAAACTTCTTCAGGTTTGCTTTCGTTACCTTCACCTCTTCCGCAAGGTTGAAGATTTCAAGAATATCTCTATCGCTTTCAAAACCAATAGCTCTCAAAAGAGTAGTTACAGGCAATTTCTTTTTACGGTCGATGTAAGCGTACATCACATTGTTGATGTCCGTAGCGAACTCGATCCATGACCCCTTGAACGGGATAATACGTGCGGAGTACAACTTCGTTCCGTTTGCGTGCGTGCTTTGTCCGAAGAATACGCCCGGAGAACGGTGCAGCTGAGACACGACAACACGCTCGGCGCCGTTGATCACGAAAGTACCTCTGTCCGTCATATACGGAATCGGACCTAAGTATACATCTTGGATCACCGTATCGAAGTCCTCATGATCCGGGTCCGTACAGTACAGTTTTAACTTCGCTTTTAAAGGCACGCTATAGGTTAACCCGCGAGCGATACACTCATCGATACAGTAACGAGGCGGATCTATATAGTAATCTAAGAACTCCAACACAAAATTGTTACGGGTATCCGCAATCGGGAAATTCTCGGCAAATACCTTATACAATCCCTCCTTCTTTCTCTTTTCAGGAGGAGTGTCAAGTTGAAGAAAGTCTTGGAACGACTTCAATTGAACTTCGAGAAAGTCCGGATACGGGAACTGATTCTTTATCGAAGCAAAATTAACTCTTTGGTTTTCAGCTGTTGAAGACATCTAGTAAGGAATTTATTGAACTTATTGAAATTATAGACACAAAAAGGTTAAGAGTCTTCGTAGTCGGAGACTCTTAACCAAATCACCTGGAAACCAGGTTATAAATACTATTTAAGCTCAACTTCAGCTCCAGCCTCTTCCAACTGTTTCTTCAATGCCTCAGCATCAGCTTTAGCGATACCTTCCTTGATTGCACTAGGAGCGCTATCTACCATATCCTTAGCCTCTTTCAAGCCAAGACCTGTTAATTCTTTAACTAACTTAACGATAGCTAATTTATTAGCACCAGCTGCTTTCAATACAACATCGAAAGAAGTCTTCTCTTCTGCAGCGGCAGCAGCACCACCAGCAGCAGGACCAGCAACAGCAACAGCTGCAGCAGCAGGTTCGATACCGTACTCTTCTTTAAGGATAGTAGCTAATTCGCTAACTTCTTTAACGGTCAAGTTTACTAATTGTTCTGCAAAAGCTTTCAAATCTGCCATTTTTGTATGATTTAAATGATTATTTATCTGTGTAATGTTTTAATGAAAAATTATCTTTCTTCCAAAGTCTTCAACAGACCATGGATAGTTTGTCCTGATGACTGAAGAGCAGAGATAACGTTCTTCGCCGGAGATTCCAACAATGCGATAACATCGGCAATAAGTTCGTTTTTGCTCTTGATATTTACTAATGCCTCAAGATTCTCAGCACCTACGTAGAAGCTTTCTTGTACGTAAGCAGCCTTCAAAGCCGGTTTAACGACTACACCTTTTTTAGCGTCCTTAGTAAAATCCTTAATCAGGCGAGCGGGAGCATTAGCGACTTGTGAGAACATCACAGCCGTATTGCCTTTCAAAGCTACGTTAAGATCAGAGAAGTCACCTTCAATGTTCTCCAACGCTTTCTTAAGCAAGTTATTCTTTACAACGACTAACTTAACCTCACGCTTGAAACACTCTCTTCTCAATTTGCTGGTTTTCTCAGCGTCCAACGCCTCGATATCCGTCAAATAGAAATTAGGATATTCCTTTAATGTTTCAGTTAATTGACCTATAACAGTTCCTTTATCTTCCTTTCTCATTGTTCAATTGTTTTTTAGTTTTCTTCAACTGATTTGGGGTCAATTTTAATACCCGCACTCATAGTACTAGAAAGATAAATACTCTTTATATACGCACCTTTAGCCGCAGTAGGTTTCAACTTGATCAAAGTTGAAATAAACTCCTTAGCATTGTCACGAATCTGTTCCGGAGTGAAAGACACCTTACCAACAGATGTGTGAACGATACCGCTCTTATCTACCTTAAAGTCGATCTTACCTTGCTTAACCTCCTTCACCGCATTTCCGATCTCATTGGTAACCGTACCACTCTTTGGGTTAGGCATCAAACCACGAGGGCCTAATACGCGACCAAGAGCACCGATCTTACCCATGATAGAAGGCATAGTGATGATAACATCAATGTCAGTCCAACCGCCTTTAATCTTATTAATATACTCATCCAATCCAACATAGTCAGCTCCAGCGGCAGTAGCTTCAGCTTCCTTGTCCGGAGTACATAATGCGAGAACCCTAACCTGCTTACCAGTTCCGTGAGGCAATGAAACCACGCCTCTCACCATTTGATTGGCCTTACGGGGGTCAACACCTAAACGGACATCAACATCTACGGATGCGTCAAACTTAGTTGTAGTAATTTCCTTCACTAAAGCTGAAGCTTCTTTCAATGTATATGCTTTCCCAGCTTCAATCTTGCCCAAAGCCAACTTTTGATTCTTTGTAAGTTTACTCATCTCAATTGAAGTTTATTAATTATTACCCGGGAATGTCCCTTTAACAGTGATACCCATACTTCTGGCTGTTCCCGCAACCATTCTCATGGCTGACTCGACAGTAAAGCAGTTTAGATCGACTAATTTGTCTTCAGCGATAGCTTTCACCTGCTCCCATGTGATCTCAGCGATCTTAGCACGGTTAGGTTGAGCGGAACCGCTCTTCTTCTTAGTAGCTTCCAACAACTGGATTGCCACAGGAGGAGTTTTAACGACAAAGTCGAAAGACTTATCGGCATAGTAAGTAATTACAACAGGTAATATCTTACCAGCCTTGTCTTGGGTCTTGGCATTAAATTGCTTGCAAAACTCCATAATGTTAATACCCTTAGAACCCAAAGCAGGTCCTACTGGGGGAGAAGGGTTTGCTGCTCCTCCTTTAATCTGCAATTTGATTTGTCCAGCAACTTCTTTAGCCATTGTTTCTAAAATTTTTTAGATATATAACATCAATAACAGAAAGGTAGCACTTTTCGTAACCAGAGTACTATTCTTTCTCAACTTGCATATAACCCAACTCAAGGGGAGTCTTGCGTCCGAAGACCTTAACCATCACCTTAAGTTTCTTTTTCTCGGCGTTGACCTCTTCGATTATACCCGTGAAACCGCTGAACGGTCCAAAAGTAATCTTCACACTCTCGCCAACATAGAACTGGATATCCAGATCCTCTTGTTGTTCCTGCAACTCGTCAACCGTACCTAAGATACGATTCACTTCCGCAGGACGTAATGGCACGGGGGTATCAGAACCACCCAAGAAACCAATCACATTCGGAATGTTCCGCAATCGATGAGCAACCTCACCGACCAAAGCGGCCTCAACTAGTACATAACCCGGCAAGTAAGCTCTTTCTTTCATGACCTTCTTACCGTTTCGTACCGTAAAGGTTTTCTCGGTCGGAATCAAGACTTGAGATACATATTCTCCCAGATCCGTATTCTTCAGCTCAGCCTCTAGATATTCCCGTACCTTGTTCTCCTTGCCACTGATGGCACGCAGAACATAAAATTTCTTTTGGATATCAGACATACCTTAACTGATTAGAAAATTTGGTTGTAGAAGAAACGCATAACAGCCTCGAAGGCCCCGTCAACAACAAAGATCAATGCGGCGATGATAAGGGAAGCAAACATAACAACAACCGCACTATTGGAAAGCTCTGCTCTCGTAGGCCAAGAAACTTTATAAACAAGTTCGTTATAAGATTCCTTAATATAAGTAATTATCTTTTTCATCGAATCTATAGATTTTAGCACGGAAGGAGAGGCTCGAACTCCCGACACCTGGTTTTGGAGACCAGTGCTCTACCAACTGAGCTACTTCCGTAGAAATAGCCAGCCCTTAAAAAGACTGGCTATAACATTATCTAATGCTTGAATTAGTTCTCTAATTCTGTGATCTGGCCTGCACCTACTGTACGTCCACCCTCGCGGATAGCGAAACGAAGACCTACGCTACATGCTACCGGATAGATCAACTCAACCTCGATCGTTACGTTATCACCCGGCATTACCATTTCAGTTCCTTCCGGCAAAGTGATCTCACCAGTTACATCCAATGTACGGATGTAGAACTGAGGACGATATTTGTTGTGGAACGGAGTGTGACGACCACCTTCCTCTTTCTTCAAGATATAAACCTCAGCCTTGAACTTAGAATGCTCTTTAACCTGACCCGGGTGGCAGATTACCATACCACGCTTGATCTCATTCTTATCGATACCGCGAAGCAACAAACCAACGTTGTCACCAGCCTCACCTTGATCCAATAACTTACGGAACATCTCAACACCTGTAACAACAGATTTCTTACCAGCAGCGCCAAGACCGATGATCTGAACTTCCTCACCAACCTTAACAATACCTGTCTCGATACGACCTGTAGCAACAGTACCACGACCTGTAATTGAGAATACGTCCTCAACCGGCATCAAGAACGGCTTGTCGATTTCGCGCGGAGGCAGAGGAATCCAAGTATCACAAGCTTCCATCAACTCCATTACTTTATCTTCCCATTGAGCATCACCGTTCAATGCACCAAGAGCAGAACCACGGATGATCGGAGTGTTGTCACCGTCGAATTGATAGAATGAAAGCAACTCTCTCATCTCCATCTCAACCAATTCCAACATTTCCTCGTCGTCAACCATGTCACACTTGTTCATGAATACAACCAATCTCGGAACGTTTACCTGACGAGCCAAAAGGATGTGCTCGCGAGTTTGAGGCATAGGACCATCAGTAGCAGCAACTACGATGATAGCACCGTCCATCTGAGCAGCACCAGTTACCATGTTCTTTACGTAGTCGGCGTGACCCGGACAGTCTACGTGAGCATAGTGACGGTTTGCAGTCTGATACTCTACGTGAGAAGTGTTGATTGTGATACCTCTCTCTTTTTCTTCAGGAGCGTTGTCGATAGAATCGAATGAACGCAACTCTGAAAGACCTTTCTTTGCCAATACTGTTGTGATAGCAGCTGTCAAAGTTGTTTTACCGTGGTCAACGTGACCAATCGTACCAATGTTCACATGTGGTTTCGATCTGTCAAATTTCTCTTTTGCCATAACTTAATTGTTCTTTATTTGATTAATGATCATGTTCAATTTTCAATTGAGCCGGTGCCGAGACTTGAACTCGGGACCTCTTCCTTACCAAGGAAGTGCTCTACCGCTGAGCTACACAGGCAACTTATAAGAGCGGAAGACGGGGCTCAAACCCGCGACCCTCAGCTTGGAAGGCTAATGCTCTATCAACTGAGCTACTTCCGCAAGACCGAATGAACCAACCGATTCTCTCCTTTGTTTCATTCGTGTGGGCAGTGATGGATTCGAACCACCGAAGGCGAAAGCCAGCTGAGTTACAGTCAGCCCCATTTGGCCACTCTGGTAACTGCCCATTCCAATACATTCTTTTGAGCCTCTTGTCGGATTCGAACCAACGACCCCGAGATTACAAATCACGTGCTCTGGCCAACTGAGCTAAAGAGGCGATACTTCTAAAAGCAGCCGTTTCGTCACCACGGCGAAACGGCTGCAAATTTAGATATTATTTCTTACATACCAAATTTATCTACCGTTTTTTTTATTTGGCTCTGATTTTTTCTTTGAATTTAACCAGTTGCTTCTCCAAAGCCTCAACACAATCGTCTATCGCCCCTTCGAAAGTATCGTTTATTTTATCAGCGAAACATTCCCCGTTCTTCACGGACAACATTATACTGGCCTGCTTGTTCTTCACCGTCTCAGGCTTAACCACCTTCAATGTAACCTCTGCCAATATAATACCATCGAAGTATTGCTCCAATTTAGAAACTTTCTTCTGAATAAACGCCTCCAACTGTGCAGTTGCGTCGAAATGAATTGCTTGAATTCTAACGTCCATAATAACCTCCTTCTTTTTTTGCTCTTGGATGAGCATGATACACTTTTTTTAATTCCTCAAAGGTTGTATGCGTGTAAACACTGGTAGACGCTAAACTGCTATGACCTAATAAATCTTTCACAGCGTTCAGCTCGGCTCCGTTGTTTAACATACTCGTTGCAAATGAATGTCGTAACACGTGTGGACTTCGTTTCGCCAGCATGGGTATCTCCGACAATTGCTTTTTTACTATATTATAAACAATCCCCGTCGACAACTGGTTCCCGTTCTTTCGAACGAAAAACCATTCACCGGCTGCCTCAAGCTCACGATCACGGACTTCCGTGTATGCAAGCATTAAGTTTTTTAACCCCTCCGCAAAAGGAATCAACCGCTGCTTGTTCCGCTTTCCGGTAACCTTGACCTGCATCGCCTCATAATCCACATCCACGTTTCGTATGCCGATTAACTCTGAGCGGCGCATCCCGGTATCGTATAGCATCTCAATGACCAACCGATTCCTCACACCTTCAAAATCCTCATCAAATCCGTCCCCGTCCAACAACGCCTCCAACTCGCTATCCTTAATAAAATAAGGTAAGGGTTTCTTCGTTTTCGGACCGCTCACCAATCTCAACGGATTCGCGGAGACAATCCCCCGTTTCATGAGAAACTTAAAAAAAGATTTCAAAGAACTTAATTTCCGGTTTACCGATACGGGAGAAAGCTTCTCGTCCATCAAACTGACGATCCAGCTTCTCACGAAATCCGAGTCGATTTCCCCGGGGTTGAATACACCTTCTCGATGCTCTCTTACATACCTCTGGAATTGGTCCAAATCTTTCGAATAGGCACCAATCGTATAATTGGAATAGTTCCGCTCATACCTGAGATAGTTTAGAAAGTCATCGATCAGCATATTCTCGTTGCATCAACATTCATGCAACGAAAATAGGAATAAGAATTCAATAAAACAAGCCCGGAAGCTATAATTATTCTTCTACTTGTTGCAAATGCTGTACGTAGATAGCACGCATAGTCTGCTTTCTCTTCGTAACAGACGGTTTCTCGAAAGCCTGACGGCCTCTCAATTCCTTGACTACACCTGTTTTCTCGAACTTTCTCTTGAATTTCTTAAGCGCCTTCTCGATGTTTTCGCCTTCTTTTAATGGAACTACGATCATAATTTAAATTGTTATATTGTTTAATTATTTATATCCTCAAATTGAGCGGCAAAATTACTGATTGTTTCGGGATTAGCAAAACTTTCAGCGATTATTTTTATAAAAGATGCCTTTCTCCGTAATTATAGCCGTGATTAGCTCGTGGGGAGTAATGTCGAAGGCGGGGTTGTAGACTTTTACGTCTTTCGGGGCCATACGCCTTGAATACCACATCTCGGTGACCTCATCGGGGTTACGTTCCTCTATTACAATGGAATCGCCGTCCGGGCACGAGCTATCGATGGTGGATGTCGGGCCTAATACATAGAAGGGGATCTTGTAATGCCGGGCCAAGATAGCCACCCCGGACGTGCCGATCTTATTCGCCACGTCACCATTGGCGGCTACACGGTCGCAACCTACGACCACGGCTTGCACCCAGCCTTTCCGCATGACGATAGAGGCCATATTATCGCAAATCAGCGTCACGTCCACGCCGGCCCTGCTTAGCTCATAGGCCGTGAGCCGGGCGCCTTGCAACAAAGGACGGGTCTCGTCGGCGAAGACCTTGAAACCATAGCCTCTCTCCTGCCCCAGATAAATCGGCGCCAAGGCGGTGCCATACTCCGAGACCGCCAGATGTCCGGCGTTGCAATGCGTAAGGATTCCCATCCCGGGACGGAGTAGCTCCAGACAGTTCTCGCCGATCTGCCGGCAAGCGGCGGCGTCTTCCTCCCGGATCGCGATCGCTTCCTTATATAATAGCTCTTTCCATTCCGGGACAGACAAGGTTGGATGAGCGACCAATACCCGCTCCATCCGGTTCAGCGCCGTCACTAGATTCACCGCCGTCGGACGGGAACCAGCCAAATACTCCTTGATCTTCCGAAACTCATTCACGAAAACGGATTTCTCCGCCGTATCGATCCGACGGGCGCAGACATAGATACCATAAGCGGCCGCTATCCCGATAGCAGGTGCTCCACGTACCTTTAATTTATAGATGGCATCCCATATCTCCTCGGCAGTGGTAAGGGTCAGATACGCTTCCTTACCCGGCAGCAGAGTTTGGTCCAAAATGATCACACCGTCCGCTTGCTCGTTGAAACGCACGGTCTTTAAATCAGATAGAGTTTGTATCATTCGATATGAATATATTAATAGTTCACGGGGCCCAGCGTAGCTTCTATCGCCACCCCTGCGGCGGTAACCGCTATCGCTCCTACGACAAGGCCTGCCGTAGCTCCATGAGTCTCTTTCACGTAAAAGAAATCGCCGGATTGCTGCTGTCCCTCATCGAAATACTGGGGAGCCACGTCGCCGACCTTGATCAATTTCGCCAGATAGAAGTTCCGCTCAAAAGAGGAATGCTTCAAGGGCTTCCCATTGGTCCCTCCGGCGAACAACGTCAGGTAGCTACGGAATCTCAGCGGAGAATCTTCCTCCGTAAAATCCTTCACTCGGATATTTACGGTGGTGTTTGCTTTCGTTGTCATTTGCTCCTTTACATACTCTTCCTTCGGGATCTCGTTAAACGGGAAGTTGGCTAATTGCAAAGGCGTATTGACTAATTTGGAATGCGGAGGGATAAACTCAACGCCCTTCGGCAAACTCACATCACCGGAGAAGGAACCTTCCGAGTAGCTCCACCCGCTGCTGCTCCTATCGCTCCAATGAAAGGAGCTACCGGATGCCACGCTAGAGCTCTCGCCTCTCACCGAGGCCACTTTCGGATCGTAGGTGGTAGCCACGTCATCGATAATCAGCGCCGACCGCCCCCAATCCACATACAAGGGTTCATCCAATTTATTATAAATGGTAATAGTAACCGGGGCGTTCTCTCCCCAGAAACGATAAGAGATACGTACCGTATCGTTTTCCTGCACAAAATCACCTCTCTCATTCTTCTCCCCAACGGGGTCATTCGAGTTCAACATCGAATAATAATAAGAAGAACATGCGCTCAAGCCGAGAAGCAGAGCCGCAAAGACAAAAAGATAAAGCAGATTCCTCATGGCACTTCTTATTTGTTTCTACAAAGCTAGCAAATTATTCCTTGATATCTATTGGGTGCCTTATCTTTAACTTGATTTAAAGGGATCGGTTCACAAGGTTGTGGACCACAAGGCTGTGAGCCCATACACGTTTATCATAACCTTTAGCTCTTTTATCCGGAATCCTTACCCTTTTCTCTTTTATATATTGTACCTTTGAAGCTGAAGTATTCATTATCCACCATCCGTTAGACGATCATCTAACGGATGGTGGATGATCTTCCAACAGTTGGTGCATGATCATGCAACGGCTGTTGGAAGATGAATTCTTCTTGAAGAAACCGCTAAGCTCGCCTATAGAAACGAGTAAGCGATCTAGAAGAATCGGACAAAAGATCTATAACCATTTAAACACAGCACAGATGTCAGCAAATTACAAGTTAGTCAGAAATCCCAACCCGAATCCAGAGGAATCCGGGAAGTCATTACCCCTACATCCTCGTTTGGTCTCTTGCGGGACGATACATACGGATGAGTTCATCAGCAGAGCGAAGTCCCGGTCTTCTTTCTCTCCCGCGGATATGAAAGGGATCTTGCAGCTTTTCCAAGACATGATGGTGGACTTCCTCATGTTCGGTTATAACGTGGAGCTAGAGGGGATCGGTACTTTCAGCGTCTCACTGAAAAGCCGGCCCGTGATGGAAAAGAATGAGATCCGGGCGGAATCCATCCATTTCAAGGACGTGAAGTTCAGATCGTCCAAGGAACTAAGAGACCGACTGAAGACCATGCCGGTGTTTCGTGACGAGTACACGGTTAGCGATCCCGCGTATCCCTCCGCCAAGGAATGCGAGCAAGAAGTATTCCGTTATCTGGAGACGAACCCTTTTATCCACCAGAAGAAGTATATGTCGCTCTGCGGATGCTCCAGAAGCAAGGCTTCCCTCGACTTGCGGCGGCTGGTAGAGGAAGGGAAACTGCGGTGGGAAAAGCTAGGCACTTCCCATCTATATTATAAGGTAGAAGAGCCGGTTTCCGGCGAGACAAATCCAAAATAATTCATTAACTTTGCGAGTATTAATGTTGACTAAAATAAAATGCGATGAAAACAAACATTCCTGAACGTATCGCCGCCCTACGGGAGGCTATGAGACAACAGAAGGTTGACGCTTATATCATACCCAGTTCCGACCCGCACCTAAGCGAGTATCCGGCCGATCGCTGGAAATCGAGAGAATGGATATCCGGCTTCACCGGCTCGGCGGGAACGATCGTGGTCACCGCGGACAAGGCGGGCTTATGGACCGATTCCCGGTATTTCCTGCAAGCGGCCAGCCAACTGGAAGGTTCTGGTATCGAACTCTATAAGTTGGCGCTTCTGGAGACACCGTCTATCACGGAATTCCTCTTGCATGAGTTACACGCCGGACAGGCCGTAGGGCTGGACGGGCAAACCTATAGCGCCGCCGAAGCGAGTGCCTTGGCAAATAAACTAAGCCGTAAAGAAATCAAGCTGGATACCTCGGCCGACCTGATCGGGGGTATCTGGAAGGACCGTCCCGCCGTTCCCGGAAACCCGATATTCGAGATGCCGGAAGCATTAAGCGGAGCCTCCGTGCACGAGAAACTAGACCTAATCAATAACCAGTTGCGGAGCGAGGGCGCCGATTGCTTGATCCTCGCCGCCTTGGACGAGATCGCGTGGACATTCAATATCCGGGGTACGGACGTGACCTATAACCCGGTCGTAGTCAGCTACGCCTTCGTATCGGAGGATGAGAGCGTGCTTTTCATCAAGCCGGAGAAGCTGACCGCCGAGATCACCGAGCATTTGAAGAAAGAAGGGGTTACGCTGGCCGAATACTCCATGATCCAGAGATATCTGTCCCGCCTACCGGAAAACAGCCGAGTATTCGTGGATATGAACAAGACGAACGTCTCCTTATACGATGCGATCCCGGGAAACTGTACGATCGTGGAAGGGATCTCCCCCGCCAATCACTTGAAGAGCATCAAGAACGAGACCGAGATCAAGGGATTCCAAAACGCCGTGGTAAAAGATGGTGTCGCCTTGACAAAATTCTATATCTGGCTGGAGAAACAAATGGCGGAAGGAGCCCAAGTTACAGAGATCAGCGCCGCCGAGAAGCTGACAGCCTTACGTGCGGAACAACCGCAATACATCATGGATAGCTTCGGCACGATCTGCGGCTACGCCGAGCATGGAGCGATCGTTCATTACTCCGCTACGCCGGAGACGGACGCGACCTTGAAGCCGGAAGGATTGCTTTTGATCGATTCCGGCGCGCAATATCTGGACGGTACGACGGATATCACCCGCACGATCGCCCTTGGAGAACCGACGGAGCAGATGAAAAAGGATTTCACCCGTGTATTGAAAGGTACGATCAGCTTGGCGAAAAGCAAGTTTCCCGCCGGTACACGAGGTTCCCAGATCGATATCCTTGCCCGTAAAGCGCTATGGGATTCCGGAATCAATTACTTGCACGGAACCGGTCACGGTATCGGCCATTGCCTGAACGTACACGAAGGCCCCCAAAGCATCCGCATGGAGGAGAACCCGGTGACCTTGAAGCCCGGAATGGTGATCAGCGACGAGCCGGCCATGTATCGTACCGGCGAATACGGTATCCGTACGGAGAACATGATCTTGGTACGTGAGGACAGCGAAACGGAATTCGGGAAATTCCTAGGATTCGATACGCTGACGCTTTGTTTCATCGACACGAGCTTGATTATCATCCCCATGCTCTCTGTCCGTGAGCACGCTTGGCTGAACAAGTACCACCAAATGGTCTACGACAAGATCAGCCCGTTCTTGGACGAGGAGGAGAAAGCTTGGCTGAAAGAGAAAACAACAGAAATTTAAACAACTAAAAATGGCATTAATTAAATCCGTTCGTGGCTTTACCCCGAAGATCGGTAAAGACACTTTTTTAGCAGACAACGCCACGATTATAGGTGACGTAGAGATCGGTGAAGGTTGCAGTATCTGGTTTGGCACCGTGCTTCGCGGCGACGTGAACTCGATTCGCATCGGCAACGGCGTAAACGTACAGGATGGTTCCGTCCTTCACACCTTATATGAGAAATCGACGATCGAGATCGGCGATGATGTATCCATCGGCCATAACGTAACGATCCACGGGGCGAAGATTTGCAATGGCGCCTTGATCGGAATGGGCTCCGTGGTATTGGATCACGCCGTAGTAGGCGAGGGAGCGATCATCGCCGCAGGTTCCGTAGTACTAAGCAAGACGATCGTCGAGCCGGGCAGTATCTACGCCGGAGTTCCCGCTAAGTTCGTCAAGAAGGTAGATCCCGAGCAAGCGAAGGAGATCAACCAAAAGATAGCCAAGAACTATCATATGTATTCTTCTTGGTATAAAGAATAATAGCATGTATTTGATTATTTGAATTATAAACCATATATTTGTATCTATGAAAAAAGAATTGGGAAAATATTTATTAGATATATCTAAGCTTGTCTTCGCCGGAGTAATCTTGGCAGGCATTATGAGTTCTAATGTTAATAAATGGGTTCTTTTTCTCATAGGAGGTGTGGTTTGTATAATCACATTATTATTTGGTTTAAGATTAGTAACAACTAAAGATAAGGAGGTATAATATGGAGTTAGTAATCTTTCTTGGAGTTGTCGGGATTATTTGCCTAATAGGCTTAATTTACACGTATACCCCTTCAGGCAAAAAGTGGTTACATGAAAAATAATTCAAATAAAGGAATTCAAAACAATAAACACTATTTGTCTCGAAGCGTGAGATGGATAGTGTTTATTTTTATAGTAGGAATCGGAGGGTATCTAACGTTACCCTCCAATTATTATTTGCGTAGAGCGCTTACTCATTTATTACCCAAGATCGATCAATATCCGATTTTCGAGAACCGGGTCGTACAGGCAGGTTCGCCCCGCCCTTGGGAACTATCGGAAGCTTACAATACGAAAAGTATTCCAGAGCGTTATCTTCCCCGGTTTGAAGAGCTGGGTACGGTTGCCTATGTAATCATCCAAGACAATCGATTGCTATTCGAGCAATATTGGGAAGATTACTCGCCGGAATCGCATAGCAACTCCTTCTCGATGGCGAAAAGCATCGTCTCGTTAGCGATCGGCTGTGCTATCGACGATGGATTTATCCGCGATGTCGATCAACCGGTAAGCGACTTTTTCCCGGAATTCAAGGGATACGACGGAAAAGCCCTAACGCTTCGCCATTTGCTGACCATGAGCGCCGGCGTGGATTTCGACGAGGCTTACAGCTCTCCTTTCTCTCCTACCACCCAGTTGTATTATGGCGATGACCTACAGGAAATCGCCTTCGGGATGAAAGAGATCGACGAGCCCGGCGTAAACTTTATCTACCAAAGCGGCGTGACACAACTGCTGGGCTTTATCGTGGAGAAGGCTACCGGGGAGAAACTCAGCGATTATGTATCCCGCAAACTATGGACTCCGATGCACGCCGAGGAAAGCGCCCTTTGGAGCCTCGACCGGAAGGACGGCATGGAAAAAGCCTATTGCTGTTTCAACAGTAACGCCCGTGATTTCGCCCGCTTCGGACAATTATTACTCAACAACGGCCAATGGGATGACCGGCAATTGATCTCTCCCGCTTATCTGGCGGAAGCGACAAGCCCCGATACCCGTCTTGTCTATAAGGATCTCGGCAAACCCAACCATTGTTACGGATTCCAATACTGGATTCTCGATTACAAAGGGATGAAGATCCCTTATATGAGAGGAATCTTGGGGCAATACGTCTTCACGCTCCCGGAAAAGAACGCCGTGATCGTAAGACTCGGGCACAAACGCAGCGATACTTATACCGCCGACCAACATTATCCGGACGATATAAATACATGGTTGGACGCGGCGATGGACTTACTTCAATAAGAATCTATTTATCAAACGATCTAAAAATAAACGCACATGAGAAAAACGATTTTAACGACAGCGCCATTGGCGGCACTCTTATTGCTTTCTTGCGCACAGAAACCCAGTACGCAAAAACCGGACATCACGTATATGCCGCAACCACCGTTCAATCCGCCGACGTATGTTTGCTACAAGGCCCCCGCTCCTATCAAGATCGACGGAAAGCTTTCTCCCGGGGAATGGGACGCGATACCTTGGACCAGCGACTTCGTGGATATCGAAGGAGACAAACGCCCGGCCCCTCACTTCCAGACCCGGGCCAAGATGACTTACGATGATAACGGAATGTACTTCGCCGTCCTTATGGAGGAGCCGCACGTATGGGCGACCATCACGGAACACGACGCCGTGATCTTCCATGACAACGACTTCGAGATCTTCCTGAATCCTACGAACGACACCCATAATTATCTGGAGTACGAGGTGAACGCCTTAGGTACGGAATGGGACTTGTTCTTAACCCGCCCCTACCGGGATAATCCGCAAGTATTGAATAACTGGGAGTTCGCTGGAATGAAATCCGCTGTTTATGTGGACGGTACGCTGAATAACCCGAAAGACACGGATAAATCATGGAGCGTAGAGGTGTTCATTCCTTGGACTTCCGTATTCCAAATGGACAGAGGAAAAGAAAAGCCGGAAATCGGCGAGCAGATCCGTGTGAACTTCTCCCGTGTGGAATGGACAACGGACGTGAAAGACGGTAAATACGTAAAAGTCCCTATCCAAGGAGAGGATAAGATTCGCGAGTACAACTGGGTATGGGCTCCTACCGGGGTAATCAATATCCATATGCCCGAATACTGGGGTTATGTTCAAATATCGGATAAGATTGCGGGAGAAGGTGAGACTCCTTTCGTAAAACATCCTTCGGAGGAGACGAAATGGATCTTGCGTAATTTATATTACCGCCAGAATGAGTTCGCCGCGACCTTCGGGCATTATGCCGATAACATCAACGACTTGAAGGCAAACGAGCTATGCCCGCAAGAGATCGCCAATCAACTGGAAATACATACGACACCTTCTATGTACGAGATATCGCTACCCACATCGGACGGTACGGTATGGAATATCCGGCAAGACGGTCTGGTATGGCCTAAAAAGAAATAACATAATTTATTAATCAACTTACATATCATGAAACAAAACAATTTATGGATAGCGGCCTTGGCTTTAGGCATCACGCTATCGGCTCACGGACAACAAAGCGGTGGAGGCATCTCACCCACGATGTTGCAGCAAATCAAACAGTCTTATCAAGGAACGCCGGCCGATAAGGCGATCCGTAACGCGATCACCAATAACGACATCAACAAGCTTGCCGTTAATGGGGAGAGCAAGAACAATTTGGATACTTACTTCTCCAATAAGGTAGAGAGCAAAGGGATCTCCAACCAACGTTCCTCGGGCCGTTGCTGGCTTTTCACGGGATTGAACGTATTCCGTGCGCAGGCGATCCATAAATACGACATGGGTGAATTCCAATTCTCCCAGAATTATTCTTTCTTCTGGGATCAATTGGAGAAAGCGAACCTTTTCTTACAGGGCATCATCGATACTCGTCTGAAACCGATGGACGACAAGATGGTGGAATGGTTATTCAAGAACCCGATCGGAGACGGAGGGCAGTTCACGGGTGTCTCCGATATCTTGACCAAGTATGGCGTGGTTCCCGCCGAGGTCATGGTAGAGACCAACAGTAGCAACAGTACCGGACGCATGAGCAACCTGATCGGATTAAAGCTGAAAGAATACGGCTTGCAACTTCGCGACCTGTCTACGACCAAAGGCACGACCGTAGCGGATCTGGAGAAAAAGAAAACAGAGATGCTAGGTACGATTTACCGTATGCTCGTATTGAACTTGGGAGAGCCGCCTACGAAATTCACGTGGACTCGCAAAGACGCTAAAGGGAATCCGGTAGAGACGAAGGAATATACGCCTCAGTCCTTCTTCCAAGAATATATCGGGGACGATTTGAAAAACAACTATGTCATGTTGATGAACGATCCGAGCCGCGATTATTATAAGTTGTATGAGATCGATTACGACCGCCACGCTTACGATGGCAAGAACTGGACTTACGTAAACCTTCCGATCGAGGATATCAAACAAATGGCTATCGCTTCCATCAAGGACAGCACCATGATGTATTTCTCTTGCGACGTGGGCAAGTTCTTCGATCGTGACAGAGGTATTCTGGATGTAAACTTCTACGATTACGGTTCACTGATGGGTACGACTTTCGGCATGGATAAGAAACAACGTATCCAGACATTCGCCAGCGGTTCCTCACACGCCATGACCTTGATGGCCGTTGATCTCGACGCAAATGGAAAGCCGAAGAAATGGATGGTTGAGAATAGTTGGGGCCCCGGAGCGAACGCCGGCCACCTCATCATGACAGACCAATGGTTTAATGAGTATATGTTCCGTCTGGTAGTCAACAAAAAGTACATCACGGATCAAGTAAAAGAGATCTTGAAACAAACACCAACTCGCCTTCCCGCTTGGGACCCGATGTTCGCTGAAGAGGATTAAAATAAAACACGGATGAGATAGACAACGCGAATCGTTCAATTACCAATCCGTACATCTATCTCATCCGTATTCCATTGCTATATCAAAAGAGTCTGGGCATACAATCACTCGAATAGCAAACCCGGCTTTATCTATTAACGGATATGGATTTGCCGCAAGATCTGATCCGTCGCTCCTACACTGTTTTTCACAAAATCACCGGCAGCTTGCCCGGAGGTTTCCAAGGCTGTCGGGTCGGTCAATAACTCGTCCATCTTCGTTCGGAAAGAGGAATCGTCTGTGATGGAGAAACCACCACCTACGGCGATCAGATCCTTCGCCTCCTTAAACTTATGGTATCTCGGGCCGAATAAGACCGGCATCCCATAAACGGCGGCTTCCAACGTGTTGTGGATACCCGCTCCGAAACCACCACCGATATAAGCGATCTGTCCATAGCGATAAATGGAAGATAAGAGTCCGAAACTGTCGATGATCAAGCAATCCTTATCGGCCAGATCATCCTCATGCGCCTCCGATAGACGGACGGACGGACGTTTTAGCATCGCCTCGATAGAAAGGAGATGTTCCCGGTGAATCTCATGCGGGGCGATAATCAACTTCATCTCCGGATGCTCATGGAAATAAGGGATAAAGATCGCCTCGTCTTGAGGCCATGAACTGCCGGCCACCATCACGATCGGCCTCTTACCCTCCTTGCTTTCCAAGAAACGTTCGATAAACGGAAGCTCACGAGCTTGCTTACGGACATCCAACACCCGATCAAAACGGGTATCGCCGGTCACCGTCACATTCGTGATACCGAACTCGTTCAAGAGTTTCATCGAACGCTCGTCCTGAACAAAAAGATGATTAAAATAAGATAGCATCTTCCGGTACGGCTTTCCGAACCATTGGAAAAATAGCTGGTCGGGGCGGAATATAGCGGAAATGATATAAACCGGTATTCCCCGCTTCCGCAACTCACGCAAATAGTTCCCCCAAAACTCGTACTTGATAAATATGGCGATCGCCGGGTTCGCCAAATTCAGGAACTTCTTCACCCGGAAAGGCGTATCGAAAGGAAGATAGCAGATCACGTCCGCTCCCTTGTAATTCTTCCGTACCTCATAGCCAGAGGGAGAAAAGAAAGTCAGCAACACCTTATACTCCGGATGTTCCGCCTTGATCTTCTCGATCATAGGACGCCCTTGCTCGAACTCGCCCAGCGAGGAGGCATGGAACCAGATGTATTTAGCGTTCCGGTCGATCTTCTCACGAAGTATGGAATTTGTTTTCCATTGCCCGAATCGCATCAGTCTCGCCTTTTTATGGAAAGGCGAGATCAAAGCGACTACAAAAGCGTAGAGATGTATTGCTAAACTGTACATGATTATTTTAATATCTCGATAGCCCGTTGGATACGGCGGATAGACTCCTCTTTACCTAAAGCCTCGGTGATATCAAAGATGCCGGGGCCCTTGCCCTCGCCAACCAAGGCCAGACGGGCGGCGTTCATGATATTCCCCAAATGATATCCCTTGCTCTCGATCCAAGCCTTGCACTCGTTCTCGGTACCTTCTACGTCGAACGGCTCACGAGCACGCAATTGCTCGATAAACTCACCCAATTGAACAGCCGAATCTTCCTTCCAGCGTTTCTTGCGAGTCTTCTCATCGTACTCCGTCGGGGCGATAAAGAAGAAAGAGCAAAGATCCCATAACTCACTCACGAAATTGACACGGCCTTTCATCATGCCGACTACTTTCTCTACATAAGCATGGGTAGTCTGGATACCGTGGCTTTCCACGATCGGCAAGAATAGGTCAGCGATCTCCGTATTACTCTTCTCCAGCAAATAGTGATGGTTAAACCATCTGCCTTTCTCATAATCGAACTTAGCACCGCTCTTGCTGCAACGAGACAGGTCGAACAAACGGATCAAATCATCCATGCTCATCACCTCTTGATCGTTACCCGGATTCCAACCCAGCAAAGCAAGGAAGTTTACGACAGCCTCGGGGAAGTAGCCACTCTCACGATATCCCGATGAGACATCACCCGTCTTCGGATCGTGCCATTCCAAGGGGAATACAGGGAAGCCCAGACGATCGCCGTCACGCTTGCTCAACTTACCATTACCTTCCGGTTTCAACAGCAACGACAGGTGGGCAAAACTAGGCATCGTATCTTCCCAACCGAAGAAACGATATAATAATACGTGAAGCGGCGCGCTCGGCAACCACTCCTCACCACGGATCACATGGGTAACCTCCATTAAATGGTCGTCAACGATATTCGCCAAGTGGTAAGTAGGCAATTGGTCAGCCGATTTATATAATACTTTATCATCCAAGATAGAGGAGTTGATAACGACCTCGCCACGGATCAAGTCATTCACATGGATATCCTCATTCGGCTCGATCTTGGCACGAACCACATACTGATGACCGGACTCGATTAGGTTCTGAACCTCTTCAGGGGAAAGTGTCAACGAGTTGCGCATTAGCGAACGGGTAGAGGCGTCGTATTGGAAATTGGCGATCTCCTTCCGTTTCTCCTCCAACTCGGCAGGCGTATCGAACGCTATATAAGCATGGCCATCGTTCAGCAATTGATCGACATACTTCTTGTAGATCTCACGACGCTCGCTCTGGCGATACGGGCCGTAGTTGCCGCCGAAGCTCACGCCCTCGTCGAACTTGATACCTAGCCAAGTCAAGGCCTCGATGATATAGTCTTCCGCCCCGGGAACGAAGCGTTGGGAATCCGTATCCTCGATACGGAGAATCATATCACCGCCATTCTGTTTAGCGAATAAATAGTTGTATAAAGCCGTGCGGACACCTCCGATATGCAGCGCCCCCGTAGGACTAGGCGCAAAGCGTACTCTTACTTTTCTTTGAGTCATAATACTTACATTCTATAATAATGCGGCAAAAGTACGCCTTTTTTTCCGCTTAGTGAAGTTTTTTACGTATATTTCGGACGCTAAAAGGAATCTATATGAAACAAAAGAATTACAATATACCGACCGTGGTCTACTTCGTGGTGACCGCGTTACTTATCGCTTACTTCTTCCCCCGGGAGGGAAAATTCCGTTATCAGTTCTATGAAGGCAAGCCTTGGAGGTACGGATTGCTCACCGCCCCGAGCGATTTCCCGATCTACAAGACCGACGACGAGGTAAAAGCGGAGAAAGACAGCGTACTCCGTAAGTTCGAGCCTTATTACCGCATGAACCCCGGCATCCAGAAGGAAGAGGTCGAGAAACTGCGCACCAACTACAATAACGACAATAGCCTGCGAAGCAAAGTATCCCCCGCTTACATGCAGTACATCGAGAGCAGTCTAATTAACTTATACAAGAACGGTATCATCTCATCGCAGGATCTGGACGAGCTACGGAAAGAGGAATATTCCCGTGTCAACCTCTTGGAGAACGCCGTCGCACAGCCCCGCTACGTGAGCGACTTCTTCACCGTGCGCACAGCCTACGAGTTCATTATCAACAACTGCCCGTCACGGCTGGACAAATCCATCCTGCAATCGTGTGACATCAATAACTACCTCACCGAGAACATATCCTATGCCGCTGACATGTCCGACAAGATCAAGGAGGATATGCTACAGGGCGTATCGATCGCCAACGGCATGGTACAAGCCGGAGAACGTATCGTAGACCGGGGCGAGATCATCGACAACCATACCTACAACGTGCTCCGTTCCCTAAAGGCCATACACGAGGCCAAGACCGGGGGCACGCAGACGCAAGGCATCATATTGGCCGGACAATTCGTGCTCGTCTTCGGGCTAATGTTCTGTTTCTGGCTCTACCTATGGTCTTTCCGCTTGAAGATATTCCACAACCGGAAGAACGTACTATTCTTGATCCTCTGCATATTCGTGAGTTGCATCCTTACGGAACTATGTGTTACCTACGCATTATTCAACGTATATATATTGCCGTTCGCCATCGTACCGATCGTAGTACGTACCTTCTTCGATTCCCGGACGGCGCTTTTCACGCACCTTATCATCGTGCTGATCTGCTCGTTGATGGTACCTTTCCCGCATGAGTTCCTGTTGTTGCAAATCGTGGCGGGTATGGTAGTGACGTTCAGCTTGAAGGAGTTGAGCGAACGTTCGCAACTGATCCGTTGCGCCGTCTTCATCTTCCTCTCCTACGCCGCCTGCTACCTCAGTCTCACGTTGTATCAAGAGGCGAACTTAAACAAGATCAACTGGATGATGATGCTTTATTTCGGTATCAACTTCATCCTGCTGATGTTCACCTACGTATTGGTATATATGTTGGAGAAGACGTTCGGATACGTGTCCAGCATCACGCTGGTGGAACTGTCCAACATCAACAACCCGATCTTGAAGAAGCTTAGCGAGACTTGCCCGGGTACGTTCCAGCACTCCTTACAGGTATCCATCCTAGCCTCCGAGGCGGCCGCCAAGATCGGTGCGAACTCGCAATTGGTCCGCACCGGCGCCCTTTACCATGACATCGGAAAGATGAGCAACCCTGTCTTCTTCACCGAGAACCAGACAAGCGTGAACCCGCATAACCAGCTGGCATTCGACCAGAGCGCGCAGATCATCATCAGCCACGTCACCGAGGGCGTGAAAATCGCCGAGAAGGCCATGCTACCCAAGGCGGTTATCAGTTTCATCCGTACCCACCACGGACGTGGCAAAGCGAAGTATTTCTACAACTCTTTCAAGAATCAATACCCGGACAAGCCGATTAACGACGAGCTATTCACCTACCCCGGTCCGGACCCTTTCTCGAAGGAGACCGCCGTACTGATGATGGCCGATTCCGTGGAAGCTGCCTCCCGCAGCCTGAAGGAACATACCGAGGAAAGTATCAGCGCCTTGGTGAACAAGATCATCGACGGGCAGATCGCCGACGGCTTGCTAAAGAGCGCTCCGTTAACCTTCAAGGACGTGGAGACCGTGAAGAGCGTATTCGTAGACAAACTGAAAACGATGTTCCATACCCGAATCAGCTATCCGGACTTGAAAAAACAATAATTATCAAGCAGATAGGCATACAGCCATCGGCACAGAACCATAATGCCTATTGTAAGGTTCTTATAATCGCAGTTATAAGCATCTTACAATGGGCATTCTAGCAACCTTACGATGGGCATCGTAATCAGATAGGATAAAAGAGGTCGTTTTTAGCGCCTTTTCAGCTTCGCATAAAGGAGATAATTATTATCATTCTCTGTGAGACCGGCCTGTACCTCAGTAAGACGTTTACGCATTTGTTCCGTGAGATGGTCAGAACGAAGTGCTTTCTCGATCCTCTCCGATAAGGCACTTGGCTCCAGACAAGTCATATAATAACCATAGTTCAGTCCCAACGGCATCTCTAATCGCTCTCCATCCAGAAAATCATTCTCTATACCGAAGTAAGCACCACGCAGGGTCTGTTTATCTACGATATAATAGGTCGGTAAATCGCCGGCTATACGCCGCTGGATATTCCCGTCATCATCAGTCTTGGACTGAATCCATTGTCCGGTAGCCTCACCCACATAATGATCCGGAAACTCACCATACATATGTGGCTTCAAAGCCTCTCCCTTGAAATGGGCGGTAAAGCGAGGGATCAACTCTCCCTTCTCCAAGTTCACTTCATAAAGGGAATCCAATTGAGCCTTCGGAATCCAGAAGCTAAAATCGATACGTTCCGTGTTCTGCTGGGAGTTGACCGTCACCCCACGGAAATCAAAGTCCAGCCGATCGGTCGGAAACTCATGGATCAAGTTTCCTTTCAAATCCTGCATCCATACACAGGAAGCAAACTTATTAGGTTGAGGGGAACCCAATATAACCACCGTATCCCCCCGCAAAGCGAATTGAGCGACAATCCCCTCATGCACCAGAGGTACAGGTGGACAGATATTCCCCCTAAAGTCATACACCAGCAACTCCTTTCCGAAGAAAGGCAACATATAAATCCGTTGGGTAGATTCATCTATTTTAGCGGCATATATAAATCTATATTCTCCGGGACCTTGCCCGATATTTCCCACATCCGCAATATACTTACCTTTCCGGTCGAATAACTTAAAAGGTATATTATTCACCATCCCCGTCATGATATGATGATCCGAGACATAGGCATAAGGTGCTCCGGTCAACGCCTCATCCCGGTCATCCAATTTAATGATCTCAAGTTCCTCGGTAAAATAGCTAAGAGGGAAAATCACCGTATCTTTCAACAGGGACGGATCTAACTCTATCATTTCTTCTCCATCGATCATCACACGTGTCGCTACTACCGGAGCATCCTTCAAGTAGTTTACCTGCTCAGTCCTATCACCGCAAGCTGTCAGAGCCGCAAGCGCAACCGCAATTGTCCATGTTTGAAATTCATTCTTCATCGTCCTATTAATTTAAAGTTAACCATCCTCGTTATTAACATCGCAATATACAAACATTAAACGAATTACGATATAAGCGTACAACCTTTTTTATTTTCGTATTTCCATTTCTTCCCCCAAGTATTCCAACAACCCGGCGCAAGCGTCTTCCAATAGATCCAAGACCAGCTCGAAGCCCTCGGCACCGCTATAATAAGGATCTGGGACGTGATCGTACAACTTATTCCGGGAGAACTCAGTCATCTGATGTATCTTAGCCACGGATTCCAGATCGGGAGCCATCCGTTTCAAGTCCGTTATATTTTGGTCGTCCATGCCGATAATCAAATCGAAGTCATGGAAGTCCCACTGACGTACCGGACGGGAGATCGAATCCAACACATATCCCCTACGGGCCGCATGCGTCCGCATCCGTGAATCCGCCCGGTCTCCCTCATGATACCCGATGATCCCGGCGGAATCGATCTCGATCCGAGCTTCCAGCCCCGCATCCTTCACCAACTTCTTCATTACCGCCTCCGCTGACGGAGAGCGACATATATTCCCCAAGCACACAAACAACAACCGTACCTTCTCCTCCTTCATCACTAAGCTCCTTTCCATCAATTTTCAATTCTCCATTTTCAATTCTCAAGCCGGGTCTACATCATAATGAACCAGCAACTGCTTAAACGGCACATATCCCTGCATCTCCGTATGAATCCCCTCCAATATCTCACGAAGCGGAGCGATCCCGGCGGATATCTCGATCTTCAAGACGATCTTCTTGATATGAAGCGTCTGTACCCGGGTGATAGGCGGCGTAACCGGCCCCAACACCCGCTCACCCAAACGAACACGAAGTTTCTCGGCGTATAAAGCAGACATTTCCTGCAAAGCCTCCTCATTCCGACTCCGAAGGATCAAGACGATCAAACGGTAGTAAGGCGGGTAACGGAACATACTACGCTCGCTCAATTGCAAGCTCACCATTTCCTTATAAGCAAAATGCTGCACCATACGGATCAAAGGATGCTCCGGCTGGGTAGTCTGCAAGATCACCGTACCCCGCTTATCCCGTCGTCCGGCACGTCCGCTAACCTGTACCATCAATTGATAAGCCCGCTCGTGCGCCCGGAAGTCCGGGAAGTTCATCAGGCTATCGGCGCTTAGGATTCCAACCACGCTGACATTCCCGAAATCCAATCCCTTCGACAACATCTGGGTACCAATCAAGATTTGTGTCTTCCCCTTCTCGAAATCCGAGATGATCCGCTCGTAAGCCGTGCGGGTACGGGCCGTATCGAAATCCAGCCGCTCCACCTTCGCCGCTGGGAATTGCCCAGCGATCTCCTCCTCTACCTTCTCCGTACCGAAGCCTTGCATCTTGAACTCCGTCCCCTTACACTCGGGACATACCTGCGGCAAGCGGTAGGTATAACCGCAATAATGGCAAACCAGCTGATTATGCGCCTTGTGGTAGGTAAGGCTAACGTCGCAATTCACGCAACGAGGCACCCACCCGCACCCTCGGCACTCGATCATCGGGGCGAATCCCCGGCGGTTCTGGAATAGGATCGCCTGCTCGCCCCGGGATAGGGCCTCCCGCACCTTCTCCACCAACAGAGGGGAGAAAAGGGTATCTTTCATGATCTTCTTGCGCTTTAGCTCCTTCACGTCCACCGTAATAATCTCCGGCATCAAGCAATCACCGTAGCGGGTAGATAACTCAACCAGACCGTATTTCCCCGCCGTAGCGTTGAAATAAGAATCGATGGAGGGAGTGGCGGAACCCAATAAGGTCTTACCGCCGTGCATACCCGCCAAGACGATGGCAGCGTTACGGGCATGGTAACGGGGTGCCGGGTCCTGCTGCTTATACGTATTCTCATGCTCCTCGTCCACGATAATCAAGCCCAAGTCCTTAAACGGAAGGAAGAGGGACGAACGGACCCCCAATACCAGCATAGGCTCGTCGTTATGCAATAGCTTATTCCAAACTTCCACCCGCTCGTTATCCGAGAACTTAGAGTGGTAGACCAATAGCTTATCCCCGAATAATTTCGCCAGCCGTTCCGTGATCTGGGTCGTGATAGCGATCTCCGGCAACATATATAAAACCTGCCGCCCCAGCCGCAAGACCTCATGGATCAAACGGACGTATATCTCGGTCTTACCACTGGAAGTCACGCCATGAAGCAAGCAGACCTCCTTCGTCTTGAAAGCCTCATGGATCTCTCCATAGGCTTTCTCTTGCGCCGGACTGAGCGGATTCGGCTCTTGCAAGCGGCAGACAGATACTTGCAAACGACCCACCTCTTTCTCGTAACTCTCCAAGATACCCCGTTTCAGCAGCCCCTCCAATACCGCAGAGGTATAACCACTGCGTTCCAATAGCTCTTTCTTGGAAAGCTCCTTCGATAAAGCGGGATTCAAGGTATGGCTTAAATCCAAGAAGCTGACCAGCAGAAGCTCTTGCTTCTTCGCTCGTTTCAAATCCTCGAACACCGCCTGTAATTTCGTCTCATCCCGGTAAGCCTCGGCCAAACGGATAAACGCCTGTGTCTTGGGAACGAATCCTCGCTTTAGCTCCTCGCTCACCTCGACCGCCCCTTTCACCATCAAGGAAGAGACGATCGGGACAACATTTCGAAGACCGGTCTTCTTCTCCAACTCCGAGATCGTCAATTTCAAAACCCCGCTAAAAGCATCCAGTACCGCTTGCTCGTTCGGGCGCAAGGGGGCGGTGGCCTCGAAATCCTCATTATAAGTAACCGCCGTCTCGCTTTCCAACTTTAAGCCGGAAGGCAAGGCCGCCTTATACACGTCGCCCAGCTTACATATATAATAAGAAGATATCCATTTCCAGAAACGGAGTTGCGGACGGCGGAGCACCGGCGTGGCATCCAGCAAAGCGTAGATCTCCTTCGTCTCAAAATCGGATACCGGTTCCCGGTCGTGTACCTCCATGACGATAGCCGTATAATATCGTTTCTTCCCGAAATGCACGATCACCCGGCAACCGGGAGTCACGGCTCTCTCCAGATCTTCGGGTATCCGATAGGTATAGCTATTCTCCAAAGGAAGGGGAAGTATGACGTCCGCGTATTTCATTCAAACAGGTGTTTCATTACGAGCCCAAAAATAACAAAAAAGGCCGGACTTCTAAAGCCCAGCCTCTCTCATTTTATTTTCACCTATTTAGAACAAGATCGCTGCCGTGATAGACCATCCACGGTTCTTTCCGGCACCGTCGGAGAGGTTCACCTTCTCAATGCTATAGTTATCAGTCAGTCCCAGACCATAATTGAAACCCACCTGCAAGTGACTGATCAGTTCCACGCCGGCACCGAAGTTAAGACCTGCGCTGAAATTCTTCGCCTTCACCTGATCCGCTACGGAACCCGGGATATCCCAAAATTTATCACCGCCTACACGGAAACCGATATACGGACCGGCTGCCAAATACGTCTTGACGATCGGTAAACCGAATTTCCATTTCAAGTTGACCGGAACATCGATATAATCCGTCTTCATCGAAGTCTTAACCCCGCCAGCCGAGGTCGTCTCCAAACCTTTTTGCGAATACAACACCGCCGCATCGATCCCGACACCCACCAACGGTAAGGTCGTCTCGATCATCGGACCCACTTGGAAGCCGGTTACGTTATCCGCTTTCAACACGTCCGAGTTGAAATGAACAGACGATATATTCACACCTCCCTTGATACCGAATTTAAGCTGAGCGTTCGCCGGAAGCGCCATCAACGCTAGCAAGGCAACCATAACAAGTCCCACAATTTTCTTCATATTCATACTTCTTTTGTTAATTACTCGTTGCAAATAAACGCACTTTTCTAATAATAAACAAATATTCTCTATAGAGTGTTCACGGAATACCCCAGTCCTTTAAACGCAAAGAAAGCATGCATCTTACACACGGAGCTCATCCCGTCGGTCAGATTCATGCTTCTTTCCCTAATTATTATGGCAAAATAATTATCCGAAACCATGAGACGACTTGATAAGAAAACCTTGGATAAAGAATAGTAAAAACCGGATACGGTTCTTGCGTTCTCTTCCGGCCTTTCCTCGAAGCCGTCGAAAATATACACGCCTTGCAGGTCTTCTGACTTACTTCCGGTCTTAAGCGCCTTCCCATTCACTTGAATGAACAGTGGCAACAGTATTGCTCAACCCGTTTATGAAGCTTACAGCAGCGGGACTGTCCGGGATTCTCACCCGATTCCCTTTTAATCCCTATCCGGCGATTGCCGAAAGGGAACAAAGCATGTAGCAAAGATACATAAAGTTTTGATGTAGCCTAACACTTTCCACAAAAAATATCCTTATATTCCCGGTTCCTGATATAGCATAAAGCCGCCCCGATAGCCGTGCGATATTCGGCATACTCCGGTATCTTGAAATGGACATCGCACATCTCCTCCAGACGGGGGAAAATATCCGGGCATTGTGGCAAGCGAGTCAGGTTACCGATCAATACGATATTCTTGATATCGCCATTTAACGAGGCGAAAACAGCTCCTTGTCCGATGGTCTGCAAGACCATATGAACGATACCGAGAGCGATATCCTCAACCTTAGCGTTCGCGTCCGCTTTTCCGAAAATAGAGGCTGTCACGTCCAGCGGCAGGCCGGGTAGCGGATGCGGCGTAATATCCCGGATATGCAAGTCGATATCATTCAAGGAACCGTGCTCGGCCAAAGACGCTATTTGGTGAAAGTCATGCGTTTTCAATAATAGCTTAGACAAGCCGAGGATTGTTCCGCCACCGATACCCAATCCCCCGATATGCTCGATCGTGGAGCCTTGTACCTTGACAAAGGAGGTACCCGTTCCCATGCTGACCACCAATAGACTGTCCAGTCCCGTATTATATTGCGCCCCTAGCCCATTCGCAAGGAACTCATCCGTCTTCGCGGTTGGTAAGCCATATAAAGGTTGATCGATATAGGCGCTACCTACACCCGTCAAGATCACTTTCTCTATATTCGAGAGCGAGATGTTATTATCATAAATATACTTACCGAAGGCTCCGAATAAAGAGGTTACCGGATCGGTAGCTTTCACGAACATCGGGTTCTTGATCTTCTTATCCTCCACGCCGACGATCTTGGTCGTGCTACCTCCCACATCTATACCTATAACGATTCCCATGATTCTTTCCCTTTTTAATTGAATAATCGCTACAAAAGTACATAAACCCGCATACAATACTAAAAAAGGCCGGACAAAATCAATTGTCCAGCCTCTCTTTATTTAAAAACCGTAAGGTCTAAACTCTATTTATTCGCCTAACAAGATCTCAAGGATCTGGCAAGCTGCCTTCGATACGGAAGTACCCGGGCCAAAGATAGCGGCAACGCCAGCCTTATACAAGAAATCATAGTCTTGAGCCGGGATTACACCTCCAGCAATAACGATGATGTCCTCACGACCTAGTTTCTTCAACTCCTCGATAACCTGCGGAACCAACGTCTTATGACCAGCGGCCAAAGAAGAAACGCCCATTACGTGAACGTCGTTCTCCACAGCTTGACGGGCAGCCTCGGCCGGAGTCTGGAACAACGGTCCCATATCTACGTCGAAACCACAGTCCGCATAACCAGTAGCGACAACCTTAGCGCCACGGTCGTGTCCGTCCTGACCCATCTTAGCGATCATGATACGAGGCTGACGGCCTTCTTTCTTAGCGAATTGCTCGCAAAGCTCGCAAGCTTTCTGGAAGTCTGCGTCTTTCTTAGTTTCTGATGAATACACGCCTGAAATAGTTCTAATGATTGCTTTATAACGACCTACAACCACCTCGCAAGCATCGGAGATCTCTCCCAATGACGCACGCAAGCCGGCAGCCTTAACAGCCAACTCTAATAAGTTGCCCTTCTTCGTCTTCACGCACTCCGTGATATCAGCCAAAGCTTTTTGAACAGCGGCTTCGTCACGGTTAGCACGCAACTCCTTCAAAGCGGCGATCTGCTCGTTACGTACGGCTGTATTATCGATCTCTAGGATATCGATCGGATCTTCCTTCGGCAAACGATATTTGTTAACACCAACGATGGTCTGAACACCAGAGTCGATACGAGCCTGTGTACGAGCGGCAGCTTCCTCGATACGCATCTTAGGAAGACCTGTCTCGATGGCTTTCGCCATACCACCCATGCTCTCGATCTCTTGGATCAATGCCCAACCTTTATGTACCAACTCATTCGTCAAAGACTCTACATAGTAAGAACCAGCCCACGGGTCGATTTCCTTACAGATCTTAGTCTCTTCCTGAATGTAAATCTGTGTATTACGAGCGATACGAGCAGAGAAGTCGGTCGGCAAAGCGATCGCCTCATCCAATGCGTTCGTATGCAAAGATTGTGTATGTCCTAATGTAGCGGCCATAGCCTCGATACAAGTACGTCCTACGTTATTGAACGGATCTTGCTCGGTCAATGACCAACCGGAAGTCTGGCTATGTGTACGCAATGCCAATGATTTCGGGTTCTTAGCGCCGAAACTCTTCACGATCTTCGCCCACAACATACGAGCCGCACGCATCTTGGCGATCTCCATGAAGTGATTTACACCGATAGCCCAGAAGAATGACAAACGGGGAGCGAACGCATCCACATCGATACCGGCGTTGATACCGGCACGAAGATATTCCATACCGTCGCACAACGTATAAGCCATCTCGATATCAGCCGTAGCACCAGCCTCCTGCATATGATAACCGGAGATAGAGATAGAGTTGAACTTCGGCATCTTCTGAGAGGTGTACTCGAAGATATCAGCGATAATCCTCATGGAGAACTCAGGCGGATAGATATAGGTATTACGTACCATGAACTCTTTCAAGATATCGTTCTGGATCGTACCGGCCATTTCCTCCAACTTAGCACCTTGCTCCAAACCTGCGTTGATATAGAATGCCAATACCGGAAGCACACCACCATTCATGGTCATGGAAACAGACATCTTGTTCAAAGGAATACCATCGAACAACACTTTCATGTTCTCCAAGGAACAGATAGATACACCCGCTTTACCTACATCACCAACCACACGTTCGTTGTCGGCATCGTAACCACGGTGAGTCGGAAGGTCGAACGCAACGGACAAACCTTTCTGACCAGAAGCCAAGTTACGGCGATAGAAAGCGTTAGACTCCTCAGCGGTAGAGAAACCTGCGTACTGACGGATTGTCCAAGGACGCATAGCGTACATACCGCTGTACGGGCCACGTAGATAAGGAGGCAAACCGGAAGCATAGTTCAAGTGCTCCATACCCTCCAAGTCTTCTTTTGTATATACAGGTTTCACCTCGATATGCTCGGGTGTTTTCCAATTGGGCTCGATGCCATTGGCTTTTGCCCATTCGGCAGCGTTTGTAGCTGCGAATCCGGCATTCTTTATATCTATGTTTTTAAAATTTGGTCTCATAATTGTTTATACTTAAGCGATTCCTAATTTAGCGTTGAATGCTTTCAATGTCTCAAGCACATTGCTCTTTACATTTACGAACTGGTCGATACCTTGAGCCTTCAAGTCGTCCGCGCAAGCAGGAGCTCCGGCTACAACGAATTCGGCACGTCCGGCCAAAGCCTTGTAAGCGGCAGGAGCGAATTCAGCATACTCGTCATCACTAGAGCAAAGAACCACGATCTCGGCACCAGCCTTGACAGCAGCCTCAACACCAGCCTCAACCGTATCGAAGCCTAAGTTATCAATTATCTTATATCCGGCACAACCGAAGAAGTTAGCGGAGAACTGTGAACGAGCCAAACGCATCGCCAAGTTACCTATCGTCAACATAAATACCTTCGGAGTCTTGCCACTCTTCTCTGTCGTCATACGCAAAGCCTCGAATTCAGAAGCGCCGCGAGAGAAATCAAGAGCCGGGATCGTTGCCTCACCGCAATGACCACCGCCACAACAGCAAGAACCTTTTTCTTGAATCTTATCGGCAGCTACTTCCGTGAAGTTAGGATACTGGTTAGAACCCAACAAGATCTCACGACGGGTAGCAACCGCTTTCTTACGAGCTACATTCGAAGCGTTAACGGCATTCTGGATCTCACCTGCGTTCACGGCAACGGAGAATCCTCCTTTTTCCTCAACCTCCAAGAACAACTTCCAAGCGACATCAGCCAAGGAATTCGTCAATACCTCTACATAATAAGAACCGGCAGACGGGTCAACGACCTTATCCAAGTGGCACTCTTCCTTCAATAATAATTGTTGGTTACGTGCGATACGCTCGGAGAAATCGTCTGGAGTCTGGTAAATCTTATCAAACGGGCGAACCGTGATAGAGTCTACGCCGGCAAGAGCGGCAGACATAGCCTCAGTTTGAGAACGAAGCAAGTTTACGTGAGCATCGTAAACCGTCATGTTCCACTCTGAAGTCTGTGCGTGAGCAACCATCTTGCAAGCGCATTCGCAGGCCGGCTTATAAGCGGCTACGATCTCGGCCCACAACCAACGAGCCGCACGGAACTTAGCAATTTCCATGAAGTAGTTAGAGCTGATACCAAAATTGAATTTGATTTTCTTGGCAACCTCGTCAGCGGTGAAACCAGCCTCGGTAAGTTTTGCCATCAATTCGTTACCCCAAGCCAAGGCGTAACCTAATTCCTGAGAAATATAAGCGCCAGCATTGTTGAAAAGGAACGCATTTACAGCCAATACACGGTAGTTAGGCAAAGCCTGTCCAGCTTTGAGCACAGCTGCGGCACCTTCTACCCACTCACTGTTTTCTTTACCTTTTACTAAAGGTTTCTTGAAAGCGTCATAGTTTACAGAACCGTAGCACTTCTCTGCGTCGACACCCTTGCCTTTGAAGTAGTCAGCCAAGATACCGATCAACTTCTCCGCTTTGCAGTTGCAAGTGTTGAAGTTCAATTCTACGGAAGCCGGACAAATACCTTCTAATAAAGTAGCTATATTCTCCTCGTTCACCTCATCACCTTTGATGATGAACCCAAGAGAAGTAACACCTTTCGTCAAAAGGTCAAGTGCTTTCTCGTTAGCACCCTTGAAGCAGCAAACTTCAATGTTCTGGCGTACCTTCCAATCGTTGTCTTTCTTCGTTCCACGAACATAAGGGAATTCACCGGGAAGAGACTCTGTAGTCTTTAAACCCTCGATGTCTTCTGCACGATAGAAAGGATTTACATTAAATCCTTCGCCTGTCTTCCAAACAAGCTTTTTCTCAAACGGTACCCCTTTCAGGTCGGCCGTTATCTTCGCCATCCACTCTTCAGTAGACACAGGAGCGAATTCTGAGAAAAGTTTTTCTTTAAGTTCTGCCATAATATTAGTTGTTTATTAAACTGGTATTAGTAATGTTCAATACTATTTTGTTCAATTACAGATGGCAAAGGTAGAATAAATAAACAGTACCGACAATGAAAAAACAATGAAATCGCAACTACTTTTAACGCCTTTTAGTGGTATTCTCCCCGTTTTCTTGGCATTTTGATAAAAAACACACTTTTTCTTCAAAAAAACTCGGTTCAACTATTGCAGAATTAAAAAATATATCTACCTTTGCATCGTCAAACAAAAACAATGACACCTAAATGGTGGATTCGTCTAACGGTTAGGACACATGCCTCTCACGCATGTAATACGAGTTCGATTCTCGTATCCACTACAAAAGCTCTCAATCTATTGGTTGGGAGTTTTTTTTTATATACCTTCGCTACCCGATAGTATCCTAAGTCTTTTATTATACACTAAATTATATCATGAAAAGTAAAAAGACCGTCTTTCTGACCGGAGCCACCGGGACGATGGGGCATGCCGGATTGGTCGAGTTGTCCAAGCGGCTAGATCGTTTTAATATAACACTTTTGGCTCGTCCAAGCAAAATCAATAAAGAGAAATTAGCCGCATATGAGGCCATGGCAGGGATCCGTATCGTTTGGGGAGACTTGACAAATTATCAAGATGTCTTAAATGGAGTAATGGGGGCGGACTACGTATTGCATGTAGGTGGAATGGTTTCCCCGGCAGCGGATTATTTCCCTAAAAAAACCTTGAAAGTAAACACGACCGCCGCCCAATATATCGTGGATGCCGTAAAAGCACAACCGAACTCAGACCGGATCAAGGTAGTCTATATCGGCTCCGTGGCGCAAACCGGCCACCGTAACGCACCTGTTCATTGGGGACGTACGGGAGATCCGATCAATATAAGTGTCTATGATCATTATGCCATCTCAAAGACAATAGCCGAACGTATTTTCGTGGAGTCGGGTATTAAACATTGGGCGTGCCTTCGCCAAACCGGTATCTTATGCCCCGAATTATTATTCAAGGGTTCGGACCCAATCACATTCCACGTACCGCTAGACGGCGTGCTGGAATGGGCTACCGCCGAGGATTCCGGTCGCTTACTAGCGAATGTATGCGAGGAGGAGGTGCCGGATGAGTTTTGGAACCGTTTCTATAATATTAGTAGCGGCCCGTCTTTCCGCCTGACGAATTATGAGTTTGAGAGTAAATTGTTAAAAGCGATTGGCTGTCCCGCCCCAGAGAAAATATTCGAACCGAACTGGTTCGCTATCCGTAATTTCCACGGACAATGGTATACCGATTCAGATCTATTGGAAGGATATCTGCATTTCCGCAGTAACCAAACTTGCGACGATTATTTTAAATGGATGGCCAGCCAAGTCCCTTGGTATTTCCACCTAGCAAAGATCGTCCCTCCTATCTTCATAAAACTGGGTATGGGAGCCATCGCTAAAAAGCCGGGACTGGGAACTCGTAACTGGATCAAGAACAGACACCAAGATCGTATATCCGCATATTTTGGCTCATATGAGGATTGGCAAGCAATCCCGGGTTGGGATAAGATCCGGAGAGAACGCCCCTCCGAAACACCCGTCTTTCTGGATCATGGCTATGATGAAAGTAAGCCTAAATCGGAATGGGATATCGAGGATATGCGTAAAGCCGCGGAATTCAGGGGAGGAAAATGCTTGTCACCGGTCATGACAAAAGGAGATTTATCGACTCCACTCGATTGGGAATGCCAATTCGGTCACCGTTTTAAGGCCTCTCCCACATTAGTATTATTAGGAGGCCATTGGTGCCCGGAATGTTTACCTCTCCCTTGGAATTACGACGAGATCGCTAAAGGAAATCCGTTCTTTGCCCAAGTATGGTATCCATTCCACGATAAAAAGGAACACAATGTATATGATGAATCCATATTCACTGACTTCAAGGAATAAAATTCAACGCATCAAGAGATTTTTGTTTTTTAGATTATTTATCTCAACGCAACATACTTTTACCGGATATTATCTGTTATAACAATATAAGCACTATATACCATAAACATAAAAACAGATTTTATCATGACAAAAGGATCGATCGGATTAAATGCAGGAGCTATCTGGAATTTGCTTTCAGATGGCCAACATTGGAGTTTTGAGGCGTTGAGAGCAAAATCCGCTCTAACAGATGCGGATCTATGGTCCGCTATCGGTTGGCTCGCTAGAGAAAATAAGATTGAAATTGATAATACCAGCAGCCACCCTATCTTCTGTCCGGGTACCAACTTTTATTTTTAAATGACATTTATGATATTTCATTGCGAAGGATTTCACTTTCTTCGCAATGAAATCTTCAAAAAAACACTTACTTTGTAACCCTAACGAAATAAAAACAATACGATTATGAATCCTACTTTCGGAGCTTCCATTCTTTCTTGGATACCACCTATGTGGACACCAGAAGCCGGTCTTTTCGCTATCCAGCAAGCATCTGCCGCCGGTTTTGATTTACTGGAAATTTTGTTGCCTCCTTCCATGGAGTTCGACGCTCCAACCGTAAAGCGACAATTGAAACAACACGGATTGAAGGCGACTTGTTCTCTCAATCTTCCCAAAGAAGCGCATATTCCTTTTTATCCCAAGAAAGCGACTTGTCTGATCAAGGAGGCGCTGGATAAAGCGAGCGAACTGGAGGTTGATTACTTGGGAGGTGTCTTACATTCCGGCATCGGGGTCTTTTCCGGCAAACAGCGAACACGGGAAGAAGAGAATATGCTTTGTGAGGTATGGGCGGAGGTTGCCGAATACGCCACCCGATCTGGAATCACGATCGGTATCGAGCCGATCAATCGCTATGAAAGTTATATGTGTACCTCTGCAGAGGAAGTCCTGCGCTTTATCAAATGCGTAAACGCACCGAATTTGTCTTTGCATCTGGATACTTTCCATATGAATATAGAAGAGACGAGTTTTTATGAACCGGTTATTGCGGCTGGCAGCCGGCTTCGCCATATTCACATGACTGAAAGTGACCGGGGAATGCTGGGTGAGGGAAACGTACGCTGGGATGATTTGTTCCGGGGACTACAGGAAATCGATTTCAATGGGAATTTAGTTTTGGAGAATTTCTCCAATTCTGTTCCCGGTATGGCGGAAGCCGTATCTTTGTGGCGTCCGTCTAAATACAATGCCGATGCCTTAGCCAAAGGCAGTCTCGCCTTCATGCGTAAGATGGCACGCAAATATCAATAAAGCATCAATTACCGCAAGACCGCCGCAGTATTACCGCACGGCGGTTGCAGTAATGTCATGTCAAATGAGATGGTAGCATCAATCTTATCATTTAAATAGCTGCTGAACGACAGCGCTATCCCCGTCATTCGGAGCAGGTTGTATATTCAATAAACGGGCAATCATCAAGTAAAGGTTCACGTTCGCCATTTGCGGGACCTCCGCATGTCTCTTGAACGAGGGACCTGCCGCATAGAATATGGCCTCCATCTCCGGCGTAAAATTATCGTAACCATGTGTCGCCGCATAACGGGGAGATGATTTCTCTCGGAATTCTACATACGTTCCAATATGTGGAGAAACAACTAAGTCACTAACTCGAGGATTCTTTCCGTAAACAAATTTCTCAGGAATCTCGTTTTTCTTCCATACGGTTATATTCGGCACTTTCTGTAAAATCGCATAGGCAGTATCCACATAGGTTTTCTTGGGATATAATAATGTAGGAACGCCATCAAAAACACAATCGAAACTATCCCGGGGTAGATAATCATTCAAGTTCACATATTTCTCGGGATAATAGGTGGCCATTCCATGATCCGAAAGAACGATAAAATCGATCTTATCGAAAATATCCAACTGACGGGCTTCCGTGAAAAAATGATTCAAGACTTTATCCAAGTTCTCCACCACATCCAAGGTCGCCGACGAATCCGGGGTAGCGGAATGACCTATCGCATCCGGTTCTTCCATATACCACATAATCAAATGAGGACGCACATCTTCCGGCAACTTCAGCCAAGAGATCACGGAATCAGCACGATCTGAAAAAGGAACCGATTTATCAAACGGCTTCCATATTGAAGGCTGGCCACTCTCTAAAGGCACCTCACTACCTACCCAATAGAACGAGGCGGTACGAACCCCTTGGCGTTCCGCCGTATTCCAAATAGGTTCTCCACCATAAAATTGCGGATCAAGATTTCCCATCCGGTATGAGCTATCAAGCTCCGCGTCATAAAAGAAATTATTTACCAAACCATGGTGATCCGGATGCAATCCGGTAGCCATGCTATAATGATTCGGGAAAGTCACGCTGGGATAACACGGGCGAAACGTGGAGCGAACCCCCACATTCGCCAAAGAATCCAACGTCGGAGTATGAGCACGTGACGGATAATCAGAGCGGAAACCGTCCATTGATAAAACTACGACATAACGATCCGATTGTTTTTTCGTTTGGCAACCGGTAAAAGCCAATGAACAAATACAAAAGAAACTAACGAGTAAGAACTCAATACGATTATTCCACATATCATTAAATTAAAAAAGAGGTCCACAAAGATAGTGAACCTCTTCTAATTATTAAATTTTATCTAATGAAAGATTTTTCTCTTAGAAGATATACTTGATACCGAATTGCATCTGCCAACGAGACACATCGTTCAAATTATCCTTGAAGGTTTCGTCCAAATCTTTCGCCATCGTATACTTCAACGTATAGTTGTTCGCCGCACTCGGGCCTTGTCCTTTCGGGATCGTCAAGAACTGATATTGCTGATTACCCAAAACGGTTGTTTGTACCACACCCCAATTACGATTCAACAAATTCAAGAAGTTAGCGATATTGAAACTAAAGCGCAAAGTATGTGAGCGACCATTCTTCTGGTAAATCTTTATATCATGAGAAACGCTCAAATCCAATTGATTCGCAAACGGAGCGACAGCACCGTTACGTTCGGCATACTCACCTCTATGTTTGCTCAAATAAGGATCTTGCTCGATAAAGGCATTCATCGCTTTCCATGCATCTTCTTGGCTATCGAAATCGCCCGGTAACAAATGATCTTTTACCTCGTCAAAATTCGCAGGGATATACATCAAGTCATTGGAGAACTGAGAATCGCCATTCGCGTCACCATTATAACAATAAGAATAACGGAACGGACGATAACGCTGATAAATCAAGCCAAAACTTGTTGCCGCATATTTACTCCAGTTAGCCGTATAAGAAGCGGACAATAACAAACGACCATCAAAAGAACCTGCCGTATAACCTACTTCTTCCGCATTTCCATCCAAGGCCGCACGGTACTTCCAAGCGGAAGTCGCCACAGACGATGTTCCGTCTGTTACACCTCTAGACTGCCCAAAAGAGTAAGATCCATTCAAATACAATCCCTTCAGGATTCCATCAACAAAGTTTTTCTGCAACTGGAAGGTCGTATAAAGCGAATGTCCTTTGCTGGTATTACGCAGCATCACGACATGATTCGCAGCCTTTTGATTTCCTTCTCTATCGCTATAATAGCCATTATAATATGGACGTGCATTACCCGCTCCACCGTCATTTACAAATTGCTCGGTCCGATACAATCCGATATTGTCATGATAAATAGCGTTAATGTCTTTTGAATACAGCAACTCTACGGTAGCGACCCAACCATCACCAAACTTATAATCGGCAGCGATATTACTTTTCCATAAGCTCGGATATTTAAAGTCCGGATCCGTAATCGCTATATCCGAACGTGTAGCGCTACCTTCAGCCGGTTTATAAGTATCCATATTTCCGGTGAAACCTAGTGAAGGTCTGCCGTCGCTAATGATATTGTCATTTTTATCCTTTACCGCCCGAACATTTAGGTCACCAAACAGAACACCATTATTGCCGGCTTGATTACTGATCCATACATAAGGAGGAGTACCCGTGAAGAGTCCCGTACCACCACGTATCTGTAAGCTTCCATTCTCATCGTCAAACGGTTTGTAGTTAAAACCGAATCGAGGAGAAAACTGAGGTTTGGCGTTCGGATATTTAGAAACATCGATCTTGATGCCATCCCGATAGGTCTCGGCGGCGACTTTATCATTCGACTGCAAATCAGTCATAAAGAACGGAACATCGATACGTAAACCTAACGTCAAGTTCAATTTATCACTTACCGTCCACTTATCTTGGGCATACAAACCTAACTGGAATACATTTATCTCAGCGAATGGAAAATCATCCGTCATCGAATATCTTTGCGCATAGTATTGATACCCCGTAGAAGAAGAGTTCGTTATACCCGTCACATTGGAACCAAATCCAAAATCTTTCGGATTAAACTCACGGATATCAAATCCTTGTACACTTCCGTTATGAGCGGCCATGTATTGTTTTGTAGCCAATACGTTGAACTTGAAATCATCGACAGAATTAAACACCCAAGAACCCGGATAGTTTTGAGCGAAACCATTCTTAAAGGCACGATAGTCACTTTGCGTTCCAACCGTAATCTGATGTTTGCCAAAATTCATCAAGAAGTTATCCTGTATCTGCCAGATATCAGTGTTCAACTGGTTATTATAGGAGTTTGCCTCGGTTCCGAAAGTTGTATAAGCATTGTTACCACCATCCAAGATATCCACTTGCGGGAAGTAACCGCCATCCATATCGCGATAATCACGCAAACGGGAATAACCGATCTTCAAATAGTTAGACATACGGTCATTAATGGTCGTATTCAAGTCGGCCATCCAAATATTGAAGTTATTATTCGTCCGGTAGAAAGAAGAAGAGAACGGAATAGCGAACGCATTCGGTCCACGTCCGTTATTCGGCGCACCGGAAGTAGAAGGGTTATTCGTATTAAACGATTTCAAATAATAATATTTTAAGCTCAACACATTATTTGAGTTGATATTCCAGTCTAAACGAGCCGTGATTCGATCCGCTTGAGTATTTGTCTTATTCACGTCGAATTTACCCGGATTATACCCAAGCTCATCACCTAAGAAATCAGATAAACCCTGCAAGACTGTCGCATCCGCCGCAGAATTAGCGGTCGTATAAGAAATCGGTTCCTCCTGGCGATCCATCTCACCATTGATGAAGAAGAATAACTTATTCTTAATGATCGGACCGGATAAACTGATACCGTATTGGTGATTAGAGAACTCTGAAACACCAATCGTCTCATCCTTCACACGATATCCCATCATAGACGGACTCTTCGTGTACATATATACAGAAGCATGAAACTCATTCGAACCGGATTTCGTTACGGAGTTAATACCCGCACCCGTGAATCCTCCATTTCGAACATCAAAAGGAGCGATCATCACCTGTACCTGCTCGAGCGCCTCCAAAGAAATCGGTTCCGTACCGGAAGCTCCAAGAGCAGAAGCCAGACCAAACGAGTTATTAAAGGAGGCACCGTCCACCGTTACATTATTAAAACGGTAAGAGACACCGCCAAAATTCTTACCGCTACTCATCGGAGTTAATTTCACGAAATCGTCCAAAGAACGGTTAATCGTAGGCAGCTTATCCATCTTCTCACGAGTGATGATTTCCTGCGCACCTGTACGGCTTCCTGAAATAATGGGGTTCTTATCCGCAACCACGACTACCTCGTCGAGAGCTTGGGTATCTTCCCGCATTACTACATTCAGTTTCAGATCCTCACCCAAAACCAAGTTTATTCCTGTCCGGCTCTCCGTATTGTATCCAATATAAGAGAACTCTACCACATAAGGGCCTCCGATACGAAGGTTGTTAAAAGAATAAGAACCATTCGGCTGGGTAATCGTGTAGTATTCGGTACCCGTTGGCGTATGCGTAGCCTTGATATTCACTCCGATCATCGCTTCCGATGATGTATCCGTGACTTTACCACTCATACTCGCCGTCGTCACCTGAGCATGTATGGATATTCCCACGCACAACAAAAGTAACGTTAAAAGTAGATAAGTTTTCCTCATACAAGAAGTATTTATATTTAAAATAATTATAACATTTTTGTATATCGCCGCAAAGATAGGGATTAGATATCTCTTTTTGTCACAAACTATATATAATATTCATAGCATTAACATTCCTCACACAGATCTCCAGATTATTATTTTCAACCAATCACATCCATAATCCAACAATATGCAGGAAAAGCGTCTATAATTCTTTTAAATCACCGCCCAACAGGGAATGTTAGTTAAGAATCATCAAATTAAAAATTTCATAAAGAACCTTCTTGTTTTGCCAATACAAGCCATCCATCTCCGAATAAGGACATTACTCAATTCCGCCCCGTCACAGCAACTTCATGAATATGAAACAAGTATTAAATAAGAAACATACAATGATATTAAAAAATAACCCATAACTTTGCGAAAGTTTTTATTACATTAACTATTTTAAATTATGAGCAGACATTTACAGACGCTATTCCTTTTAGCTGTACTGAGTTTCTTGTTTGTCATCCCGACACAAGCGCAGGTAACAACAGCCAGTATGAGTGGAACAGTTATGTTTCAAGATGAACCCGTTATTGGTGCGACCGTTTTGGCGGTTCACGAACCTTCTGGGACAAATTATGGTACGATCACGAACGTTGACGGACGCTTTTCCTTACAAGGTATGCGTACAGGAGGTCCATACAAAGTTACGATCTCTTACGTTGGTTATCAATCTGCCGTTTATTCCGGCATTACCCTGCAATTGGGAGAGAACTACAACTTGAATGTTAAGTTGAAAGAATCTTCCGAGACCTTGGACGAGATCGTAATCACAGCGGCGAAAACGAAGTTCAATACGGAAAAGACGGGTGCGACAACCAATATCTCCTCGTCACAGATCACCTCTTTACCCACCATTAACCGTAGTATCTCCGATATCGCACGCCTTTCTCCTTATGCCTCCGACATGAGTTTTGCCGGTGGCGATGGCCGTTCCACGAACTTTACGGTAGATGGAGCGAACTTTAATAACAACTTCGGCCTTTCGGATAATCTTCCCGGAGGCGGTAACCCGATCTCTATGGACGCTATCGAGGAAGTACAAGTGGTAATCGCCCCGTTCGATGTCCGCCAGACAAACTTCATTGGTGGCGGTATCAACGCTATCACCAAATCCGGTACAAACACATTCAAAGGTTCCGCTTACACTTACTTCCAGAACCAGAATATGCGAGGAAACTCAATCGATGGAGAAGACTTGGGCGCACGTGCTAAGGAATCCAAAACGATTTACGGAGCTACGTTCGGCGGTCCAATCATCAAGAATAAATTATTCTTCTTCGCCAATGTAGAAGTGGAAAAACAACCGCAACAAGTGATCAAATGGAGAGCTCGTACTGAAGGAGAGCAACCGGACGAGAATAACTACATATCTCGCACTACACTCTCCGACATGCAAAAGGTATCCGATTTCTTAAGAGATAAATATGGTTATGATACAGGATCAGCCACGAACTTCCCCGCAGACGAAAAGAATTTGAAATTGCTAGGTCGTATCGACTGGAATATCACGAATGGCCATAAATTGAGCGTACGGTACAACTATACAAAGAATACCGCATGGAACGCTCCCAACGCTAACTCTATGGATGGTGGTTCCGGCTCTCGTCTGTATAATACAAGCCGTGTAGGTTACCAATCCATGTCTTTTGCCAACAGCATGTATTCCCAAGACAATAAAGTGTCTTCCGTATCCGCTGATTTGAACAGTCGCTTCTCTGATAAGATTTCCAATCAGTTACTTTTCACTTATACGGATATCGAGGATATGCGCGGAACCAACTCTTCCCCTTTCCCCTTCATTGATATCTTGGCAGGTAAAGATGCGGAAGGTAACCAAATCATGGAGCCTTATATGAGTGCCGGATATGAATTATTTACTTACAACAACGGCGTGAAGAACAAGATCACAAGTGTTATCGATAACTTCACTTACTTTGCCGGCGACCATAAGATCACAGCTGGTATCAGTTTCGAGCACCAACTTGCTAGCAATGCTTATATGCGCAACGGCACGGGATATTATCGTTACAGCAGCTTAGATGATTTCTTGAACGGTGCCGCTCCTGAAACGTTCGCATGGACATACGGTTACAACGGTGTTTCCGACCCAAAAGCTCAGGTTACTTTTAACCAGATCGGATTCTACGCACAGGATGAGTGGAACATTCGCCCGAACGTGAAGTTAACTTATGGTATACGTTTCGATGATTTAATTTTCGACAATAGCGATCTTCAAAGAAACGACGCAATCTACGATCTTGATTTCGGAGGCAAACATATCGACACCGGCAAATGGCCTAAGTCTAGAATGCAAATATCCCCTCGTGTAGGTTTCGTTTGGGATGTGTTCAAGGATAATTCCTTAAAAGTACGTGGTGGTACAGGTATATTTACCGGACGTTTACCCTTGGTATTCTTTACGAATATGCCGACAAACTCGAATATGGTACAAAATGCCGTAGTATTCGGCACAAAATATGAGAATGGAATTGCGGTAAGTCATGATTCCCGTCTGGATCAATTGGCTGGCGGCATGATTACGAATGTAGATGATGCGATCAAGAAATTCGGCCTTCCTACCACGATAGAGAATCCGGTTGCCGGTTCTAAGATCTCTGGCGTAAAGGACAACTTCAAGATGCCACAAATATGGAAAACCTCCTTGGCTGTAGATTATCAGCTCCCTACTTCCTTCCCATTATCCGTAACCGGCGAGTTCATCTATAACAAGAACATCAATGCCGTAACCCTTGAGAATATCAACATCAAGGACCCGTCAAATTGGGAACATTTTAACGGAGCGGATAACCGTTTGATTTATCCATCTGATTATACGTATGTATCCGGTAAGAATGCGGTTGTATTAACTAACACATCCAAAGGACATGGTTATACCGCCAATGTTACGGTTAACGCTCAACCCGTAGAGGATTTGAACATGATGTTGGCTTATACGCACACGGAATCCAAAGAAATTTCCGGTCTTCCGGGTAGCGACCCTGTATCTACATGGCAGGGAATGTTAACGATAGACGGACCGAATTTCGCGACCGTACAACGTTCACGGTATGTAGTGCCCGACAAGGTAATCGCAGCGGTCAATTACAATCTACCCTTCCGCCATAAAGGTCTGCTCAGAAAAACAAGCTTAAATCTGTTCTATTCCGGTTATTCCGCTTCCGGATATAGCTTCGCTTATACAAATGATATGAATGGTGACGGTATCAATAATGATATGATGTATATCCCGAAAGATGATAGTGAAATCAAATTCAAAAATGAAGCAGATAGAACCGCTTTCTGGAACTTCGTAGACCAAGATTCTTATTTAAAGAATCACAAGGGAGAATACGCTGAGGCTTATGCCGCACGTGCACCTTGGGTACATCGTTTCGACCTTCGTATAACGGAAGATTTCTCATTCAAGGCAGGTAAAACCGAACATCATTTCCAATTGAGCCTTGATTTCATGAATATCGGTAATATGATCAACTCGAAATGGGGTGTAATGAAGAACGCATCTTCTTCCAACGGTTGCCGTATCTTGAAATATGAAGGTATGGATGATAATAAGACTCCAATTTTCTCCATGTATAAGATCAATGGTGAATATCCGACCGAGACTTATTCTTATAACCGTATCTATACTGAATGCTGGAAAATGCAGGTTGGTATCCGTTACATCTTTAATTAATCAAGAGATATAACTCCATAAAAAAGGCGGGGAACAAATTTTCCCGCCTTTTCTATTTCATCATATATCCTCTCCTCCTCGCAAGGCATCCGCTATATCTTGATGCCGCTGGGCTAATTCGTCCTCTCCGATCGCCCGGAAACCCTCCGCCAGATATTCGTGGGAAGCCGCATGTTTAGGTTTGATACTTACCGCCTGCTGGAAATCCAGAATAGCTTCATCGTAATATTTGAGCTTCAATAGGCATTTTCCACGGTTATAGCGGGCCTTAAAAGATTTTGGACTTAATTTTACCGCTTTGTTTAAACAAACCTGAGCGTCGTAGTCCTCACCTATATCCAATAAAGTAACCCCTTTGCGTACCCAAGCTTCCACATAATTCGGATTCAAATTCAAGGCTTTATCAAAACAACGAATAGCGGCATTCGCGTCATGGGCCTTCGTTATGCACTCGTTACCCATCAAGTAATATTCATGCGCATACTCTTTCTGGGTCTCACGAAGCGAATGCAATTCTTCCCTCAGAGCCTTAATCTGTGCCTTTTGACTATTCAAGGCTTGCAATTTCAAACGAAGCAGCCGTTGTACCATCGGATTATCCAATTCATTCCGTTTAGATACGGCGGCGGCAAAAGCCTCGACCGCCTCTTTCATATTACCCTGCCGAAAACCCTGAGCCGCCCGACCATATTGCAATTCCGCCTCGCTCTCTTTGATACTTTTCTCTATTAATGCTTGGTTATTGAATATTTGGCTGAATTCTACGATCTCTTTCCGGATAAAGATATCCCGGGAAGAGATCTTGCTTTTTAGCACCAATCCTTCCAATGAAGTACAACGACTCAACGCCACATAGGTTTGTCCCCCGGCAAATACCCCTCCGGTCAAATCAACTACCACCCGGCTAAAAGTCAAGCCTTGACTCTTATGCACCGTGATCGCCCAAGCCAAACGAATCGGCAATTGTTCGAACGTACCGACAATCTCTTCCTCGATCCGTTTCTCTTTCTCGTTATATTTGTATTTATAATTTCGCCATGAGGTAGGTTCGACCAAATGCTCTACACCGCTCTCCAGCAAGACATAAACATTTCCATTCTCATCGATACCCGATACCATACCGATCGTCCCGTTCACCCAACGACGCTCATAATCATTATCGATAAAAATAACCTGCGCCTGTTCCTTGATGGATAAATTCAGCTGGGTAGGTAGTGAGGATTCCGGAAAATCCCCCTCGATCTTTCCCACGGAGACGTACTCTTCTCCGGGAAGCTCGGCCAACTTCTTCTCATTGATAAAATCAACCTGATCCCGGCGAGTGGCCAACGTGATATACATATCCTCATTCTGAGGCTCGAAAGACGGAAAATAACGACCGTTCAACGTATCCAACTCCTGTTTTCTAGCGGCATTATTACGAATCCGATCCAATATATTGATAAAAACAGAATCGGTCTGGCGATACACTTTTTGCAACTCGATCGGCACTAAATTAATGTCCTTGAACACACGAGCCGAGAAAAAGAAAGGGCTCGCATAGAACAAACTCAATATCTCTTTTTGATCCGACGGAACAACCGGTTCCAACTGGAAGACATCTCCCACGAACAATAGCTGCTTTCCGCCAAAAGGCAATCGCATATTACCGGAATAGACCCTCAAGATACGATCTACACAATCAATAATATCCGCCCTCACCATCGATATCTCGTCAATGATGATCAAATCGACCTCCGCGATAATTTTCCGTTTCTCCTTCGGATACTTAAAAAACTCAAAGATACGACCATGAGACAAACTTAAATCCGGATCATCCGGCAACATCGGCCGAAAAGGGAGCTTGAAAAAGGAATGCAAGGTAACGCCGCCCGCATTTATGGCCGCTATTCCGGTAGGAGCCAGCACCACATACTTTTTCTTCGTATGATTGCAAATATACTTCAAAAAAGTAGACTTGCCGGTCCCTGCTTTCCCTGTCAGGAAAACAGACTGGCGAGTGTGGGTGATCAGTTGCAAGGCATCCTGAAACTCCTTATTGTTCGTGTCTAACTGAAAGTCCAAGTATATAATTTTTAGATGAGACAAAGCTATGAAAATATTTACAGATCACTCTAATAATATCCCTCAAAATATTTGGCAGTCTCCATAAAAATCACTTATTTTGTGATATCAAATTAATATCAAAAACAAATCATTATGAAAGCAACCGAAAAGACATTCAACGGACTGAGAATCTCGGGGTTTATTGCCCTTTTTCTCCTATTAGCTCTATCGGGTCTCTGCTGCTATTTAATCGCAGGCACCAACGAGACTTGGAGCGTAATCACCGGCATCGTCGGACTCTGCCTGTTAGTGGTTTGTTTATTGGGATTCATGGAAATCGAGCCCAACAATGCCCGAGTAATGCTCTTTTTCGGAAAATATAAAGGGACAATTACTGATAACGGATTTTTCTGGGTCAATCCACTTTACAGCAAAAAGAAAATCACGTTACGTGCCCGTAACTTAGATGTCCCTCCTATCAAGGTTAACGATAAGGTCGGTAATCCGGTTATGATCGGGGCCGTGATGGTTAGCAACCTGTCGTAAATACCGGGACCCTACATCATTAATGTAAGAATTTAATATTAATACTAGTATATGGCCAAAAAAGATAATACTGTCAAAAGCTTCATCCTTCGGGTGGACGCTGATATGATGGAAGCTATCGAAGCTTGGGCTGCGGACGAATTTCGCAGCACCAATGGCCAAATCCAGTACATTCTGGACCAAGCCTTACGAAAGGCAGGACGGTTGAAGAAGAAAAGACTGCCCCGGCCACAAAACGACGACAAGTCATAAAAAAAAGCCTGATCTTTCGATCAGGCTTTTTTATTAACGGCTAATGAACAGCCAAGCATCTTTATACTTTTCTATTTTTCGAAGTGTCGCCATGTAGCTCTCGGCATCCGCCCGGTTATTAAACTTATCCGCATAAATACGATATTTACCATCACGAACCACCTTGCTTACATTCTTACATTGCGTGCGGTCTACACCGGATATATACTCATTCGCCTGCTCCTCTGTCGGGAAACTCGCTATTACGATATGATACATCTTTTTCGTCGCCACGAGTTCCGCTTTCGGAGCGGGGACAGCGACTTCTTTCCTTACCTCAGGGGCAGAAGGCGCTTTGGCAATCTCAGTCTCCTTAGTCGCTTCTATTTTGGGAGTTACCTCCGCTACCATCTCGTCCACTTGAGATATTTGAATTTCCTCCGGCTGAGAAATAGGTTCCTCGAACCTATAATTTATCATCTCCGTAGGAACAAAACTAGCTGTATAAGCGGACAGGTTTACTTCTTTCACCGGAGTTGAAACCACAAAGAATAATGCGACAGCAGCAGCTGATGCCGCAACAACCCGGATCAACTTACGACTAACCGGGATATAGAACACATCTTTCTTTTTCTTACCCGCAAGTAAAGCAACCTCTTCCCGCTCCTCCTCCAATGATCGCAAAACCGGAAAATGAAACGATGGTAAACCATACGAATCCGCATTGAATACCCCAGAATCGCCCGGCGTAAAAATGGTCTGCCCTTCCTCTCCTATAGAGAAAGTCCCGATTCGCCCCAATGTTATCCGCTTGTCTTGTTCCAAAGAAACATTCAAAGCCTCGATATCCTCTTCCAGCATCAACTGAGCTTTCCGGTAATCAACGCCATACGTCTGCATATATGACTCGGAGAGCAAGCCGTCTGTATGCTGTAGCGTGACATTAAACATAACCTCTTTACGCATCGGCCGGAACAAATGTTCCTCTTCCTGATACGTCGCCGGCAAAGTTTGCAGCACGAAACCACCAAACTTCGGCAAGATCACACAATCGTGCGTCAGCAACAAGCGTTCAATATGTGTTATTATCCTTAACATAGAGACAAAGGTAAATATCTTTATAGAAATAACAAAAAAAGAGCACTTTTTTCCTTTGAAATGACCATGGCTCTTTCATTTACCCATGCGTTTCAGCAGGCCGGAACGCATGGATCTCAAGTGAAATTCCGCACAATAAGCTCACGAGAGAAGCTTGTATATAAAAAGCTGATAATCAGTACTAAAAGAACAGGATAATCTTTTCGCAAAAACACGTACATGTTTTTGGTAAAAGTCGTACGTGTTTTCCGGAAAGGTCGTACGTGTTTTCCGGGATCCTTCCACCGAAAACAAAAGCGCATGTTAAAATTTACAAGAAACCCCACTTTAACGAGATGTTAAATGAAAAAGCCGTGCGAAATGACCTTGTCATTGCGAACCTGCTCCGCAATCTTATACTATACAGATTCCCAGCTATTAGAGCCATACAGGATTAAGTCCAGCATGACTCTAATGATTTTGCTCCTCTATTGTTATGAAAAAAACGTTATTCCTCCAATTCTACAACCTCAGCTATTCACTCCATGTCAAAAATACTTTCTGATACATCAAAAGAGTTTTTATGTTCTTCTGCTAATCTTGTCAGCTCTTCTACAATTTCAGGATACAGGCTAGATAGGTCATATAATTCTCCGGGATCTATACCCAAATCATATAAAACCGGCTTCTTATATATAATTTTTTTATCAGAACCATAAGCAGATTTATATATAAAATGAGCCTTATATTTACCCTTTCTAATAGCATACAATTCACTTCCCCGATAAAAATAAAAGACATCACGTTTACAAGCGGATTTATCCTTGAGAACATTCGCCAAGCTTACCCCATCATAAATACGATCGGAAGGTAAAGGAATCCCAGCTAGCTCACAAAATGTAGGCAATAGATCTAATGTACTTGCCATATCTGTAATTATTCCGGGTTTAACCATACTTCCCCACATAATACATGGAACACGGAAGCCTCCTTCAAAAGAAGAAGCTTTTCCATCTTTTAATGAGCCTGCCGATCCACCTTCCTGTTTATATGAAATCCATGGACCATTATCTGACGTAAATATCACCAATGTGTTTTTATCCAAACCTTCTCGTTTCAATGTTTGTAAAATTTGCCCTGTACTCCAATCTAACTCTTCAATCGTATCTCCATACTTTCCTCTCTCTGATTGTCCTTGAAAATCAGATGAGGCATACACAGGTCGATGAGGCATAGGATGAGCTAAATACAAAAAGAATGGTGCATTCTTATTCGTTTTTATATATCGGATAGCCGCACTTGTCACATCTTGAGTCAAATCGTATTGATCAGGCTCTCTCTTTATTTCGGTCTCTTGCTCATAAACAATATACTCATAAGGATATTTCTTATTTCCCATCTTTATTTGTTCCTTTCGGCTCATATCATTAGAATAAGGATAACCATAAAAATAATCAAATCCATGCTTTAATGGCATAAATTCAGGCAAATGTCCCAAATGCCACTTTCCAACACAAGCTGTATGGTATCCCGCTTTTTTCAAAAGTTCCGCTATTGTTAACTCCTCCGCAGGTAAACCTTCTGGAGAGTTTGGAAACAGTACCTTCTTTTTATCACCATACATACCTGTACGTACGCCTAAACGTCCGGTCATCAAACCTGCACGACTAGGAGAGGATACAGAAGCAGACACATAAAAACTACTCCATTTTTGTCCTTCCAAAGCCATACGATCTAAATTGGGGGTTTTAATTGTGGGACTACCAAAACAAGAGAGATCACCATAGCCCATATCATCACAATTGATAACAATAATATTGGGTTTCACATTCCCTTCCGATAGCGCATATCCTTTATTCGCAAGCAATCCACCAATAAGGCATATCACATATTTCATTTTATTCATCATTCATCTTTTTAAAACAAGTTCAACATATTCAAGAAAAATCACCAACCTGGATTTTGATCCAAATTTGGATTCAGAGAACGTTCTCTATCAGGGATAGGTAACAAATCATAATATTCCAGATAACCATTCGGAAACTTCGTTTCGATCACGCTTCCCTCATGATCTTTAATAATTATAGGATAAAGCTTTTTACCTATTTTCCAACGTTTCACATCCGACCAATAACGACCTTCCAACGCTAACTCAATCCGCCTCTCATGTCTTACTTTTTCCCGAGCTTCCTCGCGGCTCATAGATGTCGACAGCAATGAAATTTTAACATCATCCCTTTCCGTACGGATCCGATTAAGGATAGCGATAGCATCCGCCACACTACCATTTGTCTCTATAATTGCTTCTGCTTTAGACAATAAGACATCCGCATACCGCAATATAATATCATTGATATAAGATTGTCCGGCAGGAGATAGTTTGGACTCATCCTGAATACGATATTTACGGGTACTTAAATGCTTTAAACGATTACTAGGATGATTAAACGCACCTCCCGGATACAAATAATTTGGGAAACGATGCCCTAAAATATAGGATCCAGGCAACACAACCGTAAAATGCAAACGAGGATCCCTGTTTTCATAAGGATTTTCCGGATTTATAGGAGTACCATCGATCGTCTCATAAGCCGCCACCAAATCATCTGTAGGCACATAGCGGCTACCCCTTGTCCAACTTCCCGTTCCTGTTCCACAATACTGGTCTATAAAAGAACCTTGCGAATTCTCTCCCTCTATATATTGGATATCAAAAAGGACTTCCTTATTATTTTCATTCGCAGGGTCAAATAACCCCTCATAACTATGAAAAAGGCCGTATTTTTTCAGCTCATCAATTTGATCGACACAGTCCAATACCTCCTTGTATTTACCTTGATATAAATAAGCTCGCATTTTCATACCCAAGGCAGCACCTTTGGTGGCACGTCCCGGTTCGGGAGCATCTACACCTAGATGAGTGATTGCAACTTCATAATCATCCAACGCCTGTTGCCAAGTTTCCTCCAAGCTCGCCCGCTTCAAGTTACGAGCTTCTTCTGTGGAAATATTCGTCAAGATAATAGGTACACCTCCATACGTTTCTGCCAATACTGAATAAGCCAAACCACGCAAAAAATGAGCCTCTCCTAAATACAGAGCTTTCGCCTCTTCCGACAAATTCACCAAGTCTATACAGGCCAACAAATAGTTTGCCCGAGAAACCATTTCATAACATTTCTTCCAACGATAAGTCACAACACCCTCATCGCTAGAGCTTAATCGTCCTGCCCCTAACTTATTAAAAGCATGCTCATTACCCCAATTAAATGCATTAGGAGTAACCCCATCCGTCACACCAAAGCCAAACAATCCTTGATTATAAATCTCTGTTTCCTGTAATTGGGCATAAACTCCGTTCAAAAGGAGTTTAATATCTGATTCATTTTTCGGAAAACCTGCTGATGTAATTTTATCCTCTGGATACAAATCCAAATAATCCTCCATACATCCCGAAAAAGAGACACACAACATGAACGATAAATAATATGCTAATAGACGTTTCATAACTTTAGAAATTAAGATTTAAACCAAATGTAAATATTCGAGGTGTAGGATAAAAACTCCCCCCTGCATCAAAAGTATTTCGTTCCGGATCATATCCTTCATATCCTTTTTTCCACATAATCGTAAATACGTTCTGGGCATTAGCATATACATAAAGCCTTTGCATTCTTAATTTATGAGCAAGCTTTTCTGGCAATGCATACCCTAACTGAATATTTTTCAATTTCAAAAAGTCAATTCGATGCATCCAGAACGAAGAGTCATAACTATCCCAAGCTGAATCAAAACGTAACATCGGGATATTAGAATCCGGATTTTGAGGAGTCCACGCTTCCCGCCAAGAATCTGTTATAGTTAAATACATCAACTTCATGCTTGTAAACGAATTTCTCGTAAATGCATTAGCTTGTCCTAACCCTTGAAATAATATATTCAAATCAAATCCTTTATAACGTAATCCAGCTGTAAGTCCATAAGTAATTTTAGGAATTGTATTTCCAAGTACTTGCTTATCCTGGTAATCTAATTTTCCGTCATTATTCACATCCTCATATTTCAAATTACCCATTTTAGGTTTAAAGCCATTACTATGCATATGCTCCCCTGCTTCTTTATCTGTTTGATAAATCCCCACAGCTTTATAACCATACAAAGCTTTATAAGGATATCCCTCACGGATCAAATAAAGCTGATCGGGAGAGTTCCCTCCTTGAAATTTCGTAACATTATTATTAATGTAGGTAAAGTTTAACCCTACATTAAATCCAAGCCGCTCTCTGCTAGTCTCAAGATTATCATAATTCAAGACCAACTCAAAACCATTATTCTTCATCTCGCCCACATTCTCAAACGGAGCGGTTTTATCACCCAATACGTTCGGTATCGGTAACTGTACAATAATGTCTGTTGTTTTCTTATTGAAATAATCGGCTTCAATATTCAACTTATTATTTAAGAAGCCCAAGTCTAAACCAATATCCAAGGAAGAGGTGGTTTCCCAAGTAATATCCTCATCTACCAAAGCGGTTACGGCAGCACCCGGAGCCAACGAACCTCCATAATTATAACTCAAGTTATAATTTTGAGCGATCACTGTTAAATAAGGCCAATACCCTTCAATGGTTTGATTACCTAATTGTCCCCACGACGCACGTAGTTTTAAATTAGAAAACAGATTCAAGTTCTTTATAAATGTCTCTTCGCTCAAACGCCATCCGGCAGAGAAACCCGGGAAAACACCCCAGCGATTTCCCCGTTTGAAACGAGAGGAAGCATCGGCACGAAGATTCATCTCAAACAGATATTTATCCGCAAAAGCATAATTCAATCGACCAAAATAAGAAGCCATACGCAAACCTTTAAAATTACCTTCTCCTTGAATGCCATTAGTACCCGCATCAACCTGAGTAAGTCCCTCCTTGGCTGGATCCATCCGACGAGCAAAAACATTCTTTATACTATAATTTTCTAGTTGTATACCTAACACTCCCGCTACATAATGCTTATCTGCAAACTTTCTATCATAATTCAACGTAGCATGAAAATTATTGCGCATCGTTGAAACTTGTTCTCGACTCATCTCCAAACCATTCACATTATAATTTCTCGTGACAGTCTCCATACCTGAATCCGTATATCCATAGAGAGTCTCATTATATCGATCTTCCATTTTCCAGTTACCAGTAGAAGACCATGTCACTTGCATATTTAAATTTTTTGTGAAATCTACGGTAGCAAAAGCGTTCAAAGACATAAAATCAAGAGATGTCTTTTTAGCTCCATTAGAAGCATCGATAAGCACATTCCTATTATCATATAAAAGCGTTCCATCCTCGGCAATAGCTTCTACAGAACCAAAACGCCCATCCTTAGCATATGGTGCAATGAAAGGACTAGCCCCAGGGTGCATATCAAAAACCCGAGACAAATCATAAGGTTCTTTATTATTTTTACGAGTATAACTCAAGCGACTTCCAATTTTCAACCAAGAGTTCACTTTATATTCCAAATTTGCACGTATCCCAAAACGTTCCGCATCAGAATTTATGATGATCCCCTCTTGATCCAAATAGTTCAACGATAAAAAAGATGATAATTTCTCAGATCCTCCTCGAATAGACAAATTATGCCCAGTTATCAACGCATTACGATACAAGTAATCATACCAGTCTGTACTAGGATATTTGAATGAATCCGTTCCACTCTCAAAATTAGATATCAACGTTTCAGGGAAAAGAGGACTCTCTCCTCCATTTATAAAAGCTTGATTTGCCATGGTCATATGCTCGGCACTGTTTGTCACCAAATCAAAACGACGCCCGATCTGCTGCACGCCTACATACGAATTCAATTCTATCTGGGTTTTCTCATTGTTCTTTCCCATCTTCGTCGTAACCAAAACGACACCGTTAGCGGCCTTTGATCCGTAAATAGCCGCACTAGCCGCATCCTTCAAGACTGTGATACTTTCGATGTCACTCGGGTTTACTTGGCTGAATACCCCTTCTACTCCGTCAATAATCACCAATGGGTCCGAATTATTCAATGTACCCCAGCCACGAATTCTCAATTGCGCTCCATCATCTCCCGGTTTACCCGAATTCTGGCTGATCCACACGCCGGAAACCTTTCCGGAAAGTGCTTGAGAAGCATCTGTGATCGGACGGTTCGCCAATTCCTCATCAAATTTGACTGAAGAAACAGAACCCGTCAAATTCACCTTCTTCTGGGTTCCATAACCAACAACCACAACCTCTTCCAAAGCCTGTGTATCCTCCCTTAAACGTACATTCAATGAAGTCTGTCCCGCAATAGCGACAGTTGTTGGCATAAAGCCGATATAAGAAAATTGAAGTGTCGCATTATCCGATACCTCCAAAATAAATTTACCATCAAAGTCTGTTATCGTACCATTTGTAGTACCTTTCTCCACAACATTCGCTCCAATGATAGGTTCCCCTTTTGAATCGACAACAACACCCGTTATTTTTTTGGCTTGCTGGGTGACCGCATTCGCTAGAGGTTTTTCAAATAAGTAGATCTTTCCATTTTTAACTTCATAACTTAATGACGTGCCCTCCGTTATTTTATCCAATACATTTGTCAATTCTGCATTCGTAAAATTAACGCTCACTCTCCGATTCAAATCTACGATTTGTTTGCTATACGCAACACTCAACCCGGTTTGGTGGGTGATGGTAGCTAAAACTTTCTCCACTTTCGCATTGTCCAGCACAATAGAAACCCGCTGAGCCGAGGCGGTAGCCGTGAAACTCAGCAAGGATATGACTAAAAATAGAAAGGTTAACTTCATGGCATTCGGTATTTTCTCAATTAATATTAAAAGGCACCTACGCCGAGGGCTTTCTTGCTTTTCTTTCATATATTTGTATTGATTTTAATAGTTGGTATTAGAAATTTATTTTTAATACGACCGGCAGCCGAAAAGGGTAGGAGCTTTTCGGCTGTTCTTATGTTATCTATTTATGAGGAATCCATACGCATATCTATTTTAAGGTTAACACTCTGTTTCCTGCTCTCCTATCAAATAGACACACGACAAATCTAAAAGGATGAGTCGTTATAGCTAATTTTTTTATTTTTTCATCCGGACTTCTATCTTGCCCCCTTTTTCCTCGAATAGTACAGGCGTGATTTTCTCTAACTCTTTTAGTACCGTGGTTAAATTCGTACTATCCGTCGTAATCGTATATGTATATTTCAACGCTATGGAGTCTTTTATCTCAAAAGACACACCATAAGTCCTAGCTATTGTTTTCATCACTTCAGGCAAAGGCGCACTTTTAAATACCAATACGTTCCGCCTCCATGCGGAATATAACTTGACATCATGTGAACGGACAACCTCGCAACGGCCCGATAGCTTATCGTAAACCGCTTTCTCACCGGGACGCAATTGATACGACTTGAATGATTTAGATTTTAGCTCGATCGATCCGGTCTCTAAGGCAATAAATATAGCGTCTTCCTCCGGATAGGCCTTTACGTCAAAAGTGGTACCCAAAACCTTAATATCCATATAGGAAAGATCTACGACAAACGGCCTGTTCTTATTTTTCGCGACCTCAAACCAAGCTTCCCCTTCCAGATAGACCTTCCGTTCGTAAAGACCAAACTTTTTCGGATACCGTATCCGGCTCCCTGAATTTAGATGCACCTTGCTCCCATCTTGAAAAAGCACTTGCATGCGCTCACCATTAGGGACATAAACCTCATCGTATCCATCATCCGCCAATAAATCCACTTGTGAGTTAACACGCATGAAAAGACCGATAAACAAGGCCACCGGTATCAAAATGGCTGCCGCATACGCAATAAGACGGCGTATACGCTGGCGATGAAGCTGGCGCACGATCCGCTGATACATCACGGCCGATGGCACCGGATGGTCGATCCACTCCTCCTCCTGCCCCATGTGAATGGCTTTCTCATCCATATCCATACGCTTAGCAAGCCAAGCTTGCCCCTCTGGTGTCTTGAACCAGTGAACCACCTCACGGGCTTCCTCGGGAGTCGCCTCATTATCCAGCGTTTTTTCTATAATTGACTGATCCGGTATTCTCATATATATCTTCCTTTTTTAATTGACACGCCAAACGATCAATAGGATGAGTTCCACAAATATAAAAGAAATAAAAATAACCGTTCAAAATGTGTCCGAAGTATTTTTATCGCTTGGGCATAATGAGTTTTAACGGTTGGCACCGAGATACTCATCTTATCGGCGATTTCCTGATTCGATAGATTTCCTTTCAACTTATATAAGCAGACTTGCCGTTTTTGCTCGGGTAAGTGTTCGATCGCTTGGTAGAAATGTTCCATCATATCCTTCTCTTCAATCTTGGCCAACAACTCATCCTCATATTCCGGCGAAGATTGCACGATCTCATAGTTTTTCTCTAACGCACTATTATTATTCCGGATCTCATTCAACACATGGTTTTTCAGCATCGTATAGAGATAGTTCCGCAAGTTTACGTTTATCATCAACAAGGAATGCGACTCCCACAGCCTCAAGAATACTTGTTGCACGGCATCTTCCGCGGCGAATGAATTTTTCAGGTATTTATACGCTAATACGTACAGTAATTTATGATACCGCTCATAAATAACCGTGAACGCATCCTCACTTCCCTCTCTCAATGCGGAAAGCAGATCTTCATCACTTCGTATGGATTTCTGGAAAAAAGGCATCACCCTATATTACATACGACTCGCTATTCAATAACCGTTCTGCCTCTTTTTTCATGACATCCGGTATTGGCGTGACAGAACCTTCGCTGATCGACCGTATAAATTCCGGATACTCTCTGCGATAGACCTCAAGCATACGGTTCGCGAAGACGAACATCATCGTATATTGTATATTCGCCAACCGGTCGCACATCTTTATGAACGACGCGAATCTCGTATCCCGTATCCCCTTATAATAGGTCTCATTAGCACGTTCTTTCCTGTTGCGCCCTTTCTCATTAGTCAAGGCATATACGATTTCCGGAACTTGCTCTTCCAGCTTCCGTTTGATCTCTTCCGGCAGTACCAAACTCCCTACTCGAAAATCATCGATAAATTTCACGATATCATTGTAAGTCATCCGTGCGTCTTCTATCGTGTCATGCAGATAGGCACTCCCATACAATACCAAGATGTCCGCCTCACTTTCCGCGACCAAATATCCATACCGTGATACGAACGAGGCCACCATTTTCAAATGGAAACCATAGGGTAATACGTGGTCGTATTTCTGGTTTACGTCATCGTGTATCTGGAACGCAGCTTTCTCCAAACAGCTGATCCAAGGATAATAACGTTCTACAATAGAGATAAATAACTGTTTTTCCATTCTTTTCGGTACTTAAGATTAATCTTTGCGCACGGCAATATTAACAATTAATTAAATAAGGCTCGCCACAAAAGTAGTTATTTATTCAAATATTCAAAGAAACCACCTTCATAACAAAGGCAACCACACCCAAAGCAATGAAGTTAACTCATTTAGACAGGGTTAAATCGAGTGAAACATACGACTTCCTTTCTTTATTATGGATACAATTATTATATTTGCAATAAAATGTATTTATAGTATGGAGACAATCGCAATGATGAACCCTTTTGTCGTGGGTAGGTATGTATCAGACAAATATTTTTGTGACCGTGAGGGAGAGACAAGCTTCTTGATTAAACAGATTGAGAACGGACGTAATGTCGCATTGATTTCTCCACGCCGTTTGGGTAAGACCGGATTGATCCAACATCTTTTTCATCAAGAATCGATAGAAAAAAATTATCATGCGTTCTTTGTGGATATTTATGCCACTACTTCATTAACAGAGTTCGTATATCTATTAGGAAAAGCCATCTATGACGAATTGAAGCCAAAGAAAACGGTTTGGACGGAACGGTTCTTTCAAATCATAACCTCATTGCGTGCGGGTTTTAAACTGGATATGGTAACCGGAGAACCTTGTTTTGATATTGGGCTAGGAGACATTCAAGCACCACAAACAACACTTGATGAGATCTTCGCTTATCTAGAGACCGCAGATAAACCATGTATCGTGGCGATCGATGAGTTCCAACAAATTGGCGGCTATGAGGAGAAAAATGTAGAAGCGTTGTTGCGAACCAAGATTCAACAATGCAAGCAGACTATGTTTATCTTCTCCGGCAGTAAACGCCATTTGATGAGTAATATGTTTAATTCCTCTTCCAAGCCTTTTTATCAAAGCGCTATTAGTATAGGACTTGAGCCAATACCCATTCATATCTATGTGGAGTTCGCCAACCGGCTTTTTGAGCAAAGGGGAAAGCTTATTGACAAATCCGTAATAGAAGAAGTTTATCGGATGTTCGATGGCTATACTTGGTTTGTGCAAATGATAATGAACGAACTTTTCGCATTGACCGAAGAGGGTGAGCGTTGTAGTATGGATAAGATAGAAATAGCCCGCAAGAATGTGATTCTAACACAAGAAAGTAGTTACAAGGATCTACTTGCCAATCTTGCTCCCAAACAAAAACTTGTTTTACAAGCTATCGCCAAAGAGGGCAGAGCAGAAGGTCTCACGTCATCAGCATTTATCAAAAAATACAAGCTACCCTCAGCCAGTTCTGTACAATCTGCGGTCAAACCTCTGTTGAAAAATGATTTGATAACACAGGAAGATGGCTTTTATAGGGTATATGACTACTTTTTCGCGGATTGGATGGCTAGAATATATTGACTCTCTTGTATGTAAATGTCAGAAAATAAGCAAATCTTAGTAGGCACTATCCGTTACTGAAGTAAATAATTTACGACTTGAAATGTAAATTCCTTATGCGGTGAAAAATCGGACAGAAAAAGTAAGTAAACTTACCTTATGACTGAAAATGAATTATTTAGACAACATACTTAATCGCTCGCAAAAGGCTTCTCAAGTGGTTAGTTATTCACTTCCCAAGCCGTAAGCTAGCGGCTAGGTATAGCCGCTAGTTATTCACTCGACAAGCCGTTAGTTATTCACTTCAGAAGCCTATTACACCCTGCAAAACAGATAAAATTAGGGAGGATATCTATCACAAACATCCTCCCCTTTTATTGACAACACTTATGACAACATTCCAATGATAAGTGTTATTAGATAATTAGATTGTTAAACAAAAAGCTCAAAACATGATACCGATACCCAAGCACCCTTCAAACATCTTAAAACTGTTTGTTTGCATACCTAAAGATATAGCTAAGTTATTAATCCGATAAATTCCTCCTACCTCGGCCTCTAGTCCGGAATACGAGATTTTCTTGTTCTTCACCCAAATATCTTCGACTGTTTGCCAAGCCACATTCTTATACCCATACCCCGCACCTACATACAAATAAAGAGGGGTCAATACACGCTGCAGCAGACCTCCTGTTATCGCCAAACGACTATATTGTTTATTGCCATTATACCAATAAGTATCCACAGTATTTTTATCGACCTCTTTTTCAGACGAGATAGAACCGAAATCCGATTTCACCTTAATGTAACCTCCTGTCTTTTTAACAATACCAATCATTATCCCGTAAGACAAACGAGAAGAGCCATAACTTAGATTTGGCATGACCAAGGTTCTCAGTTTATTATTTTTATCTTCCACAAGCTTCACCACAAGCTCATATACTTCTTGCTTCCCGATTGATTGTGGAAACTCATAACGTATGACCCCATATTTCTCATGTTTGATGGTAAGACGACGGCTTTTTTCGGTCATATATACAACCACTTCTCCTTTCCTATAAACCGGATCTCCAATGGTGTTTCCCTCAAACTGGAAATCCTCGCCAGTAGTGACCACCTTTATGATCGAACAAGGATTATCGTTCAAATCCAAACGAGGTTGCGTACGTGCCTCTAAATCACGCCCCAGTTTCTGGAAAGATTTAACTTGGATCTCTTGGGCTAAAACGCTAACGTGTATTCCTACAAGAAAAAATATGTATATTACAATGCTTCTCATATAACAGCTTTTTTATAGATCTAAAATAGAAGGTTTAAGCTTTTTTCCATTTCTTAGCAAACTATTAAACGTTTTAGTTCTTACAACCTCATTTATTGATATAATACTTTTTGTAGATAGTCCATTTGGACTAACAAAACACTCGAAAGGATCGACATCTCGAAGCCCTCTAATAAAAACACTTCCTGCTTTAAATCCATTGGAGTTATCATTTTTATTGATTAGATAAATCGTACTATTTGATAAAATAGCATTATAAGTACCTGTTAGCAAAAAAGAAGGTCCTTCACTTTTTATTTCATTAGGAGTCTCTAAAATATCAACTCCATTAATATTATCTTCCGCTTCAAAAACAACCTTACCATTTACACAATATTGCTCTTCATAGGCACCATTATTTGGCATAGCAATAATATATGGAGTATTCGCATTTAAAGAAATCACATTTTCAAATCCTTTTTTAGTCAAAGCACGTAACCAAAAAGGTTTGGCGTTCTTTATTTCACTATTGAATGGAGCTAAAATCCTACCATCTTCATGTATTACTTTTTGTACATTAAACGGTAATACTATAGTTTCCCAACCGGCTGACTCTCCTTGTCCTGTTATTTGTTTAAAATCATGTGTATACATTATCTTTTTAGCTTTAAACTTTTTAGGGCAATAAAATGGCTTAGCCTCATCTGCCGTAAGAACTATTTTTTCCGCAACACCATTGTAAACTATATTATTCCATTTAGCAGGCACCTTAACATCTTTACTTAAATAAACAATACAATTTGGCGACATTCTATCATCAAACATATCTGATATAATATCCATTGAACTATCCCAAAATACATATCGCATAATAGTCGATTCAAAGGCATATGTACCTACGCTTACTACAGAAGCAGGAACTTTGATATATTCTAGCTTTGTATCATTGAAGGCACCTCCACCAATATTTTTAACCGTACTTGGAATTATGACTGATGAGATTGGACAGGCAAAAAAAGCGTCAGAGCCTATGCTTTCCAAACCTTCGGGTAGTGAGATTGATTCTAATTTAGAACATCCCCGGAAAGCGCTACTCTCTATTTCAACTAAAGACTTAGGCAACGTCACAGATATCAAGCTTTCACATCCTTGAAATGTATCAGAAGGAATGGACTTAAGATCAGCTAAAAAAGTTATAGACCTCAGATTTGGACAATATGTAAATACATGCCCTCCCATACTCGTGACATTCTCTGGTATTTCCATAGAAGTAATCTTGCTAGCTATAAATCCTCCTTGATCAATTGATGTTACGCTCTTAGGTATAACTATTTTCTCACAAGGGGAAGATTCAAACAGATTTCTTGTAATTTTATTATTCTCAGTACTTTGAGGATCACTTGAAGACCAAGAGTAAATACCATATTTTTCTCCTCCCGCAACAATATCCGCATTTTCTAAATTTAGCACTTTCAAATTGTTCATCGATCGAATACAATTTATATCTGTTCCATTTATTGGTCCAACAATAGTCAGTTTCTTTATAGAGGTGACATCGGTTACTCTTTCCGATAAAGTTCCAGCATTCTCCAATGTTACGTTTTGAATACTAGCACTCCCTTCCTTTAAAGACATTACAACATCCGACTTTTTAGCCTCATATATCAATAGATCCTCTTGTTGACAAGAATACTGTATTAACATTAGAGCCAAACTACTTAATAGCAGCCAATTACTACATTTATAATTTGCTTTCATCTTTATATAATTTAATTTTTATCAGGATTATCATTATCATTTATATTAGGAGAACCATCACCAACATCCATTTTTACAACATCACTATATACCGTACCAGCTACACTTGTCGCATAAACACGTATATAATAAATCGTAGATTGCTTCAAATTTGTGATCTGCCCATTTAACCTATTACCAGATAAACCCGTATTTATTTTCGAATCAATAACGCTAGGAATAGTATTAACCGTACTATAACAAACCCCACATTCCGTTATTTCTGATTCACTTGTTACAGTAGCCCTCACCGTAGCGACATTACCTTCTCTCGTTATATTCACATCAGATACAACTGGCAATCCCATCGTTACTGTCTTTACTGTTGCTATGGCGCTATACACCTCTTTATCCTTTTCTCCGAGGACATAAACACAAACATAATATTGTGTATTTGGCTTCAAACCTGAGATTGTTGCACTTTCAGAACTAAATTCAAGCACACTAACATTCTCTCCATCTAATTTCGGAGATTGGTTTGTCGAACTATATAAGAACATACGTTTCTTGATAGATCCACTACTAGAAATCGTAACATGAGCGGCAAAACTTGTTTTCTCTACGTTCGTAAATGTTATCGCACCTATAACAGGAGTAGTATCCGCACTTGTCTCTAATGTTTCTATTGGACCATAAGACACCTCCTTTCCTGTCTCAACAAAAGCCCGTACAAAATATTTCTTATTTGGAGATAGACCTGTTATTGTTGCTTTCAAATAGTCTCCCTCTATATCCGTAACTTCTAAGATTGTTGCGTTTTTAAGTTCCGGAGCTCCTGAGTTACTATAACAAAAACCTTTTCTCAATATATTGTCACTTCCTTGTTTAACCTTTGATTGAACATCCGCTGAAATGTCTGTCACATTACTAATCTCTACAGTTTCACATATTGGCTTAATATACTCTTTAGTCACAAACTCAATTCTCTCACCATAAGCTGCTTTTGAACCATTTTTCGCATAAGCTCGTACATAATATTTAGTTTTATCAACTAAGCCTGTCAATTTATACGTAAAATCTTTTTTATCTTTTACAGGTACAAATTTATCCACATCTTTTACAGGATCCTTATCCACAGTCGTATAACAGAATCCCATCTCTTTAATTTCAGAAGAACCACTATTCTCCAACGAGCCACTCAATATAGCCCAATCAGAACCTAAAGCCTCTGTCCCTACTTTATTCGTGAGCACCACCGGAGCCTCAAATCCTTCAGTTGTAAACTCAAGAGTATCTCCATTTATAGTTCCATCTTTATTTGTCGCAAATGGATAAATATAATACATAGTACCTGGAGATAATTTATCGATTGTAACTTGAAAAGATTCAACAGAGACTAATTTAGGTTCAAACTTCTCATCCTCTTGCTTTTTATAAAAGAAACCACACTGAGTAATATTAGACCCTCCATTATCCAATATACCGCAAGAAGCCGATAAACTATATTCTCCTACCGAAAGTATTTTCATCTCACCCAATAATGGCTTAGATGTGGTCAATGTGGTGAAAGAAGAAGTTTGGGTTTTCATCATATTTGTTCCATTACTGACATACATGCAATAATAGTATTGTTTGCCCGGCTCTAAATCCGTTAATGTCTTTTTAAAAGATTTTCCCACAGAAAAACTTTCATCTTTTATAGGAAAAGGCATAGTCGCAGGATCATCGGGAATTAACTCTTTAGAAAGTGAACATAAAAAACCAAAAACACTAACATTACCACCAATACTACCATTAATCATACCTTCTACCACAGCCCCTTTTCTAGAAGGTATAGGATCACTAAAAGTCCCTTCTATTGACGTCCATTGCGGACTTTCCTCATCTTTACATGAAACTAAACACAGACAAGACAATGACACAAAAAGAAAAAATATTTGATTTATCTTTCTCATAACTAATCATCTTAAATTAATCAACGCACTTTTAAATATCAAAATCCTCCACTTGGAATATCTCCTCCTCCGGCAACTTCGTATACTGATCCAGCATCTCCGGCTGCCAAGTACGAACATGAATCTTTGGGGCATCCTCGTTCGTGAAATCCCATAATAAGAATAAGTAACCCACGTCGCTGTAGCGATCCGATGTATAGCCTTGCTTCAAGGTCACTCCATAGAAGTTGGGTTTAGCCGGATGGCGGATCACATTGATATCATCAAAGATGACATTGATTCGTTTGTTTGTCTTAAATATATTTGTAAGGTTAGTCAAGTATTCTTTCTTTGTCTGTTTCGTATAAATAACCTTAGGATCAGGCATAAATTTATTCATATCCGTGGGAACTGCCTTAACCACTTTTCCCGTTATGATCAATGCGTCATCACTAAAAATCTGGTTCAAGAAATTGATATCTTTCGTATTATAAGCCGTACGGAATTGTTCTACATAATCCAAGATCATTTGACGATAACGGAAATCTGATACCGCCTGATTACTTTTCAAGATTTTCGTGTACAAGTTTGTCGCTAACGCTAAATGGAAATCAGTAATCATTCCGTTGCGGTCAAAACCGATTACGGCCTCTTGATATTTATCTTGAGTAGAGTTGTCATCCTTGATCGTCAAGAACAACGGGATATTACGAACCTGAAATTCCTTGCCATTCTTTAGGCAACGCTCTATGACTTCCGTCTCGCCACATCGAAACGGGGTATTGTCCCACAACATCATAATCGTATTTTGAGCGTCCTTGGATATGTTTAAACCCGAGAAATAAGGCTGTGAATCATTCGCCTGTGCCGTATTTATCTCCGTCAGTAACTTACCGATAGACTGCTGCACTTTTTCTTTTAGCGGAGCATTATCCAGATCTGTCAAATAAAATTCCGTAGCGTACTGCGCACGGGCTACCCACGCAAATTGAAAACATACGATAAATAGAATCGCTTTAGCTATTAACTTTTTCATATAGATTGTTCTTTATTGTTCATTAAAAAATCTGGAACCAGATCACACCATGTCCCTTATAATTATTCAAAGAATCTTCCGTATTTGTTTTAAGGTTCAAACGTTCCTTATCTCCTTTCCCTAGAATCGTGATAACCTCGCTTTTCTTAAAAATCGCCAGATAACATCTATCCGGAGAGCGCATAGTCTTGATACGTCCATAGATAAGGGTGCCTTCCTCTTTTTTCTGGTCTAATAAGGAGATCAGTTCTTTATAGGTTTGGATTTCTAATAATTCTTTGACAATAGGGTCTAAAGCCGGAGCCGATGGACTAGAAACCGTAATATCTTCCGGCTCGGCAGCGACCGTCTCTTCAACTTGAGTAACAGGAGTGGCAATCACCGTAGTAGTCACCGGTTCCTCTGTCGCAACTGAAGTTGCAACAGCAACGGGAACCTCTGTAACAACCTCTGTTGGATCACCCGTTACTTCTGAAACTACCTCTTGAGCCTTATCTTGTAATGTAGCCTCAGATTCCCCAGCTTCTTGTGTTTGCTGTGGCTCCGGTTGTGAAGTAACATCCGGCTTCGCATCCGGAACGAAAGCCAATATCTCATTTTGTGAGGCCGTCGGCAATGAATCATTTACCAAAGCCTCCGATACCTCTTCTATCTCATCTGGTAAGATCTCATCTTTTGAGGGTTTCACTTCTGCCAACTCCTCGTTTTTCACCTTCTTTTTCTTCTTTCCGGGGAATAGATAATCCTTCATGATGTAGGTAAATACCCGGAACAGATCTCCTTTCTTGATAGTCACATTCTGGCATTTATCCTCGATAACATCCCAAATCTCTTCCACATCCTCCTTGGGCATGTGGAAACGTTCAGCAAAAATAGCGTTCACGTTCGCACGAAGCAGATCCATTGAGTTTTGTTGCGCTTCCGATAGATTATCTTCCGTCACGGCATCCGCATACACATAATCCTCGCTCAGCTTGATCTCCTTGATTTTCTCCTTATTTTCCTTATCTTGTTCCGTTGCTTCCTGAGCGAAAGCGACGATCGGGAAAAGGAGTAAGATGAATAAGTAACTCAGTTTTTTCATACGCATATCATTTTATTTGTTATTTTACCCTATTTCTTATTTAGAATCACCATATAAACTACTCACATTATGCATAGGAACAAAGGCATACAATTGAGCCGTCACAGGATAAGATCCCGGATTATCCCAAATACGCATATCTACATTGAAATACAAAATATGATTATACCCCAATGACCGGTTCACCATTATGGCCGTTCCTGCCATAGAATTTTCGTCCTGTCTCTCAATGCCAACGAATATCTCACAACCATTTTCCCTACAAAAAGATATGAAATCAGTAAGAGGGACCGTGAAAAGCTCCCGTTTACCTCCATACATTCGTTGAGTGATTTCAATTTTGATCATTGAGTCGGGATAAGCCGTAAATAAGTTTGCCACCGATTCTACAGGATTAACACGATCATATATTAATGAATAGGTATGATCCGCTCTTTTTGTATAATATCGATAGGACGTAATATCTTCCAAACCATAAAAATCACCTTCTGAACGATAACAATTATCACGAATCAAACTCATTTCAGTAGGAAGTGCCTCTACAGGCAAATTCCTTTCTTTTGACAAAAACGCCTTTAAGCCATCTTGAAACTGGCCCTCCGCCTCCTTCTTATTCATACCCCAAATCAGTTCATACTGTATAGGAAAACTTATCGATAAGATAGGCCGCTGATCTTCCAACCAAGTCACAGCGTATTTACTATTATCCGTCGTTATAATAAAGGATTGATCTTGTTTGATTTCCCGAAGGCTTTGTTTTAAATTCAAATATATCTTATCATTCAGTTTCATTCCAAATCGAAATAGTACTCGGTCTTCTTTCAAACGTTCCTTGATCGCAGGTTCATCTTTCATTAATAAGACCCATAGCAAGTATCTCTCCACAAACAAATAAACAGGAGAAGGATAATCGGCGATGATCCGGCGATCGAACAATTTAATTCCCACATGATTTATAGTACCCTTAGCATCTGCGGCCAAAATCAAATTCTTTCCCGGACATACCGAGCCTAACGAATATTCACCCGCAGCCTCGACATCTAAATGGTTCTTTCCCATTAGTTCTATTATCTCTTCGATCTTTCTATTCTCACATTTTCCATTGTCGCCCCATATATCTGGCAGACAGGTAAACATACATATCAGAATGATCCCGAGAGAAACATATTTCCTCTTTCCTCTCTTCATCAGCATCATATTTTTATTATAAGAAAGCCTCTAAAACAGATATTCACAAATTCAAAACTAGAAGTAAATCTTCGGATATCAAAGATGGGGTTCCCCTATAAACGGATATTCATAGCGTTTCCACGTTTAAGCGGCCAAAAATCATGTTTATATAAAGAAACGAACAATGAAAAGTATTAATGATTATCAATAACTTTAACACATCAACCAACATAAATGCATATGAAAAATACGATAAAACTTATCATCTTTTTATTATTCTGCGATTTCACTTTGCTATCAGCTGAGAAACTTCCGACAGTAGACTATAAAAGTATCGCGGCAGAAATCACAAAAGGATGTTCTAAAAAAAATGATCAAGCGAGGGCTATCTATCGTTATCTGATACAAAATATAGCTTATGACACAGATTATAAAATCCGTGACGCTGATGAATGTTGGAAACAGAAAAAAGGGGTATGCCAAGCGTTCGCCGATCTATTTATCAAGTTATGCGAGCCTCTAAATATCAAATGCATCTTGGTAACCGGATTCGCCAAAACATATGATCATATACCAGGTACGACTTTTGAACGCCATGCCTATGTACTAGTTGAAGGAGACAAACCCAATCGTTACTTTTTTGTGGATGCCACATGGGGTTCCGGTACTGTCAACAATGGAACATTCGCCCGTAGCGATGATGATATGTCATGGTTCCATACCTCACCCGTATGGATGGCATTCTCACATTTTCCCTATGAAGAAAAATATCAAATGCTAAAAAAACCACTATCTTTCGAAGAATTCCAAAAACTTCCCGGTCTCGTACCCGACATGGAGTATATGGGCTTTGATGGAGAAAAATTGTTAGAAGGATTACGTAACGGTACCATCCTTTCCCTCCCTAAAATATATCCCCGGCAAAAACTTCCTTTCCGGGTGGTACAAATACCGATGACACGTACGTTGAAATTAGGAGAAACGTATGAATTTACGATACAGTTGCCCGAGCCTACGAAACTGGCGTTGACACAAAACAACGAATTTCCCTTTAATAAAGTAGTCCAAGGAACTCAGAAACTCGTATTTACGCCATTCCTACCCGGAGAAGTATCGATCAGTATCGCTCCACCTAACCGGAAAACGTATTCCACCGTACTTTCATATTCGGTACCCGAACCGTCAAAAGAAGAGTATGAACAACTGATCAAAAAAAATCCTTACTATAGTCCGCTTATACAAGATATAGATGGCTATTCATCCAATATTCCTTTACTTGGGTTTGATGGACGAGAATTAATCAAGGCTATCCAATCGAACCAAATAGAGGCGCTGCCTCAAACATTCTCTTATGATAAATTTCCACTCAAAGTAATTGACGTACCCATTAATCGTGATCTGCAAAAAGGAAAGAACTACCGGTTCATGGTCACTCTCCCTCCCAATATAAAGATCGCTTTATTCCATGGAACAGCGACTATCACTAATTGGGAAACGAGAGGTAAATTACGGAGCATAAATTATACTCCTAAGACTGAAGGTAAATTGAGTATAGGAGCATTTGACGCAAACGAGAAAAGATATTATATCATACTTTCTTATAAGGTTAAGTAATCATCAAATAATATCCAACCGTTCTCTCAGTTGTTTAAAATAGCGATGCGAGGCGATCCTCTCCTCCTCTTGGAAGGGGGGATAGAACTCGCATCGTAAGGTCTTATTCTCGATGAACATCAAATAAGTCAAGTTCACAATGCAATCTTGGCTTATTTGAACAAACGTATTATTGATAGACAACAAATCTTTCGCTGTCGTGCTCATTTTTAGTTTATGAGTAGTACGGGAAGTCAAGACAATCTGCCAGCAACGCTGGTCTCCCAAGAACTGAAACAGGAATATCTCCTCACAACGGACTAGCAAAAGACCCGAAACGGTTTGGATCGCAAATCGACTATCCCGATTCAATATTTTCCGCAAAGATCTCTCCATGCAGGCAACATCCGCAGGTTCTGTCGTATGAAAACGTTCGATGAGTGCCGCTAACTCATCAATTAAATAAGGTTTTAACAAATAATCAAATGCAGAGGCACGTAGGGCATCCAATATATATTTATCGTATACCGTATAGAAAACGACTCTCAAGTTCGGAAGAATATCATCCCGTATATCATCCAGCAAATCAAAGCCAGACATGTCCGGAAGTTCCACATCCAAAAACACCAAATCCGGTTGATACTTAAGGATATGCCTCTTGCCCAATTCCGCCGTTGTCGCTGTATCCAATATCCTTACCTCCGAGAAGGCCAATAGATCGTTTTGCAATTTCTGGATCGATCCAAGGTCATCATCTATGATTATTACTGTTATTTCCGGTTCCATACACGCTTCCATTTTCCAACAAAGTAAAATATTTATTGTTAAGATAAAAAATCATAGAGTACCCACAAATAGGGCTTTTTACGTATAAGTTGCAATATTCACGTTTATCCTATCGTTTTTCATGCTTATCTGTCATTTTTTATTTTATGATCTTGGTTAATTACCATTGATTGATAAACCCTATCTTTGCAAATACAGTTATAAAATAGAAACAATATATTTATGTCTCGAAAAATAAATCTTATTATATTCCTCTGTTTCATTTTATGCGAGGTATATGCCCAATACGTACCCGATGTATTGGGAGATGGTTATTTACGCCGTACCTTCCAGATGCCGGATGATTATGAGGGGAAGGTGGTTTGCACGCTGGTAAAGAAACCTCAACTGGATAGCGTAAAACAGGCCGTGCTGTATATCCATGGCTATAATGACTATTTTTTCCAGAAACAATTAGGGGATAGCGTAAACGCTCACGGATATAATTTCTATGCGATGGACTTGCGGAAATACGGACGTTCGATATTACCCAATCAAAACCCGTTCTTTTGCAAGAGCCTAAAAGAGTATTTCGCTGATATCGATACCGCTTTGGCCACCATCCGGTCTGAAGGCAACGAGCGGATATTATTAATGGCGCATTCTACAGGCGGATTGATCACACCTTATTATTTGAATAGTAAAAAAGGGGAGTTACCGGTAGACGGGCTTATTCTGAACAGCCCTTTTCTGGATTGGAATTTCGGATGGTTCATGGAGAAAGTCATACTGCCAACCGTAGCATTTGTCGGGAGGCTATTCCCGGATCTTACCGTACAAGGTTTGGGTGATCCGAATTACGCTTATAGCTTGCTTAAGCAATATAAAGGAGAATGGGAGTTTGACACGAACTGGAAAATGATATTCGGGCATCCGAAAAAAGCCGGATGGATCAAAGCTATACAAGAAGCGCAACAGACGGTACAAAAAGGATTAAAACTGGATTGTCCGATACTAGTGATGTCTTCCAACAAATCTTTTCCGGAAACAGAGACATGGCATGAGGAATACATGACCTCCGACATCGTCTTGGATGTTCAAGACATTCAAAAATACGGGGAGAAACTAGGAGACAAAGTCACGAGAGATACCATTCCAAACGGCATCCACGATCTGATCCTATCTCAAAAGCCCTATCGGAACGATGCCTATCAAACTATATTCGAGTGGTTAAAGAAACAATAATGGTTGCACCAAACATATAAATCCTTACCTTTGCGCCCAGACAAAACATTTATATATACATGAAATCAGTGCGATCAATTTTTATAGGTCTGACTTGTCTGGGGATGGCAACGGCTAGTTTCGCTCAAGAAGAAGAGACAACTCCGGAAGCGACTACCTACAAGGCCGAAATATTCGGATCGGTAGCTAGTGGCGACAATACCCCTTTCTGGATGGTTAGCAATCGATACGGAATTGTTCCTTTGGAAGCGAATAACGGATATTTGAATGCGGGAGTATTCCATAATCAAACTTTTGGCAAAGGCTTTCGCTGGGGAGCCGGATTAGACGTAGTGGCCGCAGTTCCTCGTCATCGCAATTTCTCTATCCAACAAATATATGCCGAGTTAGGTTACAAATGCTTGCTATTGAGTGTAGGAAGCAAGGAACGCTATAATTCACTTTGGGATCGTTGGCTTAGCTCGGGCGATATCGTACAATCCGCCAATGCCCGCCCGATTCCGGAAGTGAACATCAGTATTCCGGAATTTACCGTTGTTCCTTTAACGAAAGGCTGGATGCAAGTCAAAGGAGACTTTGCCGTCGGTCGTTCTTTCGACAAGGATTATCTGGCTAACTTCACAAACAATAAGCAGACTTATGTAGATAACGTTTTATGGCATCATAAATCATTATTTGTACAGATCAAGGATACACGCAATGACTTCCCGTTATCTGGTGTAATCGGAGTACAGCATTGGGCACAATGGGGAGGAACCTCAACCAATCCTAAGATCGGAAAGCAGCCTCAATCCATCAAGGACCTTATCCGGGTTATTTGCGGCAGCGAAGGTGGTGGCGACGCAACAGTCTCCGATCAAATCAACGTACTGGGTAATCATTATGGCTCTTACGATTTCAAATTGGCTTTTACACAACCTAACTGGCAAGTATCCGCCTATTACCAACATTTCTTCGAGGATAAATCCGGTATGATATTCGTAAACAATACCGACGGATTATGGGGAGGACAATTGGATTTACCAAAATTCCCGTGGTTGCGTAAGGTGGTCGTGGAGTATCTGGTTACAAGAGACCAAAGCGGACAGTTCCACTTCATCGATTTTGATCACGACCTACATCCCGGCGTAGGTGGCGGTGGTGATGATTATTATAACAACGGAGAATACACTACCGGAGCCTCTTATTTTAACCGGGCGATAGGTTCTCCTCTGATCACAAGCCCAGAGTATAACGAGGCCGGTTCATTAGGATTCAAGAACAACCGTGTTCGTGACTGGCATTTCGGTGCGGAAGGCGCTATCTCCTCACAAGTATCTTATCGGGTATTAGTCACCGTGATGAATAGTTGGGGTAGACATGCCACCCCTTTCCTTAGCAAGAAAAGAGGAGCTTCCGGACTTTTAGATATCTCTTATCAACATCCCCGTTTATCGGGATGGGAATTTACAGGGTCTTTGGCAGCTGATGCCGGTTCCATGTTCGGCGATAACTTCGGATTCAGCCTGAAAGTAGCGAAACGTGGCATCTTGAAAAGCTGGAAATAATAACCTAAATTATTTATATTCTTCCCACAAGGCAGATGCTATGATTTCTTGAGTCTGATCAGCGAACGCTTGCATTCCTTTGTGGGAAGTGTCTATATTCTCGGTAGAAACCGCCGGATGGATCACCATCTCCATCCGATGACGATGGACATTCAACGACCCGATCGGCAAAACATCAAACGGCCCGTTTAAGGTGATCGGAATAATAGGCAAATGCTGATCCAGAGCCATTTGGTAAGCCCCTTTCTTGAAACGAATCATTTTTCCGGTATACGTACGCGAACCTTCCGGGAAAACAACCACGGAAGCCCCGTTCCGAAGACAACGCTCCGCCTCCAAAACACTACGAGCGGCAGCCTTCGGCGTAGAATTATCGACAAAGATAAAACCGGCCGCACGGCAGGCGGTACCGACAAATGGAATTTTAGCGATACCCGCCTTCATCACCCACTTAATGGGAACGCCTAAGAAACCATATATCAAGAAAATATCAAACGCACCTTGATGATTAGCTACGAAAACATACGATTGTTTCCGGTCTATATGCTCACGCCCTTTTACCGTCACCGGACAAAGCGCCAGATAGCAAGTCAATCGAGACCAGATCATACCCGGATAATAAGCGAAGATTTTCTCTCCCCCCAATAGACAACCGATGATAACCGTCACAGCCGTAAGTATAGTCAGTACCAGAAATACAGGTACAAAAAACAGCCACAAATAAACTATGTAAAGTATTCTTCCCATACGTAACTATATTATAACACAAATATAGAAGCTAATTTCAATCGTTTCATTATTTTTCTCCGAAAATATTTTCACGATCGGGTTATTATTGCTTTATTTGCGGTAGAAAAGAAAATAATTATAAAATATCTATAACCATGAATGAGTTAATTAAAAATCTAGGAGTGATCGTACTCATTATTGGTGCGGCAGTTTTGGCTGTACCGTTTTTTACCGGTGGTATGACAAATAGTATTCTACTTACAGGTCTGGGATTGGTTCTCCTTGGCTATTTTGGTCATATCGTAATCAACAAACGAGTAGAATAATACACGCTACTTAGATTTAAAAGGAAATGAAAAAGGGCTATTCGATGAATAGCCCTTTTTCATTTATTGTTGCTCCAACCAAATCTTTACCCCCTCAAGCAAGATCTGGTTTTCATCTGCCTTCTGGGTGGAGAGCCGTAGATAAGTCTCATCCAAGCCCCGGAAATTCGAAGCGTCACGGATCAAGATTCCGTAATTATCTAAAAGGAATTGCTTTAAATCAGCGGCTGTACCCTTCTTCAAACGGACAAGGAAGAAAGTCGTAGAGGTCGGGATTACCTCCAAGCCATCCAATTTACTTAATTGGTAAATAAAATCCGCAGTCTCACGCTGCCATTTACGGATCGGCAACGTAAATTGCGCCGGATGGATCAAGATATATTTACTTGCCTCGATAGCGATAGCATTTACCGACCAAGGTATGATATACTTGTTCACTTTCTCCGCGATCTCCGGAGAAGCGACCAGATAACCGATACGCAAGCCGGGGATATTATAAGCCTTCGAGATAGACTGGACAAGGATTAAGTTCTTATGCGTTTTCACGTCACTCGGCTTTAGCATGTCTTCCGTCGTAAAAGCCACGTATGCCTGATCAATAATGAAGGTAGTCTGCGGATTCGCTGAGATCAAACGGAGAAGCTCCGTACGATGGATCAGCTTTCCATCCGGATTATTCGGATTACAAATCCAACAGAAATCCTGTCCCTCCAAGGATAACTCTGATAAATCGTCCGATGTCGGGAAGAAAGAGATCTCATGCTCATGCAAACGGCAAGCGTCCTCATATTCAGAGAAAGAAGGAATAGCGATCATGGATTTCGCACCTCGCCAAGCTTGCGCTAACAAATAAAAAGCGGTGATCGAACCATTCGTCACTACGATATTCTCCTCCTTGATCTCATACCGGCGGGCCAACAATCTTTTCAAGGTAGCGGCATCCGGCTCCGGATAACGAGTCAGCTTATCAAAATGCTCGATCAAATGTTCCTTCAGTTTATCTAAATTAGCTCCGTGCCACACATTCGAGCTAAAGTTTATCTTTACCTCGTTCTTTGCGTTATAAAAATCATCACCGTGTCCGTATAACATATACCTGCTTTTTAATTAATACCTTATCTGTTAAAACTGTCACAAAATTACGAATCTTTTTGGCTTTTCCTATCAATCGCCTTATAGATCGCATCCTGTATGCGAGTACGTATATCAAGCGATCCCAGTTTATTATTTGCCCGGCTAGGATTCACCCGGTTACTCAAAAATATATAAATAAGCTGGTTATCCGGATCTATCCAAAAACAAGTACCCGTAAATCCTGTATGTCCATAGACCGAGGCGGGAGCCAAAGCCCCACAAGGCGAGGCTTTCGGATTACCAATCACCGGTTTATCAAATCCTAGCCCTCTACGGCAAGTCGGGCTCTTGCTTTGTGTAAACAAACGGCTGGTTTCCAAAGAAAGATAGCGCTCGCCGCCATAAGTCCCTTGGTTTAGCATCAATTGGAGCACCTTCGCCAGATCATTCGCGTTCGAAAATAATCCGGCGTTTCCAGAAACACCCCCTTGAAAAGCGGCCGCCTCATCATGCACATATCCGCGAAGCAATTGACGGCGGACAAATCCATCTTGCTCCGTAGGTACAATTTGCAAGGTATCCATTCGCTTCAACGGATTATAAGTGGTGTGCCAAGCCCCTAACCCGCTGTAGAAATCATCCCGAAGAAGCTGGTCCATCGGAGATTTCATCAGATTTTCCACCATCATTTTCAGCATAATGAAATTCACGCAACTATATACGTACCTACCTCTCGTACCCAAACGGGATTTCTTGATATCTTGAAGGATCGTATCTTTAAAGGAATCACTCACATAGAAATTACGGGCTACCTCAGTCGTAAATCCGGGTTTCCGGGTATCCGAAACTACATCTGGAAGATATTTAAAATCATTCCGGACATACGTTTTAGCGTCAAAACGAACCGGATGCGTAGCGTTCTTCGCCGAACTATATAAACTGCCTTTATAACTATCCTTATCAATGGCATCCAGATAGAAATTAATAGTTGGAGTCACTCCCGATTGATGGTACAGTAACTCTTTTATCGATAAATCCTTTTTATTAGACTCCTTCAACTCCGGTATAAAATCGGAGATCTTATTGTTCAAGGTGAATTTCTTCTCATCATACGCTTTCATGACCGCCAATAAAGTTCCCGCCGCCTTCGACGCCGAGGCCAAGTCATAGACCGATGACTCCGTGACCGGCTGCCTACTTTCGTAATCAAAATAACCGAACGATTTATTATAGATAATCACGCCGTCCTTCGCCACCAGCACTTGGCATCCAGGATAAGCCTTCTCATCCAATCCCTCTTTAACGATCGACTCAATTACATCCAGACGGTCCGGATTCGCTCCCACCTCTTCCGGCTGGTGATACCCCAAACGAGTCTTTTCCGTAAAAATACCAGTACCCGCATAATACAATCCCGGAATCGAAACCGGAAGTTTCCCTTTCGCCGCAATACCACCGAATATCACTTGGGCCGCATATTCCTGCGCTAAGGGAGTGCCCTCGTAAGCCAACACGACCGCCTTCGCCTTCTCGATCGACTTCTTATATTCTTTACAAGCATATGGTAAGGTAAAGAAAGCATAGACCAACTCTTTCTTCGCGGCCAACTGCCTCAACGCTAAACTCTCGGGAATGCGAATCGTATGTACGCCACAAATGATCACGTCGTATTTTTGCAATTTATTATAAACCTGCTGGACTTGGGCAGCCGTAGAACGCCGTCCGATGCTAAAGCAAGCGATCGAATCATATTCACCCAGCATTTTCTGGAATTCATTACCAACCCCGTCTCCAATCGAGAGCGCCGCGATCTTTTTCTTATTCAACTGTTTAAGAGGTAAGATCGTATCCTCATTCTTCAAAACGGTAATAGCCTCCGAATTCAACTTCGCCGCCATCCATGCCGCATGCGGAGAGTTCAAACGTTTCGATAAGCCTTTTGTTTCGACCGGCTTATAGGCATTCAATCCAGCGATATATTTGTACCTTAATATTTTCAAGCACTTGGCCTCGATCGCTTCCAGATCCAATACCCCTTCCTCGATAGCCTCTTTCACGGCCGTAAAATCATTGATTGGAGCGGCCGGAGCGAGCAAGATATCATTCCCCGCAAGCAAAGCCTTCACCGAAGGATTATCCGTTTTCTTTGTGGAAGCTCCTTTCATCGCTAAAGCATCCGTAAAGCACAGACCTTGAAAACCGAGTTCTTTCTGTAATAGATCCGTCACTACCGCCTTAGAGAAAGAAGCCGGCTTATGACTTTTGTCCAATGCCGGAACATAAAGATGTCCCGTCATTATCCCGGCGAACCCATCATATATATAACGTTTAAAAGGAAGAAGTTCCACGCTATCCAAGCGGGCCCGGTTATGGCGCACAACGGGTAATGTCTCGTGCGAGTCCTCAGAAGTATCTCCATGTCCGGGGAAATGTTTGGAGACAGACAAGATGCCCGTACTTTCCAATCCTCTTGCGTAAGCAATACCCTTCTCCGCCACAGCCTCCGGATTCTCGCCAAACGAACGCAGGCCGATCACGGGATTATCCACATTGCTATTCACGTCCATATCCGGAGCGAAATTTATATGAATTCCCATTTCCCGGCACTGCCGTCCCACCTCTTTTCCATATTCCTCGATCAAGGCATTGTCCTCGATAGCGCCTAGCATCATATTTTTCGGGAAACGGGTGGTTCCGCTTAATCGCATGGAAAGTCCCCACTCCCCATCCAAAGAGACCAACATCGGAATCCGGGAAGCCTTTTGCAAACGATTGGTCACCTCCGCCTGCGTCACCGGATCCCCTTTATGGAACAAGATACCCCCGATCTTGATCTCGTTCACGTAACGCATGAGCCGTTGCATATTCCGGTTATCGGATTTAGGATTCGCTATAACCATAAATAACTGCCCGATCCGTTCATCATAACTCATAGCGTCAAACACGGAATCAACCCAATGATTCATCTTTTCCTGATCCACCTCACGATAAAGGTTCGGGACTGTTTGCGCCCCACTCGATAAAAGGGAAATACAACACAAAAGCAAGATACCAATCTGTCTCATCACAACATTATCATTATTACTCTCCAAAAATAAGAAAATATCGCAATAGTAACGTGAATTGTGATAGGGGTTTTTACTATCTTTCCTGTCTCGTAATAAAAAATGAAGTACTTCATGAAGCTAATACTACTCATAATCTTGATTATCTTCGGCTTTCAATCAAGCGCTTGGGGACAAGCGCCGACTCTCAGTATCGAGGCTAAACAAGAGCCGATCCAAGAAATCATGAAAAAAATAGAGCATCAAACAGGCATGACATTCTCCTACGATCCTTCTATTCTCAAAGGCATTTCCCGGATTACATTCAAATCTGATAACCAATCCATATCGGAATGCCTTACCCGGCTATTCCAAAAGCTCCCTCTGTCTTATCAGATAAACGGTACCCACATCATCTTGAAGAAACGCCCCCGCTCAGTAACCATCAGCGGATTCGTACGGGATAAAGCGACTACGGAGTATCTAATCGGGGCCTCCGTTTATGACTCCCGCACACAAAGGGGCACGGCTACCAATAACCACGGTTTCTTCAGTCTAACCTTACCGGTCGGGGTAGTCCGTCTGGAGACTTCCTACATCGGATACGGACGTTTCTCACATACATTCCAACCGCTCGAACGGGATACCGTGATGGAAATTCTGCTGGAAAGCGGTGAAGCATTGGCCGAAGTTGTCGTTACCGGTAGTAATGACACACAAAACCCGATACAAGCCCCTCAGATGGGAACGATTAAAATAACCCGGAAGATGATCAAGACCATCCCGACCTTATTCGGTGAGGCCGATGTGATCAAAGCCCTGCAAACCCAACCCGGCGTATCAGCCGGAACGGAAGGATTAGCCGGGATGTATGTCCGTGGGGGGAATGGAGACGAGAACCTGTATATGATAGACGGAATCCAACTGTATCAGGTCAATCATCTCGGAGGACTTTTCTCCGCTTTCAACGCCGAAGCTTTGAAAGATGTGGATTTTTATAAATCCGCTTTCCCCGCCCGCTATGGGGGAAGGCTTTCCAGCGTAGTGGATGTGCATACTAAAGATGGCAATATGAAAGAGTACCATGGTAGCGCCATGCTGGGATTGACCTCCGGTAACTTAAATTTCGAAGGGCCGATCATTAAAGACCGGACTTCGTTCAACGCCTCCTTCCGTCGCTCTTGGCTGGATGCCTTGTCCGCACCGGGTTTGGCGATCTACAATAAAATTCAGAAAAAGAAGGGGGAGAAATTCAGCGCACGCTATGCTTTTACCGATCTGAACCTAAAAGTGAACCACCATATCAATGACCGGAGCCAAGCTTACGTTAATTTCTATTTCGGACAGGATTTCCTAAAAGGAGGAAGTTCCGAGTTCTCCGTAGGTGATGATATAACCCCTTTCGAGAACAAGGACTTTGGAAAGATGCGCTGGGGTAACATCGCATTATCTTCCGGCTGGTCGTATGTGTTTAACAACAAGATGTTCGGTACCGTCACCTTGGCTTATTCCCATTATCAATCCAAACTAAAACAAGAGACTTCACAATACTACGGAACCGAGGGTGACAAAGATTATTTTTCACGTTTTATCGAGACCTCAACCCGAAACGGTATCAATGATTTCGGAGTCCATGCGAACTTCGACTATATTCCTACCCCGGCACATCATATCCGTTATGGCACCGACTATCTTTACCATCGTTTCAGCCCGGAATATATCGAGGAAAAGACCTCCGAGAATTTGTCTCCGACCAAACGAACTACCGGAGACGAGCGCCTTTCAGCGAATGAGTTGGCTGTTTTCGCCGAAGATGACTGGGCGATATCTCCCATTGTCCGGGTTAACGCCGGATTACGCCTGAACATGTATAATATACAAAAGAAGACATATGTCTCCTTAGACCCTCGTTTATCCGTACGCTTCCTGCTCACGAGGAATCTAAGCCTTAAGACCTCATACGCCCGGATGAATCAATACGTACATCAGATCAGCGAAAGTTATATGAGTCTCCCTACCGATATGTGGATGCCGGTCAGCAAGAAGCTGAAGCCATTGGAGAGTGATCAAGTATCCGTCGGCGCTTATTACAATTTACACAAAGACTATTCCTTCTCGGTGGAAGGTTATCATAAATGGATGAATCACCTACTGGATTATAAAGATGGTTACAACTTCTTACCCTCGTTCGTCGGTTGGGAGGAGAAACTGGCCGCCGGTAAGGGGTGGGCCTACGGAGCGGAGTTTATCGCCCGGAAAGAGACGGGGCGTATAACAGGATGGATCGGATACGGACTAATGTGGAGCGACCGGCAGTTCGACGAGATTAATAATGGCAAACGTTTCCCCGCGAAATACGATAACCGCCATAAGCTGAATATCGTCGCAAACTGGAAGATCAACGAGAAATTGGAACTGACCGGAAGCTGGACTTTCATGACCGGAAACCGGGTTACGGTGGCATTCGAGAATTACGAGGATTTGGGCCTCACTCCTGTCCCTCCGCTCTTACCGGAAGGAGGCTTGGACTATTTCACGGAGCGTAATAACGTACGTCTCCCCGCTTACCACCGCTTAGATCTGGGGATTAATATTTATCGACCTAAAAAGAACGGCCATCTCGGTATCTGGAATATCAGCGTATATAACGCTTATTGCCAGATGAACCCGATAACTATCCATAAGCGGTCTTGGATAAACTATAGCCATTATTTCGAGACGTTATCGCTCTTACCGATCATTCCGTCTATATCATATACTTATAAATTCTAAAGAACATGAAACCTATATTCTATTTATCAATCTTATTATCCAGCCTGCTCCTAACCTCCTGTTACAGGAAGTTTGACCTAGAGGAATATCGTACTACACCAAAAATGGTGATCAACTCGGCCTTCTCGCCGGATACAGTCGTAATGGCCAGCATATCCCGCACATGGTTTCACTCAGAGAGCAAGCCGGACGTAACGATTCGAAACGCCAAGGTGGAATTATACATAGACGGGATCTTCAAGGAGGAGATGCCTTGGAAAGAATATTCCTATTGGAAATCTTCTCGTTGGCTCGGAGAGGATCGAGGTGGATGGGTAACAGATACGCTTTATATATCGAATACGGTTCCACAGCCCGGACAAACCGTAAAGATAGTAGCTTCTACCCCGGAATATGGAACAGCCTCGGCGGAAGATAAGATTCCTTCCAAGACCGAAATCAAAGACCTGCGCATAATTCCCCGTAAAGAAGCTACCGGCAACGGCGGTACCCTTGTCGATGGAGATGGGAATATCTCCTACATAGAAGAAAACGATGTGCTTATCTATCAAATCACTTTCCAAGATACCCCGGGTAAATCAAATTACTATTCTCTACAGATATGGGGAGATGACGACCATCTTGGTGTCCTGTTGGACTTCTCCGTAGATCCCGTATTCACGCAACAACAAGGTATCTTGGATGAGGTTTTCGGCTCTTCGATGGTAAATTGGCGGGGACGGGTATTTTCCGACGAGCTGTTCGACGGGAAGGAATACACGTTGCAAGTAAAAGAACAACTTAGGTCCGATACTAAATATTATACCAAACGCCATATTCGTTTATATTCCCTGTCCGAACCCTATTACCAATATCTGCTATCTTTACAAAACATCGAGAATGAAGGTATCATGGGCGGACTTACGAATGTAGGTCTGGCCGAGCCTGTCCGGATCTACAGCAATGTGGAAGGAGGAACGGGAATCGCTGGTGGATGTCAATGGTTTGAATCCTTGGTAGACATAAAAGATTTAATCAAATAGCGAGCAAAAAAGCATCTATCTATTGCGAATCAAATATTTATTTCGTTACTTTGCACCCGCTTTACGTAATCTCTGTCGGGAAAGGTAGCCCGTTAAATTGCGTTTCATTATAAATTACAATTAAAAAGCTATAAACAAATGGATTTAATTAAGATTGCAGAAGAAGCGTTCGCTACGAAGAAGGAGCATCCTTCATTCAAGAGTGGTGACACGATCACGGTAGCTTACCGTATCAAAGAGGGTAACAAAGAGCGTATCCAGCAGTATCGCGGTGTTGTTATCCGTATCTCCGGTCACGGCGACAAAAAACGTTTCACAGTTCGTAAGATGTCTGAGAACGTAGGTGTAGAGAGAATTTTCCCGATCGAATCTCCGTTTATCGAAAGCATCACGGTTAACAAAGTCGGTAAAGTACGTCGTGCTAAATTGTACTACTTGCGTGCCCTTACCGGTAAGAAAGCAAGAATCAAAGAAAAGAGAGTGTAATCTCTCCGATTCTATTGCCATACGAAAAGCCATCCAGCGGAATGCCGGATGGCTTTTTGTTTATCGTTTCTTACAATGCCCATCGTAAGCATCTAACAATGCCCATTCAAAGGAGCTTACGATGGGCATTATAAGAACCTTAGAATGGGCATTGAAAGAATCATATATCCAAATTGCGCCACGGACTACCGTCCGGAGGATAATTTACAGACGATACGAGTACCATCCGTTGCCTCGATAACGAGAAGTAAGGGGCTACGTATGGATAAGCGATAGATATCACCTTGTTCCATTTGGCCGTTAGTACCTAATAAGTCCCCCTCGAACGAATAAACCATCAATCTACGAATCGCTTGGCGAGCAGTCACGCAGAGTTGGTTCCCGGAGAAAGCGATCGTGACTAGTTCCTCTCTAGCGATCGTCTCATTGGCTACCGTACCTTTGGTATACACCGCACGAATAGCGGGCAAGGCCGCACGTAGGATATTGACATCAAAATCATAATTCAACGCTTTCGACAATAACTGATCTAGCAAGTACCATCCCATAAAGGTATGGTCTACGATCGGTTCAGCCTTCAAGTTAATGACATCACCTCGATAGCGAGTCACTTCCGCCCAACCGTTCTCTCCACCCTCTACTTCCAAGTCAACGGGTAATTCCCGGAATTTAGCCTCTAGCTTACCCATATCTTTACCGATCAAGATCTCATGGCTCATCTCCGCCTCCGGGATAAACACGCCATCCAAATACCAACCTTCAAAAGCATAACCCGGTTTCGGCATCGCGATGATCTCGACCGTTTGGCCGGGAATGGCTTCGCCTATCACTTCCACCTCGCCGCCTTTCTCCGTAGATGAAGGATCATCCGGATTCGGCCCGGGTACGATCTCCACCTCATCCACCGGTGCCTCTCTCTTCTTGAAACGAGCCTCGATCGTAGTGGTTCGCTTACTAATAGTCAACGTATAAGAGATGTCGGTAGACAGGCACATACCCGCCTCATCATACCAGCCGATAAAGTCATAGTCTTTCGTAGGCGAGGCGATCACGGTCACCTCATCCCCTAACTCATAGATACCGTTTCCGCTTTGCGATACATAGCCGGCCTCCGGATCGGAAGTGTTTACGTAAAGGCAATACCCGATCTCCGGCTCGATAGGACTTTGCGGCTTCCAGTCGTACACGGCCCGCAGGTACACATGCTTGCCCGGCATGGTGAAGCGATAGGTTGTCTCTTCCGATACATTCTTCCCATCGCTCTCCCAATGGTCGAACACATAATCGGGATAAGCATGGGCGATAAGTGTCACCTCTTTGCCATTCTCATAAATACCTTGGCCACTCTGTTCTACCCATCCGGCCATGGAAGGAGCGACGGTCGTAATCAGATTATAATAACCATCTCCCGGCTCCGATGGATTCTCCTTCGGGTTAAAACGTAGCTTGGCAATCAAGCGAGCGTTTTTCTCCGTAAGGGTGAAGGTATATTCCGAGAGGCCGGACAATTCTTCTCCATCAGCGGACTGCCAAGCCACAAACTCATAATCCGTATGCGGATAGGCCCGTACCGTTACTTCCGTACCCGTATCATAAATGCCGGAGGGATTCGTTTGCTCCAAATAAGCGGATCCGTGGGGATCCGTGGAGAGTAAGAGCGTTAGTTTCCCCGGCTCCGGTGGAGGAGTCGGATTGAACTCATCCTGCGCATAGACTTGCCCGATGGATCCTCCGAGGAAGATCCAAAGAGACAAAGCCATCGTAATATATCGAAACAATCGTTTTCTCATAGCGATTACCATTTAATGGAACAAGTCTGACGCTCGCCCGCTTTTGTCGTCCATGTCATGTAATAAATACCAGACTGAGGTAGGGCCATATGTACCTCACCATCCGTCACTTTACCAGCGAAATGAATACGACCCGCCGCATCGCATACACTCAAAGTTTCCACATCACGCAAGCCGGACACGATCAACAAGCCTTCTCGCACGTTCCAGCGAATCGACGCATCGATTGCCTCAACAGAAGTCACCACATCGCTTCTCAGCTCAAAGCGGTCAGAGAGGGTTCCAGCCTCGGCCTCGAAGGTATAAGCCTCTTGGTTCAGGTCGCATACGGCACCCGTCTGCTTATCCACCAACTGAATACCTTTGCCAATCTTCTCTTTCAATGAGATCGTATAGCTTCCCTTAGCAGGCAGGACACATCCAAGGCGTACCACGCCATCCGCTACCGGACGCTCATTGATAGCCAATCGATTCCCGTCTTTATCCAAACTATAGAAAGAGGCGGCATCCTTGTTCGGACTGCTGAACTTGGCGGCATCAAGGCCGATCTCATACTCCATCGAAGCCTCCTCGTTGAATACCACACGGGTACGGTCGCTTGCCTTCTCGCCTGCCAACAGCAGGTTGACAACTTGACGGTTATCCACGCTACGTAACGCTGAAGCCGCTTGCGTTTCCCTCGGCAGGGCAGCCACACGACCCTCCTGATTGAATACTAAGTTGGAAGTCTTCTTTTGTACGAAGAAGGCCGTAAGCGGTGTCAGATAGACATCCTTATCATCCTGCGTATAATACTCGTAATTATTCAAATCGGGAGACCAAACCGTCACCGTAGCGTCCAATCCATCAGCGAACAATCGCTCCACGCTATAATAGGCGGGATACGGATTCCCCACGAAGTTCCAATTGGCATCCATAACGTTAGCCGAGGCGTATGTGTTCAATGGGATCGTCACGCTCGCCCGATTAAGGAGGGCTTTCATATCGCCGGTCTTGGTGGTAAAAGCATCGGCCATACCATCGCCGCTATTGAATTGGATGATATATCCTGTATTCGCTTTCAAGGTCTCCGAGTCAGACAATTGCCGCCAAGACGCACCTACTCCCTTATCCGCACGAGACTTGCCATCGTATTCCCGTACCACGAAGCGAGCGTCGCTGCTTGTCAGCTTGATCTCGGACATCTTCAAGTCGTAGGGGAAGGATACGAAATGCCAATAGTTACTCCAAACGTCCCAATTGAAAGAGATCGCCTCAGTCTGTATCTCTGAATCCACCAATAAGGAAGCCCCTTGATAGTAAGCGAAGCTCTTCGGTTTCCAAACCTCATTGCCCTCGACGGTAAGGCTACCGCTATGCAAAAGGACGGCGGGGCCGTCTACCTTATTCTGATCGCTCATGACATAATCTTCGCCATCGAACGTCATGATCTCACTATAGAAACGAGCTTCCAGCGATCGATCGGCCTCACCCATCACGAAAGTCCATTCGGGTTCTGTCGAGATCTTCTTATCGTTTTCGTACCAACCATCGAAAGAGGCCTTGTCGTTGTTGACGATCGCTTTCAAGACTACCGTCTCGCCTGTCTCGTAAGCACCGGCACCTTCTACCCTTCCGGCGTACTCATTGTTTGTGGTAGCCTTGACTAGCCAACCAAACTCCTCCATATTTTGGAAAGCAGACCAATATTTGTCGGCTTTGTAAGTTTCTTTCAAGCCTTTCGGAACGTAAACCTTACAAGTGGTTTTGTCTGTAGATTCAAAAGCATTCCCATTCAAATAAACCTTATCGGGTGATTTCAGTTTGATAGAAGAGAGCACAGCCGAAGAAAAAGCTCTACTACCGATGTCGTTCAAAGTAGCCGGGAACAGCAAATCTCCGGTAATTGAACAACCACCAAAAGCTCTTTCACCAATAGAAGCCAACGAAGTTTTCGAAAAATCAACAGAAGTAATGCCCGCATTCTCAAAAGCATAATGAGCGATTGATCTCAAATGAGACAATGGAGAGAAATCAATACTTTTCAAACTTGAACATTCGGAGAACGCTCTGTAATCAATCGTCTCAATCGTCTCCGGAAGAATCACTTCTTCCAAATTTCCATGTCCGGAGAACGTATAATCAGGCAAACGATTTCCGTCCGACATTACCTTAGCTAAATCAATCTTTCTCAATACCGACATTTCCCGAATCACCTTAAAATCCTCCGTATTCATCGGGCCGGAGATCTTCAATTCAGGTACACCGTAAACCGGCACATTCAATTCCTCCAATTTAGTTTTCAACGTACCCGCCTCCTCTAAGAATACGGTAACCAAATCCGCATCGATCTCCACGATCTTGCTCTCGCTCCAAATGGAGGCTTTACGATAAGCGTCGGCAGAACCTTTCGGGACATGAACAAAGGCATCTTGCAAACCTACGGATTGAGAAAGGCCGATCGGAGTAGCGGACTGCATGATTACTTTCGACCCGTTTCCCATAAAACCGCCAAAAGCATTCCCCTTAATCGTCTGTACTGATTCTGGGATGGTCAGTTCTTTTAATGCCCCATTAGAAGGGAACGAATGCTCGCCAAGCGTCTTCACCGTAGAAGGAATCATATAACTCTCCGCTTTCTTCCCTGCCGGATAAAGCAACAAGCTCGCTTTATCCACTACGAACAACACACCATCGATAGAGGTATAGAAACCGTTATCGATTACGACCTCTTCCTATGCAGGGCATTCAAGAAAAGCCTCTATATTAAGCGTACCCAGCTTAGAACAATCGCTAAAGTCGACCTTTTTTAAACGATAACAACCAGCAAATGTTCCGGAAGAAACAACCGTAAGTTCGGTACTATTACTGAAATCAAGAGAGGTTATGTCATTGTTTTGCGCAAAAGCAGATTCCCCGATCTGGTTGATACCGGAGGCGAAAACGATATCACCGGCCAAGGCGCAATAACTAAAAGCGCTGTAATCTATCACTTTCAAGGCTGGCAATTGAGAGAAATCGAAACCAGATAATTGTTCACAATTCTGAAAAGCACCATGTTCAATCGTCTCCAATGCCGTACAGCCATCCACATTGACAGTAGTCAAATTCTCACAAGAATAAAACGATGATTCTGCTATTACAGTCAAAGCCGAGCAACCGGACAAATCCACCGTCCGTAAAGAGGAACAGTTCCAAAACACAGATCCGTGATTATTTTCTTCGCCAATACTTACCAGTTTAGCGCATCCCGATAAATCAACCGTCTGTAAATTGCTACACTGATTAAAAGCCGCACCCAGCATCTCCTCCAAAGCCGCACAAGCCGACAAGTCCAGCTCTTTCAATCCTGAACACTCCTCAAAAGCATAATCCCGTATTTGCTTTAATTGCGTAGCCTGCGAGAAATCCGCTTCCGTAAGGTTGCTACAGCCATTGAACGCATAATCATCTATCCGTTGAAGTACCCTCGGGAATACCACCTTTTGAAGCGTCAACTTATTTTGGAATGCCTCTCTCGGAATACTTTGAAGTTCTTCCTCTACATTGCCATTCCAGTGTTTAGTCATCGGCAACTCCGTCACCCCACTCATATCCAACACTTGAAGCATCGCCATCTGCTCCTTCATCGTCTTAAAGTCCGCCTCGCCCAGCGAACCGCTTACCTTCAAGATCGTTACCTTACCCACATCCGCACCCAACTCGGATGCCAGCGTATTGGCAGAAGTCAGCATCACAGACCTCTCCATTTGCGCACGTACATTACTACTTATCCCAAGTCCTACGAGAAAAGTAAAAAAGAAGAAAAGTTTTTTCATGCTCATTCTATTTGAATTAATAATTGATTTAACCTACAAGCATCAACCCCTCCTTATCATCCACACAAAGAAAAAGCGCGAGGCTTATGCCATCGTCACCTATATCATGGTATCCCCATACCTGTATCCCGGTAACGAACAGCAGCCCCACGCTTCATTATAGGATGCTCCTCTCGAAGTAACTATAACAAGCATGGGCGTCTGTTGTATTATACCGGGATATGAAATTGGGGATTTCTGATATAGGTATAATATCTTTTAACGCCTTTTCCACGAAAACGAACTCGCCGAGCTTCCACTCCTGCGGCTTCGATACAAAGTACGGAATTTCCCATGAATCCCGCAAGCATCCAAGCGAATATTTAGGATTCCTCATCCAATCCATAAGGGCAAAAGCCGAAACAAACCGAAGCAAATGTTTCCTGAACCGTATGGGAAATTCCTCACAACCTAATATATACTTCATTCAGCGACAGCGAACGAAGAATGTATACTTATCTTTTAGAGAATAAAACAGTTATGAAGCAAGAATATAAACAACTCCTTAAAGCTATCGCCAACTACTCCCTAAGCAGGCCGACATCATCTCCCTAAGCAGAGCGACATCTACTTACTAAGTAAAGGGGATATCTACTTAGTAAGCAGAGGGGTAGTCTGCTTACTAAGTAGTTTTCCAACTGCTTTCCACGTCCCTTGGAACATTCAAGGCATTAGCCCTGTTTATCTTGCAGCTCTCGTATGATTTCGTCAAGAATGTAGAGATCGCTTTTTAAAAGCAAATCCCCGTTCCGCAATGTCAGGCATTTATAAGTATCACTATTATAAAAAAGGTCTAATGCCTTATCGGTAGAAATACGCAAACGAGACGCAAGCAGTTCGATAACTCCCCTATATTTACCCTGCATAGCCGTATCAGCCGCACTAGGGACAACAAGTGGAGCAGGTGTTTTAGGTAAAAGAAACGCTTCCGTAAAGCAGAGGCAACGATCTATGATCTCTTGGTTAATTATGCAAATCTGGCTATTAGGCTCTTGATGGATAAGACGAGCCAAGGCCTCCTCGCGTGTATAATCCCCGCGCATATAAAGGTCAATCGTACGAATCACACGATCATCAGCTATACCTCCTTCTATCACGTCATAAGCTGACCACAAATTTCGACCTTGGCGACAGGCCACTACAAAGTCTAACCAATCAGCATCATAAGTTTCGAAACATAAATAGCGATATGGCAAGACACGACAGACATCCATATCCAAAGAATAAACATTCAGCCAAGCCTCATCATTATGACGTACCTCGGCTGTACGAAGTGCCCAACGAACCGCCTGTTCTTTCAAGTCCGTAACATAGAACCCGATTCCAAAATCCAAATTAGGTCGGCAGACCCCAGCCAAAGGCTCCTCTATGCGGCAAGTAGAACCATGATAAACCGTCAACATAGTGTTTTCCCTTTCTCTTCAATAGTCCGGAAGGGTTTATATCCTTCCGGAAGCCATTGAGGATCACGATGATAAATATATTCTAGGATGGAATCTACTATATATGATTTCCCTTGCGTATGCAAGGTATCGTAATAAGAGCGGATATAGCCATTGATCGCTCCTAGTTCCTTCAGTTTATTATATACATCCGAACCATAACGCCCTAACCGCTCCGCGGTACTCTCTACGCAATAAATCATAAATTCCAGTTGCTTCTCCTCTATAGTCATAACCCTATCCTTTTTCTGGTTATAGATAACAAAGTTAGCAAATACTTTCAGTTATACAAAGACATCAAAAGTCATTTTCGTAATATACCACTCCCTTACCTATAGGAGATATACTTCAATACCTCACGTATGAATGTACAGTAACTTACTTCCGACTATTCAATATACCCGATTCATTATCTGAATTATACAACTTACGATCCACGGATTTGTATTTGCGACCGAAATCTAAGTGGTAAGAGAATCCGATCTCGAAGCCCGGATAAATATCACCAAAACGCTGATCGGTCACATAGGGAGCGATCGCTGAATGGTTCTTACTCCGGTAACGGGCGGATGAGGTAAATTGGGTAGAGAAAGAAGCGCTTAACTGAACCTTCCCGATCCTATAACCGATACCCAACCTATTAAAACGATCGGCCTCACGACTGGTCTCACCCGAAAAACTATAGCTTCTCTTATAAATCAACAGGTTAAAATTAAAGTTCTTCACATCGCTATTCAAAGAGATCACATAGAAGGGATCCGTGTATGTATGCGAATAGCTATTTCCATTCGATTGGAAATGGTTCAAGCCTCCGGAGATATTCATGCGCAGATAATCGCCGAAGGGTGAATAATTCAAATACAGTTCCGGCGTAAAACGATGGAAACTCCGTTGGTTATCGTAGGTACGGATAAAAAGTCCCCGGCTAACGTCATACAGGGTCTCTTCCATGACCATGCGGGGCTGGTATTGGTAAGAGAAAGTAAAGCCGGCCTTGACCTTTGCCGTATTCACATGAAATTCCACGGCGTTGTTATGATATAAGAAAGGGGATAGACCCGGATTACCTCTACGAACCTGTAAGGAATCAATCCATTGCTCCACGTTACTCAACTCAGACAAGGATGGGTTTACATTGCGCAGGGTATACCGATAACGAGCGGATAATACCTCATTGATAGTATAAGTAAGTGTTACCTGCGGGCGGAAATACCACCGATTATAAGAGCCCGAGTTTTCTTGCGATAGATAATTACGGGAGGCGCCCAAACCTACGTTATAAACCAACTTCTTCCAAGTTCCTACGTATTGCGCATACATATACGATTCAGATTCCGTCATATGGGTCGTATAATCACCGGAACCGGAATATACGTTGTCCGTATAAGCCTGCGTATGTTTCAAACCGGCGGAAATACGACCGGTCTCTAGCTCTTTCTCGTAGATACCCTCTCCGATTACCGAATAGCGCTTTCCATCTACTTTCGTATAAATATCTGTCAAAGGAATACTTTCCAGTTCTTCCCGGTAGGTATGACGGCTATCGGTATTCGAATAAGTTCCCACGACATTGACAGCCAATGATTGTTTACGTGGTAATTTCCGGAAATAATACAAGTCGAGCGAGGGACGGGTATTCAAGGATTTATTATTATCGATAAGATCGGTCGTCATCTTGCTCTCGCTATTCCTTAAAAGGGCATTGCTATAGTTATGCGGATAGTCATAATAATAAAAATTCAGCTTAGCGTTCAAGAAATAATCATCATCCTTCGTGTAGTTATAATTCGCCGTCGTAGTCCAATACATCTCATAATCCCTCCCGGGGATTCCTTCCTGTGTTCGCTGGAAGGTACCATCTGGGGTATGAAAGATTTCCGTCCGGTCTTGCCATGCCTCTTTATACCGGTGTCCGTTCGCAAAGCTGGATAAAGAGAATTCCGAACGTCCTCGGTTATACTTACCATATATTATATATAATCTGCCATCCAAAACGTGTTTAATTGATGGCTTAAATCCACGCCGAGATTTCCACCGGAAGTCCGCTTGATCGTTATATAATCCAAGACGATATCGACTCCTTCCCCATATCGCAAGCCGGGGTTATCGTGATATTCCACCCGTTTGATATCCTCCGGCGAGAGGGCTGCGACTTCTAAGGAAGAAGCCAACACGCCATTTATACGCAACTGAACGTTTCCATTCGCCATAGAGATACTTTTCGTATTCGGATCTACCCATAGACGAGGTAAGGACATCCGCCTTGTCAAATCCAAGCCATCCATCGAGCGCCGCACTTGGTCTTTAGAGGGGAATATAAGTTGACGGTCTCTCTTTCTTATAATCGAAGAGGCTTGAATGGTAACCTCATCCAAATCGATCGTTTTCTCCTCTTGCGCGTTTACCAAAAAGGCAACGCAAATCAATCCCACAAATAATACTTGTCTTCTCATAAAATTCAAATTTGATTCGAGACAAATGTAAGGAGGTAAACAGCTAAAATCGATTTATACAGGCAAGAAACTAAAGTGCAAGGCATTACGTGCATATACTGATTTACAAAGTATTAGCGAACGACTTAGAGAGAAAAGTTTATATTTGCCGTTTGAGCACTTATATTGCCGATGATATCCTCTTTCTCGTCCATACCCAGCTTATGGCGGATGTCCGTCTTGCGCTGATAGATCGTACGGACGCTTTGCTGGGTAACCACACTGATTTCTTTGGTAGAGAAGCCGGCGCATAACAAGCAGCAAAGCTGGATTTCTTTTTCCAGCAAACGCCCATCAGACAATCGGACCAGATGCGTATGGAAATTATCATAGACCGCATCGATAATCGGATACAGGTCATCCCATACCAAAAGCGTATCTACCGGGACATCCTCATTCGTGATACGAGTCATTTGCTGGAGCAATTCCTTATTTTGTTGCGTGGGAGTAGTCGCCATCAAGCGGATAACACCCAATTGCTGCAACAAGACCTTACGGAAAAAGGCACTATCGGGTTTCTCCTCCTCCGCTACGGATTGCCTCGATTCGTCCAAGAGCTGACGCAAGGCCTCCAAACGCTCCTCCATATCGATCAAACGGTTCCTTCGGTTACGGATATAGATGGAAACTCCACCAGCGACCAATAGAGAAAACAAGGAGACGATCACCAAGATAGAGAACGTGCGCTGCCGGCTCATCTCCAGACGAAGGTTCGCTTGGCGCAAACGGTTTTGGTCGATCAAGCGTTCTCGCTCCGCCTTCTCCGTTTGCGATTTCACGATATACAAAGAATCACAATATTGCCCTAATCGGGAAATATCCACCGGTTTATTTTCCTTTACGTCCAATATAAATTGATAGGCATAATTCAGCGCATGCGAGGCTATATCATCGCTGTGACTACGCTCCAAGTCTAACGTATTCTTCTCGATATACTTCCGGGCAGAATCCAGCTCCCCAAGATTGATCCAAGGCATAACATAGGATCCCAAGATTTCTCGTTCCGGATAACGTTCCTTCAGCAAACGCAAATAGCTGATAGAAGCCTTGGGATTAAAGTCATACAAGAAATCCGCGTAATTGCGGGCAAAATGATGGGCATACCATTCGATATTCTTAGCCAAGGCCGAGTCCGCGGCCAAACGAAGATAATAATCCGCCGAGTCCCTCATTCGCAAGCGGCTATAACTCAACCCGGCCATATAATAGGCCATCTCCTTAAATCCAGCTTTTGGCGAGGCTTCCCATTCCTTCGAGTCTGCGATCGTTTCCCGATACAACCCCTCACCAAAGCTCAAGGAAGTCAATCGGTCATAAAAACGTACAAGGTAGGTCGAATCCGAACGGGAATAAGCGGAATCTATCGCCTCTCGGTACAAAGCACGTCTTTGTTCCAACCCCTTCCGGGAATCACCCATATAAATAGCCTTTACGAAATAAGCGGAAAGTAAAGGCTCCGAGGCATGCTCCTTATAATAATCCACTGAGTAGTCGATGAGCGAGTCGTTCACTAAGCTGCGCCCCTGCAAGAGATGAAGCCAAGCGAGCCTCCGTCCATACTCTGCCTTATCGCTATCCGAAAGAGCGGAAAGCGTTATTTGTTCCTCCAGCAGCCAGGCAGCGCTATCTAAGTTATTCTCGTTTACCAACCGGTCCGCCTCCGCAAATTTTTCCCGGACGGATTTACCGCCACAGGAAAGCAACAGGCAGACACTGGCCAGAAATATGTAGACAAACCATTTCGTCATAGCGACAGAGATCCTAATTTCCGGCAAAGGTACATTATTTTCGGAAGCCCGGGCGATTCACCGATATTTTTATCCGTTTCGTCGATTCCTTTTCCCGCTCGGATAAGGAAGCCCTATCTTTGTAAGCAGACAAAGGGTTTATCTATGTTACAATTAAAAAGAAACGACTTATTGATCGGCTTCACGATATCCGTCTTGCTTAGTATTTTCGTGAACTTCGCCCTTCTGATGCGTAAATATGAGTTCGAGACCGGAAACCCGAGCATGGATATCCAGCCTCCGGATCGCACCATGTATTATTTGCTAATCTGGTTCTTCGTGTTCTCCTTCATCTTATTTATTGTCAACAGCCTGATGTATAAGCTCGGGGACAAGCTTTTCCGCAGGAAAGAGTATAAAAGGGTATTGCTGGTTTGCGTAACTTGTATCAGCATCGCCTACGGCATGTTTCATCTATCGCCGGTTTTGTACACGGCCATTTTCGTAGAATGGCTTGGGGAAGATGGGCCCCAGCCAGCTACCCAGGATATCATGATCCGCATCGACCGGGGCAGGATGGCTACGCAAACCATCAGGTCTGCCGAACGCCGGGGCATACCGGTACCTCCCAAGCCTTTCACGGTCCCTAACTCTTTCATGACGGAGCATCTTTTCGTCTTCCTTACGGTTATGCTAAGTTCCGTACTAATCCGCCTGTTAAGCAGCAAGCAACAAATGAAACTGGAATATGAACAATTGAAGACCGAGAAGTTACAGAATTCCTATAACGCCTTGATGGGACAAATCAACCCACATTTCTTCTTCAACTCCTTAAATGGATTGAACGCCTTGATACAGAGCGGAGAAAAACAACAGACGTTGGCTTATCTGGATGAGCTATCCAACGTCTTCCGGTATATCTTGCAAAGCAACAAGAAAGAGCTGGTTACGCTAGCGGAAGAACTTCAATTCGTAAAGGCGTATACCTATCTGCTGAGCGTGCGCTACGAGGGAAAACTATTCTTCTCCATCCAAGCGGATACCCCTTACTTACTTTGGTATCTGCCGATATTGAGCGTACTCCCCTTGATCGAGAACGCCGTAAAGCACAACGTTATCAGCAAGCAATACCCGCTACAGATCGATATCTATACCACCCATGAGGACAAACTAATCATATCCAATAAAATACATCCTAAGTCGGAAGATAGCAAAGGCAGCGGTATCGGATTGAAGAACCTATGGGGGCGCTACCGGATGCTTACCGGAAAGGACATCCAGATCTCCAACCGCAAGGAATATTTCAAGGTCACGCTTCCTTTACTCAATAAACCCATTCACTCATGAAAGCAGTTATTATAGAAGATGAGACTACCGCCGTTAATAGCTTAAAGGCGATCCTAGCGCAAAATACGGTTACCCCGATCGAGGTGATCGCCGAGCTGGAGAGTATCGAAGAGAGCGTTGAGTTCTTCCGGACATCGCCTCATCCGGATATCATTTTCATGGATATCCATTTAGCGGATGGATCGGCGTTCAAGATATTCGAACAGGTGGAGATAGATGCTCCGGTAGTCTTCACGACCGCTTATGATGAGTATGCGTTACAGGCTTTTCAAGTAAGCAGTATCGATTATTTACTGAAACCTGTCACGCTGGTCTCGCTGGAAAGGGCCTTGAATAAATTACGGCTGTTCGATACCGAGGAAAGGCTGGCGCATATCCGGCAAACGAACCGTACAATCCAGAGTCGCCACACGGTCAGGAGCTTATTGATCATGCTGGCCGATAAATTCTATCCGTTACCGGCTGAGGAGATCCTTTATTTCTATACGGCCAACGAAAAAGTTACCGCCTATACCTTCGACGGAAAACAACATCCCGTAGACCGTACCCTCGACGCATTGGGAGAGCAACTGGACGAGAGGCTTTTCTTCCGGGCCAACCGTCAATTCATCATTTCACGCAACGCCATCAAGGATATAGATCTTTGGTTCGGGAGCCGCCTGTCCGTCAACCTCACCTTACCTGTCCCCGAACGTATTATCATTAGCAAAACCAAGACCCCGATCTTCAAGAAATGGATTCTGAGGGAGGAGGAATAATGTCTTTTCACCCCCTCACGTAAGGCGATTCACCGACCCGATTATACCACTAATCGGTGCTTAACCTTTCTTCACCGAACTTTCCTGTTATTTTGCGGTACAACAAATAAAGGTAAAAAACACTATGCTGAAATGTATCACTTTCGACGGAGACACCTCGACCCTGAACACGCTCATGGGATATTTCGAGAAACTGGACAAGGCTTTGGCCGATGTCCACCAAGCGCTGAGCAAGGAGCAAACAGAACGCCCCATCTTCGTCCGGGAAGGCAGCAAGATCATTCGCCTCCGCCGGGAAGAGATCCTTTTCCTCGAGGGGTACGGCGATTATGTAAAGGTACACCGTATCAATGGCAAGCCCCTGCTCACGCAAGTCAGCTTGAAGCGGTTCGAGGAGTTTCTGGACAGGAATCGTTTTTGCCGGGTACATCGCTCTTACATCGTATCCCTCTCCCACATTAATTATATCGAGCGTAAGCGGATACGTATCGGCGAGGAACTGATCCCTATCAGCGACTCGTACCTGCCAGCCTTGATGAATAAACTGTCTCTTCAAGAGTAACTAAAGTTTCACTTGATAAAACTTCTCGCTTAATGTATAGGTCACCGTAAAGCCCATGATATCCCTTCGCAACGCATTCCCTTGCAATTGGAGACGATCGTAATAAAACGCCGTATTGATACGGCCATTCAAGACGGGTAACCCCAAGCCGACGCTTACCCGATACGCCCCGCCGGATTGCCCTTTCAACCGCAGGTAAGGCGTGGAAACGGAAACACCCGCTTTATAAGACATCCGTTTCCAATAACTGCTGGAGCTAAATCCATTCGGGAAATAGCATACGCCCAAGCGTAGCTCATGCGAATCCCGGAACTTTACCCGGCTATCGCCCGAGTTCAATACCCCGTATTGCCGGAACAGATAGTCCAACGCATACGTCCATTTCTTATGCGCCAATGAGCTACCGATACCTATATATTGAGGTAGATATTGTGTCACCCTTTTCTGGTTATAGGGGGTTTCCGTGCTGCTTCCCGTCACCGTCACCGTGTTTTTCAATGAGATCCGTTGCTTATAGCCGTAAATGGCGCCGACCGTTAGAAAGGTTTCCCGGGCGATCGGACGATGATATTGTAAACCGAAATCGGCGTAAAAAGAGCGGCCGGACATCTCCCTTGACACTGTCATCGCACTTTGTATCTCATTCTGCGTCATATTTCCAAAGATAAAATTAAGATTCATACCGACCGATAGATGCTTGGTCAATAAAAATCCCTGGGAAAGGAAAGCCTTGGAAAGCCCGCCTGTCCCCGAAAACGTACTGGTTACAAAGGTTCCGGGAGATCCTTCCAACTCTTGCGAGGACTTAAAATAATACCCAACGAAACTATAAGGAGTTACCCCGGCGGACATATACCACCGTCGCATGATACGCCCTCCCAATGAGAAAGCGGAGAAATTTCCGGTGAATGCGTTGCTAGAGCTCCCGTCTGAGCGGTATCGCTCATTCTTCACGAAGGCAGATGCCTCAGCGAACAACTTACAACTATCCAACGCCGTCAATCCGGCAGGATTCTCTATATTCATCAGCATCCCTTCCCGCATGCCGACAGTGACACCCGCCATCGAGGTATTTTGACCATATAAACCGGAAGCCATCTCACCCAGTCCAAACATCGAGTAAGGTGAGGAAGTCATCGCATTCTGCGCGGATGTGCTTGCCGCCATCAAGAGGCAAGGGTAAAGAAGGTATCTAGTAACTTTCATAGACCTTATAAATGAGTTGTAGGGTGACCGGGTTACGTCCTCCCTGATCGTTAAACGTCAAGTTCTTGAACGTGCCGGTGTAATCATCACTATTAAAAACCAACTGAAGATTATGCTTATACATGCCAAAGGCACCTAGCTCCTCTTGCATGAATTGAGTCACGTCGAAATAATAATAGGTGTTCTCGTTAAACGTATTGTCTTCCGATAGCGTACCTCGTTGAACCTCGGAACCGAGATAATCGGTCACGGCATCCGTCACCACATTATTCTCATCGGCGATATATAGGTAGAGGCTGTCCGGCAAGGTATTGTAATCCGAATAAGTGCCTTGCTCGGGATAAATCTTAAGTAAAGCGCTCTCGATCTCCACTTGCGTGCCTTGTTGCATCAGATTATTCAAATACGGGAATTCCAGACGGGTATACCAACCCAAGCCTCCGAATAATACGCCCCGGTTACTAAGCTCAGCCGAAGGTATCTCCACTCCTTTCATCGGATATCCTGCCATATCCGTTCCACTACGGTCATGGTCGATATGATTGAACTGGGTATCCGTATTTGGGAAGAACCATAATTCCTTCTCCGTGGAAAGCTCATCGGATAAATGATAATGCAGGACTAAAGCGGCGGAGGAATCGGCTACCGTGAAAGTCAGCAGAGACTCGCTTCCCGCCAAGTCCGGCACGATCGCCACCCCCTTGAAATAGTCCTCAAAGCGATCCTCGGACACCGCTTGATCCTGCGTGTGAAAACGGGACAAGAGGTCTTGCCCTAGCGCATCGGGTAGACGGACTTCCAGTTTCTCCCCGCCCTTCGGCTTCGGTTTAAATGAGCAGACCGCCAAAGCCTCGGGAGCGTAAGAGACACTGCTATTATTATATAAGTACCCGTTATCGTTTAAGACAATCTTCTCCGTTAGCTGATAAATCGAGAGGGTTTGTTGGAGGGTCGTGTCTCCTACAAAGCGACCATCGAAAGCGAGAGACAGGACTAGCGAGTCCAGTACGACCGTCTCGTCCGGATCAGTCCCATAGCTCGGTCTCTCATAAGCGATAAAGCTATGCGACGAGACGACTCCCCATAATGAATGTTTGTACCGGCCTACCAAAGCGACGTTCTTACCGGATGTCTCCAACGAGTCGATCAATACCGAGGTCACTACGACCGTGCTGGTATCTATACGAACGTTACGGAAAGCGGAGTCCACCAGATCGCTGCCATACGTACCGTTCTCGTCATAACAGGAAAACAGTCCCAGACAGAGCATCAAGCACCCCAAAGCAAAGAATGTTCTAACCATACTTCTTATTTAATAAGCGAATAATCTTTTATCAATCCGATGGCAAAGAACGTATTTAGCGCAAAACCCGGCAAGATAAACCCATGAACCCACCGGTTTCCTCTGTAAACGGCCCGATACTGAAGATGAAACCGATTTCAAAACCATTCGAGGCCCTAACCTATAAATCCGGCTTATTCACCGATAAAAACCGTATGTTTACCGATTTAATTTGTGGGTCTCGTAAAACCCTCGTTCTTTTGCTTCCGTAAAAACAAAACACGTAGTTAGAATGATACACAAAAGGATTCTTGTATTCTTGATCGCTTTTCTTCCTGTCATCATCAGCTCTTGCAGTGATGATGATGACGATGATTTGATCGGTAAGTGGTACCGTGTCTCTGACATGGACGGATTGGCGCGAAATTACGCCTCCTCTTTCACGATCGGTAACAAAGGATATCTGATTTGCGGAAACGACGGAAAAAATCGTTTATCGGATTGTTGGGAATATGATATGGAACGAGATACTTGGACGCAAAAGGCGGACTTTCCCGGAACCGCCCGCAATTCGGCCGTAGCTATGGCGGTAGATGAAAAGGGATATCTGGGAACCGGATACGACGGTACCAATTACTTGAATGACTTCTGGGAATTTAACCCGACCACCAATACGTGGGCACAGAAAGCGGATTTCCCCGGCTCGGGCCGATATGGAGCCGTGGCCTTCGGGGTAAACGGTAAAGCGTATATCGGATGCGGATACGACGGGAATTACCTAAAAGACTTTTATGCCTTTAATCCGGCGGCAAATAGCTGGACGCAAACGATCAGTATCGGCGGGACAAAGCGTCAGGGCGCTACCAGCTTCGTGATAAATGGAATCGCTTATGTATGTTGCGGACAAAATAACGGCGAATATGTAGACGATTTCTGGAAATTCGATCCCAGCACGGAATCATGGACCCAACTTAGGGATATATCGGATTCCTCGGACGAGGATTATGACGATGATTATACGATCACACGTACGAACGGGGTTGCTTTCGTGATTGATGGAGCCGCTTATCTGACTTGCGGTGAGAGCGGAAGCCTACGTAGCGACACTTGGAAATATTATCCGGCCACCGATCTATGGGAAAACGTGGCTAAATTCAAGGGAACTGCCCGTACGGCGACAGCATCTTTCTCCTCTGGCGAGAAAGGATTCGTAGTATCCGGCAAAAGTGGTATCACTCAATTTGATGATATTTGGGAACTTCACCCGAATGAATATGACGATGATGAGTACTAAGAAAGGACGGGCTTGGTTCGTACCGGGCCTAGTGGTACTGCCGGTATTACTGTTTTATTTATCTTTTTTCCGGGGTGAAGAAATGGGGTCTTCTCCCGGGCGGCAACTGGAGTTGCAAACGTTTCAATCGGGGGATGGCTGGGGGTACCAGATTAGGATGAACGGAAAGGTGTTGATTTACCAACCCACCATTCCCTCTATTGATACGGTAATTGCGTTCCCGGATAAGGAAAGCGCAGAAAACATAGGCACACTCGTATTAAATAAATTGGCCGGGAACAGGAACTTCTCGGTCTCTAGAGAAGAGATACAACATTCACTCTCTTATTTAGGGCAATAGATTTATAATCATTAAATGTTTGGAGCAGGCTGGCTATTGATTAGTAGGTTTGCTTCGTTTTTTCCACTAAAAAGAAAAAGGGAGTCCACCTTGATAGGTGAACTCCCCCATTTCTCAAGCAAATAATGAAAATTACTTCTTATAAGTCTTATAACCATAAACAGCCAAGGAACCCAATTCCTCCTCGATACGAAGCAACTGGTTGTATTTCGCCATACGATCGGAACGGCTTAAGGAGCCGGTCTTGATTTGTCCGCTGTTGGTAGCTACGGCGATATCGGCGATCGTAGCATCCTCTGTCTCACCGGAACGGTGGGAAGTCACGGATGTGTAGCCATTACGGTGGGCCATCTCGATAGCGTCTAATGTCTCGCTCAATGTACCGATCTGATTTACCTTGATCAAGATGGAGTTCGCACAACCCTTCTCAATACCTTTCTTCAAGAACTCTACGTTTGTAACGAACAAGTCATCACCTACCAACTGGCATTTTCCGCCTAGCGTGGAGGTTAGCATTTGCCAACCGGCCCAGTCATTCTCGTCCATACCATCCTCGATAGAATCAATCGGGTATTTGTTCACCAACTCACTCAGATAAGCGACTTGTTGCTGGGCGTTACGCTTAGCGCCTTTCTCACCCTCGAATTTCGTATAATCATACACACCATCGTGATAAAACTCGGAAGCAGCGCAATCCATGGCTATCGTCACATCCTTGCCCGGCTCATATCCAGCGGCTTTGATAGCGGCCATAATAGAATTCAAGGCATCTTCCGTACCATCCAATGCCGGAGCGAAACCGCCCTCATCACCTACAGCCGTGCTCAAGCCACGATCGTGCAATACTTTCTTCAACGCATGGAAAACCTCTGCGCCCATACGAAGCCCCTCACGGAAACTCTTCGCACCTACCGGACGAATCATGAATTCCTGAAAAGCGATCGGAGCGTCGGAGTGAGAACCTCCATTGATAATGTTCATCATAGGAACCGGCAACACGTAGGTATTTGTTCCACCGATATAACGATATAAAGGCAGATCCAGATAATTAGCCGCAGCCTTCGCTACGGCAAGCGATACACCTAACATAGCGTTAGCTCCTAGATTTGATTTTGTCTTTGTACCATCCAAATCCAGCAACTTATGGTCTATCTCTCTTTGATTCAAGGCGCTCATTCCTAAAATGGCGGGAGCGATTACCTTATTTACATTATCCACGGCACGGAGAACGCCTTTGCCACCGTAGCGATTCTTATCGCCATCGCGTAACTCGATAGCCTCGTTCTCACCGGTAGAAGCGCCAGAAGGTACAGCCGCACGACCGAATGCACCGGAAGCCAAATGTACGTCTACTTCTACTGTCGGGTTACCACGTGAATCAAGGATCTCTCTACCTACTACTTTTACAATTTCCATATTACTATATTTGTTTTATTAGTTGTTCAATGATGTCTTACTTTTCTTTTTCACAAATATAACAATAGCCAAGCAAGGAATGTTCCTTATAACTCATCAAATTTATCAATTCGCTAATAAACAAAAAAAGCGATCCGTGTGATACGGATCGCTTTTCTTATATGATTATAAAAAACTTGCTTATTCAGCTGCTTTTTCCTCGCTAGCTGCTTCAGCTGCAGGAGCCTCAGTAACCGCTGCAGTTGATTTTTTACGAGAACGTCTTGTTTTAGGAGCTTTCTTAGCGGCTGTATCCTTCAACATATTTTCGTTATAGTCTACTAACTCAATAAAGCACATAGCTGCGTTGTCACCTAAACGGTTACCAGTCTTGATAATTCTGGTATAACCACCCGGACGATCACCGATCTTCTGAGCAATTTCCTTGAACAACTCTGTTACAGCAAATTTGTCTTGCAAATTGCTAAATACCACACGTCTAGAGTGAGTTGTATCCTCCTTAGACTTCGTGATAAGTGGTTCTACATACTTACGTAGCGCTTTTGCCTTTGCTGTCGTAGTAAAGATTCTCTTATGCTTGATCAAAGAACAAGCCATATTCGAAAGCATTGCGTCACGGTGAGTATTTGTACGACCTAAATGATTGAATTTCTTATTATGTCTCATCGTTTACTTACTCTTTATCTAATTTATATTTTGTGATATCCATACCGAATGAAAGGTTCAAGCTCTCAAGCAGTTCATCAAGTTCAGTGAGCGACTTCTTACCGAAGTTACGGAATTTCAACAAATCATTCTTATTGAACTTAACCAACTCACCTAATGTTTCAACATCTGCGGCCTTTAAGCAATTCAATGCACGAACGGAAAGGTCCATATCAGCCAGCTTGCTCTTAAGCAACTGACGCATATGAAGTACTTCTTCATCGAACTCTTCATTGCCTTCAGTATCCGCTGTCTCGATCGCAATCTTTTCATCTGAGAACAACATGAAATGATGAATCAGAATCTTCGCTGCTTCCTTCAACGCTTCCTTCGGATGAATAGAACCATCTGTGGCTATTTCAAGAACCAACTTCTCGTAGTCCGTCTTCTGTTCAACACGGAAGTTCTCGATTGAATATTTTACGTTACGTATCGGAGTGAAGATAGAGTCGATAGCGATCACATGCATATCTGCGTTCGGGTCTCTGTTCTCATCTGCGGGTACATAACCGCGACCTTTATTAATAGTCAATTCAATCTGGAAACTTGCGGTCGGATCCAAGCGGCAAATAACCAAATCTGGATTCAATATCTCGAATCCAGTCAGTTGCTTACCAATATCACCGGCTTTGAACACTTCCGAACCCGAAACAGTAATACTCACTTTTTCATTCTCGATGTCGTCTACGATATGCTTGAAACGAACTTGCTTCAGATTCAAGATAATGTTTGTTACATCCTCGATAACACCCGGGATTGTACCAAATTCATGGTCAACCCCGTCGATCTTAATGGATGTAATAGCAAAACCTTCAAGTGACGACAGGAGAATACGACGTAAAGCATTACCTATTGTAATACCATAGCCGGGTTCCAACGGACGAAATTCAAACTTTCCGAAGAAATTGTCCGCTTCCAACATTAATACTTTATCGGGTTTTTGAAATGCTAATATCGCCATGGAAATCAATTATTATTTAGAATACAATTCTACGATCAACTGCTCTTTAATGTTTTCAGGAATGTCAGTTCTTTCCGGCAGATGCAGTAATTTTCCGCTCATTGAAGACTGATCCCACTCAATCCAAGGATACTTGCTGTGGTTGAAGCCTGACAACGCATCGGCAATAACCTCCATGGATTTAGATTTTTCTCTAACACCAATAACCTGACCGGGTTTTACAGAGTAAGAAGGAATGTTTACAACACTTCCGTCTACTGTAATGTGACGATGAGAAACCAACTGACGAGCTGCGGCTCTTGTCGGGGCCATACCCAAACGATAAACCATATTGTCAAGACGGCCTTCTAACAATTGAAGAAGCACCTCACCGGTAATACCTTTAGAGCGTGAAGCTTTTTCGAATAAGTTTCTAAATTGCTTCTCCAATACGCCATAAGTGTATTTTGCTTTTTGCTTCTCACGAAGCTGGATACCGTATTCAGAAGTCTTTCTTTTTCTGGAGTTACCATGTTGTCCAGGAGGATAGTTCTTCTTAGAAAGAACTTTATCCGCACCGAATATTGCCTCACCAAACTTACGGGCAATTCTTGTTCTTGGTCCAGTATATCTTGCCATTTTTTTATTTTTTTAAATGTTCTGTTTGAATCTGGAACCGTGCAGCCGCGATTACAGAGAGGATAAGGTCAATATGCAATCTATTCACAATTCCGGATTCAATGTTTAAGAAACTATAATTAATTATACTCTTCTCTTTTTCGGAGGACGACATCCGTTATGAGGAAGCGGTGTAACGTCAACGATTTCTGTTACCTCGATACCTGCGCCATGGATCGTTCTGATAGCGGACTCACGACCGTTACCCGGACCCTTAACGAATACTTTCACCTTTCTTAAACCAAGATCATAAGCTACTTTAGCGCAATCCTGTGCTGCCATCTGAGCTGCATAAGGAGTATTCTTCTTAGAGCTTCTGAATCCCATCTTACCAGCGGAAGACCAGCTGATTACTTGTCCTTCGCTATTCGCTAAAGACACAATAATGTTGTTAAAAGAAGAATGAATATGAGCTTGACCGTAAGCGTCAACTTTTACGTTTCTCTTCTTTGCTGCGACTGTTTTCTTTGCCATATTAACTCTTATTATTTAGTAGCTTTTTTCTTATTTGCAACAGTTTTCTTCTTACCCTTACGAGTACGAGCGTTGTTCTTCGTGCTTTGGCCTCTCAAAGGCAAACCAAGACGATGACGAACTCCTCTGTAGCAACCAATATCCATCAGACGCTTGATGTTCAACTGAACTTCTGAACGAAGGTCACCTTCAACCTTGTACTCAGCGCCAATGACTTCACGAACTTTTGCGGCTTGATCGTCTGTCCAATCCTTAACTTTGATATCACGATCAACCCCAGCCTTATCTAATACGGATTTTGCAGCGCTACGACCAATACCATAGATATAAGTCAAAGCGATTTCTCCTCTTTTATTTTGTGGCAAGTCTACACCAACTATTCTTATAGCCATATTACTTACTTAGATTATTTTGCAAAAATAATAAATTATCCTTGACGTTGTTTATACTTAGGATTTTTCTTGTTAATTACGTATAAGCGACCCTTTCTTCTTACTATCTTGCACTCAGGTGTACGCTTCTTTAAAGATGCTCTTACTTTCATATCGTGTTTAATTTTATTTGTATCTAAAAGCAATTCTACCTTTCGATAGATCATACGGAGACATTTCTACTCTTACCTTATCCCCCGGAAGGATCTTAATGTAATGCATACGCATCTTTCCTGAGATATGAGCGGTAATTTCATGTCCGTTCTCCAATTCTACACGAAACATCGCGTTTGACAATGCTTCTACAATTACTCCATCTTTTTCTATTGCTGATTGTTTAGCCATATAAATCCAATTAAATTGCGTTTTCTCCTAGAACTTCCTCTAAAAACTTAAATGAAGATAAGATCTGGGGACCATCCGGACGTATAGCGATACAATGCTCGAAATGAGCAGAAGGCTTTCTGTCCTTTGTGCGAACCGTCCATCCGTCTTTCTCAAATGCAACGTTCTTGCTTCCCATGTTGATCATCGGCTCGATGCAGATACACATTCCGTTACGCAATAACGGTCCGCATCCACGTCTGCCATAATTAGGCACTTCCGGTTCCTCATGCATTTTCCGACCTATACCATGTCCCACCAGCTCTCTTACAACGGAGTAACCTTGAGACTCGCAATAAGTCTGAATCGCATTACTGATATCACCCAGACGGTGACCTTCAACAGCACATTGGATACCTAAATAAAGTGAATCCTTCGTCGCTTTCAACAATTTCTTCACTTCCGGCGCAACCTCACCTACACAGAAAGTGTAAGCGGAGTCACCGACAAAACCATTCAATATCGTACCACAATCCACAGAGATCACGTCACCCTCTTTCAAGATCATCTTAGAAGAAGGAATACCATGCACCACCTGATCATTCACTGAGGCACATATTGAATTAGGGAAACCACCATATCCCAAAAAAGCCGGAACAGCACCATTATCTCTAATGAACTCTTCCGCAATCTTATCAAGTTGAAGTGTGGAGACTCCGGGGGCAATATGCTTAGCTACCTCGCCAAGTGTCTTACCCACCAGTTGATTAGCCTCACGCATCAACTCAATCTCTTCATCTGTCTTTAAATAGATCATTCTATTAATAAGCGGCAACAGAGCCTGTACGGCCTTTAATTCTTCCTGACTTCAACAAACCGTCATAATGACGCATTAACAAATGACTTTCAACTTGCTGCAATGTATCCAACACCACACCAACCAAAATCAACAAAGATGTACCACCAAAGAATTGGGAGAACTCCATACTTACACCGGCAATTCTAGCGAAAGCGGGCATGATAGCAACCAACGCAAGGAAAAAAGCACCCGGCAAAGTAATACGGTCCATAATGGTATCCAGATAGTCTTTGGTATTCTTACCCGGTTTCACACCCGGAATAAAACCATTGTTTCTCTTCAAATCATCTGACATCTGGGTCGGATTGATAGTGATAGCCGTATAGAAATACGTAAACAGGATAATCAACACCGCAAACACGAAGTTGTACCAAAATCCCGTATTATCCATGAAAGCAGCCCAAAAACCGCTCTGCTCTCCCGTACTAGAGAAACCTACAATAGAGATAGGAATAAACATGATCGCCTGAGCGAAGATGATAGGCATTACGTTAGCGGCATTCACCTTCAAAGGGATATACTGACGCGCGCCACCATATTGTTTATTACCAATAATCCTTTTTGCGTATTGCACGGGGACCTTACGAGTACCTTGTACCAATAAGATCGCACCAGCGATAACAAGCAAAAGGAACAACATCTCAAATAAGAACATAACCAGACCACCGGTTTTCTCACTTGTTCTAGAAACGAATTCTTGGAACAAAGAGTGCGGCAGACGGGCTATAATACCAACTAAAATGATAAATGAAATACCATTTCCAACACCTTTATCTGTAATTCTTTCACCTAGCCATAAGATAAACATACTTCCCGCAGCCAAGATGATCGTAGATGAGATCGTGAACCAAATACCACCCGGTAAAGCAGCGCCAGCAGCCTTAAGCTGAACGCTTAAATTCACCAAGTAAGTAGGACCTTGGAATAACAAGATCGCTATCGTCAAGTAACGAGTCCACTGATTGATTTTTCTACGGCCACTCTCACCCTCTCTCTGCAATTTTTGGAAAGAAGGAACTGCGATGGCTAACAACTGCATAACAATTGAAGCGGAGATATATGGCATGATTCCCAACGCAAAAATAGATGCGTTAGAAAAGGCTCCACCTGAGAACATATCCAACAGTGCAAGCAATCCGCCTCTTGTCTGCTCCTGTAAAGCGGTCAACGCTTTGGGATCGATACCCGGAAGCACTACATACGTACCAAAACGGTATATAGCCACCAATAAAAGAGTGGTGAGGATCCGATTTCTCAGATCCTCAATCTTCCAGATATTCTTGATTGTTTCAACAGCTCTCATGACTTAGAGTTTAACGACTGTTCCACCTGCGGCTTGGATAGCTGCCTCTGCGCTCTTAGAGAAAGCGTGAGCCTCAACCTCTAACTTAGCGGTCAAGCTACCGTTACCAAGAATTTTAACCACTTGAGAAGAAGAGATGAAACCAGCCTCCATCAATTCATTAATACCAATCTTAGTCAATTGCTTAGCCTCTGCCATTTGTTGCAAAGTATCGATATTAATAGCTTTATATTCTACACGGTTAATATTCTTGAAACCGAATTTAGGCAAACGTCTTTGAATAGGCATCTGACCACCTTCGAAACCAATCTTGTTCTTGTAGCCAGATCTAGACTTGGCACCTTTATGACCTCTTGTTGAAGTTCCGCCTAATCCTGAACCCGGACCACGTCCGATTCTTTTTCTGGTCTTGGTAGATCCTTCAGCCGGTTTTAAATTTGATAAATTCATATCGTATAATTTATTTTTTCAACCAATTATTACTTTTCTACAGAAACCAAATGTTTCACTTTCTCAACCATACCTAAGATCGCCGGATTAGCTTCATGCTCTACAATCTGGTTCATCTTTCTCAGCCCTAGTGCGTCAAGCGTTCTCTTTTGGTCTTTCGGGCATTTAATTCTACTTTTAACTTGCTTTACTTTAATAGTCGCCATAAACTTATCCTCCCTAATTAACCTCTAAATACTTTTTCAACAGCAACACCTCTGTTCTGAGCAACATCGAACGGGCTTCTCAACTCACCTAGCGCAGCGATAGTAGCTTTCACCAAGTTATGAGGGTTGGAAGAACCTTTAGATTTTGCCAAAACGTCTGTAATACCTACGCTCTCCAATACGGCACGCATAGCACCACCAGCCTTAACACCGGTACCGTGAGATGCCGGTCTAATCAGCACTTGAGCACCACCGAATTTAGCTAATTGTTCGTGAGGGATCGTACCTTTGTGTACCGGAACCTTGATCAAGTTCTTCTTAGCTGCTTCTACACCTTTAGCGATAGCTGTCGTTACCTCACCGGCTTTACCTAATCCCCAGCCAACGATACCATCCTCGTTTCCTACTACAACGATAGCAGCAAAACTGAATGTACGTCCACCTTTTGTAACCTTAGTTACACGGTTGATTGCAACCAGTCTGTCCTTCAACTCTAAGTCGTTGGTCGATTTAACTCTATTATTTGCCATCTTCATTAAAATTTAAGGCCGCCGTTACGTGCAGCATCTGCTAATTCTTTAATTCTCCCGTGATACAGGTAACCATTACGGTCGAAAACCACTGTCTGAACGCCAGCTTCCTGAGCGCCTTTAGCGATTAATTCACCAACCTTAGCAGCGATCTCCTTTTTCGGAGCCTTAACATCTAATTTCAAAGATGAAGCAGCGGCTAAAGTCTTGCCTGTAGTATCATCTATCACCTGTGCGTAGATTTGCTTGTTGCTTCTAAACACAGTCAGGCGCGGACGCTCAGTAGTTCCTGAGATTTTGCCGCGTACGCCTACTTTTATTTTTAATCTTCTTTCTAGCTTCGTTGTCATGATAATTTCAGTTTACGTAGATTACTTACCTGCTGACTTACCAGACTTTCTGCGAATCTCTTCACCCACAAACTTAATACCCTTACCTTTATACGGTTCAGGCATTCTGAATGAACGGATCTTCGCACAAATCTGACCTAATAATTGTTTGTCAGCCGATTCAAGGATAATAAGAGGGTTCTTATTTCTCTCAGACTTCGTCTCAACTTTCACTTCCTTCGGCAACTGCAAATAGATATTGTGAGTATAACCTAAAGAAAGATCCAATAACTGACCTGTATTTGAAACACGGTAACCAACACCTACTAACTCAAGCTCCTTCTTATATCCCTCTGAGCAGCCAACAACCATGTTGTTGATCAAAGAACGATACAAACCGTGTAACGCACGATGATTCTTATCATCAGTAGGTCTTGTTAAATGGATAACTCCGTCTTCCAAAGTAACGTTAATATCAGGATTCACTTCCTGTACAAGTTCACCTTTAGGGCCTTTAACTGTTACTACATTATCCTTAATTGTAACTGTAACACCAGCCGGTACATGAATTGGTAATTTTCCTATTCTTGACATTCTTCTTCCCTCCTAATTAATAAACGTAACATAATACCTCGCCACCGATCTTCAGATCGCGGGCCTCTTTGTCAGTCATCACACCTTTAGAAGTAGAAAGAACAGCAATACCTAAACCATTCAATACTCTCGGCATTTCTTTGTAACCAGTGTACTTACGCAAACCGGGCGTAGAAACTCTCTCAAGTTTCTTAATCGCATTAACTTTGTTTACTAGGTCATACTTCAAGGCGATCTTGATCGTACCTTGAGGACCATCCTCTACAAACTTAAAATTAAGAATGTAGCCCTTGTCGAAAAGGATCTTAGTGATCTCTTTCTTTAAATTTGACGCCGGCACCTCAACAACTCTGTGCTTCGCTTTGATTGCGTTACGCAATCTTGTCAAATAATCTGCAATAGGATCTGTCATATAAATAATTAATTAAATTGATCCGGCCACCCGGACAATATTTAAACTAAAAAAACTCTTACCAACTTGCTTTCTTTACACCCGGGATTAAACCATTAGATGCCATTTCACGCAATTGGATACGAGAAATACCGAACTGGCGTACATACCCTTTCGGACGTCCTGTAATCTTGCAACGGTTGTGCAAACGTACAGGAGAAGCATTTTTAGGTAAAGCCTGCAAAGCCTCATAGTTACCTTCTGCCTTAAGCTGAGCTCTTTTAGCGGCATACTTAGCAACAAGCTTTGCTCTTTTAACCTCACGGGCCTTCATTGATTCCTTAGCCATAACTACTTAGTCTTTTTTTCCGTTTTTAAAAGGCAATCCAAATTCTCTCAAAAGAGCATAACCTTCTTCGTCTGTTTTCGCAGAGGTCACAAAGGTAATATTCATTCCCAATATTTTGGTAATATTATCGATATTTATTTCAGGAAAAATGATTTGTTCCTGAATACCGAGTGTATAATTGCCTCTTCCGTCTAACTTACTCTCAATTCCCTTGAAGTCGCGGATACGAGGAAGAGCGACACGAACAAGTCTCTCCAAGAACTCGTACATCTGCTCACGACGTAATGTCACCATCACACCGATCGGCATCTTCTTACGCAACTTAAAGTTAGAGATATCCTTTTTAGATACGGTAGCGACAGCTTTTTGACCGGTGATCGTAGACAACTCGCTGATAGCGATATCGATGATCTTCTTGTCAGCCGTAGCCATACCTAATCCCTGATTAATCACGATTTTCTTCAAAACAGGTACCTGCATCACGGATTTGTAACCGAACTCCTTCGTTAAGGCAGGAACAATTCTGTCTTGGTATTCTTTCTTAAGACTGGCAGTATTGCTCATTACTTAATTTCCTCCCCTGATTTTTTAGAATAACGCACTAAAGCACCCTTCTCATTCAACTTACGGCCGATACGTGTAGCTTTACCAGATTTCGGGTCAACCACGTTAAGGTTAGAAAGATGAATAGGAGCTTCCTTCTTTTCGATTCCTCCTTGAGGATTCTTCGCATTAGGCTTGGTATGCTTTGATACCACATTAATACCTTCGACAATCGCACGATTATCTTTTACAAGTACCTGTAAAACACGACCTGTCTTACCTTTGTCCTCGCCGGCATTAACAAATACTATATCGCCTTTTTTGATATGTAATTTACTCATTACTTTAAATTTTACGAGATTAAAGCACTTCAGGTGCAAGTGATACAATTTTCATGTTTGTTGCACGAAGCTCTCTGGCAACCGGACCGAAGATACGGCTACCACGGATATCGCCACCGGCATTCAATAATACGCAAGCGTTATCATCGAAACGGATATAAGAACCATCCGGACGGCGGATCTCTTTCTTAGTACGAACGATGATAGCCTTAGAAACAGCACCCTTCTTAACGTCGCTAGCTGGGATTACGCTTTTGATTGCTACTACGATCACATCACCTACAGTGGCATAACGCTTTCTCGTTCCGCCCAAAACACGGATACACAAAGCTTCCTTAGCTCCACTGTTATCTGCTACTACTAGTCTTGATTCTTGTTGTATCATCTTACTTAGCCCTTTCGATTATTTGAACTAATCTCCATCTTTTAGTCTTGCTCAAAGGACGAGTCTCCATAATCTTTACGGTATCGCCAATGTTGCATTCGTTATTTTCGTCGTGAGCATGATATTTCTTCGTCTTACTAACGAACTTTCCATAAATGGGGTGTTTTTCCTTCCATTTAATGGCAACCGTGATGCTTTTATCCATCTTGTTGCTCGTTACCACGCCCGTTCTTTCTTTTCTTAAATTTCTAGTTTCCATCAGGCTCAATTATTTGTTGTTAAGTTCTCTCTGGCGCAATTCTGTTTTCATGCGCGCAATCAATCTGCGTTGCTGTTTAATCTGAGAAGGATTATCCATAGGCGAGATGCTATGGTTAATCTTCTTCTGATCATAGGCCGCAACCTCTGCATCTACTCTCTCTAGCAACTCTTTCGTGCTTAGTTCTCTAATTTCTGCAATCTTCATAACAATTACGCATTTTGATTTTGCATGTCATAATCACGTCTCACAACAAACTTGGTTGTAACCGGAAGTTTTTGTGCGGCAAGGCGCAACGCTTCCTTAGCGATATCAAAGGGAACACCTTCGATCTCGAAAATCAGACGACCCGGAGTAACAGGCGCAACAAATCCCTCGGGATTACCTTTACCTTTACCCATACGAACCTCTGCAGGCTTCTTCGTGATTGGCTTATCCGGGAAGATACGAACCCAAACCTGACCCTGACGTTGCATATAACGTGTAACGGCGATACGGGCAGCCTCGATCTGACGACCGGTAATCCATTTATTCTCTAATGACTTTATTCCAAAAGAACCGAAGGCCAGCTGGTTGCCACGTTGAGCTTCGCCCTTCATGCGACCTTTCTGCTGTCTTCTGAACTTGGTTTTCTTTGGTTGTAACATCTCTACTTAAATTCTAACGTTTAACGATTAGCTCTTTTTCTCTTGAAGTTCTTGTCTCTGTTGCCACCGGCATTGTCGTTTCTACGGCCTGTCTCCTTGGCAGCAGTGAAAGAAGGAGCAAGATCGCGCTTGCCATAAACCTCACCACGGCAGATCCAAACCTTAACACCCAGCAAACCAACTTTTGTCAAGGCCTCAGCCAAAGCATAGTCGATATCTGCTCTAAGAGTGTGCAACGGAGTTCTTCCTTCCTTATACATTTCCGAACGAGCCATTTCAGCACCATTCAAACGACCAGAGATTTGAATCTTTATACCCTCGGCGCCCATTCTCATGGTAGAGGCGATAGCCATCTTTACCGCGCGACGATATGCGATTTTACCTTCAAGCTGACGTGCGATGTTGTTTGCTACGATAACAGCGTCCAATTCAGGTCTCTTCACCTCGAAGATGTTGATCTGCACTTCTTTATCAGTGATCTTCTTCAACTCTTCCTTCAACTTATCAACTTCCTGACCACCTTTACCGATGATGATACCCGGACGTGACGTACAAACAGTGATCGTGATCAACTTAAGCGTACGTTCAATAACGATACGAGATACACTAGCTTTTGCAAGACGGGCATTCAAATATTTACGGATTTTGCTATCTTCCAGCAAAGTATCCCCGTAATTCTTACCGCCATACCAATTGGAATCCCAACCACGGATAATTCCTAAACGATTACTAATCGGATTAACCTTTTGTCCCATCTACAAATTAATTTTGACTATCGTTTTTACTAAGTGTATCAACAAACAGAGTTACGTGGTTCGAGCGTTTACGAATTCTGTAACCTCTTCCTTGAGAAGCCGGACGCATTCTCTTCAACGTAGTAGCGCAATCAACGCTGATTGAAGATACGCATAACTCTCCTGCTTCTGCTTTACGTTCATTTTTCTGTTCCCAGTTTGCGATTGCTGAACGAAGCAATTTTTCTACTCTTGCTGCAGCTTCCTTGTTAGAAAACTTCAAAACACCAAGCGCACGGAATACTTCCATACCGCGAATCATGTCTGCTACCAAACGCATCTTACGAGGAGAGGTAGGAACATTGTTCAACTTCGCGAAATACATGGTCTTTTGGGCTTCTTTTCTTGCTTCAGCTGATATTCTTTTTCTAGCACCCATTTTATTCGATTCTTTTTATTTTCAGATTCCTGAATTCCTGTTACTACCGATATTATTTCTTCTTGTTACCGGCGTGACCGCGGAAAGTACGTGTCGGTGAGAACTCTCCCAACTTGTGACCTACCATATTCTCGGTTACGAAAACAGGAATAAATTTATTTCCATTATGAACTGCAATAGTATGGCCTACGAAATCAGGCGAAATCATTGAAGCTCTTGCCCATGTCTTAACTACGGCTTTCTTTCCTGACTCATTCATTGCCAGAACTTTCTTCTCAAGCTTTACATTAATATACGGGCCTTTTTTTAGCGAACGACTCATAGTTTACTTAATTAATCAGATTATTTCTTTCTTCTTTCAATAATATACTTTGAAGAATGCTTCTTAGGAGCTCTAGTCTTCAAGCCCTTAGCATATAAGCCATTACGGGATCTAGGATGACCTCCGGAAGAACGACCTTCACCACCACCCATTGGGTGATCAACCGGGTTCATAACAACACCACGGTTACGAGGACGACGACCTAACCACCTAGAGCGACCGGCCTTACCTGATTTTTCAAGAGCATGGTCTGAGTTGCCAACTGCGCCAATTGTAGCCTTACAAGCCGCAAGAATCTTTCTAGTTTCACCAGAAGGCATCTTAATAATCGCATAAGCGCCTTCCTTTGAAGTCAGCTGAGCGAATGCACCTGCGGAACGTACCATTTTGGCACCCTGTCCAGGACGAAGCTCAATATTGTGAATAATAGTACCAACGGGAATATTTGCCATAGGCAAAGTATTACCTACCTCAGGAGCGGCGTCGCTACCTGAAACCACTGTTTGGCCAACTTCCAATCCGTTCGGAGCGATGATATAGCTCTTTGCTCCGTCAGCGTAATACAACAAAGCGATACGAGATGAACGGTTAGGATCATACTCGATAGACTTTACTGTCGCAGGAATGCCATCTTTGTTTCTCTTGAAATCGATAATTCTGTACTTTTGTTTGTGACCGCCACCGATATAACGCATTGTCATCTTACCAGTGTTGTTACGTCCACCTGTACTCTTCTTACCTACTACAAGAGACTTCTCTGGTGTACTTGCAGTGATTTTATCAAATGCACCAATAACTTTGTGTCTCTGCCCCGGTGTCGTGGGCTTTAATTTACGTATTCCCATTTCTCTTTTTAGATATTACTAAAGAAATCAATTGTTTCTCCTTCTTTCAACGTTACGATCGCTTTCTTGAAAGCAGCTTGCTTGCCGTTGATGATACCTGATTTTGTATAACGGCTTTTACGCTTTCCAGAGTAGTTGATGGTGTTAACATCAACTACTGTAACACTGTACATGTCCTCTACAGCTTTCTTTATCTCCAATTTGTTGGCATCAGGAGAAACACGAAAACCATAGCGATTCGGAAATTTCTCTGTGATCGCTGTTTGTTTCTCAGTTACTATAGGCTTAATAATAATTCCCATTATTCTACTCCTTATGCTTTAAAATTTTGTTCAACAACAGCGACTGAACTTTCCGTTAAAACCAAATTAACAGCGTTTAATACAGCGTATGTATTTAGTTCAGAAGCAGTTATTACACTTGCCTTCTCTAAATTTCGAGCGGACAAATATACTAAATTATTCTTCTCCGGTAAAACCATAAGTAACTTTTTATCAGCCACTTTCAAGTTTTTAGCAATTGTTATAAATTCTTTAGTCTTAGGAGCTTCCATTGTGAAATCCTCTACGACAACAATCGCATTGTTCTTTGCCTTGTAGCTCAATGCTGACTTACGAGCCAAAGATTTTACTTTCTTGTTCAGCTTGAACTCATAATCACGAGGCTTCGGACCGAATACACGGCCACCACCAACCAACACCGGAGAGTTGATATCACCACGACGTGCGCCACCACCACCTTTCTGACGGATCAGCTTACGTGTACTACCAGATACTTCGCTTCTCTCTTTAGACTTATGCGTTCCCTGACGTTGATTTGCCAAATACTGCTTTACGTCCAAGTAAATAGCATGATCGTTGGGTTCAATGCCGAAGATCGCATCGTTCAAAGTTACCTTTCTTCCGGTATCTTCACCTTTAATATTAAATACGCTCAGTTCCATTACTTTTCAATTAATAAGATTGAACCTTTTGCTCCTGGAACAGATCCCTTTACCAATAAAAGGTTGTGTTCCGGCATTACCTTGATCACTTGAAGATTCTGAACGGTTACACGTTCGTTACCCATCTGGCCGCCCATTCGCATGCCCTTAAATACCTTTGCGGGGTAAGAACAAGCACCGATAGAACCCGGCTTACGAGCACGGTTATGCTGACCGTGAGTAGTCTGACCTACACCACCAAAACCATGACGTTTTACTACACCTTGGAAACCTTTACCCTTTGATGTACCCACTACATCCACGAAACCTGCGTCTTCCAAGAAGTCTACAGTGATCACGTCACCCAACTTGTACTCAGTTTCGAAATTCTTGAACTCGGCCAAGTGTCTTTGAGGTGCTACACCGGCTTTCTTGAAGTGACCCATCTCAGGCTGTGTCGTGTGCTTCTCTTTCTTCTCTTGGAAACCCAACTGTACAGCTTCATAGCCATCTTTCTCCAAAGTCTTGATCTGTGTAACCACACAAGGACCCACTTCGATAACAGTGCATGGAAGATTTTTTCCCTCGGCACTGAAAACGGATGTCATTCCGATTTTTTTTCCTAATAATCCTGGCATTTCACTAATTGTTAAAAACTTACACTTTAATTTCTACTTCTACACCGCTAGGTAATTCTAGCTTCATCAAAGCGTCAACTGTCTTCGCAGTTGAGCTATAGATATCGATTAATCTCTTATAAGAAGAGAGTTCGAACTGCTCACGAGATTTCTTGTTAACGAAAGTAGAGCGGTTCACTGTAAAGATACGTTTGTGCGTAGGAAGAGGTATAGGACCGCTAACGATAGCACCTGTAGCCTTTACCGTCTTTACGATCTTCTCGGCAGACTTGTCTACCAGAGAATAATCGTAAGACTTCAATTTAATTCTGATCTTTTGGCTCATATTTATTATATGTTTCTAAATATTATTTGATCAAATCAACGCGACCTTGCACCTCTGTCAATACTTGCTTAGCGATAGAAGAGGATACTTGAGCGTAGTGTGAGAACTGCATTGAAGATGTAGCACGACCTGAAGTAATCGTACGCAAAGCTGTCACATAACCGAATGTCTCAGCCAATGGAACCTTAGCCTTCACGATACGAGCTCCCGTACGGCTAGTCTCCATACCCTCAACTTGTCCACGACGCTTGTTCAAGTCACCGATAACGTCACCCATGCTCTCTTCTGGAGTAACAACCTCCATCTGCATGATCGGCTCCATCAATACAGGACCTGCCTTAGCGGAAGCGTTCTTGAACGCTTGGATAGCAGCGATCTCGAAAGACAACTGGTCTGAGTCTACCGGGTGGAAAGAACCATCGATCAAAGTCACTTTCAACTTGTCAAGCGGATAACCAGCCAACACACCGTTCTTCATAGCCTTCTCGAAACCTTTCTGTACGGACGGGATGAATTCCTTAGGAATGTTACCACCCTTCACCTCATCGATGAATTGCAAAGTACCCTCGAAGCTCTCGTCTGCCGGCTCCATACGAACGATGATATCTGCGAACTTACCACGACCTCCAGATTGCTTTTTGTAAACCTCGCGAAGCTCAACCGGCTGCGTGATAGCCTCCTTATAAGTAACCTGCGGACGGCCTTGGTTACATTCAACCTTGAACTCACGACGCAAACGGTCGATGATGATATCCAAGTGAAGCTCACCCATACCGCTAATAACGGTCTGACCTGTCTCCTCGTTTGTCTGTACGCGGAAAGTAGGATCCTCCTCGGCCAACTTAGCCAAGCCCATACCCAACTTATCCATGTCTTTCTGAGTCTTAGGCTCTACGGCGATACCGATAACCGGTTCCGGGAATTCCATAGACTCCAATGTGATCGGATGGTTTTCGTCGCAAAGCGTATCACCTGTACGGATATCCTTGAAACCAACACCTGCTCCAATATCACCACAACCAATCACCTCCATCGGGTTCTGCTTGTTAGAGTGCATCTGGAACAAACGGGAGATACGCTCTTTCTTTCCGGAACGAGTGTTCAATACGTAAGAACCAGCGTTGATAGAACCTGCGTATACACGGAAGAAGCACAAACGACCTACATACGGGTCGGTAGCGATCTTAAATGCCAACGCCGTCAACGGCTCCTCGAACAAAGGTTTACGAGTGATTATTTTATCAGGATCTGAAGGATCCGTACCCTCGATAGCCGGAGTATCTTCAGGAGAAGGCAAAAACGCGCAAACTGCATCCAATAAAGTCTGTACACCTTTGTTCTTGAAAGAAGAACCACAAGTCATCGGGTTGATCTGCATAGCCAACGTACCCTTGCGGATAGCAACCATGATCTCCTCTTCCGTGATCGTAGAAGGATCATCGAAGTATTTCTCCATGATAGCGTCGTCGCACTCAGCCAAAGCCTCAAGCATCTTGTCGCGCCACTCCTCAGCCTCAGCTTGCAAGTCTGCCGGGATCTCCTCTACGCTATACTCGGCACCCATAGTCTCATCGTGCCAGAAAATAGCCTTCATCTTGATCAAGTCGACAACACCCTTGAAAGTCTCCTCAGCTCCGATAGGGATCTGGATCGGACAAGGATTAGCTCCTAATACGTCCTTCAATTGGCGTACTACCTCATAGTAGTTAGCACCCGAGCGGTCCATCTTGTTAACGTAACCGATACGAGGCACATTATATTTATCAGCCTGACGCCATACAGTCTCAGACTGGGGCTCAACACCACCTACGGCACAGAATGTAGCAACAGCACCATCCAATACACGAAGAGAACGTTCAACCTCAACCGTGAAGTCTACGTGTCCCGGAGTGTCAATCAAGTTGATTTTATAACGGTTGCCCAAATAGTTCCAGAATGTAGTCGTAGCAGCGGAAGTAATCGTGATACCACGCTCCTGCTCCTGCGCCATCCAGTCCATTGTAGCAGTACCATCATGAGTCTCACCGATCTTGTGTGTCAAACCTGTGTAAAACAAGATACGTTCAGAAGTCGTTGTCTTACCAGCGTCAATGTGAGCCATGATACCGATGTTCCTAGTGAACATCAATTGCTTATCGTTGTTTGCCATATTCTTTTTATTGCCTTAAAAATTAAAATCTGAAGTGAGCGAACGCACGGTTAGCCTCAGCCATACGGTGCATATCTTCTTTTCTTTTGAATGCGCCACCTTGGTTATTGAAAGCATCTACAATCTCTGCAGACAACTTGTCAGCCATAGTCTTACCTCCACGTTTACGTGCGAAGATAATAAGGTTCTTCATAGAAATTGACTCTTTACGATCCGGGCGGATTTCAGTAGGGACTTGGAATGTAGCACCACCTACACGGCGTGACTTAACTTCGACTTGAGGAGTAATGTTATCAAGCGCAGCTTTCCAAATTTCGAGAGCGGACTTTTCCTCGTTAGGCAATTTGCCTTTAACGGTTTCCAAAGCGGAATAGAAAATTTCGAAGGCAGTATTTTTCTTGCCATCATACATCAAATGGTTAACGAATCTCGTAACCTTTACATCACCGAAAACAGGATCCGGAAGGATCTGTCTTTTCTTTGGTTTTGCTTTTCTCATTTTGTTTTCAAAAATTTGTTCTTGTCGTTGGTTGCCTTTAATTTGTCTTCAACGGTTCCGCTGAACCATTTACTCAACCTTATAGCCTATCCAAATAACTCAAACCTGTTTTAATACTTAAATTTAAATCTCAGTTTGAAGGCATGTAATTAATTACTTCTTCTTACCTTTTGCGGCAGCTGCTGCTTGACCCGGTTTCGGACGCTTAGCTCCATATTTGGAACGTCTTTGCGTACGGCCGTTAACACCCGCTGTATCCAACGTACCACGTACGATGTGATAACGCACACCCGGAAGGTCCTTTACACGACCACCACGTACCAATACGATAGAGTGCTCTTGCAAGTTGTGTCCTTCTCCCGGGATATAGGAGTTAACTTCCTTACCATTTGTCAAACGTACTCTCGCTACTTTACGCATTGCAGAGTTAGGTTTCTTCGGAGTCGTAGTGTAAACACGTACGCAAACGCCACGTCTTTGAGGACAAGCGTCCAATGCGGGTGATTTACCCTTCTCCACCAAAGTTTCCCTTCCTTTTCTAACTAATTGCTGAATTGTAGGCATTTCTTTCTTTTTTTAAACTTTGAATGTGTTATTATTATTATTTATCTAATCTTTTCCTATTTCGAGCCGCAAAGTTACGCATTATTTTCGGACAATCAATAAGTTGTGCCTGTTTTTTTCGTATACTCCGCACTAAAAACGGTGCAAAGGTACATATTTGTTCCCGTTTGGCAAGGTAGGCTCTTGTTGTATTTATTGATATTTAACATTTACTATCTCTATTTACCGATAAGTTTCATGCGTCACGGGCTTCACACAAACTCAATCCCCTTAAATCAAACGAGTTCCTGTGATGCCTGTGAAAGTAATGGGAACGGATCGACGATTTACCTAGCCGGCACGTAAAGCGACTGGTGGCGGGTGCCGATATCACGCAATTTACCCGCCTCGACGAATTGATGCAGACGGCGGCTGGCCGTACTACTCGTCAGTCCGCAAAGCCGCTGGAAAGCAACACGGGTCATATATTCATGCTCGGCAAAATAGCTTGCGAGCAATTGGTCGATGCGCTCAGGCTCCAATTGGCGGGAATGGGATTTGTACTTGGCTCGTTCCAGCGTCATCGTCTTCAAGCTATCTTTCAGCTCTACCTCGGGACGGAAAGCCACGGACTTGAAACGGATGGACTCCGCACGTATCTCGTGCGTGGATTGTACGGCCGGGCATTGCAACGTGACTTGCAAATACCCCAACCCATCGATATGTACACGTTTTCCTTCACGCAAATATTCCACTGTCACCTCGCTTAAAGAGATAAGCACGGCGGCTACGTCTGCCGGCGTGACGGTACATCGACCATGGATACGTTTGGCCAGATCATCCGTATCGATCGTGCCGGATGATACGATACGTGCGTGAAAACGAGGACGCTTCATGCTATCCTTCGATACCGGAGTCTTGTAAAAGTCATATTTTGCTGCCATATATCTAGTATGAGATTAAAAGGTTATTCATAGGAACATCGTATGCTATTAGTCATTTCACAAGGGTGATATGATCTTTTCACCTATGTGAAACGATCGTTTCATGATTGTGATACGTTCTTTTCACATAGGTGAAAAGATTATAAGCACTTAACAAAGGTACTACATCCATACCACTTAAACAATAGTTTTCCCTAGTATTTCGCACAGATTACTTTTATTTCAAATGACAATATAAACATTTGGAAAACCGCAAGTTAACAGCTTATATTCGCAAAATGAAACAGTAAAAACAACCTCTAAAACATAGCGTCATGAAAACTGTATTGGATTTTTTAGGCCAATTATGGCTTCGCTTCTTAAAACCGGACGGGTCGATCACCGTACCACACCCAAACGAAAGTAAAGCGAAACGATCGAGCGACAGCAACTCTATCCTTCAAAAGAGTCTGGAGACTTTCCTCCAAGAACGGATCGAATTCCGCTTCAACTTGTTGAGCGAGGAGACTGAATATCGATACAAACAATTGGAAACGGATCGCTTCTATCCGGTGACGCAACGTGACCTAAATAGCATTTGCATGGAGGCAAGACGGACGGGGATCGATTGCTGGGATCGGGACGTGAATCGTTTCGTATATTCAAAAGAAGTAAAAGAGTATCATCCTTTCCAGCAATATATGGAGCGGTTACCCGAATGGGACGGGAAAGATCGAGTAAGCGATCTGGCACGACGGGTCTCCTCAGAACCGTTGTGGGTGGAGGGGTTTCATCGCTGGATGCTCGCCTTGGCCTCGCAATGGATGGGTTCGGACTCATCAACCTCGATGAGTTCGACCGGTTGCCCGACCGTAAAATGGCTTTGCTGAAAAATTGGATGCAGATGGCCGGGATGAACGTACGTAAGGCACACGCCAAGCATTTCCACCCCCTACCCCGCCTAGCCTCATTTATTGGCACTACGAACCAGAAGAACCTATTAAGCGACCCCACGGGAAGCCGCCGTTTCCTATGCGTGGAGGTGCAAAGCAAGATTAATTGCGAAGGTATCGAGCATGATCAAATCTACGCCCAGCTGAAAAACGAGTTACAAAAAGGAGAGCGCCATTGGTTCACCTCCGCAGAGGAGGAGGCGATCATGCGATCGAATGAGGCTTTCTATAAACGTCCGATCGAGGAAGATGTGTTCCACGCCTGCTTCCGGGCCGCATGTCCGGGAGACCTAAATGTACATCCACTATCAGCTGCCTCCATTTTCCAGATATTAAAGGAAAAGAACCCAGCAGCCATGCGCAGTAGCACGGCAAGCAATTTCGGAAAGGTACTGACCGCCCTCCATATAGAGCGTAAACACACCCGCTATGGCAATCTTTATCAAGTAGTGCCGCTCACCCTTCACACGTTTCACAGGATTTAGCTGTAGCACAAGCAAATGCGGCCAATGAAACGTATGTCATCGAAATCATCCCTAGCACTTAAATCTTCTCTCCAGCTCCTCATCTGTCAGCATGGAGATAATCGTCTTTCCATCCGGGGTCAGGTTCGAGTCCGGACAAGAGAATAGGGAGGCGATCAGATGATCCATCTCTTCCGAGGATAAGGATTTGCCGGGACGGATAGCGGCGGCTTTCGCTAAAGACAAGGCGATGGCTTCGCAGATCTTCTCATGCACCTCGCATCCGGTCTCGATCGCCCGGTCCACGATATCCTTTACCAAATTTACCGGATCAAGGTTTTCTATGCCGGCGGGCAGGCCATTGATCGCGTAATTGTCATTTCCCAGATTACTCAGATCAAAGCCGACGAAGCGCAAATCCTCCAATAAGGAAGGCAGTACAGCCGCCTCGGCAGCGGTAAACTCTACGATCTCCGGGAATAAGACTTGTTGGGATACACCTTGTTGCTGACGGATATTCGACAGGTATTGGTCAAACAAGATACGCACATGCGCACGATGCTGGTCAATAATCGCCAGACCCGATTTCAAGGATGTCACGATATATCGCCCTTTATATTGATAGCAAGGATTGCTTACCTCCGCAAACAGGTTTTCCGGGTTCGAAGCCTCGGCCGGCAATTCCTCGATCGGGGCATCCTCGAAACTCTCGGACTCCAGTTGGGCAGCCACTCGATCGTTCTCAAACCCTTGATATAATTTAGACCAATCGAATTCCGGTTTTTTATAGGAAGTAGTGTCAAACGGATTATAACTGGAATCCACTTGCACTTTCGGGGCCTTATAAGTACTAGGCTCACTTTTCTTAACCGGGTTGTAAACAGGAATATCGATCGCATCCTCCACATCGAAATCAATCGTAGGGATAGCGCTCGATTTAGCCAACGCCTCCCGGGTAGCGGCCATCAAGATCTGCCAGATCGGTTGCTCGTTCTCAAACTTAATCTCCGTCTTTGTCGGATGGATATTGACATCGATCGAGGAGGGATCCAACGTGAAATAAACAAAATAATTCGGCATATCCCCGGCAGGAATCAATTGCTCATAGGCCTGCATGATCGCCTTATGGAAATAAGGATGCTTCATATAACGACCATTCACAAAAAAGAACTGCAATGCCCCTCGCTTCTTCGCCGAGTCCGGACGCCCCACGAAACCGGAAATAGTCACCATGGAACTTTGGGCATCCAGAGAGAGCAACTTCTGGTTTAAACTCTTACCATATATATTAATGATGCGCTGACGTAACCCCGACTCGGGCAGATTGAATATCTCCGCGTCATTATGATAAAGAGACATACCCACCTGCGGATTCACCAAGGCGATTCGCTCGAACTCATTGATGATATTCCGGAATTCCGTCTCATTCGACTTCAAGAATTTCCGGCGGGCGGGAACATTAAAGAAAAGATTCTTTACCGAGAAGATACTTCCCTCGTTACAAGCCTCCGGCTCGATACTCTCCAAATTGGAACCCGCGATGGATAGGCAAGTGCCAAGCTCGGTCCCTCTAGCCCGGGTACGCAACTCTATATGGGCGACAGCGGCGATAGAGGCCAATGCCTCACCTCGGAAACCCATCGTATGCAAAGAGAATAAATCCTCGGCCGTAGAAATCTTAGAAGTAGCGTGCCGCTCAAAAGCCATGCGAGCATCCGTCTCGGACATACCTTTCCCGTCATCGATCACCTGTATCAATGTCTTACCCGCATCCTTAATGTTCACTTGGATATTGGAAGCGCCAGCGTCCACCGCATTCTCGACCAACTCTTTAACGACAGAGGCCGGACGTTGAATCACCTCTCCCGCCGCGATTTGATTGGCGATATGGTCCGGAAGTAAATGAATGATATCGCTCATTACCAGAACAAATACCAAAAGAAAGCAGCCAAGACCGCCAAGGCCACTGCCAGTTTCACATTCTTATACCTACGAGCCCGGGAATCCTCGCCTCGCCCCACGCTTTTCTTCAGATGCGAGGTACCTTCAATGAAAGTTCCCTTGATATGCGGCTTATATTCCTCCAACGGCTCCTCTACACCCATTTCACGTTTGACCTTGCTTATACGTTCCTCCAAGGCTTCCTTATGGGGGTCCCAATAAATAGGCTTATGATCAAATTGACGCGGCTTGCGCATGTTATAAAACGAGAAAAGTGCCATAGCTTTACCTATTAATTATGAATACGACGCTAATGTACGAATTTATTGCTTCTTTTCGGAGCATCTTGAGCTTTTCTTTTCACGACCTGATAAATATCATCCTTATCTTTCGGACGGATATAATCAAACCAATAAAAGTCTTTCAAGTATTTCTGGTCGGGCTTCAAATCAGGAATAGGGGTCATCGTACCTGTTGGAGTCGGCCAGATCTTCAGTTTATCCAACTTATTGTCTTTTAGCCAGATCGTAAGGAAACCGCTCTTGGTCTCGTTCATGCCGACCATCGAACCGTCCTTCTCCAATGGGAAGAAAATCGATTCGGCGTTACCCGACACATCGATCTGATTCACGACCTGTCCCTCGAAATAAGCCTTCAAGTCATTTCCCTTTAATTGATTGAACGCGGTAGAATCGATTTGCTGTATCGCGAAAGCGAATTGCTTCACGTGAGCGAAATCAATCGAGCTATCATTCATAAATATCAAGATCGTATCCCCATAGATCTGATACTGTTCATTCCAAACGATAGGGTCCGTATACATATATAATATAGAGTCTCTTGTATTAAACTGCATCGAATCGCAAACACCTTGCATATCCGTCCGATAGAAACGGACGCCATAATAAGCTTTTACTTCCCGGTAAAGGGAGTCCACCGTAGTCATCTTCAAGGTATCACCATGCAGAAACAATGTATCCCCTTGGCTGAATTCCAAGAAACGGGCGCTATCCGTAGCGAAAGCATACTCGGTCTTCTCATTGTAAAAGCCATATTGGCCTTCCAGCATGACATGCTGCGCCGTGTCTTGCAGACTCATATTACCGAACGCTTCCCCAAAACCCAGTTCCCGGTTGTAGGCGATAGAGTCGCCCGTCAAGATACGGTCGCCGGAAACCACCTGAGAACGATCCAATAGCAAAGAGGTATTATTCACGGTATCGTACCAACCTCTGGAAGAATAGATCGTGCCGCTATCCGACACGATAATGGATGGTCCGAGTATCGTGGCGATCTTCGAGTCCGTATTATAATGCAAGGTATCGGAATACAACGTGAATTGCTCATTCTCCAGACGAACGCTATCATTGAAGATAGCCAATTTCGTACTAGGCGAATATTGCCCGTAAAAAGAAGAGAGCTGATTCAAGGAATCGACAATCAGACCTCCGTCGAAATAATATCCGATATCCGGGATTCGCTCATAGTTCAAGCTATCCGTAAACAAGGTAACCTGCCCATTCTCCATGCGGACATTCTCCCGCAAATAAGCGATCTGGGTATTTCCATCGTAAAACAGGTAATTTCCATACACGAACAAGGTATCCCCTTGTTCCATCCGGACATTACTAAACGCTTCCAAGGAATTGGTCTGCTCAAAGAAATATGCGCTATCGCAATACATATACGAACTATCATGGCGAAAACAAACATCACCATTCAGTACTTGAGCCTCGGCGTTCCTCTCCTTATCGAACGAAAGCGTATTCGCATGCTCCAAAAAGACCTTCGTCTTCTTGGGAGCGACACTATCTTTGGCGGCTACCACCGTGCTATCTTGCGTTTGCGCAAATACGCCAACCGATAAAGCACACGATAAGAGCGCTAGAAATAACCTGTTAATTAGTCTCATTCCTTAATCCAACCCGGATATTTGAAATCACAATTCCTCCAACCGTCACTAATACGCACGTAGGTTGATTTTTGTTTCTTCGTGATCCAGTCGTTCAATAATTCCTCACGTTTCTTAGCCTCTACGATCGCTTTCAAAGCTTGGAAGTCATCGGCCAAATTCGCCTTATGTCCTTCCGTCCGAGCTTTCAGCTTAACAATAGCTACTACCTCTTTCTGCTTGTTCGTCAACATGGTAAAAGGCTTGGAGATCTCTCCGACTTTCATGCCATATACCACCTTACCGATTTCCTGCGGAAGTTCTTGCATCTCGAACTTAGGGGTTCCCATATTGCTGCTCTCGTAATCTTGGTTTACCATCAAACCTTTATTATTACGTGTATCCTTGTCGTAAGAGACGAATGTGGCGGCTTCCTCGAACGTAAATTTATTCGCTTGCAAATCATTGTACAATGAATCCAGACGAGTGGTAGCATCCGCCAACTCCTTATCGGAAACCTTCGGTTTCAATAAGATATGGCGGCAGTTGATACGGTCTCCACGCTTCTCGATCAATTGGATGATATGGTAACCATACTCCGTCTGTACGATCTGGGAGACACGTTTCGGGTCTTTCAGGTTGAATGCGACGTTCGCGAACTCCGGCAACAGCTGTGTCTTGCTCATGAAACCCAGCTCACCACCTCGAGACGCCGAACCCGGATCTTCCGAGTACAAACGAGCCAACGTAGAGAATTCCATCTTGCCGGAATTAACCTGCTCCGTGAAATCACGTAAGCGGGCCTTGATAGCGTCTGTTTCCTCAAACGGAATCTTCGGTTCCAAGGTAACGATTTGCACCTCTACTGTCGTAGGGATGTTCGGCAGGCTATCCTGAGACAACTGGCTGAAATATTTACGCACCTCAGAAGGTGTCAGCTTGATCTCGCCGATCAATTGATGCTGCATCTGTTGCACTACCTGCTGCTCCCGCACCATCTCCTTACGCTCATCCTTGATCTGGGAAAATTTCTTACCGAAATATTCCTCCAATTTCTCGCGAGACCCGATTTGGTTCACAGCCATGTTCATCCATTGATCCACGCTCTGGATCACTTGGTTCTCGTTCACGGTAATACTATCAATCTTAGCTTGATTCAGATATAGTTTCTGTATCGCCATCTGCTCCGGGATCACGCAATACGGGTCGCCATCCAAACGGACCCCCTCGTTTTGATTATACAAACGCTGCGTCTCAATATCCGAACGTAAAATAGCGTCATCTCCTACCACCCACACAATTTCATCGATCACATTGTCTTGCGCCATTACAATGCAAGAACAACAGGCAAGAAAGAATACACTTAAAATCTTTTTCATCATGTCTACCCATTTATAAAATTAGAGATCACGGCTCGGAATGGAATTCCACGTCACCGCTCCGGATCGCATCGTTATATAACTCGTCTTCAAATTTTTTCAAGAATTCAACTTTTCGTTGGTTGACCAGCATTTCCGTGACGTGCGGACTGGCATAATCATATGGCTCCACACTGCCGGAAGGTAAATATTCCTTGATATTCAACAGATAACAATAACTGCTATCCGCCACCTCAACATACTTATTCGCCTTCAGAAACGCATTCGGATTCGACACATGGATCGGTATATTATCCATTACCTCATCGAAATCAACCCATTTGTCGTAAAAGTACTCATAAATCGTGGCATTTTGCACACTATATTTCTCAATTTTTTCTAAAGAGGCCACATCTGTGGATTTGTACCACTTTTTGACGTCGGTAAGTCCCGGGGCATCAACCGGGATTTTCAAGAATAATCCCTTGATCAAGCCTTTATCCAAGATAAACTTTTTCTGGTTTTCCTCGTAATAGTTTAATTTATCACTTTCCCGGATATCAGTTTTCAGCTTCTCCTCCACCAATCGTTCCTGATAACGGTAACGAACCAAGGAACGCCTGTACTCCTCTACCAATTTATCGACCTCCTCTTTCTCATCCCCCAAGTTACGCAAAGCCACATCGTACACCAATACATCCTTTACCCATTTCTTGGTAAAGCTCTCGGCCAGCAACAGACTATCAGCGGAGGAAATCCCCCGGGGTATTAGCTTATTCACCTCCGAACGATTTAGGGTACGTCCTTTCACGCTAACCAAGACATCCGTAGTATCAGCTGGCTGAGAACCTTTACAGGCACCCAACAACACAACGAACGCTAGGAACATGAAGACTATCCTCATATCTATCTTTATTTTATTTCTTTAGTTTCTTCAATAATTTCCAGTTGACAGTCACCGGATATTTTTTATTCAAATCCGCAATCCACTTCGCTTCCAACACCTTCTGCTGGGCGGAGGGTTTGCTCCAGATCTCCCGGTTGCTGACCTCAAACAACAGAATCCCATCCCGGTACTCCTGCATCAAATGAGGGATCTCCGGATGTTTTGTCTCCAGATTCTTACGCTCGGCGGTCGTTACGATATCGCGGATAAACAAATCATAGACCTCTTGCATAAAATCACCCGCATACGTTTTTGTCGAGAACGGGCAACGTTGGATATAATAAGCGAACTCCGCTTGCGGGAAATCCTTTCCATCCAATTGCATAAGCGTCTTGTTCATATCCTTCGCTTTCTCATAAAACGCCTCGTCCGTGGGGAAACAATCATTACATAACGCTTGCAGCTCCGCATAGGCTTCCGGATAGAAAACGTATCCGTATTCTTTTTTCATACGATCGTCGAAAGCTTTATATAACTCGAAGTTACGTTCACCCTGCCCCATACGTCTCGACAAGGCTTTTTCCTCTTCCTCAAACGAAGGGCGTCCCTTCTTATCGATCAACTTAATGATATGGTAACCAAAACGAGTTTCCACCACCCCGGATAAATCACCCGGCTTGCTCAACGCAAAAGCGGCTTGCTCAAAAGGCTGGACCATCTCGCCGATCCCGAACCAAGGTAATACCCCCCCTTTTTTAGCGGAAGCCGCATCCCCCGAATACTCTTTCGCCAACTCACCGAAATCCGCACCCTCTTGTACTTGCTTATAGACAGCTTGCGCTTTTGCCAGAAAAGCCGATGAGTCCTGAATAGCGGAATCTTTCGGGAATGCGATCAAGATATGAGCGACACGTACCCGTCCCGGATTAGGTTTGCGGCTATGGACTTTTATTAAATGAAATCCTAATTTCGTGCGAACAGGTTCAGACACCACGCCAATCGGCAAAGAATAGGCGGCATCCTCGAACACTTTCAGGGATTGCATCGGGAGCAAGCAACGTACATATTCGCAAGCGACATGCTCCTTGTCCTTCTCGGCCAAAGCTTTTCCGACTGTTTCCATATCTTCTCCTTTCTGGAGACGTTCGTATACTCGCATGGCTTCTTGATATACAGCTACCGTATCTTTGGAGACCGTCTTCTCCGGCAAACGGAATAAGATGTGGGTCAACTCTACCGAGTGATCCCCCCGGTCATATACCGCACGGGCAGCCGCTTTCTCACCCTCCTTATCCGACATATAGCTATCGATCAACTGAGCCCGGTATCCATCCAGCTCACTTTTGAATGAGGATGTCTGGTCGATCCCTAAAGATTCCGCCTCCGCTACTTTTAGCTTAAAATTTTTAAATAGCTCGACATAGTTTTTGACGGACTTTGTATTCGATAAATCCACCTCTCCATTCTTCTCTGCGATAAAAATAAATTCAGATAAAGGCACTTGTTTTCCAGCGACCATCATAACGACCGAATCGGATGCGGTTTGAGCGTTAACTGTCACACAAGCGAATACCCCTAATGAAATAAGTAACTTTTTCATCAAAAATTCTTTTACCATAGCACGAATATACATTACAAAAATAACACTAATCTAACGGAGAGCCGACAAGAAAAGTATGCTATCCCATTAAATTAGTGTTTTTTATAAAACGTAAAACTTGTATTACTATTCACCGCGGCTATAATTCGGAGCCTCTTGCGTGATCGCTACGTCATGCGGATGGCTCTCTTGCACACCTGCATTGGTGATTCGAGTAAAACGAGCTTTATGCAACTCCTCGATATTATGAGCCCCGCAATAACCCATTCCCGCACGTAAACCACCTACCATTTGGTAAATGACCTCATACAAAGAACCCTTAAACGGAACACGGGCAGCGATTCCCTCCGGAACCAGCTTCTTCACGTCGTCCTCCACATCTTGGAAATACCGATCCTTGGACCCCTTTTGCATAGCTTCCAACGACCCCATTCCACGGTAAGACTTAAACTTTCGGCCATTGAAGATAATCGTATCGCCCGGCGACTCCTCTACACCCGCCAACAGAGATCCCATCATCACGGAAGATCCACCAGCGGCGATCGCCTTCACGATATCACCGGAGTAACGCAAGCCACCGTCAGCGATCAAAGGCACACCAGTTCCTTCCAACGCCTTCGCCACATCGTAAATAGCCGACAACTGGGGAACACCCACACCAGCGATCACACGAGTTGTACAAATCGAACCCGGACCGATACCTACCTTCACGGCGTCCGCCCCGGCTTCCACTAAATATTTAGCAGCCTCGCCCGTAGCGATATTACCGACCACACAATCAATATGCGGATATTGCGCCTTAATCTGTTTCAAGACATCCACCACACCTTTTGAGTGACCATGTGCCGTGTCGATCACCAAAGCATCCACCCCGGCATCCACCAAAGCGGCTACACGCTCGAAGGTATTGAACGTAACGCCTACACCGGCAGCTACACGCAAACGACCTTTCGAATCCTTGCAAGCCTTCGGTTTATCTTTCGCTTTCGTTATATCTTTATAGGTAATCAAGCCGATCAACTTATTATGGCTATCAACCACCGGTAACTTCTCGATCTTATGTTCCTGAAGGATCTGAGCGGCGGCCTCCATATCCGTAGATTGTCCGGTTACGACCAAATTCTCTTTCGTCATCACCTCATCGATAGAGCGGTTCATATCCTTTTCGAAACGCAAGTCACGGTTCGTCACGATACCAACCAAATACCCGCCTTCATCCACCACGGGAATACCGCCAATCTTATATTCAGCCATCATTGCCAAGGCATCCGCCACACGTTTGCCCTTCGTGATAGTCACCGGATCATAGATCATTCCATTCTCCGCACGTTTAACGGTCTGGACCTGCTTTGCCTGCTCGGCGATCGTCATGTTTTTATGAATCACACCAATACCTCCCTCACGGGCGATAGCGATAGCCAACTTGGCCTCGGTAACCGTATCCATAGCGGCCGATACCATCGGTATATTCAATGTGATATTACGTGAAAACTTTGTCGTGAGATCGACATTACGAGGAAGAACTTCCGAATAAGCTGGGATTAACAATACATCGTCAAACGTTAACCCATCCATAACGACCCTGTCTGCAATAAATGACATAGAACTTATGCTTTAAAAATTATTGCGTGCAAATATACGACTTTTCACGCAATAAATCGATACGGGAGAAATTAAAAATTCGATTCAGAAGAAAATAAACTTTCATCCGAACGAAAACAAAATTCCTTCCGAAGGAAAAATAAATCTCTTTCGGAAGGAACAATAAGCTTCTTTATTTGTTTTTTCTTTAGAGTGGAACCGGGCCACCCTTCCATTAGTTTGCCATTTCAGACAAGAACTTGATACGGACCAAGCGAATCTCCTCTTCCGTATAGTCACCGCCTAATTCCTCGATGGCGTCTTCCAGACCGTCGGTCTCCGAGTCCTTGAAATACTCGTAAATATCCTCGATATGATCCTCATCCATCACATCATTCAAGAAATAATCGATATTGATACGTGTACCGGAATATACGATCGCCTCGATCTCATCCAAAAGCTCGGTGAACTCAAGTCCGTTAGTCAACGCGATCTCGTCCAGCGCCACCTTGCGGTCGATCCGCTGAATGATTGAGACCTTCAACTTGGACTTATTAGCGACCGTACGTACGCGCAAATCCTCCGGACGCTCAATCTCGTTCTCCTCTACATGTTTCTTGATCAACTCAATGAACTCCTTGCCATAACGTTTCGCCTTACCAGCGCCCACTCCCGGGATATTCTGCAACTCGTCCAACGTGATCGGATAAGTAGTAGCCATAGCCTCCAAAGAGGGATCTTGGAAAATCACGAAAGGCGGAACTTCCAACCGCTTGGATAATTTCTTACGCAAATCCTTCATCATGGAATAAAGAACCGGGTCTACCGCACAAGAGGCTCCCCCACGAACCGGAACTTCCTCTTCCTCTTCCTCGAATTCATTGTCCTCGGTAATCTTGAACGATACCGGCTTCTTCATGAACTCCTTACCTTTTTCCGTGATTTTCAGCAAACCATAATTCTCAATATCCTTCGCTAAATAGCCAGCGATTAAAGCCTGGCGAATAACGGCGTTCCAAGTTTTATCATCCTCGTCCTGTCCGGAACCGAAGACCTCTAATTCATTGTGCTTGTAATTTTGGATTTCGGAGGTTTCGTTACCTACCAAAATATTTACGATATAATCTGCCTTAAACTTTTCTTTCAACGTACTGATAACCTCCAGTACCGCACTTAACAATTCCTTCGCTTCCACCTGCTTCTTTGGGTTCAAACAATTATCACAATTACCACAATTATCTTCCAGGTATTCCTCACCGAAATAATGCAATAGCACTTTTCTCCGGCAGACGGAAGTCTCGGCATAGGCCGCAGTCTCTAAAAGCAACTGTTTGCCGATTTCCTGTTCGGCCACGGGCTTTCCTTGCATGAATTTCTCCAATTTTTGCAAGTCCTTATAAGCATAGAAAGCGATACATTGGCCTTCTCCGCCATCCCTACCGGCACGACCGGTTTCCTGGTAATAACCTTCTAGGCTCTTCGGGATATCGTAATGAATCACATAACGGACATCCGGCTTGTCGATACCCATACCGAAAGCGATCGTAGCCACGATCACATCCGCCTGTTCCATCAGGAAGGCATCCTGATTGGCGGAACGTACTTGCGAATCCATTCCCGCATGGTAAGGCAACGCCTTTATCCCGTTGGCTTTCAAGATGTCGGCAAATTCCTCCACCTTTTTACGGCTCAAACAATATACGATACCCGATTTACCCTCGTTGGCTTTAATATACTTAATGATCTCGCGGTCTATATTCGTTCCTTTCGGACGAACCTCATAATACAAATTAGAGCGGTTGAAGGATGATTTAAAGACTGTAGCGTCTATCATACCCAGATTCTTCTGGATATCGTGCTGCACCTTAGGTGTGGCGGTAGCGGTCAGAGCGATTAACGGACGTTTACCGATCTCATTGATGATCGGACGGATTCTTCGATATTCCGGACGGAAATCATGTCCCCATTCCGAGATACAATGCGCCTCGTCCACCGCATAGAAAGAGATCTTTACCTGACGCAGAAAATCCACGTTCTCTTCCTTGGTCAAGGACTCCGGTGCTACATACAGCAACTTGGTACGTCCTGATAATATATCCGATTTCACCTGGTCGATAGCCGACTTATTCAAAGAGGAATTGATAAAATGGGCGACCCCATCTTCCTCACTGAAATTCCGCATCGCGTCCACCTGATTCTTCATCAAAGCGATCAACGGAGATATCACGATCGCGGTTCCTTCCATTAGTATGGATGGTAATTGATAACAAAGGGATTTACCTCCCCCCGTCGGCATTAATACAAAAGTATCCTTCCCGGCCAGCACGTTCTCAATAATAGCCTTCTGGTTCCCCTTAAAGGTACCGAAGCCAAAGTGCCGATTTAGCTCTTCTGTTAAATGATCCTTCTTTGCCATACTTCGTATTATTTATAGTAAACCGCCTACGTTTACGCGACCTGTAAACGGTTCACGTCCGATTTTTCAAATTTCTCTTTCGCATACTCCAACGTTACATGGAGTTCCTTTACTTTTTGAGATGGCATACTGTACATAGCGTCCATCATCACGGCTTCTACGATTGAACGTAACCCACGGGCACCCAGCTTAAACTCAAGCGCCTTATCCACGATAAACTCATAGACTTTCTCATCGAACGTCAGCTTAATGCCATCCATCTCGAACAATTTGACGTATTGCTTGATAATGGAGTTCTTCGGCTCGGTCAAGATGTTACGAAGCGTATCACGATCCAGCGGATTCAGATACGTGAGGATAGGTAAACGACCGATAATCTCCGGGATCAAGCCAAACGACTTCAAATCAGTCGGGGTGATGTATTTCAGTAAATTATTCCGGTCTACGGTAGCCGTACCCAAACTAGCCGAATAACCGACCACACGGGTATTTAAGCGTTGAGCGATCTTCTTTTCGATTCCATCGAAAGCACCACCGCAAACGAACAGGATATTCTTCGTATCCACCGCAATCATCTTTTGCTCAGGATGCTTACGTCCCCCCTGAGGAGGCACATTCACGATCGATCCTTCTAGAAGTTTCAGCAAACCTTGCTGTACACCCTCACCGCTGACATCCCGAGTGATAGACGGATTATCGCTCTTACGTGCGATCTTATCGATCTCATCGATGAAGACGATACCCCGTTGGGCCGCCTCCACATCATAATCCGCCGCTTGCAATAGCCGGGTCAAGATACTCTCGATATCCTCCCCCACGTAACCTGCCTCGGTAAGTACCGTAGCGTCCACGATAGCGAACGGGACATGCAATAACTTAGCGATCGTACGGGCTAACAAAGTCTTGCCCGTACCGGTAGCGCCCACCATGATAATATTAGATTTCTCAATCTCCACATCGTCGGCGGTAACCTTTTGAAGTAAACGCTTGTAATGGTTGTATACCGATACCGACAGATAACGCTTCGCATCATCCTGCCCGATCACGTACTGATCCAAGAAAGTCTTAATATCTTCCGGTTTAGGCAGATCTTTCTGCTTCAAACCAAAAGAAGTTTTCTTACCTCCTGTCTGCTCCTTTACGATCTCATACGCCTGCCGGGCACAATCATCGCAAATACAACCAGAGATCCCATTGATAAGCAAATTAACATCACGGCTACTCCTGCCGCAAAACGTACATGTATCGCCTGTTGTTTTGGCCATAGTTTCTTATTGTTGTTTTTGTTATTTACGTGTTAAAACATCGTCGATCATGCCATACTTTTTCGCTTCCTCCGCGGTCATCCAGAAATCACGGTCGCCATCGCGCTCGATCTCCTCATAGGGTCTACCTGAATGATCCGAGATTATGGTGTACAGTTCTTTCTTAACCTTCAAGATCTCGCGAGCGGTAATCTCGATGTCTGAAGCCTGTCCTTGTACGCCGCCAAGCGGTTGATGGATCATTACACGGGAGTGCTTCAAGCCGAAACGTTTTCCCTTGGTTCCCGCCACCAATAAGACAGACGCCATAGAGGCGGCCATACCCGTACAAATCGTAGATACGTCGCTGGAGATAAACTGCATCGTGTCGTAAATGCCGTAGCCCGCATATACAGAGCCACCCGGCGAATTGATATAAATAGAGATGTCCTTTCCGGGATCACTGGAATCCAGATACAACAACTGCGCTTGAATCACGTTAGCGGTATAATCATCCACTTGCGTGCCCAAGAAAATAATACGGTCCATCATCAACCGAGAGAAGACATCCATTTGAGCGACATTCAGCTGTCGTTCCTCTATAATTGTCGGGGAGATATAGCTACTGGAGATGTTCATATAACTATCCAGAGCCGTACCACTCATACCTAAATGCTTTGTAGCATACTTTCTAAAATCTTCCATATTTTCTCCTATCTTTTATTTACCGAGAAGACGTAAAAAGGGATTTCCCTCTGTGACTTAACGGAAAAACAAAGTTATAAATAAATTTCTGAAAGAAACAATTTATTTCGCTATCCGCTAAGATATTTTTAGAGAGAAATCCCTTTTTTGATATAAAACAACCTCCTAAGAGGCCGAGTAAAGATCTTTTTATTCAAAAAGTTTGTTGAACTCGTCAGCGGTTACCTCCTTAACATCAAGTTCCACTTGCTCTTTCAACCAAGCAGCCAATTTCTCCTCAACCGCACGGTCGATGATGTTCTGAAGTGTTTGCTTATTTTTCAACATGTCTTTAGCGTAGTTGTCAAGTACATCTTCCGGTACAGACAACATGCCGTATTGAGCGAACTGAGCCTTAGCCACACGTTTAGCGAAGTTCTCGATGTCAGCGTCCTCAACCTTCAAGCCGTTCTTCTTAACCAAGTTCTCCTTGATCAACTGATATTTCAAATCCTGAAGGATCTGAGGGAAGTCCTCGTCGATCTTCTCTTTCGTATTCTTCTCGTTAGCGGCAAGCAACCAGCGTTTCAATAAATCGTCAGCGAAATTCAGCTCGCCAGCTCTCTCAACCAACATATCACGAGTGTCTGTCAAGAACTTGAAGTCACTCTGAGGAGCGAATTGCTCAGCCAAAGCTTCCTTGATCTTGTTCTTGAACTCTTCCTCGCTAGTAACCACGTTCTCGCCAAATACCTTGTCGAACAACTCTTGGTTCATCTCAGCGTCTTTATGACGGGTGATCTCCTTGATCTCAAAGCTGAAGTCGCCTGTAGTCTCAGCCACTTTCTCCTTATCGATCTTCAAGAAAGAAGCGATCTCTGCCTCAGCACCCTCGTAAGCCTTATTCGGGTTGAATACCACTACGGCATTTACTTTAGCACCGATAAACTTAGCTTTTTCTTCCTCATCCTTGATATACATAGGCATCAAGACAGCGTCCTCCACAACGATACCACCTTCTTTCGGGGCACCATTCTCAAGCTCGGCTACCGTACCTTTTACCATATCTTTTTCTTCAACCTCGTCTACCTTGTCGTAAGAACCGAAGTTTGAGCGATAAGCGTTTACTTGGTTATTTAGCATTTCTTCATCGATAGCGACTTGATAGAACGGAAGTTTATCGTTCTTGCTCAACTCGATATTGATCTCCGGAGCCAAAGCCACGTCAAAACAGAATTCGAAATCCTCTTCCTTATCGAAATCCAACGGCTTTTGCTCTGTCTCGTTAGGCATCGGCTCGCCTAAGATATGCAAATCGTTCTCACGGATATACTTGAACAGATTCTCAGAAACTAATTTGTTTATCTCCTCTACCAGCACGTGCTTTCCGTACATTTTTTTAACCATGCCCATAGGAACCATGCCCTTACGGAAACCCGGTACATTGGCTTTCTGACGAAGGCTACGCAGGCTCTTGTCTACCTGATCAGCATAGTCAGCTTTCACTATTTCTAATTTCACGATACCGCTTACGGCATCATTGTTTTTAAGCGAAACGTTCATTCTGAATGATTTATTTAATTAATAGTCGTATCGAATTTTAGGTCGCAAAATTAGACTTATTCTTTTAATCGTGCAAATTTTGATCTGTTTTTATTCTTTTGTTTATATTTGGCGGCAATTATTTACCCTTTGAATGAATCATTATGAGAATAAAAGGAATATATGCTACCCGTCCGGCGATAATCCAACTTTTGATCCTCCTGCTATTCTTATTGGCTGGAGCCGTTTTATCATCTATTATATCCACGGGCTTATTACTCGCGACCCACGGTTTACAGGCTGATATAACCCAAGACGCTAATTTAATGAGGCTCATTCAGTTCATCTCGGCGATCTGTACCTTTTTGCTACCATCTATCGCCATGGCTTGGATATGTAGTGACAATCCCCGCCATTATCTATCAGTCAAGAAAATCACAGACGGCAGGATCTGGATTCTCACCTTAGTTTGCATGTTCTTATTTTCTCCGGTTATCAATTTGCTAGGATTGCTCAACAAGCAGATGGAGTTACCCGCGTTTATGGCTCCTATCGAGGAATGGATGCGGGCGCAAGAAACCTTCGCCGAACAACTGACGACGATCCTGTTATCCAGCGATAGCGTTTGGGTAATCCTGGCCAACCTTATCGTTATCGCCGTTACGGCCGGGATAACCGAGGAGTTCCTGTTCAGAGGAGCCTTGCAACGAGTGATCGGGAAATGGACCTCCAACCCTCATACGATCATATGGGTCGCCGCCATACTATTTAGCGCCTTCCATTTACAATTTTACGGATTCTTGCCCCGGATGATACTCGGAGCCTATTTCGGCTATCTACTCTATTGGAGCAAAAGCATCTGGATACCGGTGTTCGCCCACTTTGTCAATAATGCTTTCGCCGTAATAGGGATGTCGGACAGTCGTCTCAAGGATAACGAGTTTATCACAGGCGATATTCCCGCCGAGCATCTTTTGGACTTTTGTCTTATCGCCGCCTTATCTTTCCTGCTGTTCATACTGGTAAACAGGCGATTGAAACGGCTGCTATAAGTCTTTCTTACGCAGCACGAAGTCTTTTCCCAAATATTTCTCGCGCACGATCTCGTTCTCGGCTAGTTGTTCGGCGGTTCCTTGGAAAAGGACTTTTCCCTCAAACAGAAGATAGGCCCGGTCACAAATACTCAATGTCTCGTACACATTGTGGTCGGTAATCAAGATTCCGATATTCTTATGTTTCAAGCGAGCCACGATTGTCTGGATATCTTGTACGGCGATCGGGTCTACACCGGCAAAAGGCTCATCCAACATAATGAACTTCGGATCGATCGCCAGACAGCGGGCAATCTCCGCACGACGCCGCTCTCCACCCGAAAGCTGGTCTCCCAAGTTTTTACGAACCTTATTCAAACCGAACTCTGAAATCAAGCTTTCCAGTTTCTCTTTTTGGTACTCAACGCTACGTCCCGTCATCTCCAAGACCGAGCGGATATTATCTTCCACCGTCATTTTCCGGAAAATCGAAGCCTCTTGCGCCAGATAGCCAATGCCGTTGCGAGCCCGCTTATAGACCGGGAATTTCGTAATCTCCATGTCATTCAAGAAGATCTTACCCTCGTTAGGAGTGACCAAACCTACTGTCATATAAAAGGTGGTCGTCTTTCCCGCTCCGTTCGGACCAAGCAAACCTACGATCTCCCCCTGTTTCACGTTAATCGATACATGATTCACGACCGTACGAGTCCTATATTTCTTTACCAAGTCCTCCGTACGGAGCACCATTCGTTGTTCGTCTGACATAAGCTACTTAAAAATTTAACGCGAATGTACGTGATAATCCGCAGATCTACATCACATACATTCGCAAAAAAGCGATAAGAGAATTTAATAACTCCACTCAGATTGCCACTCGATCACGGGTTGCTCCCCCTCGAATCGGATAGGAAGCCAGATATAACGTCCGTCTATAGCGTTCTCCGGAGTCCAACGATCTCCCATATAAATAAAGCGATCCGCATGGCCGGGTACAGGCAATACGTACGTGCTCTGAGAATAAAACGACACCTCCGAGTTCTCTCCCCTAAACGGATTTTCCAATTCCTTCCAAGGTCCCCAAATCGAGGAAGCGACCGCCGATCGTCCCGCATTCGGAGCCCAGCCCGTACAGCCGGACATAATCAAATAATATTTCCCCTTCTGTTTGAACAAGGCTGGAGCTTCCATGAAACGCCCCGGGAAGAAACGGGCGTACTTACCGGAATAACTCGTATAATCATCGGTCAACTGCGATATATGCAAGGTACTATTCTCTTCCGAGGAATAAATATGATAAGCGATGCCATCGTCATCCACGAAAAGGTTCATATCCCTAGCCATTTGTCCGGAGATCTGGTCACGCCCCAATAAATTCAAGCTATCCGGATGGGCTGGTAACTCTCCACCGCTAAAACGTAGATCTGCGGAAAGCGTACAAGGTTGCTTATGTAGTTCCTGTACATTAACCGGCCAAAAACCGGCATTCGGACGGAAAGCGTTTACGAACGAGTAAGGCCCCGCCACGTTTTTACTGACAGCCACTCCACTCAATGCTCCCGAATAGCCAGCACCTCTCGGCTCTAAATGAAACCACATTACATATTGATCATTCTTTTTATTATAAATCACTTTCGGACGCTCCAACACGCATCCCTTAGCAATATGGCTCGTCGTATCATCCGGCACGACCGATAAGGCGATTCCCTCGTCTTCCCAATTATATAAATCTTTCGACGAATAGCAATGAACGCCTACTTGAGCCAGATTTCCAGCCGAGCCCTCCGTTTTATGCTCACCAAACCAATAATAAGTATCCCCGACCCGTAGAATACCGCCACCATGAGCGTTTATATGTACCCCTTTATCATCCGGCCAAACTTCCCCCGGCTTAAAAGAAAGATCCTTCCGCTGGCAAGCCACACATAAACACAGCAAGCCGATCACTCCTAAAAGAATTCGCTTCATAAAAGTATTTTTTAGTATTTAAGAAAGCAAACATAGTTAAAAAAGAGGGATGTGGCAAACTTTAATACCATAGGATTTACAAATAAAACCAATCTTGTTTCTAAGATGTTATATGGTTATTAGTGGATTTTACGCTATCTTTGCAAATTGAAATCAGAAATTTATCAAGATAAAAATGAATAAAGCATTACACAGAATGGGTGAGTATACCCTACTGATGATGAAGAGTATAACACTTCCAGACCGGTGGAGTATGTTCTTTAAGCAATTGATCAAAGAGATATACAAGCTAGGCGTGGATTCTCTTTGGATTGTCATAATCATCTCGGTCTTTATCGGTACGGTTATCGCCATCCAGATCTCCTTGAATATCAGTTCCCCCTTGATTCCTAAGTTTACGATCGGCTATACCACCCGTGAGATTATCTTGCTGGAATTCTCTTCCTCTATCATGGCACTAATCCTAGCGGGTAAAGTAGGCAGTAATATCGCCTCCGAGATCGGAACCATGCGAGTCACCGAGCAGATAGACGCCATGGAAATCATGGGTGTTAATTCCGCCAATTTCCTGATCCTTCCGAAAATGCTCGGTTTGATGATCTTTATTCCGGTATTGGTTATCTTCAGTATGTTCACCGGTATCATGGGCGGCATATTCGCCAGTTACTCAACGAGTACGGGAATGACTCCTTCCTCGTTCGAGTACGGTTTGCAATTCTACTTCAACGAGTTTTACATTTGGTATTCTATTATCAAATCCGTAGTATATGCGTTCATCATCTCATCCATCGCCGCCTATTTTGGCTATAACGTAAAGGGAGGCGCCCTAGAGGTAGGTAAGGCAAGTACGAATGCCGTGGTCATGAGCAGTATCATGATTTTACTTGCCGACGTAATATTAACCCATTTAATGCTTACTTAAAAATGATCGAAGTTAAGAATATAACGAAGTCTTTCGATGGACGTGTCGTCTTGAAAGATATAAGTACGACGTTCGAGGATGGTAAGACGAATCTGATCATCGGACGAAGCGGTTCGGGTAAAACGGTAATGATCAAGAATATCATCGGGTTAATGAAACCTGATACCGGACAGATATTATACGACGGCAGAGACTTGATCACGATGAACAAGCATGAGTTAAATATGCTGCGTCGGGAAATGGGTATGTTGTTCCAAGGTTCCGCTTTATTCGACAGCATGACGGTAATGGAAAACGTAATGTTTCCTTTAGATATGTTCTCTAAAGACTCAACGAAAGAGCGCAGGAAACGTGCGGAATTCTGTTTGGAACGTGTAAACCTGTCCGAGGCCGGACATCTATATCCTTCCGAGATCAGTGGAGGTATGATGAAACGTGCCGCCATCGCAAGAGCGATCTCCCTAAATCCTAAATACCTGTTCTGCGATGAGCCGAACTCCGGACTAGACCCCAAGACTTCTCTATTGATCGATGATTTGATTCACGACATTACGGTGGAGTACAATATGACGACCGTTATCAATACCCACGACATGAACTCCGTGATGAATATTGGTGATAATATCATCTTTATTAAGGAAGGCGTGAAGGAATGGCAAGGAACAAAAGAGCAGGTAATCACCTCTAATAACCAAGCGTTGAACGATTTCATCTTTGCGTCCGACCTGTTCAGGAAAGTAAAAGAAGTAGAAATGCTCCAAGAGGAAGGGTAAGTTAACATACTTGGCAAAGTATCTTAACTTCATCGGCTAAGTATCTTAACTTAAATGGCAAAGTATCTTAACATACTTCGCCATTTAAGCCAGCTTACTTTTTCCACTTATTTTTTATAGACCAAACACGTCCTTGATCTTATCTGCATAATCCAATTTCTCCCATGTGAATAACTCCACATCACAAGTAACCGGCTTCTGCAAATAACGGGAAGAGAATGTCTTCGTCATCGTCTGGGGTTTGCGTCCCATATGACCATAAGAAGCGGTCTCGAAATAAATCGGGTTACGCAATTTCAAACGCTCCTCGATCGCTTTCGGACGCATATCGAAGATATCCCAGATCTTAGCGGCGATCTCTCCGTCTGTCATATTCACCTTCGCACGGCCAAAAGTATTCACGAAAATATTCATCGGTTTAGCCACACCGATCGCATAAGACACCTGTACCAGCATCTCATCCGCCACACCGGCGGCAACCATATTCTTAGCGATATGACGAGCGGCATAAGCAGCCGAACGGTCTACCTTAGAAGGGTCCTTTCCAGAGAAAGCACCACCGCCATGAGCACCTTTGCCACCGTATGTATCCACGATGATCTTACGGCCGGTCAAACCGGTATCACCGTGAGGACCACCGATCACGAACTTACCGGTCGGGTTCACATGATAAATGATATTATCATTAAACAAAGCCTGTACATGAGCCGGATATTGAGCCTTCACACGAGGTATCAATATCTTCTTCACGTCTAAGGCGATCCTCTTTTGCATAGCCTCATCCGCTTCCTTCTGTGAAATACCTTTCGGACCGATAAACTCATCATGCTGCGTGGATACCACAATCGTATCGATACGCAATGGCTTACCGTTATCATCGTATTCAATCGTAACCTGACTCTTAGCGTCCGGACGTAAATAAGGCATCAAATCCGGTTCTTCCTTACGGATCTTCGCCAATTCCCATAATAAACTATGAGATAAGTCCAACGCCAAAGGCATGTAATTCTCAGTCTCATTAGTAGCATAACCGAACATCATACCTTGGTCGCCGGCACCCTGCTCATAGGGATCCGCACGCTCTACGCCACGGTTGATGTCGCCACTCTGCTCATGGATAGAAGAGAACACACCACATGACTTCGCTTCAAACTGGTACTCGCTTTTCGTGTAACCAATCTTCTCGATCACGCCACGTGCCACTTCCTGCACATCCACATACGCACTTGATTTAACTTCTCCAGCCAAGACAACCTGTCCGGTTGTAACAAGGGTTTCGCAAGCAACTTTCGAATTCTTGTCATACGCCAAGAACTCATCCAGCAAAGCATCCGATATTTGATCGGCTACTTTATCGGGGTGCCCTTCAGACACCGATTCGGAGGTGAATAAATAACTCATCGTTTTAAATTGAAAAGATTACTAATCTACAACTGAATTGAACTTGGAAGGATTTTTCTGCCGGACGGCAACGAAAAGGATATGTTTTTAGCATTTTTTCCCGTGGTTGCAAGCAATACAAATCTATCCACGTCAATTCATTCGCAAAGATACGCAATAATTGAGAATTGAAAGTTGAAAATTGAAAATTATTTCTTCTTTTTGGAATTACGTAAGGCTTTTTTATATTTAAAACCGGCCTTCCATTTCGCTGAATCAGAGCCATGTGTCCCTTTCAAGAAATCAGAGAACTTGATTTTCTTACCATTCGAATCTTCCGCTTCGCCTTTCGCTTTCTTGAAGACGATCCCTTGCGTCATCGCTTTATTAATTTCTTTATTCATAACTCAAATCTCGTAGTTCATAATTAAAACTTATAATTCGGATAAAAGTTCACGCATCGTCTTGCCAAACACAGGATGTTTCACCGACGGAGCTACTTCTGCCAACGGTTCCATTACAAACGACCGTTTGTGCATCAGAGGGTGCGGTAGCGTCAGCCGCTCCGTATGCAGGATTTGCTCATCCACCATTAACAGATCGATATCGATGATACGGTCATGATACGCACCGTCACTTTTTTCGATACGTCCCATCTCGATCTCGATCAAACGGGTAGCGTCTAATAATTCCATAGGGGAAAGTTCCGTCGTCATAACGATCACGGCGTTCAAGAAAGTGTTGTCCGATTCAAATCCCCAAGGCTCCGTCTCATACATATCAGAAAGGGCAAGAACATCTCCCACCCTTTCAGCCAACAGCGCCGCCGCTGTCACCAAATTTCCTCGTTTATTACCTACGTTCGTACCTAATCCAAGGTAAGCTGTCGCCATAGAAACCGGATTAAAGGATTAGCATAGCGTCGCCGTAAGCACCGAAACGATATTTCTCTTTCAAAGCGATATCGTAAGCATCCATGATCAACTCATAACCACCGAAAGAAGCTGTCATCATCAATAATGTAGACAACGGCATGTGGAAATTTGTCACCATGCTGGTAGCCACGCTGAAATCATACGGAGGGAAGATAAACTTATTCGTCCAGCCCTCGAACTCTTTCAGATGACCATCCGTACTTACGGCCGTCTCGATCGCACGCATCACGGAAGTTCCGACCGCACAAACCTTGTGCCCCTCATCCTTTCCCTTGTTCACGATATCCACTACATCGGCATTTACGACCATTTGCTCAGAATCCATCTTATGCTTTGTCAAATCTTCCACGTCGATCTCACGGAAATTACCCAAGCCCGAATGCAATGTCAAGAAAGCGAACTGGCAATCCTTGATCTCCAAGCGTTTCATCAACTCACGGCTAAAATGCAATCCCGCAGCAGGAGCCACAACCGCACCTTCTTCCGCAGCAAAAATATTCTGATAACGATCCTCGTCTTCCGGTTCCACCTCACGTTCGATATACTTAGGCAGCGGAGTCTCGCCCAAGGCATACAAAGCCTTCTTAAACTCGTCGTGGTTCCCGTCATATAAGAAACGGAGCGTACGACCACGCGAAGTCGTATTATCAATTACCTCCGCGACCATGGAATCATCCTCGCCAAAGTATAACTTATTACCGATACGGATCTTACGAGCCGGATCCACCAATACGTCCCACAAACGTAAGTCCTCGTTCAGCTCGCGCAACAAGAACACCTCGATACGCGCCCCTGTTTTCTCCTTGTTACCGTACAAGCGAGCGGGGAACACTTTCGTGTTATTAAAGATAAACACGTCACCTTTTCCATAATAGTCTAGAATATCCTTGAATTCGCGATGCTCGATCTCACCTGTATCACGATGAACGACCATCAACCTCGACTCATCTCTGTTCTTCGCCGGATGTAAAGCGATTAATTCCGACGGTAAGTTAAATTTGAATTTCGAAAGCTTCATAATGCACTCTATTTATTTTTCTTCTTCTATTTTTACCACATTCTTCTCTAAGAAATCATCGATCTCCTCCGGAGACATACACATATCCAAGGTTACCTCTCCGATGCGAGTCCGTTCCAAGCCAATCAAATGAGCGCCGGAATCCAAGGCCTTCCCGATATCACGAGCCAACGCACGAATATAGGTACCTTTGCTACATACCACCCGTATCTTTATAACAGGCAAATCGCACTCCAGCAACTCCAGTTCGTCTATAACCAATGTCTTGGATTTTAGTTCAACCTCCTCTCCTTTCCGGGCTAGCTCATAAGCACGTTTACCTTCGATTTTGCAAGCGGAGAACACCGGGGGAATCTGTTGGATCGTACCCACGAATGTCTTTAAAACCTCCTCCACGAGCTCACGGGTTATATGTTCCGTGGGATACACGGCGTCTATCTCTTTCTCCAAATCGAAAGACGGGGTAGTCTCTCCCAACTTCAACGTAGCGATATATTCCTTCGTCTGATATTGAAACTCATCGATCCGCTTCGTAGCCCTTCCGGTACAAACGATCATCACACCTGTAGCCAAGGGATCCAGTGTCCCCGCATGTCCAACTTTAATCTTCTTTACCTTCAGTTTCCGACTTAGCTTATAGCGAAATTTATTAACTAGGTCAAAAGAAGTCCACGTTAGCGGTTTATTAAAATATAAAATTTCTCCAGCTATAAAATCCATTCTTTATTTCAGTAATGTACAAGCAATTGTCACCAATCCCGCGATCGCGCAATAGATAGCGAAATAAATCAGTTTCCCCTTTTTCACGATGTTGATCATCCATTTACAGGCCACGCAACCGGAAACAAAAGCGGCCACGAAACCTACCGCTAATGATAATGCGGGAATGCTCCCGGCCACATCTTCACCTTTCACCATCTTCATCACATCCAACAACGCCTCTCCCAAGATCGGAGGTATTACCATCAAGAAAGAGAACTGGGCTAGTTTCGCCTTATTATTTCCCAATAACAAACCGGTAGCGATCGTTGATCCGGAACGTGACAAACCCGGCATCACGGCGCAAGCCTGAGCCAGACCGATAATAAAAGCATCTTTCATCGAGATCGACTCTTTCTGGCGTGGTTTGGCATAATACGAAAATGCCAGCAAAGCCGCCGTCAATAGCAGCATACAACCAACGACCAATAAACCTGATCCAAAGATTTGTTCTACCGTATCTTTAAAGAATACCCCAACGATCCCGATCGGAATCATGGAAATCAAGATATTAATCACATACTTCGTCTCCGCGTTCATCTGAAATTTAAACAAACCACGGAATATCCAATCGATTTCCTTCCATAAAACCACTAACGTACTGAATACGGTCGCCACATGTACGACGATCGTAAACGCAAGATTCTCCTCTCCCTCTATACCAAACAAAGCTGAGCCAATCGCTAAATGACCGCTACTGCTCACCGGCAGATATTCGGTCAATCCCTGTACGATACCCAGTATCAAGGCCTCAAACCAACTCATTCTGTTACTTCTTTATCTTTGCTATTCTTCAAGATTCCAAAAATCATCATCACGAAACCAATAACCGTAACCACCGGAGCTACCACGATACGGCGGGCGCTGAATATATCGGGATTGAACGTATTATCCCCGGAACCTCCACCACTCATCAATATGAAACCAAGCACGATGCAGGCAACCGCTACCGCAATCAGTATAAAATTCTCTTTTCCGAAAGCAAAATCTCTTTTAGCCATCTTTCTCAACTCTTTATTATTCGTACATTAAATATAATACAACTTATCGACCCCCATCCGCAAATATTTATTCACGGCAAAAATGGTCGCGATCACGGACAAGACAATACCTAAAGCAAACACTGCCACATAAACCAATAATAATGTTTGCATATCCAATATCTGGATAAAACCTTTCAATTCATTTTGCAAATAATATAACGCTCCGGTTAGCATCAATATTGCCAAGATAGAGGCGAAAATGCCACTTACTATGTTATATTTCACAAAAGGCCTACGTATAAAGCCGGAAGTAGCCCCCACTAGCTTCATCGTATGAATTAAGAATCGTTTGGAATAAATCAACAGGCGAATCGTATTACTGATCAACACGAACGAGATAATCATCAGTACCGCAGCCAAGGTTAGCAGGATCAAGCCCAACCGCTTCATATTATTATGGACCATCTCCATCATATCCTTTCGGTAAAGCAGCTCCGAGACCGACGTATAGTTTCTAATCTTCTTCTCTATCACTTGGAGGCTATCGGGGTTGGCGTACTCCGAATGCAGTTTCACCTCAATCGAGGCCTGTAAAGGGTTAAAGCCTAAGAAGGTTTCCGGATTCTCGCCCAGTTCTTCTTCCAACTCTTTCGCGGCTTGCTCTTTCGATATATACTCGGTTGATTTTATAAAAGGAAGAGCATCCAAGCTCTTCTGCATTTTCTTTATCTCAGTTTCTTTTTGGTTATCTTTCAGCACGATGGAGAAAGATAAGTTCTCTTTCACATAAACGGAGAGTTTATTACCCAACATCCCTATCAATAGAATGAGTCCTAGCAAGAATAGTACCAAGGAGATACTAATAACAGACGTAAGCCGGGAGTTAAAGAAAGAAACAGAACTAACTTTTTTATTTTCAGCCATCAGACTCTCACTTATTAACGTTAAATAAATTAAGGAGATGCGTACAGAGAACACACCTCCCAATTTTCTTGCAAAAGAACGAATAAAATAAGTAAGCCGAAAGGGTTTTAGAATATTTAACCTCTACAACTCTAACAAAGGCCATTCGTACATATACAATATATAGATTATTTCTGATTGAATACCAAGTCCAACCCTTGACTTCTATAGAATCCGAAACGGGTATCACTTGATATAAGCGGTAGATGTTCCGTTATGGCATGCGCAATAATTACGTGGTCTGAGGGATCTTTGTGTCCCTGCGCCTCATTGATCTCCATATGCGCATACGTTTGCATATGTTCTTTTTTCAATGGCAATATTTTCACATAAAACTCCTTTTCTATGGCGACGATCATCGCTTCTGCCGACTTCCATCGTTTAGAACACAGTCCTTTATTTCGATAAGCGACAATCAGCTCACGTACGGACTCGGCACTTATATAAAGAAGGGTTTCCGGTTCTTGGATAATAGCATCTATATCCCTATTTAGATATTCGGGATCAGATGCCATATATACAAAAATATTCGTGTCAATGAGATATCGCATTTACAGTAAAAATTTAGGGTCATTTACAATCAGACTTCCCTTTAACCGCTGCATAGCTTCCCATGTCTTACTTACCTTTCTTTTTCCAGTCTTCGCCACAGTTGTTTTAGTTTTGGCATTTTCTTCCTTTTTCTTTTCTTCATTTTTTTCCATAAGGCTTTCTGTTTTAATTTTCTATGATACAAAGATAACGTTTTATTTAATTATATCAGAACAAAAACAGATAAAGTAAAGCTTATAGGATAAAAAAGAAGACCGCCGGAACTGAGTATTCCTAGCGGCCTTCCCCAACATTAAAGACTCAAGGGTTAGTTTCTTAAAATAAGGTTGTTAGCGAACGTTCACTTTCACTGTTATACGCTTACCATTCTCGTTGATCTCTATCAGATAGATTCCTGTCGATACCGGGATACGGGTAGTTCCGATAATTGAGTCGCCATACAGGCTAACTCCAGTCACCGCTATGATACGGATCGAGATTGGACGGGCCGGATGAACGGTTATCGCACCTCGCTCGCAATAGATTTGATGATCGTTGATGATTTGCTCGATACCTACCGTGCCGGAGACAGTTACCACACAAGACGCCGTCTTGTTTCCATCATCGGTAGCCACGGTAATCTTGCAGGTACCGATCTTCAGCGCGGTAACGACACCATCCGCGTCAACAGTAGCCACCGTCTCGTCGCTGCTGCTCCAAGAGACAGTTTTCATCGTAGCGTTATTAGGGGTAACTTTCGCTTGCAAGGCAAAAGATTCACCTACGGCCAATGCCTTGGACGTGATATTCAAGGAAACTCCCGTAACAGCCACATCTGTTCCCGGAGGTGTAGAAACCGGCTTGAACTCTGCCATAATAGCCAAGGACTTATCGACTTCAATCTCTACAGGCGAAGTCGTATACTTCTCTTCGCCTATTTGAATAACGGCCAATTCATAATCCGGATTGGCTTCCGCCTCAATGGTTAGCTTAGTCGCTTTCGCCACAGCGGTTCCACTCGTTATCTCGGTCTTCTCGCCCTCACCCTTCAACATATAGACTTTCAAAGAACCATTTTCCGGTTGAGCGAACGTGACAACTAACGCATCCGAACTTTTCACCGTAACCTCCGCTTCCGTAGTCGCATCCTCATAATTCGGATCATACGACGTGAAGATCACTTCCTTTTTCTGGCTATTGCCGGGTTTCAATATAGCTGACGCGTCAGCCCATTCAAATTTACCGGATATGGTAGTCCCATCGGCACCTTTCGCAACACCACCGGATAATAGGGATTCCGACAAGGACTGACCTTCCGTGATCGTAGATGCGGTAGGAGCCACTACCTTTACGACCTTCGCTTTCTTTATCACTAATTTCTTGGTTGCCTCGAAAGATCGCCAGTTCTCATCCCCGGTACGTGTTACAGTCACAAGATAAGTACCTGCGTTCAATGGAGTAGCAACCGATCCATCCGTATTTGAATATTTAATATTTACATCTGTCGGATAACTACCGCTCAAAATGTCTTTCAATTCCACAAGCCTTACGGAACCATTATAAACAAACTCCAAATCTGAAGGATTCGCCGTTATTTTAGGTTTATCCACAAAATTCGGGGTGTATGTCGCATCAGCCGCCAAAGTAACCGTTATCTCTGGTTTCTTTCTATCGGCGCTTGAGACATTATCACTCCAAGAATCAAAACGCTGATTCTCGCTAGGAGCTACCGCTCGCAACTTTAAAACCGTATTCTCCGGAACTTCCGAATAATCGCTAATAACCAAGCCTCCATTCGTAACCTCCGTATTTGAGGTACTTAAAGAAAACGTTTTTACTTCACCAACCGGCATTGAATAATCTACCGATTCATAATTACTCTTGTCAAGTGGGGTAAAGCGCAGAATATTTACCTGATCCTTTGTCGGGATTCCGGTCACATTCGCACGAAGCGCCGATTTTTGTGTAGAAGGATTCCATTCCACATCCTCGAAGTCTTGAGTAAGTTTAGCATCAACCTTTTCATAATTATCCCCTCCTATAGTCGGTACTTCCAGCAATGCCATACCAGCCTTCTTGATAATCAGCTCGGCAGTTACATCCACGGCTTTAAATAAATCATCCTCGCCACGGGTAATCCGAACTTTATAAGTTCCGGCCGATTTAGGATTCTCTGTCATTTCTACCCCACTCCGGGAATATGCGACCTTAAAGTCCAAACCGGAATAGCCCGTAATCTTAACCTCGAAATTCCGGTATTGCTTATTATAGACTACCGTTTGCGTCGTCTTATCAATCAGCGAGGCCAAATCTTTCTTCTCCACATAATTAGCGGTAACAACCATAGGGCCGGAAACGGTGAACACATCTCCATCCTTGATCTCGGAAGAGTTCACCATCATATTCATAAAACGATATCCCGTTTCCGTCTCAACAGAAGCGGTCAATTGAGTCATATAAGGAACCTTAGAACCGGAAGCCACCTCTTTACCGGCCTTATCTTTCAATACGACTTTACCCGCATTGGGGATATTCAACGCCGAGGTTATTTGATATTTCACCAATTGGAAACTTGCGCTCACCGTAACATCTCCGGTCCCAACCATAAATGAGCCATCAGCCTCATTATAATTCGCGCCTTCCACTTTCACGGATGCCAGCTCATAGCCATAATCCGCATTTCCTATCACCTTCACTTTCACACCTTCAGAGATAGCCTCACCGGGAGTAACAGGCGCCTTCGTATCCACCTCGATCAGATTAACGCTACCATTCTTCAACTCCCCAACCTTGACCAAATGTTTATCCGGTTCTTTTTGCAGGAAATCAGCCGATATATCAGCGGCTTGTGTCAAAGTATAAGAACCGTTATTCACCAAAGCCCCGTTCACTTTCACGGACTGAACCATATAGCCCGCATCCGGAGTCGCCGTGATAGTCAATAAGGTTCCCTGCAAAAACTCAGCACCATTCTTTACCTCCACGCCATTCGCGAAGACCTTCAAGGAACCATTCATCGGATCCGTAAACGTCACGCCATAAAGGACTGGATCAAAACGGGCTACGATATCCAAGTTCGCATTCGCTTGCAACTCCCGTGTAGCCGATGTATTCCCATCACTCCAACCGGCAAACCGGTAATTCTTATCCGCGACGGCTGTCGCTTTCAAAACCGAGCCTCTCGCGTATTTATCATTTGCGGTACGCCCCTCCAAGATGACAGTACCGAAATTACCAGCGGTAACATTCATAGAATAAACAGGAATTACGTTCAAGGTTATAAACGTATCTTTAGCCGCATAGAGAACAGGATCATTCGGCTCGAATATCAAGTCGTACTTTTTCTTATCCGGAGAAGCGATCTCGTTCGGAGCTTTCCAGATAAATGATCCGGAAGAAGTACCATCGATCAAGGTACACGCCGATAAAGCCTGTCCTTCCTCAATACGACCCGGAGTAGGTAACACCAAACTCTCCACCTCTTTCTTGCTCTCCACCACTAACGTAACCGTATCAGAGAGGCTACGGTATGTCAAGTCCTCCGCACGGCTCAAACGGGCCTTATAAGAACCCACAGCCAGCGTGGAAGGCAATGTCGTAACCCAAGCCGTACCGCTCAATTGATATTCGATCTTGATATCCCCGACAGCGCTTGTTACCGTGACCGGCTTGATGGAGCCGACCGTCTGGACAAGGTTGTTAGCCACGAACCTCACCGTATCCTTGGAGACGAACGCAAAAGTATAGCTATCGCCACTCATCAGATTAGGAGTCGTGTACGTGTAAGAGGTATTTCCATTAGCATACGTTCCCTTGATCTTCGAGATATCCACGTCCGAAGAGGCTTGCTTAATAGCCCCTAGCCTATAGTTGGCATTTGATACGATCGAGAAAATGACGGGCTTACCGTAAGCGATCTCACCACCGCTCATGATGTCCTTGTTGTTCATCTTGGCGGTAACCGTACCCTGTCCACCATCGACAGCGTAAGCTAAGGTATTGGCATTACGGATCGTAAACGTTTTAGAGGAATCCTCTAACGCGGCATACTCCATGGTCTCCGGACTAAATAAGACGATCTTATAAGCTCCGACTATCTGCGGTAACGTGGAAGTCTCCGAACCATCGGCCGCACGATATCGAACCGCTTGTCCCGCTATTTCCGGCGTAAACTTAATAACCGGCAAATTCTTCCCGGCCACGATCTCGTCTTTTGTCGCCGAAGAACCTGTTACACTCACGGAAATCGTTTTCTTCGCGGCGAAACCTACCGACAAGGTCGTAGAGGCGGCTAACGAGGCGGTCGTATAGGTATAAGAGATGGTGTTATCCTTGTTAAGCGCACCTTTTGGCAAGGCTGATACCGCGGTTCCATTCACAACAATCTTATTCAATAGAAATCCGGGGTTAGCGATAATTGTAAATACGGCAGGTTGCCCGTTAATGATCTCGCTACCGCTTGCCATGTCCGTAGAGCCCATCTTGGCGGTAACCGTACCTTGTCCGGCCGTTTCCACGTTATAATTTAATACATTCGCTTTAGATACCGTGAACTTCATGTTCTCATCCTTCAAGGCGGCATATTCCGCGGTCTCGGGACTGGTCGCGACGACCGTGTAAACACCATCCGCCGCAGGAAGTTTATCGGATAAAGCTCCGGAAGCGTTCTTATATTGAACCTTCTGCCCCGCTATCGTATTGGGGGAAAATGTAATAACCGGAAGATTCTTACCAGCCAAAACCTCATCCTTCGTGGCAGATAATGGATTGGCTGTTACAGATACGGTTTTCTTCGCGGCAAATCGCACGTCAATAACCGTAGAAGCGGTCAACGCCGATGTCGTATAATCCGCGTAGGAAGTCTCATTCGTAGAAGAATTAAAAGTTCCTTTCGGCAAAGTCACCTCATTATTATCTACGGTAAGTCTACTCAACACATAACCGGGCTTGGAGGCAATCTTCAATACGGCTGGCTTATTATAAACGATCTCATCACCACTGGCGATAATGGAGCCATCCATAGAAGCGGTTACAGATCCTTGCGCCTCCTCAAACGAGTAAGAAAGCGTATGGGGCGGTTGTACCTTGAATAGAATCTCCTTGTTTATGGCGGCTTGCGTATCAGTCTCCGACTTGGTTACGACAACATAATAAAGTCCAGCCTTTTCGGGTAACTCATCCGTCAAAGCAGCAGAGCCATCCTCCCTGTATTGTACTTTATACCCCGTAATAACCGGGTCAAAAGTAACCTTGGGCAAATTCACCTTCGCCCTTATCTCATCCAAGGTGGCATACTCAGGAGAGATCGTGACCGTCACCTGCTCTTTTGCCTTGAACACCGCCTTGATTTCCGTACTACCGGTTAAAGCGGTGGAAGTATAGGAATAAGTGGTCGTATTATCATTTTGAAAAGTACCGCTCGGCAACGTGCCAATAGTAGCCGTATTCATCGTTATATCCGACAGGACATATCCGGGCTTCGCCGTGATCGTGAAAACGGGTTTACTATTATATGCCACCTTGGAACCTGTGGCTACCGTACTGGTTATGGTTCCTTGATCCGTATTCGCCGAGCTATAATTCAACGTCACCTTGAACGTCGGAAGATCCGGGGCGGAACGTAAATCTGAATCTTGCGCATGTACCTGTGCCATCGCGATGACAGCAAGGAATATCGCTAATATACTCTTTTTCATGTTTATCTTTGTTTTAATCGTTATTTAACCCTTACTAATTGACCGTTCACGGCATAGATGCCCGAAGAAAGCATGATCCGCTGTCCGTCCGTAACCTCGCCACGATAAGCGACCTTGCCATTCATTCCGATGATCACCACGTCCATAGGCTCCGGCGTGTGGATCACGATAGCGCCACGATCGGTAGTCACGTAATAACCATCTACCGGCTCGATCGTCTGGTTGCCCGTAACCACGCCATCGCCGATACGTAAAGAGCGAAGCGTACTCAATGTCTTGGCGTCTGTCAAGACAAAGCTTTGGAAAGGCTTGATCTCCGGGTTTGCCTCTTGCTCGAAAGAGGTTCCATCCGCTGTCAATATATAAGCAGATTGTTTCAAGGTAATCGTAAATGTATTCGGATTCGAGCACATCAAGAAAGTACCTGTTTCAGTTGGAGCGGCAGGTTCTTCCAAGGTCTTGAATTCAAAAGCTCCTTCGGAAGAGATCGTATAGGTATCGCCATTAGCCGCCCAAAGACCAGCCATGCCAAAAGCACTCTCATCCACCACGAACTCCGGAGTCTTATTATCCTTCAGCCTAGCGAACCAGATACCATTATCAACATTTTGAGCACTTGGAGCCGAGATCTCCTCCTCCGTAGAGTTCTTGATCACGGTAGAGGCTAATGGCATTCCTAACGCCTTCCACTCAGTACCGGAGAGATCCGGAGAGAAACGAAGAGACTTAGTGGTCACGCTTCCTGTTTGATCCGCAAGATTTGACTTTATTTGCGCACCTTCTCTCATGGTAACGGTATCTAAAGACATTGGAACAGACAACGTCAAAGTCGCGCCATCCAAGACGGTGACCTTTTGATTTGGATGCGGAGTGGCCCAGACCGTATCTTCCGAAATCGTTACCATCTTATAGATTAAGGTACCCAAAGCGACATCCGAATAATATGGGAAATAATCTACAGATCCGTTCGGTGCCCTGCTTTTATCAATCAAGGCAGAAAAATCCGGATTATCACTTCCCCAATAATTATTCGGGGCAACAACCGTTCCCTCTAAATTATTGGGACGAATGGAATATACATATGCCTGGTCGCCCGGGTACATCTTATTATATTGGAATGTTACACCATCCTCAACTTTCACGACACAATTATGGAACTCATTTGATTCAACGACATTCGAGCCGTCATTCTTCGCTACCGAAATATCACTATCCGTAAAAACATTATTCTTGACCGTAGCGTTAAGTCGTCCCGCTGAGATCAACAAATTCTTATCATATACATTAAAAGTACTGTTATGAACCAACAAGGTCGCATCTTTAAGAGTACTACCCGGTTCTGAATATAACCCCCGCTCAAACTGTTTATCCTCAAAGATACAACTATCAACCTCAACCGTACCACCACCGACAAACAAAGCTGTTAGAAGATTCGATCTTGGCGTTGAACTCTTGAAAGAAAGATTCATCAAAGTCACCTTATCCGCAGAGATACAAGCGATGGAATGACCCGTATACTTCTCCGGCCCTTTAATAATCGTTTTTCCATAAACTCCCTTTATCCGGACATCAGCGGTAGTGACATTGAAACCCGCATGTTCTCCCGCCGGAACAGAAATCGTCTCTCCCGCTACCGCATTATCAATCTTATTCTGAATATCTGGCTCTCCATAACAAATAAGACCCGAGGCCGGATCATAAACAGTTCCATTGATCGTCAGCTTGTCGTATTTTTTCGCCTCCTTTTTGCGATGTGAATAGACCCAGTTCTCTCCCTCCTTGCCATTCAATGTAGAATTGTTGATCGTTATCGTATTATCCGCAAATTCTGACTTATCATCCGTTCCACTCCAACCTAGCCGAATAACTCCGGCATGTAAATATCCGTTACTTCCATCCGGGAGATTATTCGTTCCTTCCAAAGAAGACAACGTACAACCTGTAAATGTGATCGTATTTCCATACGAACGTATATCCGTAGCCGTAGCTTGGGTAGCATTTATCAAAGGATCTAATCCATCTACCGCTCGCAACTCGCAATTCGTGAAATCAGCTGTAACTCCATTGTACTTTTCTTGAAAAATAACAGCTCCATAACTATTGCTTATCCCATTCAGAAGAGTCCTACTGATGAATGTCGCGTCTTTCGCCGTTATCCGGGTATTCGTATTAGCTAATGTGCCATCACTTGGATTCAGGCCTCCGGCTGATGTCATGATCGCGCCCCATGCGGTAAAGGTTCCTCCCGTAATATCTAAGACTTGCTCTTTATTCCGTAAGCCTATTCCATAATAATTGACATCGATATCCGTATTCGTCAAGCTTAAATCCGCTCCCACAGATTCCATACGGACACCTACGGCGGCGGTTTGAGCGGTAACCGAACCACCATCTAACTTACAATTGGTTAACTTCACGATATCCTTGCCCGTTCCAATCATACCAATAAGCCCATGCGCAGAGGAATTATCAGTTCCTTTTAAGGTCATGTCGCTTGCGGTCAATGTAACTGAACCGGCGGATGGTGAATTAACGAAAATATGTCCATTTACAATTGTTTTATCTTTACCCGCACCTATAAGTCCTTGAGATCTATCCAATGTCAATGTCTGAGGTAAAGTATAAGTACCTATTGGTAGAATAATATTATCATTCTCAAAAGCCGAGGTCAAGCAACTCTTAAATGCCGTCGTATCCAATGCCATACGAACCGTATCACCTTGCGCCGAACGAATTACAATGGCTTCACAGATTTCATTACCCGATGCATCTACCGTCCTAAAATTTACTGATTGATCAGCCAATACTCTATTTAAGTAATTAGAATCATCAGAAATGAAAGCCGGATTATTATCTTGGCGCATCAAGCTAACTATAGTATTACCTCTCAATTCTACATAGCAATTATTTGCATGAGAATCTTCAATATATGTATTCTCCGCAAAACTTATGGGAGTCATCGGAGATATAGTTTGATCTTTAACGGAAGTCTGTATTTCCGAATCCGTAATCACATATCGCACATTCATCGTCGCTTGTATAGGCAATGTAGAGAAACCATTACTAGCGCCTGTCATCTCACTATAACCTACTAACTTCGAAGAAGAGACATTAACCACAGAGTTATCACATACCGCATTAGCATAAATAGCACACCAACCTTTAATAAGTGATTCATCTTTTATATTTATAGTCTGATTCGGGCCTAAGATATATATTGGATAATAAAATTTACCTAATTCTATCGTCGATTTACTTATATCTACGTTCATACCGTCACAATGCACATCAATACCAAATATGCCTGATCGTGGATATTCATTAACTGTAATCAAGGAATGATCAATCGTCAATTGGCTTACCGCACCATTGCAGGAAATACCACTTTGATTATCCGCTGCCATCATAATCGAAGAATTAATCAAATGAATCTCTCCACCCAGAGCCGTGGAATCAGATTGGATAGAGATACCCATCTTTTTATATACACCTTCACCATAACCAACGTACCATCCTTTTGCGTTATTAATCAAAGCACATCCTCTTAACGATAAAACCGCACTTTGATCCTTCATTAAAATCAGAGGTACAGGTTTCGTGGGGCTACTATAAACTTTTGCCTCATTCGTCAACTGAACATTTTGGAAAGAAACGTTCTTTTGCGTACCCGCTGAAATAACGAGATACCCTTTGAGAACTGATTTATCTTTTCCTTCTCCAACAATAGTTAACGCTTTAGGGATTGTTGATGAAACAGGAAAAGTTCCCTCTGCCAAATGAATGGTAGCCCCATCCGTGGCTTTTTCAATCGCTTTCGCAATTGTAGCCAGAGGAGTGTCCGAACCACCTGCAGCATCATCAGAACCACTAGAGCTGACATACAAATCCGTCTGCCCCCACCCTACACTTGTCGCCACCATAAACAAGGCGAACAAGAAAAGTAATCTTCTTTTCATACGATTAATTTTTTAAGTTAGTAATATTCAATTATTTAAAAACATTTACCCTATATTACAAATTCTGTAGTAATCGACCCTTCAGTTTTCTCACAATCATCATTTACAGGTGGTTAAGCAGAATCATCGGTTACAAAACGACTAGTCTAAACGATCATTTTATTCTGGCGTTTTATTGAATTCAACGCATAAGCGTCCATATTTACGTTTATGCGTTGATAATCAATTTTTAAAAGTTTCTCTGGATTTTGTTTTATTCAAAAATATAGCCTATCTTTAACGCCTAGAATAAACGATCGTTTAGACTAGGCGTTTTTATCTATTACAGAATACTTATAGATCAAATATTTTTACGTAAACAAAATTTTCTACCATAAAAACTTTATATCATCACAAGCCATAAGATTCTCTTCTTAAAGCATGTGGAATAGCATAACTAACCAAATATCAGACTGCAACTATACATAATCGAGATAAAAGGAATTCTACAATATTGATTTTATGAAAACATCTACAATATCTACCACTACGCCATGTATGCTTTATAAATCAAAGCATTACATATAGGTTGTAGATAGCCTGACATCTACAATTATCATTCAACATCTACCACTTATACTTGACATTGATACTTTTTCTTTGCATTGGATAAGAAAACGTGTTATTTTTAAAAGACATCGATGGGCAAAGCGACAGGGTTAATAAGAGTTTGCCTTAGGCGAACAAATAGTTTCTTCTAAGGAAAACTAAAGTTTCATAAGCACGAACCAAAAGTTTTCCGCTATGAAAACTTTTGTTTTATGCCTTTAAAACTATAAATACCTATTATTCAATATTTTAAATCAACACACAAGGTATACAAATAACCAAGCAGGCAGCCTGTTGGCATACCCTCGCAGAACGAGTAATGTGGTTAGCGAATAGTGAACGGCTGCATTTAGTGGTTGAAAAGCAGTAAATAGTGGTAGATGCAAGCTGATAGTGGTAGATGTTTATTATCTACCACCATTCAACAAATTTCTTATAATTAGATACTTATATAGATAATGGCAGATATGGTAGATGATTTAGTTTTTTTATTTCATACTTAATGTACTGCTTCGGAGAATGGGTATACCCTGCGGGAAATCGACTTGAACAGCGAGCTTAAACAAAATCCCAGATATTAACGAAGATTCCTATATTCGTCAATGTAAGTACCCCAATTGGGTTGTGAAAGGCAGAAAAGCTGCCTACTTCCCGTCTGTTTACTACAAGATTTATGGAAAAGAACTTAAAATGAATGTGGCACAATGATTTTTACGCTGCCTTTTCGATAATTAATTGTAAATTCGCATTTGAAAAATCATCAAAAATTCAAAGGTCATATGACTAACGAGTATTCTTTAGATAGTACGACTCTTAAGCAGCGCATAATAGCAATGCCAGAAGATCGTATTTTGTTTCGCTCCGACTTTCCTGAATATCACACAGAATTCGTGGGTAGCATTTTGTCTGAGTTAACGACAGAAGGAATCCTCGTAAAAATTACTCAAGGAATATATGCAAAGCCAAGAAAGAGCCGTTTCGGAGTGGTACTTCCTTCTGTTGATAAGATTGTACAGGCTATTGCAACTCGTGATAATGCAGAAGTATTACCATCTGGTATGACTGCTTTGAACGTATTAGGACTGTCAACTCAAGTACCGATGAACTATACGTATTTAACCACTGGTAGTGAAAGAACAATCAAATTGTCAAATCGAAATGTGATATTGAAACGTGGAGTTCCTAAAAATTTTTGCTATTCCACTCGTCTTATTTCGTTACTTGTGCAGGCTTTAAGGACATTAAAGAAAGAAAATGTAAGACAAGGGGAATTACAGACAATACGACAGTTGATATCAAAAGAACCAGATAAGGCCGCCTTAATGGGGGATGTTGATATGATGCCTGCATGGATGAAAAGAATTGTTAAACCGATGCTTAATGTTTAAAGAGAAAGGATTTATGGGAAAACTATGGCTTAATAACGAATTGATTGATCGCTTGGCAATGTTGCAACAGACAGAGATAGAACATCTTGGTATCAATCAAGTGGCAATAGAAAAAGATTGGTGGGTAACTGCCACTTTAAAAGCATTATTTCAAACGGATTATCATGAATCGTTGATATTTAAGGGAGGCACATCCCTTTCTAAAGGATTCAATATTATTGAGCGCTTTTCTGAGGATATAGACTTGGCTATAAGCCATTCATTCTTTGGTATAGAAAAGACAAGTAAAAATCAACGTGAGAAATTGCGTAAAATAGCTCGTGCATATATACATAACACGCTTTCTTTTCAATTAGATGCCAAATTGAAGGGAATGGGTATTACAGGCTATAGCATAGAAAATGTAACAAAAGTACAGGACAAGAATGGAAAATGGCGTCCGATAGATTCAGATAAGGATCCTACGGTCATTCTTTTACATTACCATTCTATTGTTGAAGATATAATAACCTACATTCCTCCACGTGTAAAGATTGAAATTAGCGTTCTATCTATGGATGAACCGACAGAGTTGCGAGACATTCATTCTTTGATAGAAGAAAGCTTTGAAGGTGAAGATTCCGATTCAAACTGCAAGGTAAAGACAGTTGTACCTACTCGCACTTTCTTGGAGAAGTTGTTTTTACTTGCAGAGGAGTTTCAAAAGGAGAAGCCACGAAGTGTACGTATGTCACGACATTTGTACGATTTAGAAAAACTTATGGATACTAAATATGGACGTGAGGCTTTGTCTGACATTTCCTTATATAATACCATAGTGGAGCATCGTAAGGCATACTACGCCCTGAAATATGTCAATTATGACCACCACAGTCCTAAGACGATTAATTTCATGATTCCAGAGTCGGAAATGGAAGTATGGAAAACAGATTATACAGACATGCAACGTTTCTTCATCTATGGAGAATCTCTGGAGTTTGATACACTGATGCAAAGAATGAAAGAATTACAAGAACAAGTTAGAAGCATGAGATAGCTTTTGCTTATGTCAACAACCTAATTTTTGTATTGGTTTAACCGGTGGTTGACTTCTATTGATAAGGTTCCCTCGGGCTTAGGAAAGTCCGGACTTTACGCAGAAAAAAGGTTGTGCCAGTGTTTTTTCATTTCATACTCAAGGTACCACTCCAGAAAAATATCAGTACAATGCATTAAGAACCCAAAAGAACGGCTAATAAAAATCAAGGTAAGCTGTCGCTATTATGAAAAGGGAAGCTATAAACATAATTTTACGTACGTGTGCTATAAATAATACGCAAGAAAAAACCACAGTTCCGTAGGAACTAAATCCTTACTATCTCTCTCTTTCGATATGGCAAAGATGGGAAGTAATAAGAATCAAATGGTTACAAAAATGACATTTCTTGTTAGATAAATGACATAACAGATCCGCAATCAATCCTAAACCACTCGCCTCTAACATCCTATACATAAATTACCCATTGAGTCCCTACGGTACTTAATAACTTTATAACATATAGCCTATGGAGTATATCTAATAATGTATTAGTTAATCTGAATCTATCAGACTTATCGTATGTAGTTAACATTATCTATTCAATTATGAACAAATGAAAAGTATGAAAAGTAAAATGAAAACTTGGAATGTGGCGATGGGATCATTGTCTTTGCTCTTCCTCTGCGTATCGCCGGCATTGGCTATCGCTACAAATCCATCACAAGAGAACCCGTATACGGAGCAGAATGATGATTCCGTAACTCAACAGAGAACAAGAAAAGTGACAGGTGTCGTGCTCGACGCCAACGGAGAGTCTATCATCGGGGCGAACGTAGTGGTGAAAGGTACCAATAATGGGACAATCACGGATCTAGATGGTAAATTCTCGATCGAATTATCGGATGGTGAAACCCTGCAAGTATCTTTTATCGGCTATAACAGCAAGGACGTTATGGTCGGCGCAGGAGAGAATCATATCAAGGTACAGCTGCGGGAAGACACGCAGAAGCTCGATGAAGTGGTAGTAGTCGGGTACGGAACACAGATCAAGCGGGCGGTAACCGGCTCCGTGCAATCCATCAAGTCGGAAGAGATGGCGGATATGCCCGTAGCCCAGATCTCGCAAAAGATGCAAGGCAAGTTCGCCGGTGTCCAAATCAATCAAGTATCCGGTAAACCCGGACAAGGAATGACCATGCGAATTAGGGGACAAGCGTCACTGTCCGGAGGAACCACGCCCCTTTATGTAGTGGATGGAATGCCTATCGTGGGCGATATCAGCACGATCAATCCGGACGAGATAGAAAGTATCAGTGTGCTAAAAGACGCTTCCGCCACATCACTTTACGGTTCGCGGGCTGCCAATGGAGTCGTATTGATACAGACAAAGACTGCCCAATCAGGGAAAAAACTAAGCGTCGACGTATATGGAGGCATACAATACGTACCCGAGAAAGGGAGGCCGGATATGATGGATGCCTCCGAATACGCACGGTTCAGGAAAGAGATCGCCGAAGAGAACGGATTGGCGGTCGATCCCGCTTACCAACATCCCGAAGCGCTGGGTAAAGGCACGGATTGGTATGACGTATTATTCCGTCCCGCCGCTATCCAGAATTACAGTTTGTCGTACAGCAATGGAGACGGGAAGTTTAAATCATCCACCGTAGCCAGCTATTTCAACCAAGACGGAGTGTTGACAAACTCTAATTACCAACGGTTCTCCGCACGAGCCAATACGGAATACGTATTCTCGAAGATCGTCAAGGTAGGCGTGAACCTAGCGCCTAGCTTCTCCATCAATAATAGCCCGCAATCGGACGGTAACTGGACGGAAGATAAAGGTTCCATCCTGCAAGGAGCTATGTTGACAACACCTCTCGCACCCTATAAGAATGAGGATGGCAGTATTCCGCTTGTGGCCAGTGGACCGGGATTGTTCGATAACCCAAACTGGTATAATGTGGTTCGCCTCAACAAGAACAAGACCCAGAACACCCATCTGATCGCAAACGCCTTCTTGGAGGTAGAGCCGGTCAAAGATTTAAAAGTAAAGACCAGCATCAACGCGGACTTGACACAGAATAAATGGAACTCGTTCAAGCCCTCCACCTCCGGAGAGATCTACAAGGCTCCCTATCAGATTCCCGAGGCGAAGGAATCCAATAATCTATTCTACACTTGGCTGTGGGAGAATACCGCCACCTACAGCAAGCAGATAAAAGATCATTCCTTTGATCTCCTGTTCGGCATATCCGCACAAAAATATCATAGCGAATATACGATGGTGACCGGAACGAACTTTCCCGACGATAAAATATCGACATTCAATGCCGCCCCTACCATTACGGCGGATGGAAACATAAACGAATGGTCCCTTTTATCCTATATCGGCCGTATAAACTATAATTACAAAGGAAAGTACCTTTTAAGCGCGGCGATGCGTAGGGATGGTTCCTCCCGTTTCGGTAAGAACAATCGTTGGGGTAATTTTCCATCCGTATCGGCGGGCTGGATACTCTCGGACGAGGAGTTCATGAAACCATTGGAGAAAACGATCTCTTTCCTCAAGGCCCGTATCAGCTACGGTATCGTGGGAAACGACCAAATCGGTAACTATACGCATTTGGCAACGATCACTACCACGAACAGCAACTTCAATAACGCCTTGGCCAGCGGCAGAAGCATCTCGGGAATGGGAAACCCGAATCTGGGCTGGGAAAGGAATAAGCAAGTCGATGTCGGTCTGGATGTCGGTTTCTTCAATAATCGCTTATCCATCATGTACGATTACTATAGCAAACGAACGGACGCCCTGCTGTTCTCGCTAGAGGTACCGATCTCTTCCGGCTTCTACAACATCCAGTCGAACGCAGGCAAACTGAAGTTCTGGGGACATGAATTAAGCGTATCCTCCAAGAACCTGACAGGCAAATTACAATGGACTACCGACCTGAACATATCTTACAATGACAATAAATGCTTGCAACTGGGTGTAGATGACGCCCCGATCATCGGTAACAACATCACGCAAGTCGGGGAACGGATCGGACAGTTTTACGGCTTAGTATGGGAAGGGGTCTACAAGAACAAGGAAGAATTCGACAAATACCCGAAGCATGCGCAAGCCGATGTCGGAACCATTCGCTTCAAGGATGTGAACGGGGATGGCAAAGTTACCCAAGGGGATGACCGCGATATCATCGGCAATCCGGTCCCTTTATGGATAGTAGGCATGACAAACTCGTTCACCTACAAGAATTTCGATTTGTCAATTGTCGTATCCGGCGGTTTTGGTTTTGAGTTAGCCAATATGGTAGATCAGTTCGCTGGAAATCTGGATGGTGTGTTCAACGTGTATAAAGCGGTAGACAATCGCTGGAAATCACCGGAGAATCCGGGTAACGGCCGTTATGGAACGACCAAGATGGGTACCACGGCACCAGAACGTGACTGGTTCAGTTCCCGTTTCCTTTATAACGGAAACTACTTGACGATCAAGAATATCACCTTAGGCTACCAAGTTCCGTTAAGAAACCGGGATATCATTAAAGGTTTGCGAGCTTACGTCAGTTTCCAGAACGTATATACGTTCACTAGCTACATCGGCGCTAATCCTGAGGTGAATATCAGCAATACGGGAACGACGGCGAATAGCTTGCAACAAGGATTCGATTATACCACCTATCCCGTTCCACGGACCATTACGCTGGGTTTAAATGTTAACTTCTAACTATCTAATTATACGAAATATATGAAAACGATATTCAATATAGCCATAAGCATCGCTTTAGGATGTAGTTGTGCCTCCTGTAGTGATTTCTTGAATCTTACGCCGTATAGCGAGATCACAGCCGAGAACTTCTACCAGAACGAGGAGGATTTCAGGCAAGCCGTAAACGGAGCTTACGAACCTTTACAGAACATGTACAACACGGAAGAATGGAATCTGGGAGAGGCCAAATCGGATAATACGACGTATATCATCCATATCGCCAAATCATCCTTGGACGGAGAAGATCCGGATCAGTTCCTTGAGACATCCACCAATGGTAATGTCGGTACGAAGTATAATAACTGCTACGTAATCATCGGACGATGTAACCGGATTATCTCAGAAATAGACCAAGCGGATTTTGACGCGGAAGCAAAAAACAGCCTCAAAGGACAAGCTTTGTTCCTTCGGGCATTCAGCTATTTCAACCTAGTACAATACTTTGGCGGCGTACCTCTGCATACGACACCCTCTACTGTGTATGAGGAGGCATTTAAACCCCGGGCGAGCGTAGACGAAGTATATGAGCAAATCATAAAAGACGCACAAGAAGCCAGTGATCTCCTACCTGTAAAATCAAGGCAAGAGATAGGAAGAGCTTCCAAAGGCTCCGCACAGACCTTATTGGGAAACGTATACATGGTACTAAAACGATGGGCGGAAGCAGAACAAACGCTGAAAGAGGTGGTATCCTCAGGCGAGTATGAGTTATTAGCGGATTACGGCTCCATCTATTCCATCTCGAACAAGAACCATAAGGAATCTATCTTCGAGATCCAATACATGCAAGACGCCTCATTAGGACAGCAAAGTGATTTCATATACAGATTCTTGCCCTATATGACGAATCCGTCTGCCATCACGGGAACAACCCCTAATCCTTGTCCTTCCAACGTAGACCATGGAGGGTTTAACACCCCTACGATCGATCTAATCAACGCATACGAAAAGGGAGACAAACGGTTGGACGCATCCATCGGTATGGTGGAAGGTAAGCTCACCGATAGCTATGCCCTCGACGCTACCGGCGTGAAAAGTATAGTTGACTATGAGCCAGCTCCGGGAATAACCGCCTATCCTTTTATCAAAAAATATTTTCATGAGCATATAAAACCCTATTACACGGATGACAACTGGCCGGTCTACAGGTACGCGGAGGTATTGCTCTTTCTGGCGGAAGCTATCAACGAGCAGAATAGGCCGGACGAGGCTATCCATTATCTGAATAACACCTTCGGGCAAGCGAGTATCCGGGGAAGGGCGGGATTAGCTCCTGTCAAATCCCAGAATGTAGATGCGTTGAGAGAGTCTATCTACCAAGAGAGACGGATCGAGCTGGCATTCGAGAACAAACGCTGGACAGACCTTCTGAGAACGGGACGAGCCGTGGAAGTCATGACACGACATGGACAAAAGATAAAGGCAAATCCCGAATCTTATTATTGGCCCGACGGTGTTCAACCCGTGGCGAACGCTTATCTGTTCAACCCAGATAAATGCTTGTTGCCCATACCTCTGCGAGAAATCGACTTGAACAGCGAGCTTAAACAAAATCCCGGATATTAACGAAGTTATTCTTATATTCGCATCATGAAAAGAACACATATGAAAATCCTGCTAAGTTTACTATACTGTGTCGGTGTATTCACCCTATCAGCACAAAGTCGTTATTTCAAAGAAAGCGCTTCATGGCTTCAAAAGAGTGAGGCCTGCAAGCCAGTGTTAACCTATACGGAACATAAGCCGGTCAAACGGGTCACTTCCATCAAAGACGCGTCAGCCTACCAAGGTTGGCGCATGCGGGACGAAGGAAGCACGGATCTGTTATTCAATGAGTCCCTGAAGAAACATCCATCGGTTATAGTTGACTTCGGTGAGCATCTGACGGGTTATTTGGATTTCTCGCTCAAGCTCCTTAGCCAACAGGTTTCGGACGCTCCGGTACGTATCAAATTCACGTTCGCCGAAGTTCCCTCGGAATTGAACACGCCTTTCGACCCTTATCCGGGCGGTCTGTCAAGGGCTTGGCTACAAGATGAGGTGATGACGTTAATGACCGTACCCATAGAGGCCTCCATTCCCAGAAGGGTGTCTTTCCGGTATCTCAAGATAGAGTTGCTAGGCGCTTCCAGTTTCGATTTCGCCTTCGACAAGCTAACGTTCCGTGCGCAGACATCGGCTAAGACGGCTCCATTGCCACTGGCTTCCACTACCGATCCCTTGATCCGTAAAATCAATGAGGTAGGATTGCTTACATTAAAAGAATGTATGCAGACCGTCTATGAGGATGGCCCGAAACGGGATCGCCGGTTATGGATCGGAGACTTGTATCTGGAGGCGCTAGCGAACGCATGGTCGTATAAAAACCACGACTTGACGAAACGTTGCCTCTATTTATTAGCGGCTCTAGCCAATGATGAAGGCCTGCTGCACGCCACCGTATTGGAGACACCGACCCCTCATCCGCAAAACGGTACGCATTGCTTGGACTATTCCCTGCTGTATAACGTAGCGTTGCTGGAATACCTGAAAGAGACCGGAGACAAGGAGGTCGCCTTGGACTTATGGCCGGTAGTGGTCCGCCAAATAGAGATGGCCTTGCGTCAATACTCGGACGATTGGATCTACGATATGCAAAAGAAGCCGATTTATTGGTTGGTATTCGACTGGAAAGATAATTATGATCGCCAAGCATCTATGCAGGGACTTACGGCATTCTCATTAGAGAAAAGCTATGAGCTAGCTAAAATGCTGGGAAAAGAGAAGGAGGCTAGAGATTGGCCTCGTATCGCCGGCCAGATAAAGAAAGCCGCCCGGAAAACATTCTATGACCAAAAGAACGGGGTGATCGTAAGCGGCCCTAACCGTCAGGTATCTTACCTATCACAAGTGTGGATGATCCTATCAGAGACGCTTACCGCCAAGGAAGGAGCAAAAGCGATGGCCACCGTCCTATCGATGCCCGACGCATGCTATCCGGGATGTCCGTACGCTTATCATTATGTAATGGAAACCTTGTTGAAATGTGGAATGCGGCAAGAGGCCCGTTCGCTCTTAACCAGTTATTGGGGCGGCATGGTGAATAAAGGAGCCGATACATTCTGGGAGGTATATGATCCGAACAATGACGAATTATCACCTTACGGATTTTTCCCGATCAATAGTTATTGCCACGCATGGAGTTGCACGCCGGTTTATTTCATCAACAAATACCCGGAGATATTCCAAAGATAGAAGATAATAAGAGAAACGCCAATATCGCTCGAAATGGAACGTATTGGCGTTTTCTTTTTCTTATTCCTCCACAGGTTCCCCGAACAGGGTTGCCGAGGAAGCCTTATGAATCTTGACTTTTATGAATTGACCTACATGATAGTTCTTCTTATCAAAGATGACCACCTTGTTTTGGCTGGTTCGTCCGAACAACTGCTCACGGGAACGTTTCGAGAATCCTTCTATCAGAACCTCGAAAGTCTTGCCTATATCCCGCAAGTTACTTTCCTCGGACAACTTATTTTGCAAATCGATCATACCTTGCAAACGGCGTACCTTCTCTTCTTCCGGCACATTATCCTCCAAATGGCTAGCGGCATATGTACCCGGACGTTCGGAATATTTAAATAAGAAAGCACTATCATATCCCACTTCACGCATCAAGGATAAAGTCTCTTGATAATCCTCCTCGGTCTCGGAATGGAAACCGCAGAATAAATCAGTCGAGATAGCGCAATCCGGTACGATACGACGGATCGCCGCTATACGGTCCAGATACCATTCACGAGTATATTTACGATTCATGACCTTCAAGATGCGACTGCTGCCGGATTGGGCAGGCAGATGGATAAACTTACAGATATTGTCGTTCGCGGCAATCACACGTAAGGTATCATCGCTCATGTCCTTCGGATGGGAGGTCGTAAAACGAATCCGCATATCGGGAACCTCTTTCGCCACACGATCCAACAAGATCGGGAAGGTTATGGTCTCACCTTCTTTCTCGAAAGAATAGGAGTTTACATTTTGTCCCAACAACGTAACTTCCTTAAAGCCTTTCTCGTGCATATCCCGTATCTCATTCAAGATACTCTCGATGTCCCGGCTACGCTCGCGTCCTCTTGTATAAGGTACGATGCAATACGTACAAAAATTATTACAACCGCGCATAATAGACACGAAACCGGAGATATGTACACCCGGTAACTTCAAAGGGATAACATCCTTATAGGTCTCTTGGGTAGAAAGCTCCACGTTGATCGCTTTCTCTCCGTGCTCTACCGCTCCCACCAAGTTCGGCAAGTCCAGATAAGAATCCGGTCCTACCACCAAGTCGGCATGATGCACATGGATCAGGTCTTCCTTCACTCGTTCGGCCATACATCCCAATACACCGACAATTAATGACTTCTTTTTCCGTTTTAAAGACTGGAAATACTGTAGCCGCCCATAGATTTTCTGTTCGGCGTTGTCGCGTACGGAGCAAGTATTCACGAAGATGGCATCCGCCTCCTCGATATTCTCCGTCATACTATAGCCATCCATCTTCATGATAGAAGCTACAACTTCGCTGTCCGCCACATTCATCTGACAGCCGTAGGTCTCGATAAACAACTTTCGTTCATCGCTTTGGGTAGCGGATTTTAAGTCCACACCGTTTTCTTGATTTACCATACTATATGTTAATAGAATTTAAATAAGCAAGATTCTTAAAAATAATTACGCAAACGCTTGCATAGTTCGAATCCCACCGTTATATTTGCATTCGAAAAACGTAAATTTTTTCATAGTTAAGGTTTTGGTTAAATCGAATAAGGGTGGCTGTGAAGTTACCCTTATTTACTTTTATACCTATCTGATGTTTTATATACTCCCATCTTTTCACTTCTCAATTATTCTTCTTACATTTGGAGGTGCAAAAATAATCAAAGTTTATGGATAACGTAGGAGATTGGTTATATATTGTTTTCCTGATTATCGCCGCCGTCAGTGGCTTATTCAGTTCGAAAGACAAAAAGAAGAAGAGTCGCCCCGATATATTGGGGCAACCCGACAGGGAAATCGTGCCTAATGACCAGCCTACAGAAGGAAAAGGCTTCTGGGAGATACTGGAGGATATGCAAAAGGAAACGCAAAAACCTAAGCCCGCTCCCCGACAAAAGCAGGTAACGCCAAAGGTTGAGAAACCGCAAGTCGTAACCTCATCGCCTGCCTCATCTCCATTCCTTTCCGCCGAGAAGAATATCCCGAATCATATCGCGACCCGGCCATCCGTAAGGATGAGTGCTATCGAGGAAGAACCGGGGCTTATGCCGGAAAATACCTTCAGAGACATCGAGGAATTGAAGAAAGCGATCATTTGTGCGGAGATTCTAAACCGGAAGTATTAATTTACGCCACACTTATATTCGATTCAGCGTAATTTTATGTAAGTTTGCGCCCGAAATATTGAACAGTAAGTATTTACCTAAAAACATAAAAACTAATTATCATGGCATTAAAATTCATTACAGCTGAAGAAGCCGCATCTTATGTGCATCATAATGACAATGTTGGTTTCAGTGGTTTTACACCCGCAGGATGCCCGAAAGTCGTTCCCGGAGCTATCGCCCGGAAGGCAGCGGAAGAACACGCTAAAGGTAACCCTTTCCAAATCGGTATGTTTACCGGTGCTTCTACCGGTGATAAGCTAGACGGAGAGTTGGCTCGCGCTAACGCCATCAAATTCCGTACACCGTACCAATCGAACAAAGACTTACGTGCCGCATTAAACGCTCATCAGGCACAATATTTCGATTTGCACCTGTCTGAATTGGCACAAAGCTTGCGTTACGGATTCTTGGGTAAGATCGATGTAGCGATCGTAGAGGCTGCCGATGTTACTGAGGATGGTGAGATCGTTCCGACTTCAGGTGTTGGTATCTTACCTACTATCTGTCGTATGGCAGACCGTATCATCGTTGAGTTGAACTGCCGTCACCCGAAAGAAATCCGCGGTATGCATGATATTTACGAGCCGGCTGATCCTCCTTTACGCCGTGAGATCCCTATCTACACTCCTTCTGACAGGATCGGTAACGATTGTGTAAAAGTAGACCCGGCTAAGATCGTTGGTGTGGTAAGGACCGATGAGCCGAATGAAGGTGGAAAATTCTCTCCGCTGGATGATGTTACGATGGCGATCGGTAAAAACGTTGCGGACTTCTTGGTTAGCGAGATCAAGGCCGGCCGTCTTCCGAAAGAATTCGTTCCATTGCAGAGTGGCGTAGGTAACGTGGCTAACGCAGTCTTGGGCTGCATGGGAGCTAATGAGTCTATCCCCGCATTCAATGTATATACTGAGGTTATTCAAGATGCGGTTATCGAATTGATGAAACAAGGTCGCGTTAAATTCGCCAGCGGTTGCTCTTTGTCCGTAAGTAACGAGGTGATCCGTGAGATCTACGCTAATCTTGATTTCTTCAAGGATAAGATCTTGCTTCGTCCGCAAGAGATCTCAAACAATCCGGAGGTTGCCCGCCGTTTAGGTTTGGTTGCGATCAATACGGCTTTGGAGGCTGATATCTTCGGTAATATCAACTCTACACACGTATCCGGTACTCGTATGATGAATGGTATCGGTGGTTCCGGCGACTTTACCCGTTCGGCTATGTTGTCGATCTTCACGACTCCGTCTACGGCGAAGGATGGAAAGATCAGTGCGTTCGTACCGATGGTATCTCACTTGGATCATAGCGAGCACTCCGTGAAGATCATCATCACGGAATATGGTGTAGCGGACTTACGCGGTAAATCTCCGATCCAACGCGCTCGTTGTATCATCGACAATTGTGTTCACCCGGATTACAAACCGTTATTGGAAGAGTACCTCGCTATGGGTATCAAGGGACATACGCCTCAAAACCTGAAATGCTGTTTCGCTTTCCATGAGGAACTAGCGGCCAGCGGAGATATGCACAATGTGGATTGGAGCAAGTATAATAAGTAATACAAACATATTACATACTTATCTCAAGGCCATTCCGAATAATTTCGGGATGGCCTTTTGTTTATCTAAAAACTATTCATATCTTTGTTATATGGGAAACTGGGAGAAACAACAGGATGAAAAAAAAGAAAGCAGGGAAAGAGATCAATCCCGTAGAGAAAACCTGGGAAAGTTCTTCTATGATTTGGCTAAATTAACTTTTGCGGGTCTGGTTATTGGAGGTATTGCTACTTTTGATACAGAGCTAAAAGAGTCAATATTTATATATAGAGCTATCGTTGGTGGAATAGCAACAGTGATATTCGCCTGGATTGGAAATAAAATTTTTAAATAAGGTTTATTATGGATATGCTAAGTTTAGTTTTCACGATCAGTGCTATTGTTGGAGGTGGATTCCTCGTATGGCTATATACCAAGCCTGGTAAAAAATGGCTAGAAAATCTATAATCTCCAATATATTTTGAGGCTCCGCATAACGGAGCCTTTTTTATTTCAATTGTATATATTACAAACTCGTAATATGTTTGTAATAATTCTTTCAAACAGGCTTAACAGCTTCTTAATATGGATATCCTTTCTTTGCAGCAGAATAAATAGGCAAAGATTGTGAGAAAGTTTATAGAAAAATTAGTGGAAGGAGGATTCTTGATCAGTGGAAGCGTCAGTAGCTTTACGATCTTGTTGATCATTGTCTTCTTATTTAAAGAGGCCGCAGGTCTTTTTAACAGCCCGGAGGTAGAGGAAGGATATATATTGGCCGTGAATCAGGAAAATCCGATCGAACATTTGTCGCCCGAGCAAATCATGGATGTCTTCGATGCCAATATCACCAATTGGGAAGATTTAAACGGAGAAAATCAAGATATACTTGTCTTCCGGTTCTCGGACCTAACCAACTATTATACGGAAGAAGAGCTAGGTGAAGAATTTCAATATGTTCCCGAGAAAATCAATGAACTTATCCATAAAGAGCCCGGGATTATCGCATTCTTTCCGGAACAATACAAGTCGGAAAACTTTACGGGAAAAATCATATCGGGAGCCACGATCAAACCTTCGGAGTTCTTTGGAGGGACGAAATGGTATCCTACCTCCGCTCCCGCTCCGATCTTTGGGCTGATCCCTCTATTACTAGGAACGCTGTTGGTAAGTATAGGCGCAATCGCCTTATCCCTTCCCTTCGGAGTAGCGGTAGCGATCTATATGGCAGAGATCGCCAATACAAAAACACGCAATTTATTAAAACCGCTTATCGAGTTGCTGGCAGGTATTCCCTCAGTCGTTTATGGTTTCTTCGGATTGGTGGTGATCGTTCCCCTTATCCAAAAGACCTTAGACCTTCCGGTAGGCGAGACCGCTTTCGCCGGAAGCGTGGTTTTAGCGATCATGGCGTTGCCGACCATCATCACGGTAGCGGAAGATGCTATGCGAACTACCCCACGAGCCATGAAAGAGGCTAGCTTGGCATTGGGAGCCACGCAATGGCAAACTATCTATAAAGTAATCATCCCCTACTCCATATCCGGTATCACGTCCGCCGTCGTATTAGGTATAGGACGTGCGATCGGTGAGACGATGGCCGTATTGATGGTAACCGGAAACGCCGCCGTTATCCCTACCTCGTTCTTCGAACCGGTACGGACAATTCCTGCCACGATAGCGGCGGAATTAGGTGAGGCTCCCGCAGGTGGAGCGCATTACCAAGCCTTGTTTATGCTGGGAGCCGTGTTGTTCCTCATCACCTTGGGGTTGAGCATCGCCGTAGAATATATTTCATCCAAACGTAAAATTTAATTAAAGATATGGCACCTATTCAACATTTAGGGAATATAGACAAGAGAAAACGGGCCTCTCAACAGGTTGCTTTCGGTTTCTTTTCTTTCCTGAGTTATTTGGTCGTAGTGATCTTATTCGTAATACTGGGATTCATTATCTTAAAGGGAGCGAGCGTGATCAGTTGGGATTTCCTGACACAAGCACCCCAAGAGGGCATGACCTCCGGGGGGATTTTTCCGGCTATCGTAGGTACACTCTATTTAGTGATCGGAAGTAGCTTGATTAGTTTTCCCATCGGCATCATGAGTGGTATTTATATGAACGAGTACGCCACGAACGGAAAACTCATCCGTTTCATCCGTATCATGACGAATAACCTAAGCGGTGTTCCTTCCGTTGTTTTCGGGTTATTCGGTATGTCTCTATTCGTAAGCACCTTGGGATGGGGAGACTCTATTATAGCGGGTTCGTTTACCTTGGCGCTAATGTCCTTGCCACTTATCATCCGTACGACGGAAGAGGCTTTGAAAAGTATCGATGATTCTTTCCGCCACGGTAGCCTAGCGTTAGGGGCTACGAAATTGCAGACCATCCGCAGGGTCGTGCTACCGATGGCGTTCCCCAATATTATTACGGGATTGATTCTTTCGATCGGGCGTGTGTCCGGAGAGACCGCTCCTATCCTTTTTACGGTGGCCGCTTATTTCTTGCCACAATTACCGAAAAGTATTTTCGACCAATGTATGGCATTACCTTACCACTTATATGTTATCTCTACAAGCGGTACGGATATCGAGGCTTCCCGGGGGATGGCTTATGGCACGGCACTCGTACTGATTGTCATCGTATTATTAGTAAACCTTTTGGCGAATGCCTTGCGTAGTTATTTCGCCAAGAAGGTAAAAATGAATTAAAAAAATAAGATAATTATGATAAAGATTGATGCTAAAAACGTAGACTTTTATTATGGGGATTTCCATGCGTTGAAGAACATTTCCATGAAGATAGAGCCGAATACGTCCACCGCTTTCATCGGACCGTCCGGTTGCGGAAAGTCTACTTTCCTCCGCCTGTTCAACCGCATGAATGATTTGATTCCGGGCACTCGCATGGAAGGTCAGATCCTGATTGATGGAAGAGATATCTATACGAAAAGTGAGAAAGTGGATCGCTTACGTAAAAACGTGGGGATGGTTTTCCAGAAACCGAATCCTTTTCCTAAGACGATTTATGAGAATGTCGCTTATGGCCTGCGGGTAAACGGTGTCAACGATGAGAATTATATTGAGGAGACGGTGGTCAAGACTTTAAAGCAGGTCGTCCTTTGGGACGAGGTAAAGGATAAACTGAAAGAATCGGCATTCGCTCTTTCCGGCGGACAACAGCAACGTTTATGTATCGCCCGTGCCTTGGCGATCTCGCCCTCTATCCTATTGATGGACGAGCCGACTTCCGCGTTGGACCCGATTTCAACCAGCAAGATCGAGGATTTGATACATGAGCTGAAAAATGATTATACGATCGTAATCGTTACCCATAATATGCAACAAGCGGCTCGTGTTAGCGACAAGACCGGATATTTCTATTTAGGGGAATTGATTGAATATGATAATACCCGGAAGATTTTCACCAATCCGGAGAAAGAGTCTACACAGAATTACATTACCGGACGGTTTGGGTAATTGAAAATTAAAAATTGAAAATTAGAAGAGTATGAAGGTTATAGAGCAGGAGATTCATTCTTTAAAAAATAGTATCAGCGAGATGTGGGCATTGGTTCACCAGCAATTATACAACGCAGGGGAGGCTATGCTCACCGGAGATAAGGAACTCGCTTATAAGGTAATCAGCCGGGAACGCCGGGTAAATGCTTTCGAGCTAAAGATCGACAGTGATTGCGAGGATATCATCGCCTTGTACGCACCGGTAGCGATCGACCTACGTTTCGTATTGGCGATGTATAAGATTAATACAAACCTAGAGCGTCTGGGAGATTTCGCCGAAAGCATCGCCCGTTTCGCAGGAAACCTTCCCGAGGGAGAACCGATTGACCCGCAACTGGTCAAGGAAACCCGGGTAGAAGAAATGCTGTCGGAGTTATTAAGCATGATCTCACTCACCAAAGAGGCTTTTGAGAAAGAAAGCTCAGAGATCGCTTCCCGTATCTTCTTGAAGGATAATTTGATCGATGAGATCAATCATAATTCTACCGCTATTATCGCCAAATATATAGAGGAGCATAAAGGTAGCGCGTTGGCAGGGTTATATATGGCCGGTGTTATCCGGAAAATGGAACGTTTCGGAGATCATTGTACGAATATAGCGGAAGAGCTCATTTTCTATCTGGACGCTAAAGTCATGAAGCATATGGGCAAAACCGAGCAATAATTCGTATCTTCGCGGCCACTTTAATAATTAACATCAGTAAATGAAACGACTCACAGTGGCTTGGCTGTCGGCCTTCTTATTTATCGGTTCCGCGTTAACGTCTTACGCTCAGACAAATTCTCCGATCCCGGAGCGGGATTCTTCTTCGGTATCTCTTTTTGAATATGCGACTAAGATTCCGAAACGCAACAAGGTTTTCAATCTGGACTTGGAGATGCACGCAGGATTCAACGCGGACTTTTTCTCGGGGAAGCTGGATGAAGCCGCCTTTCGTTTCAGGGATGTCAAAATTGATGTTACCGGAGAGGTGAACGATCGGTTATTCTATTGGTATCGCCAAACGCTGAATGGCGGTTATGAGGGACAAGCCTTGGAGAATTTGAATGAGTCGATCGAATATGCGTATATTGGCTATAAACTGAATGAGCGTTTTACCTTAACCGCCGGAAAACAAGATGTGTTCTACGGTGGTTTTGAGTACGACGAGAATCCTTTGCTTATTTATGAGTATAGCGATATGAATGAATACTCCCTTTGCTACCTTACGGGAATCGGGCTAGGGTATCAGCCGAATGAGTCGCAAGAGATCCGCTTACAGGTGACGAACAGTCGTATGGGATCGATGGAAGATGAGTATGGACGTCTGCCGGAAGGATTTAAGAAACCGAGAGTTCCCTTGTTTTACACATTGAACTGGAACGGTAACTTTCTGGATGAGTTGATTCATTTACGATACTCCGTATCCGCCGCAGAGCAAGCCCAAGGGAAATATATGTATAGCGTCTTTACCGGTCAAAGTATAGAGGCCGGACCGGTCTATGCTTATTTCGATGTCATGTATTCACGGGGGAAATTAGATCCGTTAGGATTATTGACCGAATTGACTCAGCCCGAAGTCGCCGGAGAAGAGGAAGAGGAACCGGAACCACCAGTTCGTATGCAAAACATCGATTATCTTTCGCTGGTGGGAGAAATACAATATCGTTTTCATCCCAAATGGCAACTATTCGCAAAAGGAATGTATGAAAGCGCATCGATCTATAAAGCCTACGATACTTACGAGAAAGGAAAATACCGTACGGCATGGGGGTATCAAGGAGGACTAGAGTTCTATCCGATGGCCGATGATAATCTACATATCTTCTTGACCACCATAGGTAAAAAATATAACCTATCCGAACGAGTAAAGGCGCTCGATGCCTCTTTGGACGACACCGCACGCCTTTCGATCGGTTTCATTTATAGATTACCGTTATATTAAATTTTTCTCATTTGTTGTAGAGACGCAGCATGCCGCGTCTCATCCCCTCAGAATGGTAACTTAGAATTGCAACACAAACTCTTCCCCTTGTAACAAGTCCACTGTTACTTTTCCATCGACTACAGGTAGGGAAACCGGCTTTTGGTTCTTTTTGAGGCTCATGTTCGCAGAATTCGCCGGAAGCTTGATCTGGAAAGAACCGGGAACGATCGCTTTCAATCGAGCTTCCGTTAACAGACCTTCCGTCCATTTAGCCGACACCTCCCCGCCATTCCGGACTTTCAAACCGCTAAAGCTTCCGTTTTTCCAAGCGGATGGCAAAGCGGGCAAGAACTCGATCAATCCGGTTTGACTCTGTATCAGCATCTCTGCGATACCCGCCGTGCCTCCAAAATTACCATCGATTTGGAAAGGAGGATGGGCACAAAACAAATTAGGATAAGAACCTCCTCCTTTCACCTCCTTCGTATGTTCATCTACGCAGGGACGTAACAAATCACCCAACAATTTATAAGCATGATCGCCATCCTGTAAACGAGCCCAGAAATTAATCTTCCAAGCCATCGACCAGCCCGTGCTTTGATCACCACGGACCTCCAAGGATTTACGAGCCGCCTCAGCCAACTCTGGCGTATGCTCTATCGATATCTCATTCCCGGGATAAAGCCCATATAAATGAGAGACATGACGATGGGTAGGCTCTAGCTCCTCATACGGCTCGAGCCATTCCATAATACGGCCGTCTTTACCGATCGTCGTAGGCATCAAGCGATCTCGCTTCGCCGCCAACTCAGCAGCGAACGTGCTATCCACGCCTAAAATCCCGGAGGCCTCAATGGTATTCGTAAACAATTCCCGCAAGATCTGATTATCCATCGTCGATCCGGCACAAATACTCACGACACTTTCGTTTGGCATTTTATAAGCGTTTTCCGGAGAGGTCGTAGGTGCCGTCACTAGATATTTAGTTCGGGGATCTTGCACCAACATATCCACAAAGAATAGGGCAGCCCCTTTCATCGTCGGATAAACATCCCTCAAATACGCCTTATCCAATGTATATTGGTAATGCGTGTACAAATGCTCGCATAGCCATGCGGCGGATGTATTCGTCGCTCCCCACGACGGATGTTCGCCCGGGGCGGTAAACTCCCAGACATTACCTAAAATATGCGTGACCCATCCCCGTGCGTTATAAAAAGCCTTGGCCGTGCGTTCGCCGCTAGGGACCTGCTGTTTCGTCCATTCGATCAGTGGAAGGTGCAACTCGGAGAGGTTCGTTACCTCCGCTGGCCAATGATTCATTTGTAAATTGATATTCAAGTGGAAATCCCCGTTCCAAGGCGTATGAATCGTATTACACCACAAGCCCTGCAAATTCGGGGGCAGTAATCCCTGCCGGGTCGAGGAAATCAATAAATATCGACCAAACTGGAAATATAAAGCCGCCAAACCCGGATCGTTCTTATCTTGAGCGAAAGCGGCCAAACGCTCATTGATCGGAAGATGATCCCTTTCGCCTTTTCCCAAATCCAGAGAGACCCGATCAAACAGGGAGCGATAAGCGAGTGTATGTTCCCGGCGCAAGGTGGAGAAATCCTTAGATTCCGCTTGCGATAAGTATTTTTCCAAGGATTGTCCGACACCGTCTTTATCGAAATAATCCGTACCTAAACTTACCAAGATAATCGCTTCCGAGGCACTTCGCACCGACAGACAGCTATCTGTCGTAGCCAAATCTCCTCCCTTCGGCAAGACGATACGGATACGAGAGGCGAAACGCATCCCTTTCATCTCCAACGTATCCACCCCGTCCGGCAGTTGTCCCCGCATCAGCAAGTCCTTTCCGTCCAAAGAGATCGTCGCATGCTCCGGACGATTCATACCCAATGAGAAATTCAAAGCCCGATCCGCATCCGCTACCAAATGAATCACTCCCAGATCCCCGGAAAAAGAGGTAAACATTTCCCGTTGATAATTCACATTCCCCCTTTTAAAAGAGACGGAAGCGATAGCCTCGCTTAGGTTCAACCGCCTGCGATACTCAGCGATAGAATCCGATTCATTCGGATACGTATATTTCAGCACTAGATTTCCGAATAATTGGTAACTCCCATACGGAGCGTTCGCCCCGTCACCCAGATTACTTCCGGTTCCTTTGCAGACGAAAGTCTTATACATCAAATCCTGTGCCTCGTCATTCCGTCCCTCAAATAAAAGGCGACGAATATTCGCCAAAGAGTAATACGCATAAGGATTGTCCGTATCTTGCTTACTTCCGGACCACAGGGAGATCTCATTCAGGACCACATTCTCCCGCTCAATACCACCATCCGGCATCATACCGATACGGCCGTTTCCCAAAGGCAAGGTCTCTTCCCATATCTGCGCCGGTTGGTCAAAATAATATGAGACCTCCTTCCCGGTCTGCATATCCGGCAAATTACAACCGAAAAGGAACGATAACAAAATAAAATAAAGTCCTTTCATATTCATACGATTATTCCTTGTTATTGTTTTTCCATCAAAAGCCGAAGAGGCGATCCACTGCAACCCGGGTTACAGTATCACCCTAAAAGCTTTGCATATCACATAGTCGTTTATAATAGCCATCCAAAGCCAACAACTCCTCGTGTTTGCCCCGTTCTACGATCTCACCCTCATGCATCACACAGATCTCATCCGCATTACGGATCGTAGAGAGACGGTGGGCGATCACTACAGTCGTACGGTTCTTCATCAAGTTCTCCAACGCTTCTTGTACCAAACGTTCGGATTCCGTATCCAAGGCGGATGTGGCCTCATCCAAGATCAAGATCGGGGGATTCTTCAAGATCGCACGGGCGATACTGATTCGCTGGCGTTGTCCGCCCGACAGTTTTCCACCCCGGTCGCCGATATTGGTATCGTAACCTTTCTCACTCGCTATGATAAAATCATGAGCGTTGGCGATGCGGGCGGCTTCCTCCACCTGTTCCATCGTAGCCCCTTCCACTCCAAAAGCGATATTGTTGAAGAAGGTATCGTTAAACAAGATAGCCTCTTGATTGACATTTCCCATCAATCCCCTAAGATCGAAAAGGGTGGCCTCACGGATATCCGTATCATCAATACGAATATTCCCTTTATTCACATCATAAAAGCGAGGCAATAGATCCACCAAAGTACTTTTGCCCGAACCGGACTGACCGACCAAAGCCACGGTCGTTCCTTTCCGGATATCCAGATTAATCCCTTTCAAGACCCAAGCTTCCTGATATTTAAACCAAACATCTTTATAACTGATTTTCTCTTTCAAGGCGATCTTCTTCGGATGTTCCGGGTCATGGATATCCGTCTCCGCCTTCAAGATCTTATCGACACGCTCCATGGAGGCCAGACCTTTCTGGATCGCATAAACCGACTTACTTAGATCTTTCGCAGGATTGATAATACTATAGAAAATAACCAGATAATAAATAAACGTAGGAGCGTCGATCGGGCTATTCGCGCTCAAGATCAGCGTACCTCCATACCAAAGTACGATAGCGATCGTAACGGTTCCCAAAAACTCGCTCATCGGGTGCGCCATTTGTTGGCGGCGATAGATACGGTTTGTCAACCGGCGGAAGGTATCATTGCTTCGCTCGAAACGGTCTTGTATCTTCTTCTCGGCGTTAAATGCCTTGATAATACGGAGTCCGCCTAATGTCTCCTCGATCTGGCTCATCAGGAATCCCCATTGTTGCTGTCCTTCCAAGGACTTCCGTTTCAACTTCTTGCCGACTTGCCCCATTACGTAACCCGCCAACGGCAGCAGGATCAAGACGAACACGGTAAGTTGCCAACTGATAGCGATCATACCCACCAGATAGATCACGATCAGGATCGGGTTCTTGAATAACATGTCCAATGAACTCATGATGGATGTCTCAATCTCGTTCACGTCTCCGGATACACGGGCGATAATATCTCCTTTTCGCTCCTCGGAGAAAAAGCTCAACGGTAACTGCGTAATCTTCTTGTTAATCTGATTACGGATATCACGAACGACTCCGGTTCGAATCGGGATCATCGTATAAAAGGCCAGATACATGGTCGCCACTTTCAAGAAAGTCGCCACGATCAGGAAGATTCCCAACATAATCAAGGCGAACGAACCTCCGTGTACCTCTATCAGATCGGATACATACCAAAAAAAGTTATTCTTGATCAACTCCGGCAAGGCTTTCCACGACTCCCAGCTTCCCGCGTTAAAATTCCAATCCATAAAGGTGTAATTCCCCTCATCCATCTTAAACAAGATCTGAAGGATCGGGATAATCAAGGCGAAAGAAAACAGGTTCAAGATAGCGGAAAGTACATTGAACACGATGTTCAGAACCATATACTTTTTGTAAGGGGGAACGAAACGCTTTAAAATACGTATGAAATCTCTCATAAATTGATCTGTTACATTGAAGTGGCAAAGATACAAAAAGTCATCACATTTTCTTACGCATTCGCATGCAACTATTTTGCTGCCCCATTCATCAAATAAATAGAATCGTAAATAAAAATAATTTACACCATGAAAAGGATGCACTTGCAATTGTTGAAAAAAGCCAACTGCGTATTGGCGAGTTTATTAATGCTTTTAGGTTTCTCCTGCACTGACGACGAGGGAGAAGGTCCCATAATTTGTGAATATGGCACTCCTTACGCCAATTTTCAGATAAAAGGAAAAGTCGTGGATACAAACGATAATCCGATACCTAACACCCAAATACGTATCAATCGAAATGACGCAAGAATTTATCCTTACGGATGGCTGCATACCGATACCGTAAGGACCAACGCTAACGGAGAGTTTGATTGGAAGAAAACTGATTTTCCAATCCTAAAATACCGATTCATCACGGAAGACATAGATGAAGAAATGAACGGAGGACAATTCGCATCCGATACGACTCAAGTAATCTTCGACAGCGAGGAACTTACTGGAGGCGATAGATGGTACGAAGGTAGCGCCTCAAAGGAAATCAAGATCACACTTAAGGAATATGTAGATACACATACGGAACCTTACGCATTGTACACGATCTACGGAAAAGTAACTGATGATCAAGGCTATCCGCTGGCCGGAGTCGCAATCTTAACCTCACCGGCATATACCCCTACTCAAGAGGACGACCTTTCCAGCTTTCCGGCCATCACGGATGAGACCGGACGATATCAATTCACCTACGATAAGGCTACGGCTATCGAACATACCATCTACACAAAATTATCTTCGTATTGGAATGACCCAAACGCTTGCAAAACTGATTCTATTATCGTAAATTTCGCCGAAATTGAATTATCACAAGGGAAAGGGATGTTAATGGGTAAAGGATCAAAAGAAATTAACTTCCAACTAACACGCAAAAACTAGAAAATGGAAACAGTGTATCATTCCATATTAAAAGGTTTTAACTGGATTTTAGCGGGGCTTCTTTCTCTACTAGGCTTCAGCGTTACTTCCTGTGGCGCTACAGATGAGTATGGTAGCCCTTACGCAGAATACGAGTTGAAAGGAAAAGTTACAGATATGAACGGAGATCCCATCCAAGGAATAGAGATCAACTATGGGGGCATATATAATAACGTATTATCTCCCTCATATATAAGCGAAATATATAAATCGCCCCAAACCCAAAAAGACGGAAGTTACGATATAAAATTCGAGGATTCCCCAATAGGCATCGTACGCATTATCGCTAAAGATATTGACGGGCTTGAAAACGGATCATTCGAGACGGATTCGATAGATGTCAAGATCGAAGGGTTTGAGGGAGGTAAATCTTGGTTCCATGGGAAAGCGGAGGTTAACATCCCCGACATCAAACTTAAAGAGAAAAAAGAATAAAATATGGACAAACGCCCAAACATCAAAAAACGTATCGCCCTAGAGCTCTTTCGAAGTATCAAGAAGAACAGGGCTAAATTACATGAATTGCGTACACTCTTTTGGGAGTGTACGCTTCGTTGTAATGTATCCTGCCGTCATTGCGGGAGCGATTGCCATGTCTCGGCCTCTGTCCCGGATATGCCTGTCGAAGACTTCCTGAAAGTCATAGACGATATCACGCCTTACGTCGAGCCGAACAAAGTGCTCGTCATCTTTACCGGAGGCGAGGCGCTGGTTCGTAAGGATATCGAGAAATGCGGGTTGGAACTGTATCGCAGGGGATATCCTTGGGGGATCGTCTCCAATGGTTATCTGATGACCCGGGAACGGCTCGACTCGCTCTTGGCTTCCGGATTGCACTCGGCGACTATCAGCTTGGATGGTTTCGAGGAAGCGCATAACTGGCTTCGCCGTAATCCTAAAAGTTTCGAGAAGGCACTGAATGCCATCTGTATGTTGGCCGAGGAAAAGGAGATCATCTGGGATGTGGTGACTTGCGTAAACCAACGCAACTTCAAGGATTTGATGCTCTTCAAGGATTTCTTGATCGAGATGGGCGTAAAACGGTGGCGTATCTTTACGATCTTCCCAGTTGGGCGTGCCGCGACTGAGACCGATTTGCAACTGACGAACGAGCAGTTTACATGGGTCATGAACTTCATCCGCTTCTGCCGGAAAGAGGGTAAGATACACGTTAGCTACGGCTGTGAGGGCTTCCTCGGGAATTATGAGGCTGAGGTGAGAGACTCGATTTTCCAATGCAACGCCGGTATCAATACAGCCTCTGTCCTCGCTGATGGCTCTATCTCCGGTTGTCCCAGCATACGGGCCAACTTCCACCAAGGGAACATCTATAAAGACGATTTCATCGATATCTGGAATAATGAGTTTAAACCTTATCGTAACCGCCAGTGGGCTAAAAAAGGGGAATGCGCGGATTGTAAGATGTTCCGTTATTGCGAGGGCAACGGGATGCACTTATACGATGATGAGGGGAATCTACTCGTATGCCACTATAAAAGGCTAGTTGACAGTTGACAACTGTCAACTAATTCCTATCTTTGCCCTAGTTAATATTCTAAAATAAGCAATCGTATGAAAAACACTTTCATCCTTTGTGCCTTTCTGGCACTAAGTTCTTTTACCGTAGCCCAGCAATCCGAGAAATACCCGCTAGGCGACTATACGGAATTGACCGACACGAAACCGCATGACAGCGACGAGATCTGGGACAAGTTATCGGCCCCAACCCAATTAAGCTGGGGCACGACCGATATACGATATCCGAAACTCAGTATTCCCGATGTCAAGAAAAGCAATCGCTGGCAGACGAAAGCATGGAAAGGGGAACGGGTAAACGCACAAGCCGTGTTATGGACCAAGGTGGGACTCGAGGATGCCTCTATCACCGTGAGCGACTTGAAGAGCGGTTCTTCCATCATCCCATCCTCCGCGATCACGACGAACTTTGTCCGATACGTCATGACCGATGAATTGAATAAAGACCGCCAAGGCGGTTGCGGCCACCGAGAGAATAAGGCGGAATGGGATTCCTCCGTCGTAGCAGATGTATTGGATATCGTAAAGATCCGTGATATCAAGGCACGCACCACCCAGCCGATCTGGATGAATATCTGGGTACCTCAATCCGCGAAAGCCGGTAAATATAAAGGGACATTGACCGTCACGGGAAAAAATGCCTCCCCCATGGAATTACAAATAGAAGTGGACGTATTGAACCGCACACTTCCCGCCCCGAAGGACTGGGCTTTCCATCTGGACTTATGGCAGAACCCGTATTCCGTGGCCCGTTACTACCAAGTTCCTCTTTGGAGTAAAGAGCATTTCGACGCTATGCGCCCGATCATGAAGATGCTGGCGAACGCCGGACAGCGCGCTATCACCACCAGTATCATGCATAAACCTTGGGCCGGACAGACCGAGGATCATTTCGACAGCATGATCACCCGGATCAAGAAGATAGACGGCACTTGGGCATATGATTACGCCGTCTTCGACAAATGGGTGGAATTCATGATGAACGAGATCGGTATCGATGATATGATCAGTTGCTACACCATGATCCCTTGGGCTTTATCTTTCGATTATTACGACGAGGCGACAAATCGTGTACAGTTTCTCAACACGAAACCGGGTGATGCCGCTTACGCAGACTATTGGGGTACTTTCCTAAAAGATTTCTCCCGCCACCTTCGCGAGAAAGGTTGGTTCGAGAAAACCGCCATCTCTATGGACGAGCGTCCGATGGAGGCGATGCGTGAGGCGATCAAGGTTATCAAGCAAGCCGATCCGGAGTTCAAGATCACGCTGGCCGGAAATTATCATCCGGAAATTCAATCGGACTTATACTATTTAAGTATTCCCTATGGGCATAAATTCCCAGAAGACGTAAAGGCTGCCCGTGATAAAGCGGGACAGATCAGTACCGTTTATACCTGTTGCGCGGAAGCGTTCCCGAATACCTTCACCTTCTCCGACCCGGCGGAAGCGGCATGGACGGTCTTGCACGCCGTAGCCGGTGGTTACGACGGTTATCTACGTTGGGCAGTTAATAGCTGGACCGCCGATCCTCTGCGTGACTCGCGTTTCCGCACTTGGGCGGCAGGCGATACATACAGTATTTATCCCGGTCCACGCAGTAGCATTCGCTTCGAACGTTTGGTCGAGGGTATACAAGATTGCGAGAAGATCCGCATCCTCCGGGAAGAGCTGACAACGAAAGGAGCTAAAGGCAAACTCGAGAAGTTGAACAAGACGGTTGCCAAGATCACTCCGGAAGGTTTATCCGAGACACAAGAATCCGCTACGCAGATGGTTAATGAGATTCATAAACTTCTGAATACATTATAAATAGTACCGGACGCCGACTGCGCAGTCGGCGTCCCCTAAATATATCATCAAACCCCTACAATGTTTGATATTCATCAAAAAACGAAATCCTTACCTCCGATACCTTTCTTTTTCTTTGTCCGCCTCGATTCCTTCGCCTATTTTTGGGGCACTGAAAAACACAAAAACCATTCTATATGAACAAACTATTAATGGGCGCATGCCTTACGATGGCCATGCAAGTAGGGCACTCCCAAACCTTGCCGCAATTGGGTAAAGATCCTATCGAGAAAATCGTAGCCGCCATGACTGCCGAAGAGAAAGTATCCCTGTTAGTCGGAACCGGAATGCCCGGGTTCGGCGGCCAATCAGCCGTAGTCGGCAGCACGCAAAATATAGTGCCGGGAGCCGCCGGAACGACCTTCCCGATCGAACGTCTGGGAATCCCCGCTATCGTAGTGGCCGACGGTCCCGCCGGATTACGTATCTCCCCGACTCGCGAGGGGAACGAGGCGACCTATTATTGCACGGCATTCCCGGTCGCTACCTTGCTAGCCTCCACATGGAACACCGCATTGGTCAAAAACGTAGGCAACGCCATGGGCGACGAGGTGAAAGAATACGGTTGCGACGTACTCTTGGCCCCCGCGCTGAATATCCACCGAAGCCCTCTCTGCGGACGTAACTTCGAGTATTATTCCGAAGATCCCTACTTGACGGGCCGGATAGCGACAGCGATGGTAAACGGTATCCAAAGCAATGGCGTGGGAACCTCCATCAAGCATTTCGCCGTCAATAATCAAGAGACCAACCGGACAGGAACGGATGCCCGCCTCACCCCTCGTGCCTTGCGGGAGATTTACCTAAGAGGTTTCGAGATGGTCGTAAAAGAGGCAAGCCCGTGGACGGTCATGTCTTCCTACAATAAGATAAATGGTGAGTATGCCTCCGAAAGCCGTGATTTATTAACGACCATCCTCCGTGACGAATGGGGCTTTAGCGGCCTTGTCATGACCGACTGGTTTGGCGGCAAGAACGCCCCCGCCCAGATCCACGCCGGAAACGATCTGCTGATGCCCGGACGGACGGACCAGAAAGAGGCCCTCCTAAAAGCGCTTGAGGACGGTTCTCTCTCTATCGACGACGTGGATACGGACGTAACCCGTGTATTACGACTGATCCTTCAAGCCCCCCGCTTTGCCCAATACGCCTATTCCGACAAACCGGACCTGAAAGCTCACGCCGAGGTAACCCGTGCGTCCGCTTCCGAAGGTATGGTTTTATTAAAGAATACGAACAATGCCTTGCCGCTGGCCCCGGGTATCAAGAAGATAGCGGCTTACGGTACCACCTCGTACGATTTTATCGCCGGAGGCACCGGCAGCGGCGACGTGAACGAGGCTTATACCGTATCCCTCGTGGAAGGTCTGGAGAACGCCGGTTATACCATGGACGCCGAAGTGAAAGCCTTATACGAGAAATACAGTACCGAGGAAAAGGCGAAACAGCCGAAAGACACGAGTCCCGCCGCCGCTTTCTTCAACCACCCTCGTATCCCGGAGTTCGTACCGGATGCCGCAGGGCTGGCCGCTAAGGCGAAAGAGGCGGATATCGCCTTCGTTACGATAGGCCGTAGCTCGGGAGAGTTCCAAGACCGGAAGATCGAGGGAGATTTCAACCTGACGGAGAATGAGCGAGCGTTGATCCAATCGGTTTCCGACGCTTTCCATAAGGAAGGGAAGAAGGTGGTCGTAATCTTGAATATCGGGGGCGTGATCGAGACCGCCAGCTGGAAATCGGAACCGGACGCCATCCTATTGGCTTGGCAAGCCGGGCAGGAAGGGGGTAACACGGTAGCCGATATCCTGTCCGGAAAGGTGAATCCTTCCGGTAAGCTCCCGATGACTTTCCCCGTGAGCATCGCCGACGTAGCCTCCACGAAGAATTTCCCGGACGCTTCGGGTATCGACCTGAAAGAAATGTTAGCCGGTTTCATGGGAGGAGGCCCGGAGCATACGGATCGTAAGAATATTGACTATACCAACTACGAGGAGGGTATCTACGTGGGCTACCGTTACTTCGATACGTTCGGCGTGCCCGTCTCCTATCCGTTTGGCTACGGACAGTCGTATACAACTTTCAATTATTCGAGCTTGAAAGTGTTCATGGGCGATACGGACTACAGCATCAGTTGCACGATCACGAACAATGGCCCGGTAGCCGGGAAGGAAGTGGTCCAGCTATATATCTCCGCCCCCGGCAAGAGCATGGATAAGCCGGCGAAAGAGTTGAGAGGTTTCGTCAAGACCCAACTCCTCCAGCCGGGGGAGAGCCGTGAGATCATCTTCAAGGTGAAAGATACGGATCTGGCCTCCTTCGACGAGAGCGCCAGTCATTGGGTCGTAGAGTCCGGTAAATATGAGGCGCAGATTGGCTCCTCCGCCGACGACATCCGCCTAAGGGATTCCTTCAACGTGAAGGGGCGGGTAACGGAGAAGGTTCATGCGGTACTGTTGCCCGGCGAGAGGATCGATCTTCTGAAAAGATAAGCCCGGAGGTATCTACCTAGTTATCGGGAGGGCGGGGTATCAACCTCGCCCTCTACTTATTTAATCACCCGAGTGTTCCGGCTTCCTGAAAGTAAGGTAGGTCTCCACACGCCCCTCCAGCTTCGCCTCCATGGTCCCTTGCTCCGACACGAAGAGATATTTGTCCTTTTTCTCCTCCTCGGTCCATGTATCGGGAGTGTAGGGAGCGATCTTCCGGTCGCCGGCAGTCCTCATGAAATAGATAGCGGGCAGAAGGCCGTTCAGTTGGATCTGGTTCGGGTCGATATAGCGTTCCTCGTATTGTCGCGAGAAACGCGAGCTCACCCTCTCCAGCCGGAAGCGGTCGAGATTATTCATAAACAGGTAATCCGTGCCTTCATCTCCCGGCAGGGAGGTGTAGATCATAGATGAGACTTTCACGGCACCGGCCGGTGTCGTGTACAAATAATAGAAATATACAGTCCATGTATTCTTGGAGCGGGTTTGAAGGGTATGTGTCTCCTGCAAGGAATGCAAGGCCCAAAATCCCGGGGGCGTGCATCTCACCCTTTGTACGAATTTATCCTTCGCGATTTCCACTCTTCCCCGGATCTCCAGAAAGTCCTTATAGGCCACTGCCTCTATTTCCTCGTTTGTCATTGATGGCGTAAACATGATTATTCTAAATTTTAAGGTAAAAATAAATCTTTTCTCTCTAAAGGAGCTCTCAGTTGATCGGCGATCTTCTCGACACCAAAGTCTAAGAAGCTCCTCGCCTCGTGCTTCCTCAAGGCCTCTTTCCATTTATCATCGAAATCAGCGGTCTGCTCTAAGAGGGTTTTCCAAGCGTTGTTCAGTTCATGGATCAGTTTTTCCCGTCGTTCCTTCGTGCCCTCGACCCGCCAAGCGAATCGTTCCATGACCTTTTTCGTGTGCTCGATATCCATGCATAGTTTTTTACAGATCGCCTGCAACCCGAGGAGATCGATATCGTCAGCCGCAGCCTTTTCCAACAAATTAAAATATTCCTCCTCCTCATAAACTTGCGCCTTGTAACGGCTCAGGTTCTCTTGGTCGAGAAAAGTAATATAAGTGATCACTTTCCCACGCAGCTTGATCAACGACAGGCCTTGCCGCGAGACAATGAAGCACTTCTCCGCCAGCTCCTCGTCGGTCCAGTTCTTGGGCCGATAGTTGGTCTGCCTCCTGTCCTCGTTGTTCTGCATGAAATAGATGGCGGGATGCACGCCTTTCAAGTCGATCCCCGCGGGATCGAGATAACGCTCCTTATAGCGTTGGAGGAAGTGGGAACTCACCCTTTCCACCTTGAAGCACTTAGGGTCGTTCATAAAAAGGTAATCCACCCCATTCTCCCGTCGCAAGGGGATGTAGAGGTAGCAGACGATGTTAATCTTATCGTCCGGCGTATAGCCCGTATAGCGAAAATTGACATTCCACGTATTCCTCGCCCGCGTGCAAAGGGTATGGCTCTCGCTCAAGGAATGGATGGCCCTTTTATGCTTCCCGCTGATCCGCATGCTTTGGACGAAGCGCTCGAAAGCGATCTGCACCCTCGTCCGTATCTCCAAGTAATCCTTATAAGCGGCTTGTTGTATTTCCTCTTCGGTCATTGATGGCGTAAACATGGTATTCTATTTTAAGGTTGATAATCGGAGGGTAAAGGTACGATTATTATTGAGGTTTCCGAAAGCTTTGGCGATATAAGGAATAATAATTACTTTTGTTCGGGTAATAATGAAGCATATATGAAGACAACGGCTGAATACATAAGTATTTTACGGGACTACGTGGCCAAGAACGCCGGTAAATATCATATCACCCGTATGGGGATATTCGGCTCGGTCGCCCGTGGGGAACAGACCGAGGGAAGCGATGTAGATATCTACCTCGAGACCTCGAAGCCAAGCCTGTTCGCCTTGGTACATATAAAGGAGGACTTGCAGAAACTATTCGGCTGCGATGTCGATATCGTCCGCTTACGCAAGCACATGGACGTTTTCTTGAGAAGCAGGATAGAGAAGGAGGGGATTTATGTGGGATGAGGAATTGCTCCGCTCGTCGCTACAAAAGATAGGGACAGCCATTAACCGAATATTGGAAAGATCCGATACCATACAGTCTCCCGATGATTTCCTGACAACTCCCAGCGGAGTGGAGAGAATGGAGAGTATCTGTATGCTGTTGATCGCCATTGGCGAGAGCGTAAAACGGATCGATAAAATCACGGATAAACAATTGTTATCCCAATATCCCGAAATCGATTGGAAAGGTGTAATGGGTATGAGGGATATCATCGCCCATCACTATTTCGATATTGACGCAGATATTATTTTTGATGTAATGAAAAATAATTTGCCAGCTGTAAGACTCGCAGTGAACAGGATGATAGAGAGTTTATAAAAGAACTTTTTCTCATGCGATTCTATTTTTAATTAAGTATATTTGCGAAAAGTATATAAACGAGACTCTTATAATTGGCAAAACCAAAAGTACAGTTTTTCAGAATAAAAAGTATAAAAAAAATCATGGTGTTTAAATACCGTATAGACAGTGTTTAAATGCCATGAACTAAAAACTAAAACCGCTCGGCCTTCACAGGCAGAGCGGAAGTGGACATATTACCTTAAACTAATACCTTATATATTATGATAACCGGATCATGAGACCAAAGGTTCATGCTCTTGAGCTACATTTTCAATAATTGCAAACGATCCATTCTTCCTGTTTCCTTCTGTTGGTTCTACCGGCTGATATCGTTCGTTCGAAGCGATGGATAGTCCAGTGATATTTATCGGAATATTCTTCAATATGCTCATTAGGGAACATGGTCAGCATGAACTTCCCTCTCAAACCGGACAATACGTCCAATAACTTGATGAACGCTTGTTCGTTGAATAACCCGTTATAATGGCCGCAATCCGTGTCGATGTAGAGAGGATCGACAAAATGGAACGTTTCCGGACGGTCATAACGGCGGATGACGGACAAGGCATCTTGGCATTCAATCGTCACACGCTCCAAACGATCACAAAGCTCTTCCGTGAACGTATCCTTGGCGTTTCGAAGTTTCTTTGGTTGTCCTCCTTTGAAATCAAAACCGAATGTGCCGTTGATCTTGCTCGCAAAAGAGGTTTTCGTCAGGAACCAGAGGGCGCAAGATCTTTCCGACGGTCGGAAAAGCTCCGGATTACTATAGATGTATCGTGCGTGGTCGTGCAATGCCCGGCTATGCAGTGTTTTGTCTATTTCCGCTTTCAACTCCGGATAATAGCACTTGGCCATCCAATAGAAATTGATGATCTCGGCATTGATGTCATTGATGACCTCGCAAGGGACGGGTTTTTTTGCGAACAATACTGCCGCCCCTCCACAAAAAGTCTCTGTATAAACAGAATGTTCCGGAATTAGAGATAAGATATGTTTTAACAAGGTTTGCTTACCTCCATAATAAGTAATAGGGGTTTTCATCATTCAAAGTTTTATTCTTATACATTCAAGTGCAGTCTTACATTTTCTTCCCCGGCCAACAATCGTTGGGTATTCTCCATGTTGTTTACATAGACATGTACATTGCCTAGATTCAAGGTGATGGACTTTAGGGGTATATCTATCTGACGTGACATTAGATATAAATGATATATGTCAGCCGGAAGCCCCAAGTTGGCATCGGAACTGCGTTGATAGGCGGAAACGACCAACTCGCCGCCATCGATCTGGAATTGCACGAGGCTCAAGCAAGGGGCTTGGTTGCTTTCCGCATCTGTCGATCCTAAAAACAGCACATAGTTCTTACTGTTCCGTTTCTCCCGATTGATCCTATCAATCAGTGGCGGTAACTTCTCAAGATAAGTCGGATAACTATTCACTAGGATGGAACCGCAATAATCCCACCAATTGACACCGATTTCCCTATATTTATCAACGGAGCGTTCCCCTCGCATGAACAGTTGTAATTCTCCCCGCAATTTCTTTCGGGCTATATCATGTCCCTCGAATATCTCCAGCAGATCAACAGGGGTCAAACATAGCTGCTCATTCAGAAGATACTTGATATTCCCCTTCTTGTTGTTTTGGGCCTTGCCTTCCGCAAGAATCTTTTCCAATATTTGATAGTATTTATTTTTCATGTCCTCGAAAATTAATGTACATTTGTCTTGCCAATCACATAATAAAAAAAACGAGCTATCGCGACAGAAGGCATTTAGCCCCCGGTCGTGCGGTAGCTCGCATTTTTTGTTAGTATGTGATTGGCGTCTTTACTAACAGCCGGGGGCTTTTCTTTTTACCCGCCCTCGATAAGGTGTTAAGGTTGTTCCGATAAAATCAACTACTAGCCATATTTTCTTGTAAGAACAACAAGTATCAATAAATCCTTCCTTGAAATCTTATTCAATCCTTTCATTTCAATCCATTTATTTTCAATTAACTAAAAGCGCTTTGGGACTTCTTCTATTTATGAGGCTTAACCTCCAATCGTAAACGGTACCACGTTTATCGAGAAAGAATCACTGAAAGCCTCATAGTTTATCACCACGAACTGCATCCCCATATAACTGTTTATTCCGACTCCAGCTATGGTATACCCCAGAGTCGCATCACCGTCATTAGTGACATAAGCGGCAAACGTATTGAGATAAACAGGATTTGTATAGTCCGTCCCTATGGAAGCAGGAATACTTGTCCTTAATATGGCACCGTTTTTAACGGCCTCAATCACTCTTTTAAATGTAACCACGCTATAGAACGCTGACTTTATCTCATCGGATGTCGAGCTGGATGTCAAGGCATAAACCTCCGATTTTACAGACTCATAACCTATGGTATAATTAAGATTGATATCCTTTCTTGTCTTTACGGTATAATTACTTTTAGTTCCTGAAATCTTTATGGAATGTGAGATGAGAGATGCATCAATATAAGTTATATCTATATAATAAATGATGTTAGCTACAATATATCCACCCAAGGAGAGACTGGAGCGCATGTTGTTAACAGTACTGGCACTATTGACGATATAGAATTTAGTCGTTACTTTTTGCGCCAGTCTTATTATATGCTCTATTCCTCCCACGGAATCAAGTATGCCCGCTACCTCCTCATGGGTAGAGGAGGTGGTTAGGTCAAAGAGCGTGACAGGAAGGTACACCTCGTCGCCTCCGCTCTCGGAGAAATCTACAGAATAGGTGATCACGCCATCCGAACCTCCCTTGCCCGTTACCTTGACTGTCTTGAGTACTCCTCCTTGGTCTATATACGAGAGTTCCAGCGTGTATGTAGTTGACTCGCGGCTGGCGTATACGCCACATTTGTGGTTGCCGATGAACATTTCGGGTATATCTACCACGTAATCATGGGACATGGCATTCGCCAATATGCCTGTGATCCCCACCAGATCCCCCTTGCCGGTGACCGGATCAAATCCGAAAGCAGTCAGGATATCGTCGCTGGAGGATGTCGATGTCAAGCTCAATACGGATGCCGGGAAAAAATAGGTTTCCTTAAGTTTTCCCAGCTTATCGAATTGATCGCTACCCATTAATCCCGCCTCGCTGGAGCTGGCCTCGGGTATGGTGGAGAACACGCCCTCTGCGCTACCGTTCGCCGAGGGATTGAAAGCGTACAATCGTCCCTTTACCATGGAATCGGCATTAGTGACGTTCACGTTACCGCTTCCCCCTCCCGATCCTCCGGATATGGTTATGTCGCCGCTACCGACTAGGGATTGCCCGTTGACCGTCCTCAAGCCGGTTTCCTTGATAAACTTGCTGTCATTGGTCAGCTGGCTCGTCTTGGACGGGATCGTCGTGTCGGACGGCATAGCCCCGACCTCGTTCGCCGTATAGGTGGGCTTGGTCGTGGAATTTACCCAACCCGGCTTATTCTGCACGTCGCTCCAGTCCACGGAGTCGGTCACGCCCCCTCCCGATCCTCCGGTACCGTCCTTGCCTTTGGGGATACCGAGGTTTATCTTGTATTTGGGATTCCCGCTCGAGTCCTCACCATTCCGCACCACCTCAGACGTGGCGGACTCCGTGGGTAATAACGTCGTAGTCGTGCCGGTCTCCAACACCGGCGTCTTGCCATCCGCCACGCTATCCGGCATATCGTTAACCTTCCTCAGAAGATCGTTGGTCTTCGTTGTCGTATAAATTAAATTGCCCATTTTCTTTCAATACTTTTAGTTCCACATCATCCGAATCTTTCATTATCTCGCCAAGCGAGTCATACAGGTATTCCCTCATGCCCGCCTGACGTACGGTGCGTACGACCTCCACGTTACCGCCCCGGGTCGTTTTGATCGTCACCTCTTGTGACCTGTCAACGTCATCATTCTCCGTAGAGGAGAATGAGGCCGGGCCATCGCCGCTTCCCGCAAGGTCCACGACGATATTGCCCTTACCCGTTATCCAAGGGATGTTTTCCATCACTCCACGGTCCAGTCCGTGTTAGACTCCACGTTCACCGTTACCGGGGTTCCCAGGTAATCAAGCTGGATGTCCCCCTCTGTCACCCGCAGGTAAGCGTCACCGGCGGCCAGTGTCAATAGGCACACGTCTTGGTGCCCGCCCTCGTCCGTGACGATGACCTGTCTCGTGAGAGGATCGATCTCCGTGTTGGCGGGAACCGTGACGGCGATCGAGAAATTGTATACCGCCAGTCCTCCGGGATCGCCCGCTATCGCTTCCCCGTTAGCGGTCTGTACGCTATTCGCCGTATAATTACCCGGTAGCGCTATGTCAAGGTCTCCCGTACCGAGGGAGAAGGTCAATTTCCTCGAGTTGCTGACCCCCGATATGGTAACCACCTTGCCTGTCTTCTCCGACGATGCCGTGTCCGCTATATCCACGTACTCGGGCTTGCCCGCCTGGTTCACCGTCCGTGCCACGTCCGCGCAATTCGCCGCCTTGAACGTCAGGACCGTCGTACGGGCGTTACGCCCGGTATGCTCCGAGCCTGATCTTACGCTTACCTCCTTGTCACCCGATCCTTGGGGCGGGGTGACCACCGCCCATGCCGCTTTTGCCATGCCTTCTTGTTTTTTTAGTTATTCAATGTTCCAACCCGTATTCGAGTGTACCGTGAGATATGCCGGCGTATCCTCGGTCACCCATACCGGATCCGCGGGGGAGACCAATAGCCATACGCCATCATCCACGCTGCAGACCTTGGATAGCCCCACTCCAATCCGCCCGATCCTCTTGAGTCCGGCGCTCATGGCCTCAATCCTTCGAAGCTCCGCCCGGGCCGTCTCCAATCTCACGATATGTCCCCTAACGCACGCCATTCCTCACGATCTCGTCCGTATCGATCCGTACTACCTCCTTCCTTACCCCGTCCTCGCAGTTGGCGTCCGGGACATCCACGCTTATCTGACACTTGATCCGCCCGTCGCTCCCTAGGCGGGACGTGTCGAGGACAAGGAGGTACGCACCGCTGTCCTGCCGGATCATCCCGGACTTGGGTATCACCACCGTCTTGTTGCCATAGATGTAAAATACGGCCTCGAACCCCACGTCATCCATCGTTAGACTCCCGGGAAGATCCAGAGACAGGACAAATTTCATCACGGTGCCGACCACAGACACGCCATCATTCCCGTATCCCATGGTGCCCTCCCGCTTTCCCGATCACGAACTCATAACCATACGCCCTGGTCGTGGTATCCACATCGATCCGGACGCTGTCCCGATCTCGTACCGGATGTCCCTCCCGTGTACGAGGCTCCGGGATGTACGGGTTACATCCCGACAGGATCACGCATAACGCCATAATCAATCCTCTCATATTAAATCTCCTTTAATGATATGCTACTTATACCGACCGTACAGTCCATAGACACTATGAACAGGAACCCATCCTCGATCGTACTATCTCTCTTCACTGTAAACTCTGCCGATATGGTCTTATAGGACGTTGTCAGTGTACCATCGTAACCGCCGTAAAATAAGGCATCCTCTGATACAGAACTTGGGATATCCAATGCGTTTCCCATGAGCGCAATCAGACTGACATCGTTCATGGAGGCCTTGATGGTAAGGGTTATCCTGTATCTGTGACCTTGTTCCAGCTTGCTCCCCATGTAACCCTTGTTGAAAATGATATAGGAGCTACCGTCAATTTTACCGGACATACTAAATATGGCCATCCCACCGGCTACACTATAGACCACGTCAGATCCGACACCTTTCCAATAGGTCGAACTTGTCAAGGCCGTCCCTTGGAATATCTCGTCGCCGGTGACGGCGTATCTCTCGAAGTACGCTGTCAAGGTCTTGTTGCCATTCATCGTGACCGTATGGCTTTGAGCCCCTCCGTCATTCCATCTGACAAAACGCCATCCATTGTTAGGCGTAGCGCTGATACGTACGTTGGTGCCGGCGCTATATGTACCCTCTCCCGATGTTGTACCACCATTGGACGGACTCTCATCTAAAGTAAGTCTATATGTGTTAGCGGAAGATTTCTTTTTGAAGTAAACGGTATACGTACGCTCATCGTCTCTGGCCGTGACATCATGGTTTTGCGATCCATTGTCGCTCCACTTCTCAAACTCATACCCGGATGCCGGATAAGCGTAAAGAGACACGATAGATCCTTTATCGCAATAATGAATGCCAGGCAACGGGCTCGTCGTACCTTCCCCGGAAACCTTGATCTCCACCCGGGACTTGGTACCCCCATCCTCTGACAGATAAAGCATTCCATCCGATGTTTTCTTGATAGTTCCTCCCCCCAACACGGACGGATCTATCGTCAAGGTTTTCGTGAACCCGATCTGGTGGAACGTGATTCCCCTAGGAGTGATGGATACGGTCCTGTTGGAATTGTCAACCATCGATATCTCAGGAACTCCGGATGAATTATCGATCGCTATTCGAAACGCCTCATCCACATATCCCGGAAGGATGGACGTGTTTGTCCTTAGGATACGAAAATAGCCGTTGGAAAGCTCCGCCTTTGAATCGTTCCCTAAAGAATCAATCTGCCCCTCCACGCTTACAGATCCGTCTGTATAGACAATAAATTTGTTATTCACGTTCAACTCGTTCGTCCTTATGGCGCTGGCGATCAATGCGGACGTGATCATGAGCTCGGCGTTGATCAACTTGGAGTTGATCGATCCACCCTCCGTGATCGACTCCCCGCGCTTGGCCGCCGCCTCGAAATCAGAGTAGCTTCCATAGCCCAATTGCTTGGCGATCTCCTCTTTCATGGCGGTGGAGACCGTGCCGATCTGGGAGTTGGCGCTATTCTTGGATTCGTTCACCGCCTCCTCCTTGATCTTCCGTTGGATCGCCTTGTTGGCGTTCTCTATGGCCGTGGCGAGCGAGGCATACGCGTTGTTGAATGCCGTGAACTTGCTGTCCACGTTGTCCTTCTCAGCCGTGGTCGTCTTACCGTCCGCTATGGCGGCGTTGATGGAGGCGATCAGGTCGGAGGTCGCCGTGTTGAGGCCATTCTTGGCGGTATACAGGTTCGACTTGGCGGTACCGGACAGGAAACCGTTAATGTATAGAGCCGTATACGTGCTATCCGCCTCTTTTTTCGTCTGGTTTACCGTGTTGATATATCTCTCGATGGATTTCGCCTCCGCCTCCGAGATGATGCCGTCGGAGAAGGCCCCGTCCACGTACTTGTTCAGGTCAGAGACGGCGCCCTTGGCCTCGTTCACGCCTTCCATGGCGGAGGAGGCGGTGTTGTTCGCCTCGTCAGCAGCCTTCTGTGCCTCGTCGGAATAACCCTTCAGCTTGGACTGGATGGACTCGTTCGCCGTCTCTACCGCCGTCTTGAACGTGGATGTCGCGGTGTTGAAGGCGGCGAATTTCTTGTCGACGTCCGCCTTCTCCGCCACCGTCGTCTTACCGTCGGCGATGGCGCTGTTGATCGAGCCGGCCAACGCCGATATCGAGGAGAGGAGGCCGGCCTTGGCGTTCGACAGGGATACCTTGGCTGAACCTTCCAGATAGGGGTTCGCGTATAGCTTGTTGAACGTGGACTCGGCCGAGATCTTCTCGTTACCCACGATATTAAGGTATTTCTCTATGCCCCTCGCCTCCGCCTCCGAGATGATGCCGTCGGAGAAAGCCCCGTCCACGTAACCCTTGAGGCTCGTCACGGATCCTTGAACCCCGTTGACCGCTTCCTGAGCGTTGGAGGCGGTGTTCTTAGCGTCCTGTATCGCCTCGTTTACCTCGCCCATATCCGGGGCGTCTGTCAGGTTCTCGAAACCGGTGGAACCCGGCTTGATGACCATCTTGCCGGTAAACACGTTCTTGTCGGCGTTCGGCGAGATCACCGTCACCTCCTTGTTCAGCATGGAATAGGAGTTTATCCCGGAATACAGCTTGATGCAAGGAGCGTCCTCGTCATACGAGGAGAGGAACACCACGTGCTGGCGGCTCTTGTCCGTCTTGTTGCCTATGGTGACGATCGTATCCCCGGCCTTCGGCTCCATGCTGCCCGGATCGCAATCGGACATGGAGAGGTCTATGTAATCGTCGCCTACGGCCAATACCCGGCGCCAATAATATTGGTTGCTCACGTTATGGGAGATACCGGGTTTCACGTTGAACTCACGGCATTGCGCCAGGTCGTCAACGGCGAACTCGTTGACGATCTCCCGCTCCCCGTCCGTTTGTTTGAAGTAACAACGATAGGCCATCTCACCACCTCCTACCGGGGCCAATATCTCCTCGCCGGAGGAATCGAATACCTGTGTCCCGGTACTGTCATATACGGTCTCGTACTCGGCTGAGACCTCCTCGACCCGGATACATTCCATCGCCGCCGGGGATAGGACGACACGCCCACCCACGTGCGAGAGGTGCTTTATCTCCAGCGTGTCGAAATACGCTTTCAACCGCACGTACAACTCGTCGATCTCCATGTAGGACTTTCCGGTCTTGGCGTTCCGTTTCAAGACGAAACCCGTGCCGAAAGGACCGGCGGCGAAATCCCGCGACTCGATGTTATCCGATATCAAGCCGCCTAGCAGCTTGAGCAGGTAATTAGTTTGGTCCGGTTGGTCCTTGCGCAAGAATGTGGATATCGCCTTTAGGGCGGAGAACACGTTATTGTCCGTCGGGGCCGTATCGTCACCGCTCTTGATGATGTTGATCGATCCCCCGGCCTGGCTGATCATCGGGAGGAAGGAGTCCACCTTCCTCTCCAGGGACTCCATGCGGCCGATACTGACATACTCGGATATATCGACTTTCACGTCGTAAGGATCGTTCAGGTTGCGGGTAAAGCCGATGATACGGCTATCCCGGTATCCGGAGGAGAAGAACACGGGGTTATATAACCGGACACGTTGCCCAAGCGTGACGGTGACCTCCCGTTCCCTCATTATGATCGGGTCGCTGTCACCGCTATAGACCGAGCTGTCCACGCTATGCCTGTCCAGATAGGCCTCGGCGGTCTCCCCCAGCTCGTTCTCTGCCAAGGCGTAATACTCGTCCGGCATGCGGATGTTATAGAGGATGTACGTGTCGCCGGCTTTCGGGACCATGACACCGTCCGGTATCTGCGTGTTCTCGTCCGGATACTGGTTGATCAGCTCGAACTCCCCCGTGGACGAGTCGTAATTGGCCTCGAGATCATACCCGGACAGCTCACCCGTCTCGAACTTTACGTGCTTGGTCAGCCCGGCGATCTCGTGGTCGTTCGGATCGAAGGGGATATCCCTGTCCGTCACGTAATAGACCCGGATCGTCTTGCCTTCGGATTCCCGCTCGATGGAACGTACGCCGGAGAGCGTACCGACCCGCCGGGGGTAGACCGTATCGAATATCACCTCCCGCTCGACGATCCCGTACCCCGTGTTCTTCTCCAGGTATCTCAAGGGCGAGGGCAGGTGGAGATAATCGGAACCGTACCTTGAGCGATCGATGTTGCGGGTGCTTCCCTTGGCGTAAAGCCGGGTGAAAAAGCTATCGTTCTCCTCCTCCCGCTTGCTCATGTTCAACAGGCCTCCTACGGCTGTCCCGTCGGCGGCGTAGCCCAGTTCCAACAACTCCCCGTGCTCGCATTTGCCCAGATAGATGGTTGTCCCGACGATCCACCACTCGGTCTCGAAAGTCTCGGCGATCCGGTTCAAGGCAGTGAGGCAATCGATCCCGTCATAGGTGATGACCTTGTAGTCGGCGGCGATCACGCTCCCGATCCTCCAGGCCGTGCTTCCCTTGATCCGGTTGATGTTATCCACTACCAGTTGCAAATGCGTCGCCGGACCGTCCGTCAGGGCGAAGTCCGAGTCCATCCCGCCATCCGTCATGAGGAAGCAGAGCGCCTTCGACAACTCGTTCTCGACACCATGGAACCGGAGGGTATATTCATACTCGACCGTGCTGGCCTGACGGGGACAGGGGACGGACATGAGCGTATAGCGCTCACCCTCGAAGTCCACGTAATCGTTCACGTCGAAGGGTATGGCCTCGCCGGTGGTGAAGGATACGCCCAGCGTATTGTCCCCCATCACGGCCTTCTGTTGCGTGGAACTGTCATCCGGAGAGATGACGGCCCGTAAGCCCCCTGTTTGATCGTATATCCTCAATTCCATTTAAACAACGTTTTAGTACCGTTAAAACTCGGGTTTAGGCTCCCTGAACTTGACGGTCCACATGGCCGCCAGCCTGCCGGTCGTCCGGAGCCGTGTCCTCATCACCATGCCCGGACAGCTCTGGTAATAGAGCCTGTATGTCTTTCCCGTCTCGGTGACACGCACGTTGAGCGTACCGGATCTCAGGACATCGACAAACGCCTTGTACCTCGTCCGGAAATCCAGCTCGCTCTCCGCCACCATGGCGAACCGGAGGGAGACATCGCGTGCCTCGTACCTCGGGAGCGTCACGTCCACCTCCTCGCCATCCCGTTCCCGGTAATCGACGGTGGTGTATTTTTTGACGGGCGGGGGTGTCATCAACGCGGAGAGATTGTCATACGTCCCGCCCCGGTCATTGGCCAGGAACACGCCGTATGTCGCGTAAGCGTCCAGGTTGTTTATATACAGCTTGCCTTCCCTCATGCTATCTCACTTTTAATCCGTTTGTCAATATTTCCAACAGCGTCCGGTCGATCCTGTCCAGCCGCTTGCAATAGGAGGTGTTCCGGGCGATCTCCTCGGAGTACTCAAGCCCCTTGCTGAGAAAGGTCCGCATGTCGAGGACGCACCCCTTGATCTCGCTCACGTTGATCTGTATGGCGGTGAACCTCCCGTTCAGCTCGCTGGCGGTGTCTTGTGTCATCGTGGTGAAAGCGCCCGCTCTGGCCTGTTGGGTGAGGGTAGAGTCTATCTTGTTGCCCGTCACCCTCTCCATGTCCTCGAGTTGCTTGGCCGCGTTCTCGACGATCTTGTCGTATTGCGCTTTCAGGTCCGCGATATCGCTTTCCGTCAATCCCGCCCCGCTCGCCTCGGCGAACGACTCATACCATTTCCGGAGCGGCTCTTCCAAGGCTCTCATCTTGATTCCCTGTAGGACGGCATTATTCAACATCTCTTGGAAATCGTCGGCGAAATCCTTCGCTGATCGTTTGCCCTCGGCGAAGCCCTGTATGATACTATCCGCGATACTGTCGGTCGTGGTACCGGTCAGGACCTCCCGCATCGACTCCTCCTGGTCATCCAGCATTTGGTCGATATCGACACCTTCCTCTCTCAATGCCCGGAGCTGCTCGAATAATCTCGCCACCTTCTCCTCCAGCTTACCCTCGGTATAGAGCTTCTCTATATCCTCGTAGCTCTTGCCCGCGAGACTGGAGTACTCGTTCCACGTCTTCGCCTTCCGGAACCACGTGCCATGGCGGTAGCCTACGCCGCTGATATATTGCTCTCCTTGGATCTGTTGCAGCAACCGGTCGTACTCGCTCCCGGAGGCTTGTCGCTGTTTTTCCAGTTCCTCCGTGATCCGTTTGTTGTAAGCCAAGGTCATCTCGCCGATCTGCCGCTGGGTACGGAGACGTTCCCTTAACAGCCGTTGATATTCCATCTCGCCCTGGATCGCCTCGTCGTAGAACTTTTGTTGCTCTTCCCGGGCCTCCCGGTTCATCTCCTTCACTTTCTTACCCATGGAGAATATGGAGCCGACACTTGACACGACACTCGCTATGCCGCCAAGAAAGTCTCCTTGCGCGAATTGTGAGGCGGCCGTGGCGAAACCTCCCAGGGCGGTGGTCAGTTCCACCACTTGGCTGGCGGCGTAACCCGCCTCATCCCCGAAGATGTCACCGATTCCCCCGGCTATGGTGTTCAGGTCGTTGTTGATCTTTTGGACGGAGGAGTCGATCCCCTCAAGGGCCCCGGCCATACCGTCGCCATCCCCCTCCCTCATCGCCTTCAGCAGCTTCTTCCAGTCATCGCCGATCGATTTAAACGGCGAGCGGGTACGGATCGCCTCCTCCAGCCGGGTGATGGCATCCTGGTACTCCTTCACGTTCTTGGGGTCCCATGCCGACGTGTTGACCTCCCGGGCTTGCTTGAGCAATCCTTCCAGCGAGGGGAGGGCCATCTTATCGAGATCCCCGAAGATCTTGTCCCACATGTCCGTATCCTTCAGCTCATCGAGGGATAGGCTTGACAGGGCTTTTCTCTTGCCTCTCTCGGCCTCGTCGATGGCGGCATCGATGGCCTCCTTGTTCTTCTCGGTGCGTTGGCTGGTCAGGTAGGCGATATCCTCGTTATATTTTCGCTCGATCTCCAGTCGCTTGGTCGCGTAGTCCTGGTATTGTCTCAAGGTCTTCTCCAGCAGATCGGCCTCTGCCTTGTCCCGGGTCGAGTCCGCCATCCCGGTAGCGTCGGACAGTTCCTTGGTCTGCGTTCCGGGTAGCTGGGAGACGGAGGTCGTGGAGGGCTTGAACGTGAGCCCCTTCTTCTTCCAGTTCGGGTTCTCGTTCTCCCACAGGGCTTGCTCTATCTTTTGCTGGGCGAGAATATATTCACGGCCTTTCTTCCCGATCTCGTTTATCTTTCTGTCATAGTCCAAAGCGATTTGGGCCAGCTCCTTGTCGGAGCCCTCTTTCCTGAGGTTGATATTTTGCTGGCGAAGCTCCAGCTCGGCATCCTTCTCCCTTTGTCCCAGAACGGCCTTTTGGCGCTCGATCTCCAGCTCACGCATGGCGGTCTCGGCCTTGATCACGTTCGCCGCCTCCTTGGCCCGTTGCTCCTTGGTCTGTTGCTTGTCCGCGGCGGATTGTTTCTTCTCGTACGAGTCATATGCCTTCAAGGCCTCTGTCGCCTTGTCGATATCCGCCTTGGCCGTCTTGTAGGCGGTGACGATGGCCGGCTCGATACCGGCGGTCTTTCCGGAATCAAGCAATTTCTTTTGTTCCGCGTCGATCTCCTCCAGGGCCTTGGTAGCCCGTTTTTTGACACCTTCCCAGTATTCCTTGTCCTTGGTGGAAGATATCTTGTCTTTCCCTTCTATATCGGCTTTTCTCAAGGTCTCCTCGGCTTCTTTTCTCTTTGCAGTACCAAGGGTGAAGAAGGCCTCGGCCGTTTTTTTCGCCGCCTCCGCCTCCTTGTCCAAGGCCTTGGCTTGTGCCTCTATTCCATTGGCGATCTCCTCGTTGGCCTGCTTGGCGGTTTTCACGTTTCCATACCGGGTGTCCTGCATGTAGGCGCTTACGGGGATATCTTTCGAGTTTCTTCGTTCATCCGCTTCCTTGCGTTTATCCGCGGCCTGTATCTCTGCCTGCATTTGCTTCGTATATTGCTCGCTAGCCAAGGTCATGGCCGCCGAGGCTTGCGCCCTTAGCTTAAGCGCCTCGATAAAGGAGCCGGTATTTTTTATAAGCAGGTTTTCCGCTTCCTCCACGTTATTGATGGAGATGCCCATAGAGTCAAAAGATGATTTATTCCCGTCTATGAATTTCTTTTGTCTGGCCACGTCTGGCCCCAAGGCTTTCCAGCGATCTTGCAACTCTCTCAAAGCGGTGATTTGTTTTCCTACGGTTTCCGTATTCTCCAAGGACTTCTTGTTGACATCACCCTGTATTTCAGCCATGCTCTTGAGGGCGGATTGTGCCCCGAAAAGACTTTTAGTCCAACTTATCACGTCGTTTCCATATACAGATAGCAGTGTGATCCCGACCACCAATGCCGTCTGCCAGCTCACGATGGAGGATAGCACCTGTTTCCATACGGGAACCGTGGCCTGGTTCGATTTCTTCAGTAACTCGTTCTCTATTCTGGCGGCACGGATATTGTCGGCCAAGATGGGAAGGTTATTGGAGATGGCCAGAAAGAACATGTTGGCACCCAAGGTGAGCGAGGGTAGTTCCCGGGCCACTTGTTGTACCGACATGGAAAGGCTGTTGAATCCGGTACCGGCGGAGCGGCTGTAAGCGGACAAGCGGGATTGCGCCGTCTGGATCTCCTTGTCAAGGTCGCCGATCTGTTTTAGGATTCCCTGTCCGGCGTTCCCTTCCCTGTCTGCCTTGGACAGGTTATAGTAAGCCGAGGTCAGCTCCTGCAAGCGTTTCTGGAGGGCCATGACGGAATCGACGGCTTTCGATTCCGTTTGTATCCGCTCGTTCAGCGTACGCATACCGGCGCTGATCGCCTCGCGCAGGTTGTTCTCCTGCACCGCTAGTGCCGCTTTCATCTGCGCGTGTTGCCGGGTGGTGACGGTGCCGGCCTCCAGCCCGTCATCCAATGATTTCTGAACGACGGCCAAGTCACGCAACGCGTTGATGTTCTCCTGTATGGATACGGCCAGTTTCCGGTTCTCGGCGCTCATGGCACCGTAGGCCTCGCCACTGTCGGCGATCAGGCGTTGGTACGTCTTCGCCGACTCGTCACGCAGGCCCTTGATGCCGAGGGTCACCTTCTCGACCTCATCCTCCAGGTTCCCCCGGAACTCGAATGTTATGTATACGGGATCGTTCACCATTTATTTCAGTCCTAAGAATTCCAGTTCCTCCTCCTCGGTTTGGATAACGTTTTCCTCCCCGGATCTCTTTCTCATACGTCCTTGGTCGTTGATCATCATCAGGATGACGCACCAAGGGATCTTGTTCATCACCTCGTCGTACGTGAACGCCCCGGAGGCGATCAGCGAGTGGATTTGTCCGAACGGGCTATGGGGAGGCTCGTAAGCCTCCTTTAACTCCCTTTCCCTGTCGGTTGGCTCGTCACCGGCTCTGTCAGTCTCAAACTTGCCGCCGATGCGATAATACTCACGAAATCCGACCCATCACAAGTCAGTACCACGATCTTCATCAACTCCGCCATGCCACGCATCCCCATATGGGAACGGATATATGAGGCCAACGGGCGGTTCAGCAGCCACGCCGATATCGATCCCCGGATCATGCCGTAGGCGATCAGTCTCGATGCCGTCACGCCGTGCTTGTCGATATACTCCATCAACGTGCCGATATCCCCGGACATCAACCTCTTTATGTCGATATTCATCCGGCAGAAAAGCCGGGCGATACGGAACACGTTGCTGCCAACCGGCCGTTTCATCCAATATCCGATGCTCTTCTTACCGAATATCCGCAAGAACCATGGCGCTGGGAGGATGATCTTGAGCCGATGGTCCAGCAGGGCCTCGGCGGCCTCCATCTCTACCTTGTCCATCATGCGCCGGGTTTAGGCTCGCCCAGCTTGTAGACGGCGTACGGGCCGTCGTTCTCTCCGATCGGGGCGAGCGCCTTGGCCGTCACCTCGATCTGGGCGATGTCGGTACGGGTAAGGTTCCATACGAAGCGGGCGGTCACCTGGGCGTTCGGGATATCGATCACCACGTTGTGCGGCGTGATCACACGAACTGCTTTACGTACCGTCACGATATCGCGTGGGGCCTGGTATTTTGTCACGGAGTAGCTCTTGCCCTCGACGGTCACGTCCTCGACCTCCGATACCGTGCCTCCGAATACCTCCTTCAAGGTATCGTTGTCCCACTCCAAGAAATTCAGTTTCACTTGTTTCAAACCCGGCTCGTTGGGCGCGCTTTCAACGGGGGCGGCGGGTTCCTCCTCGCAATAGAAGTCGCTGGTCGTGTCCGCCTCGGTGGTGAACGAGGCCGTGCCCTTCATCGTGCGCGCCAACTGCCTCATCACAGCCGGCATGCCCCCGGCGGGGTTCACGTCAGCGAACAGGGCCTTCCTCAGCCCGATGGATGTTGTTTTATTTTCCATTTCCTATATGTTTTGAGAATGATTATTAAAAAGATTGTTATTGAAATGCCGATCAAACCGTGTTTAAGACGGTTCCAGAAAGAGGATATGACCGGCTCTTTTGCCGCTTCCGACCGTGACAGCTGGTTCCGGGTATGCGCCAGGCTCTCCTCTTCCGTATAGTTCAATCCCGGGGTATTCTCCGTCTCGGCTATGACGTATAGGCTGTCACCCTTTATACTGGCCATCACGCGGATATTACCGGATTTCTTGGTATATACGGCTCCCCGGGGGAGCTTACGGAGGCTGTCCGTCGGGATTGTCAGCTCCGCCAGGCTCGACGGGATTGTCACGGGGGTAACGGATACCTTTTTGTTCCAGTTTAGACTGTCTGACAGTCGCGTGGAAGTATTTTCTCTTGCAGTCCTGCACGACAGGGCGAGCAGGGCAAGCAGTATAACGCTTGCATTCCTCCATGCGTGTGATAATAGACAGGAACCCGGACACTTTTTCTTCCAAGAGGATAATTTTCTCATTTTGCTTCAGTAATGTCTCGTTGTTCGACTCGGCAATTTTCTGGTATACGGAAACGGTATCACGGGTCAGCTCCGCTTTCTTGTATCGCCGCGTCTGAACGAACATGATGATACCCCAAAGTCCGAAACCGCTGTTTATCAGTTCCCGTAATATGTCGAAAAGTTGCTCCATCCTTTTTAGTGATTAAGAGAAATACAGGTCCGCCTCGGCTCTCCTGCGTCGTATCAGCCCCGCCAGCTCCACCCCCTTGGATCGTGTCCAGCGGGAGAACTCATAGCGGATATTCACGTTGTCCGGGTTCGCTTTCACGCATTTCAAGAGTGTTGATCTCTTGAATTGGGTCTCGCCCACGTTGAACACGAACGACACCAACGCGTCGAATTGGTTCTGGCTCACGCCCGGGCACTCACGGTTCACGATGGCCTCGGCACCACGCAAGTCTTCCACCAGTAGCTGCTCGGCTTTCCGGTCATCGATCCGGTCACCGCCGCGGACGTTGGCGGTATGGCCGTAGCCGATCGTCCAAACACCCGCGGGACAACGATACGCCTCCAGCCGGAGGCTCTCGAATCCCTTGATCAGGTTAATACCGCATTGACTGGTTCTCATGCCTCGGCCGCCTTAAACCATTTTTTACCATCATAGCCCAAAACGGCGGTTTTACCCCCGGCTATCTCAATGTCTCCCACGGATATCTTCTTATCGGAAGCTTTATTCGTGATGGTAAGACGGGCTCCCAGGATAACGCCATCTCCGGTAACGCTGAAGACAGCGTCCTCCGTCGGTGTGTCCTCCAACGTGGAGACGGGTGTAGCCATCGTTACGGTCGTACCGGCCAAGGTCGCTACCTTCGTTTCCCTAGCGTCCAGCATGATCACGTCCTCACCCCAAGCGATATTCGTATCGGCTTTCATGAGCATCTTGAAGAAATACCTCTCGCCGGCATTGGTGAGCTTATCAATCTGGATCACGTCCATGTCATCCACGAGGTTGACGCCCGCCCATAGGTTGGTGTCATAATCCATGCCACAGATAGTGGCCACGATCAATCCGTCCGGCCAGTTGGACACCGGGACGATACGGATACCCTTGTAGCGCTCCACGTTCATGTCCGTGTAATTCGCCCCCTTGTTCGGTTGTTGTGTCAATTCCTCGTCGTACTTGTCAAAATCGGTGATGCTCATCAGGATACGTAGTCCCGGGTTAGATCGCATGACTGTCGGGATCTTGTCCTTGACGGCCTTTAGCTTCTTGATCATGGTCGTCTCCTTGGAGGTTATGGTCACGACATCCTTGTCGGCGAGCATACGGGTAACGATCCCGTTGAACAAGTGGTTGTCATCCTCCCCGAGCACACCGTTTATGAAATGGAAGCCCAGCTCGAACTTGACGGACTTCGCCAACTCTCGCAGCAAGGCGTTCTGTCCCTCGGCCGGAAGCTCTGCGAACACCAAGTTGCCTTTCGGTTGCCACGGTCGCCAAATCTGCTCGAACGTACGGGGGTTGAAGTCAGTGAAAGCCATGAAGTCTACCGGCACTAGCTCGCGCTCGTCGTACGTGAAATTACCTTTCGCATCATCTTGGGTCGGCATCTCCTTACGTTTCTGCAACATCTTTCCGGTGCGCAGGCGGGGGATGGAAAACTTTTTCGACACTTCAGGCACGATACGGATCAGTCCTTTCTCGACCAGCTCGTTTCCTGTGGCGGCACGGGTCAGTAGCATCTCCAGCACCTCGCCCGTGTAATTGGTTCCTTGAATTACAATCATCGTCTCTTACTTTTTTAAGTTGGTTTTAATCTCGTTCATTCGTTTCTCCCATGGGGATCCCTCGCCGGCGGGAGGGGTGTGTAGGTCATCCATCACCCGGCGGGATGGCCTCAAGGCTTTCAATGCGGCCTCGCCATTCTCCGGATCCGCCTTCAACAGGTTCAGGTATACCTCACGTTGTGGCTCCTTGATGCGCCCGTCCTTGACAGCCGCGTCTACCAGGGCGGTACGGGCGGCGGCGGCCTCGGCCTCCTCCTTGTCCGCGTACGCCTTGAGCCGGTTTTTCAACTCCGTGTTCTCGGTCGTCAATCCGGGAACCTTCCCGGCTTCCGTCTCCAGATGCCCGACATGGCGGAGCACCTCGTCATCATTCGCCATGTTGGCGAACGACGGTCGTTTTCTTAATTCGTCCAATAACATATTCTTTGGGTTTAACCTGTTTTGATAGATATCGAACACTTGCCGCGGGGTACAGTCCTCCGGGACCGGGTCAGTATCATAGACGCTGTCCACCAATCCCATCGCCAACGCCTCGTCCGCCGTGAACCAATGCTCTCCACCATCGAAAAACAGTTGTTTGATCTCGTCTTTTGTCTTCTTGCAGCGTGCCGCGTAGATGTCCGCAAGGGTCTCCTCAAGCGATTCGATCTCGTCCACGCATTGACGGATCTCATCCTTGTTGCCATAACACCCTCCCGATACGCTGTGAACCATCAGGCGGGCGTACCGGCTCATGTGTACGGGCTTGCCGCACGACGCGATCACGCTAGCGATGCTGGCGGCGATACCGTCTATGTAGATGTTCACGTCCGCCTTGCTGCCGCGGAGGGCGTTAAAGATCGCGATACCGGAATAGACCTCGCCGCCCATGCTGTTGACGCGTATGTCTACTTTTTTGTAGACGGCCTCTATCTCCATCAGCTCGCGGACAATGTCGCCGCTACGGATATCATCGTCGTAACTGCCGATGTTACCATAGAGGAGCACGCACGCCGTGCCGTCTTTTCCGGCTATCATATTGAAAAACTGTTTTGCCATATTGCGCTTGTTTTGACGCAAAAGTGAGAAGGAAAAAGCCCCCGTGCAAATCGGAATTACATGATAAAATTTTATATATCAATGATAAAAGCGTAACTATCCATCTTGAAAAGCCAATTTGCCAGCCCCCGTTTTTACCGCCAATTTTGCTTCAAAAAGATCGTGATTATGGCAGATTTAACGAACGCTCAAAAGAAAGAGTACGCCGGGCTTCTCTACTTGCGTGAGAACCTGACGCAGCAGGAGATAGCGGAAAAGGTAGGTGTCAGCCGCCGGACCGTGGGGACATGGATCACCACGGGCAAATGGGAGGAGATGAAAGCCGGACTCACCATGACCCGTGAGCAACAGATCATGAACCTGCAACGGCAGATCGCCGAGATCAACAGAGTAATCGCCCAGCGTCCGACGGGTGAGCGGTTCGCTTCTGCTACAGAGAGTAAGACGATAGCGCAACTCTCTGCCGCCATCGACAAGCTGGAGAAGGATGCCGGTTTGAAAGACTTGATCAGCTCCGCCACCCGATTCCTCGTATGGCTCCGGTCGATCGACACTGGCAAGGCCAAGGAATTCGGAGTTTTGTGGGATAATTTTATAAGGAGTACGTTATGACTACAGAGGAGAGAGATGCCCTAAAAGGCTGGGAGAAGTTCCAAGCCTCCTTGCAAACAGACGTGCTGCTGGAGCATAAGAACGACACCGAGAAAGCGAGATTTCTCACTCGATTGGAGAAGAATCCTATCGAGTGGATCCTATATTTCTTCCCTGATTATGCTAAAAGTCCGTTCGCTCCGTTCCAGATCCGTGCCATCAACCGTTGTATCAAACAGGATGAGTGGTATGAGGTGCTATCATGGGCACGAAGCCTTGCCAAATCGACAATCGTAATGTTTATCGTCCTCTTCCTTGTATTGACCGGACGGAAACGCAACATCATGATGATCAGTGCCACCGAGGATGCCGCCAAACGTCTGCTAGCTCCCTACCGGGACGAGCTGGAGAAGAATCCCCGGATCCGTGCTTATTATGGCAACCAGACAGGGATGAATAAATGGACTGAGGGGGAATTCATCACCAATAGCGATATAGCCTTTCGTGCGATCGGTTTCGGTAACGCACCCCGTGGCTCGCGTAATAAATCTTACCGCCCGGACGTGCTTCTGATAGACGATTACGATACCGACGAGGCTTGCCGCAATGCGGACCGTGTAGAAGCGATGTGGAGCTTCTGGGAAAAGGCGGTCTATGGAACCCGTGACCCGGCTGTCGCCCTCTTGGTCATCTTCTGTGGCAATATTATCGCCAAGGATTGCTGCGTGGTGCGTGCCGGAAAGATAGCGAGGCATTGGGATATCGTCAATATCCGGGATAAGGACGGTAACAGCACTTGGCCACAAAAGAATAGCGAAGAGGCGATTGATGAGACGTTGAGTAAGATCAGCGCCTCCGCCCAGCAAACCGAGTACTACAACAACCCCGTCAGCGAGGGTGAGGTGTTCAAGGAGCTACGTTGGGGCAAGGTGCCGCCGCTGTCGAGATTCAAATTCGTGGTAGCCTATGGCGACCCGGCCCCGGGTGAGAACAAATCGAAGAAAAGCTCCACGAAGGCTGTTTGGCTGGTAGGCGAGCTGGAGGGCACGTACTACGTGTTCAAGGGCTTCCTGAACCGTGGCCTGAACGCGGAGTTCATTGACTGGTATTTCCTGTTGAACGACTACGTGAGAGGGAAGACGACCGTCTACAACTATATCGAGAACAACTCCCTGCAAGACCCGTTCTTCCGGCAGGTGTTCCGCCCGTTGCTCCAGGAGAAGTGCCGGGAGCATGACACACGTGTCTCCATCTTCCCGGACGAGGAGAAGAAAACGGACAAGGCGACCCGCATCGAGGCGAACCTAGAACCGATAAACCGTGAGGGCAAGCTGATTTTCAATATAGCGGAGAAAGATAATCCCGACATGCAGCGCCTCGCCGACCAGTTCCTGCTCTTCACCCTATCGCTCAAGTTCCCCGCCGACGGTCCCGACTGCGTCGAGGGGGCGAAACGCATTATCGATCATAAAATCCAGCGGATGGCACCTCCGGTCACGATCCCGGCCAAGGCCTTCCGCTTCAAAAACAAATATAGGTTATGACACACTTTATCGATCCGGAAGATTACGACGCTTCCGTGCGCCGTGAGATCATCGAGGCGCTGACCCGGGGGGATGATTCCATCCTTGATATCTGCGAGGACCGTGCCATTGAGGAGATGAAATCCTACCTCTCCGCCCGCTACGACGTGGAAGATATATTCGATGCCCGTGGCGGAGACCGGCATCCGCTCGTGCTGATGATGTGCCTCGACATAGCCGCCTACCATCTTTATTGCGCGGGCAACCCGCAAAAGATGCAGAACGGCATCCGGAAGGATCGCTACGAGCGGGCCGTGGAATGGCTGAAGGGCGTGCAGAGAGGCAATATCAGCGTAAACGGCATCCCGTTGCTGGGAAAAGAGGAGCGCGAGCGGGATTTTCTATGGATGGGCAACCCGAAACGGACGGTTCATTTTTAAATCTTATTTAAACGGCATTCGAAATGAGAAAGAACAAGAATAAAAGACAGATCACGGCCGGGGGGTTATTCAACCAGCCCGCCGGAGGCAATACCATATTGTTGACGCAGGCTACCCGGTGGAACCGGGATATCAGCCATTATATGAGGGCTGTCACCGAGGCGGAGCGGGTGGACTTCCCGAACCGGGTCAAATTGTACGACCTATATGATACCGCCCTGTTGGATACCCATCTCACGAGCGTATTGGAGAAACGCAAGTCGGCGGTATTATCGGCCAACGTGGAGTTCTCCCGTGGGGGTGAACCGGACGAACGGATCAACGAGATGCTGGAATCGCCTTGGTTCCTCGACTTCCTGGATGACCTGCTGGATACGATATGGTGGGGTAACAGCCTGTTCCAGTTCAAACGGGACAAGGATGGATGGTTGGCCTATGACCTGGTCCCGCGCAAGCACGTGGAACCCGTACGCCGCCTGATCATGCGTACGCAAACGGATATCCACGGCACGCCATGGGATGATTACGATGACATGTTTTTCGTGGGCCGTCCCCGCGATCTCGGGGAATTGATAAGGGACATCCCATGGGTGCTCTACAAGCGGGGGGACGTGGCGGACTGGTCGCAGTTCGCCGAGCTCTTCGGGCAACCGATCCGGGAATATACCTATAACGTGGGCGATGACGAGGCCCGCTATAACCTTGTCAACGATATCTTCGGCGAGGGTGCCAGCTCCGTGTTCCTCCATCCCGAGGGCAGTAACCTCACGCTCCATGAGGCATCCAACAAGACAGGATCCAGTGACCTCTATAAAGGTCTGGCCTCTTTCTGCAACGCGGAGATAAGCAAGCATATCCTCGGTAACACCCTGACAACCGAGGCGGGAGAGAAAGGCACCCAGGCGCTGGGAACGGTACAGAAGAAAGCGGAGGATCGTTTGCTGGAGAGGGACAAGCGGTTTGTCCTTAACGTGCTGAACTACCAGATGACCGACCTTTTCGAGTCGTTCGGCATCGATACCCGTGGTGGGAAGTTCTCCTTCGTGTTCCCCAAGAACACGGATCCCGCCGGGCGTGTGGATATTCTCGTCAAGCTGGACAGCCTGGGCCTACCCATCGATCATGACCAATTGTACGAGGAGTTCGGATTGAACAAGCCGAAGGACTACGCGGAGCAAATTGAGAATGGAAAATTGAGAATTGAAAATTCCAATGGGAAAGCCGTAGCTGACAAGGAGGACGACATCGGCAAAAAAGAGCCTAAACAGGGGAAGAAAACCTCCTTCGCGAACCTGCTTACCCGTTTTTTCGGGGAGGCCCCCGAGGGGAATCCGGGGGCTTTAGACTGGTAACGAACAGGCTGTATTACAACCAAGACTCACCCGCCACACGTATAGAGGAGGGATTCGCCTTCAACCCCGAGATCCTTCAGGAGATGATCCGGCGCATCTACGCCCACGAGTTCGATATCGCCACCGATATCGAGACAGGGGCGTGGCGTGAGTTCTGGCGTTGTTTCAACGAGGCTACCGATAAGGGATTCGGGGTACATTCCTACAATGACCGGGACGCTGATTTCTATCATGAGCTGCGATATAATAACGGTGTCTTCGCCGCTTTCCGTACGCACCGTTTCCAGAACGACATCGCCCGGCAATTGCTGGACGGGGACGGCGAGCTGAAGCCGTTCGAGCGGTTCGCCCATGACGTACATGGGCTGGTAGCCCCCACGCATCTCCGGAACTGGCTCCAGACGGAATACAGTACCGCCGTGATCCGTGCCCGGCAGGCGGCCCAGTGGAAGCGGTTCGAGGCCAACTCCGACGTGCTCCCTAACCTTAGGTGGGTGGAGAGTACCAGCCTTCACCCCGGGGAGGATCACCGGTTATTCTGGAACGTGATCCGCCCCGTCGATGACCCGTTTTGGGGTGTGCACCGCCCCGGTGACCGTTGGAATTGCAAATGCGATCTTGAGGCCACTGATGAGCCCGCCACGACACGTGACGAGATCCCGCACGGATCGCCCGCCGATCGTCCCAGCCCCGGGCTGGACAACAACCCGGCCAAGGATGCCAAACTATTCAGCGATACGCATCCATACATCCGGAACGGGTATAAGGGGGCGAGGGAGGCGGTACGGAAGTTTATCGAGGAGCGATCGCTATCCCCTGACTCCCGGATATTCAAGGAGGATATCAAGCGACAACGAGCCGAGATACGTGAATGGGCGAGAGAGAACCTGATCGGGAAGACGGCTTACGCCCCTGGCCTGGGAGCTCCGGTATCGTTCACGTCTACCGGTATCAAGGAGGCGCTGAATCAACCGCATCGGTATCTGATGGAGAAGAACGAGGCGATGAGATATATCGTGCGCTTGTTGGGAAACGCTAGACTCGCCTTGATACGTGATGATGACAAGAACAATCAAATGGTGAAAAAGTATTATTACTTTGAGATCGAGATTAACGGGGAGCCTTCTTACGCAGTGATACGAGAGTTGAAAACAGGAGAGCTAATGTTTTACACAATCGTGGAAAAGTTAAAAGGGAAATAAAGAACTTGCCAAAGGATCTGCAATCCAATACAGTCTTCTCTACCTCCCTTTTGTTTCGCAAACATACAAAATTATTTTAATATGAGCGACTTGAATCAATTAATAAAACGTCTGGAAGAGAAAAAATCCGCGTTGATCGCCTTTCACGACAAACGATGGCCCGCCCGGATAGGCGAGATCGCCATCAGCCATTTCAAGAGAAACTTCAAGGATGGCGGATGGAACGATAACGGGCTGACAAGATGGAAGAGGACGAGACGGCAGGAACATGGCGGCAAAGGCAGCTACTACAACCGTACCCCCTTGCTGAGCGGCCGGAACAACCTGTACGGCGGTTTCACCTACAAGACGGGATCGGGGCGTGTGACCGTGGAGAACAACGTGGAATACGCCCCGATACATAACACGGGGGGAACCGTACAGCACCGGATCACCCCCCGGATGCGCAAGTACGCCTGGCGTCGCTGGTTCGAATCCGCCGGAATCACGGACGAGGACAGCCCGGAGGTCCGCAAGCAAAAGGAGGCCGCCATGAACGATCATGACCGGATGTGGAAACGTCTGGCACTTACGCCCAAGCAAACCTCCGTCGTTCATATCCCACAGCGAAAGTTCATGGGACAAAGCACGGAGCTCGCCCAAAAAGTACGGGACTATACCGAAGAGGAGTTACTAAAGATCATCGGGGACATTTAATTTTCAATTTTCAACTCTCAATTTTCAATTACCAAAATGGAGCATCTATTCAACACCATCCAGACCGCCATCGCCGAGGGCATGCCGGATCTGACGCTCGTGGACGAGGACTACGGGCAGTTGCAAACCGAGGAGGATACCTATCCCGTCACCTTCCCCTGCGTCTTGATCGGCATCGAGGGGATCCGGTGGGAGACGCTTTGCGATGACTACCAGCGGGGAACCGCCACGATCGTCACCCGGCTCTGTATCGATTGCTACGACGATACGCACTATACCAGCGGAACCGCCGATAAGATAACCGGACGGATCGATCGGTTCAAGCGACTCCACGACATCGTCCGCCTGCTGGATCCGGCGGGAGCCACGCCGCTGGATCGTACCTCCTCCCGCTGGTTCTCGCTACCGGGAGCCATCAAGGTGTACGAGAGTACCTATGAGTGTATAATCGACGAGGAGCCGGCTTGAGGTCATTCGCCGGCGAACAGGGTGAGTTGCATGGCGGTGACACGTGGCATCTTGACCTTAGGGACCGGCCTTACCTCTATATCCGTCAGCTTGTCGCAATTCTTCCGGATAATGGCCATGATGCGGGCCTCGGAAATGAAAAATTCCTCTTGGGACAGGATCGCCAAAGCGTCATCAAAACGACGACGCCGTATCTCTGTCCAATAGTAATAACGACGGATCAATTTCTCGTCCCGGAGCGAGATCAGATTCTTGCTTCTTCCTTTCGCCATAGATAACCACAATCTTTTCAATACAAAAGTAACGCATATATCCCACACTTTCTCCCTTTTCCCGTATAATTATTCACTAACGTCCGCATATACCACATCCATATACGGCCCGAGCCCCACCTTTGCCCATGTCAACGGTCACTTCCATTGGCACATTGGCATATTATCTAATTAACACATTATTCATCATGGCACAGAAATTCAAATTGATCGAGAGAAAGAACCTGGGTAAGGACAACAAGGAGAACCCCAGGAAGTTCTACGCCCAGGCGGTAAACAATGGTTACGTATCCTTCGACGAGCTTTGCGGGGAGATAGCCGAGAACTGTACGCTGACATCGGCGGACGTGAAGGCGGTGATGGACCGCATGAACTACATCCTGGACAAGAACCTCCGGGCCGGGCGCATCGTGCAGTTCGGCGAGATTGGGAATTTTCGCATGGCGGTAGGCTCCACGGGGTCGCTCACGGCGAAGGCTTTCAGCACGGCGCAGATCAAGACCCCGAAGATCGTGTTCACGCCGGGCGGCAAGTTGCGCACGACGAGGGCGCTCACCACCTTCGAGCGGCAGGTGGAGGGAGAGGTGCCCGCGGCCGGGGGAGATTCCGAGAGCCCCGACGAGATCTAGCCCGGTAGCGGGTGGCAACTAAAAAGGGCGCATCCTTTTTTCCTATAGCACGTATGCTTTCCGGAAAAAGGTTGCGCCCTTTGTTTTTTATCCTTACTTTTACCGAAACCAAGGATTTCTTACATGAGTGATTTTAAGATACACGCATATGGCCTTCAGGAACTGGCCATGCTTTATTTTCCGAACAGCACCCCTCAAAGTGCCAGTAACCAATTAAAAAAGTGGATGAACAAAGAAAAATTGCTAGCCAAGCTAGAAGATGCCGGCTATAGTACCGGCCAGAAGATATTGACCCCACGGCAGGTAAGAACGATAACCGACCATGTCGGGGAACCCTAAAAAAAACACCCGGTCCGGTGATACCGGATCGGGTGTGTCGCTTTAAATATGGACAGGTTCCTTTTCAGTTTGAATCAAATACAAGCCAAATGGCCATAAGCGCATTCTGACATATTCCCATGCTTGCTTGCGTGTGCGACAAATTCCTCCAATGGAACAGCGTCTATCTCTCCTTTCGCTTTTACAATTGGGGTACCACCGCCTGTGATACTTACTTGAACAGTGTCCCAAGAAACATATTTCTGACATTCCTTGGTTAGCTCACTCTCGATTACCGACAGGCGGGCAAAAACACTATTATATTCTCCGGATAATTTTTCTATTTTTTTCATATCTTTCGCGTTCATGATCTTTACCATTTGATTGTTAAACTCAAGTCTTTCACACTAAATGTCGTCACGTCATACCCCATCACTGTCAATATCTCCACGATAGGGGTTATCAAGGTCACATCAGGAATATCCGACTTGTAATTGAGTATGAAACTTCCCTGCCTCGCTCTCCTTTCTATCAACATCATTATCTCGTCCATATAGCGCTGGATGATACCTGAGTTGTCATTCGCTATCTTACGTGCCTCCTCGGCCTTTAATCTGCTCATGTTATTATTATTTTTTAGATTCATGAATCATAATCCGGTTTCCAATCAATCTCGACCACCGCCTTGACCTTGCCGGTGCCGTCGCAATAATCGCAAACCGTGGTTTCCCACTCATCCCGGCCTGTTTGCTCGGAGAAAGAGCCTTTCCCGTTACAGACGGGGCAGGTGAAGTTCCTGAGGGTCATATTCTCCCGTATCGTTTGATAATCCGGGGGAGTCACGCTGATAATATGTTGTTGCTTGCTCATCGTGTGCTTTGCTCTAATGGGAACACGTCCATGATCGGGGTCTCACTGATCTCCATGATCGTATAATCAGCGAGTGTCCCTTTCATCCCTTCCTCGAAGTTGTCGAGGGCCTCTTTCACGCTGGAGGCTTGCGTCAACATCTTGGCTAGAGTGCGTTTCTCCGCTCCGCTCTTCTCGTCCATAGTGATAAAGTAGATGCGTACCTTGTAGAAACGGTCGCCGCTCTCATTAAAGAATGACTCGCTGAAATGGGCCCGCTTAATGTCGGCCACCGTGAACACTCCCGTGATAAACGGACGGATCTCCTCGATGATCCGTGCCTCCGCCTCCGTGAATGACAGGGCATCCACCAAATAGGGTTCCGTTACTTTCTTTTGCATCCCGTTCTCCAACATCTTCTCGTAGGAGACCTTGCATGTAAACCAATTGTGCGTCATAATATTCGTTATTTAAATAATGTAGGTTCTTTTGATTCTTTCTGATATTCCAACAGACATAGGTCTATTAGTTGAGCATCCCAGTTTATTCCGGGGCGGTTCTTGTACAGGGCGCGGATCAGCCGGCGGCAATCCTCCGGGGGAAGGCCGGTGTCCAGCTTGGCGGTGAACTGGTTGATATCGGACAGATGGATACGCTTGACATCGATGATCCGTGCGTTACCTTTCCAGATTCCTTTCAGATAGACCTGCTTGACCGCCCCGACACAATATTTAATGGGGTTGTGCAAGCGCATCGTGGTGAAGCTGTCACAATTCAATTTCCCGTTCCAGTTCTGCGTGAATTCCAATCTCTCGTTCATGACTCGATAGTATTTACCGTTTTGTTGCTTGCAATGAAAACAATAAGTGGCGTGGTGGGCGGAAGTCCGTGTCACCCTCGATACCCTGTAAGGGAAGCCGCATGGACAGATGTATATCCAGTAACCGGGGGTGAGGGTGACGGACTTTACCTTGACCCGTGTCATTCGATGGCGCTCATGGATAACGGTATGGCGTGCTCCTTGCCGTTCTCGTCACGGACGATGGCCTCCACGAACTGGCAGGTAGGTACCGGACGGTAAGCGTCCTTGATAATGCGGATGCCATCCATGAAATCCTCGTTACCGCTCTTCACGGCCAGTCGCTCAAGTTCCAGTACCTTTTGGGCCTTCAGGTTCCCCTTGCGATCCTTGGCGAGGAGCCCCATCACGGTATCCACCAGGTTGGCGCTGTTGTCGTCCTTGGCCAAGGTACGCAGATACCCCTTGACCTTGTCCACGCCCACGTTCACCGTGTCGTCCCAGCCCTCGTTGATACGGTTTCCGATACGGATCGTCTTCGTCCCGTCGGAGGTGGAGAAGGTGTCGCTCTTACGGTCGCTCTTGGCCTTGAACAGGTCGTCCTTCATGTCGATGATCGTTTGGGCGGTAGCGAAAATGTCCGCTTTCTCGGTCATCAGGATGGAGGATACGTTCTGTAATTTCTTTACCTTGTCCTCCACCCACGCGTCAACGATCGACTTGTAGTTCTCGCGTTCCTGTTGCACACGTGCCTTCTCCGCTTTCTCTTCCGCTTCCAACTGGCGTTTCAGCTCCGCCTTTTGCTCTTTTGTCAAATTCTCGATGTTCATAATGTTACTTTATTTAGTGATGATTTATTCTTGATACGATCCAACCGCTTCCATTCGTCCCGGAGGAACTGGAGATCCAGCCTCATCCGTTCGATCTCCTCGTTCCATTCTTCCAGTAGCCGGCGTTGCGCTGACATGTCCGCCACGGGGCGGGAAAGAAGGACATCGGCCAGGAAGTCGTGATCCGCCTGCATTTTCTCGATCCGCCTTTTAACGGCTTGCCCTTGAGCCTCGATATCGGCGAGGCGTTGGGCGATAGGGATGCGTGCCATGTCAGTTCCTTTCGGCGATCGCCTGTTCCTTGCGTTGTTTTTTCAATATATTGTCACAATAGGAGCAAACCGCCTTGAATAGTTCCGGTAGCTCTTCCATGGCTATCGCCGGGAGGATCCGTTCCCGGCTGATCGGGAGGCTCCGGATATGACGGTTGACCTCGTCGTATCCGTTTGTCGTGTTCACGCCGATGCGGGACAACCGCTGTAGTATCCGGTGGTACCAGTCCTTACGGATCGCCTTCTCGTTCAACTCCCGGCTCAATCGCTCCGGGTCCGTGGAGACGCTCACCTGTCGCCGGAGATCGTCCAGCAACTCCCCATACTCCGGATCCGTCAATGCCGAGAGGCTTACCCGGCGGCCATGTCCGGCACCATATTTGCCGATCAGGTAGCAATCGATCGTACCGTGGGCTATATCGTCCTTGGCGCTTTCCTCATAACCGGCCAGCCGCTTCAGGTAACCGTAAAACATGCCGGTGTTGCGGCCTTTGTAGACTCGTTTTTTTCTTGTCGTTGTCATATTCTTGGTTTTTGAAATGATGTCTGCGGTCTCGTGTTGTCCCCATGGATAAGGGCGGCTGTCTCCTCATCGATATCGATTCGCCCGTCGTTCCCGCCCCGGACGGTGGCGAACGCCGCTTTACCCTTCACGTGAAAATAGGCGTATGCCATCTGCTTGGCCATCACCGCCGGCGCTCCTTGTGGCTCTCCCCGCTCATCCTCGTGGGCGAGGAACACGAAGAGGACGTTCGGGAAGTCGCGGAGAAGATTGATGATATCCTCTTTCTTCAGATCGACATAAACGGTGAGATTATCAATGAAAATGATCTTCTCGCACTTCCGGTTATTCCTGATCTCCTCACGCAAGTCCTCGATCGAGGTGAAAGGCCATGAGTGGAAATTCCTGTTGGTATCCAATATGCCTACCCGGTTGACCGCCGCCGTATAGGAATGCCCTGTGCCTTCCTCCGCCGATATGTACAATACGGGCTCGATCCTCGAAAGGTCATTCGCCAGGTTCAAGGCGAAAGTGGACTTGCCGTTTTTCTCCTTGCCATAGATGAGCCAGCAGCCCGTACGCTCCTGGTCACCCAATATCCTCTTCCATTCGCCCAGGAACGGCATGAACTTGAATCGCTGGGCGTTTAGGTTACTTACTGATAATCTTCTCATGATGTTAATCCTCGTTTAAGATAAGAAGTGTCTCCGCACGGCGCAGACCGGTCTCGGCCTCTTGACTGTCGGTAGCCAGACACATGTTCACGATTTTGTTGATCTTGCGCTTGTCCTTGATATTGACGGCAAGCACAGACTCTATCAGGTTACGGAAAAACGCCTCACGGTCGTCCGGAGCGTCCGGTACGATGTGGTTATACTTGCTGCTGAACCGGGAAAAGAGTTCCTTGTAGGATTGTTTCTTCGATGTTCCCTTTCCTTTCTGTAGCTTCGTACGCAATCCGTCGGCCCCCATCAGGTACCAACCGCAACAGTCCTGCGTGCCGTTCCAGAACTCATGCAACAGCAAGAGGGAGGAGTACGACAGCGCCCCGGCCTCGTCTATGATCACGATCGGATGGGGCAATATGTTCAGGATATATTTAGCGGACTCCTTGATCTCCTCCAGCGTGCCCTCCGGCTCGCCGCCTACCGCCTTGGCGATAGCCCGGATCAACGTACGTTCCTGCCGGCATTGCGTGGCATCGATATAGAAGCAGTTCTTCAGTGTGCGAGAGAGGTAGCGGGCGGAATAGGTCTTGCCGATCGCGCACTCGTCCACGAACATCATGGACTTGCTGAACTCCTTGCAGAAAAGCACGTCCTCCTCGATCATGTTGAACACGTCCGTGCGTGCCATGTTCCAGTTACGCTCATTGAGGGAAACGCCCAGCTGCCTTCCCAGCTCAAGCCATTTGCCCGGGGATATCTTCTTGTCGGTATCCCCTTTCTTCAAGCCGCTATAGACGCTCTTGTTGATCCCGTACTTCTTGGCGAAGTTGGTGTCGCTCCCGTCATACCGCTCACGGGCTTCCGTAAGGGCGGCGAGAACCTTTACCTTATAATCCTCTGTTAATTCGATCATGTCGTTATATTTTTATTTTGTCAAAATCTATCTTTTAAACTTGGTGCGAACGATTTTCGAGCCTGGTTTGAATCGGGTTCGAACGGTGTCTCAACGACGGCCTCTTCCAGTATCTCCACCTCCTCCGGTTCTTGCGTCGCCTCGTACCGCTTGATGCCCGGCATCCGGAACTTGCGGTTCAGCGTCGCCTCGCAGTGATCCAGCACGGTCACTTTCTCGATGCCATGATAACGGCGTTGGCTATAGCCCTCCAGCGTGTTGCGGTAACGGGCGAATAGCTCGCGGTTCTTGGCCTGCTCTTCCGTCTCCTCGATCTTCGCGCGGGCGGTCCGGGGTTGTTCCACCACCTCGCAGACCACACGTGTCGTGTCGCGCAGGCAGGCTATGGCGGCCAGGCATTCACCGTCGTTGCCATCCAACCAGTAGATATCGATATCTTTTCCGGCGAGTACCTGCATATAGCCGATCAGCTTGTCGCCCGTGGCCAGCTCACCGCCGTCGGCCAGCAGGAAGATAGAGCTGCGGAAGCGAACCTGTCCCGCCATGCTGACGCTGCTCTTCGTCTTGTACCCTAATGTCAGCAGGATGGAGCGGTACGGGATCGGGCGGTTGTTCTCCGGATGTTGCTTCTCGAAAAGTATTTCCCAACGGGTCTTTTCCTTGTAAATGCTGCACGGCATATTGTTCCACTCCTCGATATCCCGTAGACCTTGCTCGACCAGCTTGTCGTATGGTACGATCCCTTTCTCTTTCGTTCCGGCTTGATTGGACTCGCTCCGGGCGAACGGGCGGGCAATCCATTCCGCGTGCTTCTTTTCCACTTGGTAACGGAGCGGTTTCCAGTAACCCTCGCATCGTTTGCTTCGTGCGCTATTTGCCTCGATCCGGACCCGGTCGAACATGTTCCCCGCCTTCAGGAATCCCTCCCGATAGGAGGCGTTCAGGTTGCTCTCGCACTCGATCTCCGCAGGGAGAGGCAAACCCCATTCGGCGTAGTTGCGCACCATCTGACGGTAGAAGTCCAGGATGATACCCTCTTTCGATGTCCCGTATACCCATGTGGTGATCGCCTCGCTGCCAAGGTCGATACCCAGATAGAACCACATGCGCACCCCCTTCTTGTACTCGAATGGCGGTTGGCGGTCATCCACGGAGATGATCGCCCCCGCGTATCTCGGATGCTCCAGTTGCTCGAAGGGGACGAACCTCCCCAAACGGATCTGCCGGTTTCCGGTACGTTTGCGGGAGGTAGCCGTCGAGCTACCCCATGAGTTCAGGAACATGGTGATGGCGCGTTGACTGATCTTGGTGAAAGATTTGGGGTCGAACACCTCGCCGGTCTCGTTGCTGATCACCTCGACATATCCGCTAAGGAAAGCCGCCAATTGGCGGGAGACCTCGGCCGGGGATGGCTTGAACGTCTGATGCGCGTACATGCTTTCCAGTAAGACGCGTGTCTGCTCCGCCTTCTTCCCCCGGTTGTTATTATCATAACCTTTCAACAGGGAGGCGTAACCTTCCGCCTCGAACCTCTCGATCTTACGTTTCAAGGATATCGGGTTGGTGGGAAGCTTAAACTGCGGCAGTTTCTTGATCCCACGCCATGCGTTAAAGTTGTTGACCACCGTGGATAGCGTCTTGTATGTGTTTTTTACGGACTGGTTCAGCTTGATACACTCCTCGTAGTGATCTGACCGCCATCGGATGGCGGCTTTCAATACGCTCGCGTCCAGGACGTATTCCTTTTGCCGTTCCACGTCGATCGTACCGTATTTACCCGGGCATACGTCCCGGAAATAGGAGACCGCTTCTTGGTCCTCCCAGTAGTAACGCTCCAGCGAGCAATCCACTTTCCTCGGATCGCCCAGCCGCTTGCGCCAATCCCTGGGAAGCGTGTCATAAGCTATCAAGACCTCGTTTCCCGCTCCTTTACCTTCACGGGCACGGCGAATGCCGTATGTTTTCTTGTTGTCCCGTGCCAATTTCTTTTTCAACGCTTCCCACGAGGGGAAGAAGTCTGGTATCAGCTCTTCCTTCGTCACCACTATCATATTATTCCATTCGTGAGGCATATCGTTTATACTTTATCATATTCAACTTGTTCCCGGGGTGGAATCGAACCACCTCCAACCGTTCCGGGATGACCACCCTCGTACCGCGGGCCGCGTTCCGATCAAACCTAAACCAATCTTTACCTAAAAAACACCTTCGATTGTTTATTCCTCTGTTAACCTCGTGAGAAGCCTGTCCACGTCCTTCCATCTCCTTGGCGAGATATTGGCGGCGATCACGCACCACACGACCACCGTCGCCAACATCGCCCACGCTTGCCATGGGATCGGCTGCCCTTCCTCCTGGCACCACTGGATCGTCTGTAACCCTGCCACGGCAAAAATCATCATGAACAATCCCATCGCGGCGAATATCACTATCAGCATGGCCATCATTATACGTCTCATATCATTCGCCCTCCCTCAATTGCGCCTTCGCCCGGATCCTTGTCTCGTACACCAGTCCCGGGTCCATCAGCTCCATCCATCCGAACTTGCGCTTGAGCAACCTGTCCAATACCGCCCAGTCCTCCAGACTGACACAGTTGTTGTAGTCCACCCATTCCTCCTCGCCGGTGGCCTCGTCCATGCAAGTGATCCCCCAGTACCAACGCCCCTGTTTCCGGACCTTGCATGCGTCCTTCGCCCGCATCACCTTGAACACCGGACATTCCACCACCTTCTCCTCGGTGTATACCAAAACCTTAAAGTTTACCTCATACCCGGACTCCATCCCGAACGGGGCCTCGCACAACGCCTTGTAATCCCTTTTCTCTGTCGCCATAATTTTCAATTTTTAATTATCGATTTTTAATTTCCAAGCCCCGCCGCCGGACCCGATCCGACTCTTGCAAGCCTTTAACTTTCTTGGCGGGATAGTCTCGATTCTGGTTAAAATGCCTATCTTTAGGCGGTCTTTATAAAGCTTATGCGATTATGATTTTTGAATATTTCAAAAGATATACAGTAGATGCCAAGTGCTCTTATATCAGATATAGGCTTCAATCATTTGTATTAGAGGAATTAGTCTTACGTGGTCCTCTAACCGAACAGGAATTTCGTTCCTATATGATTCTATGCTTGGATAAAAGCTTGCTTAATGAAATAGGATACTATGAGTTGAAACAAGCTGTCATATCTTTGACCCGTTTGGGGTTCATCACTGCCACGAATGAGAAAATACATATTACCTCAGAAGGTTTAGCTTTTTTCAAAACAGGTGCATTCCAAAATTTGGCAAATACCTCTTTCTTTAATTACATTCAGTATAGGAATCAACGTTCTACTCTAAGAGCCTCTGTATTAGCAGTATTAATAAGCATATTAAGTCTGCTGTTATCAATAAGTCAATGATATTATCAAATACAAATAGACCGAGTCGGCGCATGTACAAATGAAGCATGGATGGATAGTGCCCATGTTTCATTTTGTACAACTCTTCATAAATACTACGATTTGTTTCCATTTTGAATGCAGTTTTTTAATTTGTCGCAAATATGATTCGTAAGACTTTCAGAAAGTGATATCGGGCTCTTTTTTCGCAAAATCAATCACTCCGCATCTTCATTATCCCACTCGATCACCATCTGCCGGTACACCGGCTCCCGCTCCGGGTAGATCACGTTCCTTTTCCGGTTATACCGTGCGTAGCCCGTGATCTCCCGTGTGATCCGCTCGCTCATCGTTGTCCCGGCGTACACCTTTTGCACGTGGCTTAACGTCACCTCCAGTTGATCCGCCGCCATCTCCAGCTCGTCCCGGCTGATATAAGGCCGGACTCGCTGTTTCCACTCCTCGAAGTACGGGCGGTACTTCGGAAGGGGCAGACGCTTGCGCTCCGGTTCCGCTACCGCTTGGCCGTATAAGCCGGTACGCCGGATGGAGGGGAGAACCTCGCTTGTTACCCATTTGCGGAAGGCACGGGCCTCGGGCTTGCGGGACTGGAAGATCAAGTTGTAAAGGCCGGATTCGTTGACCATATTCATCGACTGTGATCCGGAGGGTGTCGGTACTACCGACACCCCTCTCTCGTCTTCTTCGAGGCGATTCATTGCGTCACGGCTGTTGCTGATAGTGAGGGCATCGCACACATCCTTTGCCACGAACCACGGTTCATTGTCGATGTTTCTTGTTCGAATGTTCACATTCGATTCTTCGTTGTAGAAGACTTGCAGTTTCGTTTCCATTTTAATTCGATTTAAATGTTGATTAATCCTTGATTGTTTTCACCACGTTACCTTTCGCGTCCAGAACCTTGATCGCCTTCTTCAATTCGTCCGTCACGTCAATAATCTGTACCAGCGTCCCCCCATTGGCCAACGCCGCCTCCCGTATCCTTGCCGCGTTCGGGCTATTTCGCCTAAACAACAACGCTTGGCTCACGCTCTGCGAGCTAACCCCGAACGCCTTGGCTATCGCCGCCTTCTTCTTGGCGCCCAACTCGATTTTCTGTCTTGTTTTCTTTGTCATATCAATGATTGTTTATCAGTTTGTCTACGATGGATAAGCGAAGCTCCTTGTCCTCAACCTTGGCGATATCGGCCAGAAGGTCGACCAAGCGTTCCTGCGTCAACCGGTTATGCTTGCGTTTCTCCGGCTCCGGCCAGATGGATAGTTGCTCTGCCTTGATGGCCTGCTCGGTCGTGAAGATCACCAAGTCCTCCGCCCAGTCGCGGAACAGCTTCGCGCGTTCCGACTTGATGAAGAAACCGAGGCGGACGATGCCGCGCTTGGTCCAAAGGGTTTGCTTGTTCGGTGGACAATTATCTGATTCTGAGCCTAAGCCACTTTTTGTGACGCAGGTAACAAAATGCTTTCCTTCTGATAGTTCATCAATATTTCTATACTTATGATTTCTTAAAGCAGAAGTACTGATGCCATATCCTTTAGCAACTTCTACAGAAGTCATCAAGAACTCATGTTCCTTGTTCGGCTCAACCATCACTATCAGGTTCTCCGCTACGGTGAATTGCTTTTCTTTTTCCATATCAATACGATTTAAATGATTGTTACTTCCTTGTAAGGATTCTCCACCTTCCTCTTGGTGATCTCATACATATCACCCCCGTGGTTCAGAGCGTAAGCCCGGATCAGCTTGGCCGATGGACTGTTCGTGTCAAATCGGAGTGCGGACTGAACGGTTCTTTCCGTTACATCTAATTTCTTTGCGATCTCCCGCTGCAACTCCAGCGTGATTTCAATCTCATTGCGCTTTTCTTCCATATTCTTTTAATTGTTATATGTTTTATTACTACTTTTAGAGCGTCTTCTATCTGGAAGACTTTGCAAAGCTATTCAGAATTTCTGAAATAGCAAACAAAAATTCAGAAAAAGAGAAATAATATTTCAGAAATAATGAATAAAGAATCTATCAATAAGCGATTCATAGTAGCTGTAAACTATTTACTATCAAGCAGAATAGTATCCGGAAAAGGTGCTATTTCTGATTCTTTGGATATAAAACCATCTAAATTTTCAGAAATACTGAATTCTAGAATGAATGTAGGGGCTGATTTAATTGCAACCTTAAGCGATTTATACAATATTGATGCGAATTGGTTACTTAACGGTCGTGGTTCAATGTTAAAAAACAGGGCTGAATTCTCACCAGAAGAGACATACAGCGATCCTGTTCACGGCGTTGGCTACGTTCCGCCGACAGCTCCTATTGAAGCACAAACACACGAAAAGCCGGAAGTAAACTATGAGCGCAAGGGAGCACCATATTATAACGTGGACTTTATAGGAGGGTTTGATTTGGTGTATAACAATCAAACCTTAAACCCGGATTACTACATTGATTTTGAGCCCTATAACAAACCCGGTGTTGTATGGTGCAACATTACAGGGCATTCTATGGAGCCAGAACTGAACAACGGAGACTTCATCGCCATGAAGGAAATGAAGTCGCCAATACAATACCTTCCTGCCGGAGAGATATATGGTATTGTAACGGAAGATTACCGGACAGTGAAGCGTATGACCACTTCCGACAAGGATGGCTTTGTCCGCTTGATCCCGACCAATAAAAGCCCAGAATTCAAGCCGCAAGATATACCTGTATCAATGATTTGCAAGGTCTTTGCGGTATTAGGAAGTATGCACAGATTATTCTAATAATTTAAAATTCAATACCATGGAACTAGTTACATCTATGATTTTACTTGTATTTGCTGTATTACAAATAATTCTGTTTTTCAAGATTTGGGGGATGACTAATGATGTAAAGACTATTAAAGACTCATTATTAGCAAAAGATCTTTCTTACCATAAAACGCCACCAACCAATTCATCATTGTTGAATATCGGGGATTTAGTAGTAAATAAGGAAGGAAAGCAAATGCGCATCAAAGAAATTCAAGATGGCAAATACGCTTGTTACACCAACGGAGGAACGCATTTTGAAGGCCTTTACGAAGAATCAGACATAAAGCCCTTCGCAAAGAGCTAACTAATGATTAATCAATGGGCGCAAGCCAATAAAAATATACAGATATGAAGAATATTGAGATTTTAAAGGATCTTGTTAGTACACAGTACAACGACATGAAAGGTGTTATAGCAATTGAAGATCATGGAATTAACCCCTCTTTTTCCGGCTTATGTAAAGCACATGGAATAGATACTAAGGAATATTTCTTGATAGGGTTCGGAGTATCGGCCTATAATGTTATAGCTCCTACGTCAGAAAATGCCGCTGTCACGTGTAAAGTACTGTTATTGGAAAAAGAAAAGTATGGCTCCAACTTCGATGAAATTGAAGCCAATATTAGAAAAGAGGATTCTACGGATGTTGTGGAGAAAACATTCTCCGTTACTTACAAAGAACTCGGAGAATATATCAAACGCCTTGATTTTTTAGCAGTCACAGATATGAGTGCTAATATTTCAAAGGTGAATATTATAAAATAATCATCTGGCTGCCATTGTATAGGATAATGGCAGCCTACTGTTCCTTGATACCTATTATGATATATCTAAGTATTTCTTCTATATCCGTAAGAACTGAGACACGTTCTTTGTCTTCTAACTCATAAGCTGTACGCGTCAACTCACCCAGCATAGTCGAATATCGCCTTACGATATGTTTCTTCCCATATTGATCGATCTGACTTTTAATTAAATCATCAATAATACTTTTCTTCATATTACACATATTTTAGTTTCATTTAAAAACCAAGAAAACTAACCCAACCCCAGAGACTGTTCCCTATCATTAGTATTTCGGACAATGATAATAAGCCGCTCCCGCCAATTACTATTCCATGCGGTAGGTCAAACCAGTATTGATATAATTGAGAATATCCTCAGCGACAAATATTATTTGACCACCGTTCGGATTGTAGTTCCGGCTTGAAAGCAGCCTTAGTATGATTTTCTTTCTAAGGCGTTTTTCTTTCCATGCTCTTATTTTTGATGTTATAGACATTGTTTGTTTAATATTTCGATTATCTGTCCTTGACTTATAAAAAACTCTTAGTCGGCAAGAACTCTCAGAGCCTCTTCCTGCGACAAATGTTTCCACTCTATGTAATAAGCATACCTTTTACACAATTTCTCATCACGTAGTCTGATTAATTCCGGAGATCTGCCATTTCCCATGCCTAAACCATATTAAAACGTTCATATTTCACCGCAAATATAGTATTTGTGTGGTAAAATCCACCCAAAAACACAGTTAAATATCTGATAATCAATAATTACACAGGTTTGTGAAATATACCATATAGCAAATAAGGGTACACGAAAACGCCCGAAAAGCCGTTTATTAACTTGAATTAACCACCGAAGCCGTATTGAAAGGCATATAAAACCGTACCCAGATGTCCCCCTAAGTGTCCCTCTAAGTGTCCCCCTAAGTTGAAAAAGCAGCCTTTTTCGATCGTTTTCGATGGAATACTGCGCTAAAGCCGTCTTAGCCTTGATGTGGTGTACAAATCTGCTTATATCGCCTCCGTTACGCAGGTAAGTCAAGGAATAGCCCTCCTATCTACGAATTAAACAGGGCTGATCTAAAGCATTTATATTTCAATATAATAAGATGGATGTCACCAAAACAAAATAACGCCTGAATGCCCCGCAAAAGGCATTTCAGGCGATTCTTTATCTAATCATAGGCAAATGGGTAATTTTATCTCCGGAATGGGAAGCAACTTCCCATTTTTCACCCGAATTTTAATCATGAGTGGGAAGCAAATGGGAAGCGATGTGAACTTTTCGTTCTGAGAGGCATCTTTGTTATTATTTGATTATCAGTATTGTATAGGTATATGTCGGATATCTTTCGTATTTCTATTTATACTCTTATGGATTTCTTCAGCAAATATCGCCCCAGCATCATCGCCTTATGCGAGAAGCATAAGGTAAAGCGGCTATTCGCCTTCGGCTCCGTGCTGACCAGCCGCTTCACGGAGAAGAGCGACATTGACCTTGTGGTGGATTTCGACAAGGAGGTGGAGCTGGTGGATTATGTAAACAATTTCTTCGACCTACGGGATGCCCTGTCCGCCATCTTCCACAGGGAGATCGACTTGCTGGAAGACAAGGCGATCCGGAACCCGGTGTTGAGAAGGAATATCGACAGGACAAAATCGTTGATTTATGGATGAATATATAGAGAAACATCTTTACGATGTACTGCTAATAAACCTCCCAACACTTAAGAGATACTTGATAAAAAAAACAGAGCTAACTATACACAAATAACAGTAAATCAAAGCTATTTCACCGCTTATATTACAGTTCTCCTACATCTTCACTTGATTCTGATATAGATATTATTCCTAATCTACACATTTCCCAAAAACATTTCATTGTTATGTCAACATCCACAGATGCATCATGGACACCATCGGGATTTGAGCCAAATAATTTTTTATATAATTCCTGTAATTGAGGATATTTATAGCCATAAAGGCCTAAGATTTGACAATAATCAGTACTTAACTTCATGGTACAATACGAAGGTTTAGAATCCATTATATCAAATCTTCCAATTCTAACAAGTTCAGCCCCCACAATTTTTTTATCAAAAGAAATATTATGTCCAACTAAATAATTTACTTGATTTACATCACTTGTAAATAAATCTAGGACTTTAATTATAGATTCTCCTTGCTCTTTTGCACGAATGGTTGTTATAGCATGTAAATTAGATACATCTTCTGGTATAATAAAACCATCAGGATAAATGATATGAGTATGTTTACTTATCACAACGCCTTTGTTATCTGTTATTATCCAACTTAATTGTACAAGCCGAGGCCAATTTTCAAAATCTGAACTTGAGGCATTATAATCAGCAGGTATCCCCGTCGTTTCTGTATCAAAAAATAAATATTTAATTATTTTTTTATCAGACATCAACATTCGTTTTTTTAAATTAGATTTAACTAAATCCTTTTTATCATCCGGAAACGATTTACAGAAATCTAAATGATATAAAATCTCCTGCTCAGTTCCGTCTATTGCTCCACAAGCCATTAAAGAGGCAATATTGAAATGAGCCATTGAGTTATTTGACAAATAAAAGAATTTCAAAGCTTTTGATAAACCATCTTCGGCTGTCTTATCTACAGCAGAATATACACCCAAAGTATTAAATGCATCTTTTGAATGGCAACTTTTTAAGAAGTCAATATTATCTTTTACTTCATACAAAATATCTCCTCTCATTCTAGTAAAAGAACTTTCTGCTTCCTTTTTTTGTATCTTGGCAAGATACAAAGAATATTGTTTTCTAAAATAGCATCTTTTAAAAGATAAATCTCCACAAAAATAATTAATTAAATCATATATCTTATCTAGAGATATATAATAAGGCTTGTACAATGGGAACATGTCATCATGGAATAAATATTTACCTCCCGATTTATGAAGAGAAGGAGGTAAAACCAAAAAAGCTTTCCATCTTATTTCCATTCGCTCAAACAATTGAACTTCATATTTAAAAAAAGCATTAGGACTATATGAATAATCACAACTAGAACTCACAAAATCACTCGATCTAAAAATAATATGAAGGCCATTCCCGCTTCCTCTATCTATCACCCAACAATAGTTTTGTGGTAATCCCAGTATTTCTAAACACTGTGATATAAACATTCTTTTTCTTTCCACACGTGTCTCCTCTGAGTACTGATCATCCAAAGAGCAACACAAAGAGTCTACATCTAAAGCTCTATATTCATTATAACCTAAAATAACACCTATCCCTGTTGCTTCAATCCAATCATAAGATTGAATTTCTTCATCGCCCTGCCTAGATAAAATATATTTTTCCCAATCTTCAATCAAAGGGCCTTTATAATCATCACATTTAACAGGAGATATATTCATTCCTATCTTATGATAATAATTTGCATATAAAAACAATTCATTTTTCATTTGCTATACAATCATTAAGTTTAACAATAGATATAATATTATTATCTTTCGAATCATCATTAAATGAAATCATAGAACAAGAAACAAAAGAATCACAAACAATATTCAGCCTTATCGTATTAATTATTATATACAAGAAGATCCAGTACAAGATAATATCGAAACGCTTCTACGTTATTTTTCCAATACATCACGAAGATCGTGTTTTTTTAAAACATTCGCAAAACAATCAGATTCTTAATGTCTCTTAGCCCTAAGAAATGCCCTCGAAGGGTGAAAAATGACTTCTTAGGGCTAAAAGATAGTTTTTCAACCGTGAAAAGTGATTTCCTTGGCATAGGAAGGGCCTTTCAAGGCCGCGAAACCATTTCTTAGGCCTAAAAAGCCTATTTTCACCCTTGAAAAGCCATTTCTTAGGCCTAAGATGATTATTCGCGCCATTCAATCCCCATTTTTTAGGCCTAAGAAGCCCTTATTCAGTAAATATCCCTAACTTAGAGAAGTTTTTAAACTCTAAATCAAATTTACCATGAGTACTTACACAAAAATCAAGACACTTCCGCTCTCTCTTTTCAACAACGCCGAGTACCTCTCCTTCATGAACCACGTCCTCGACCTAGCCAACGGAAACAGCGGTGGCGGCGATTCCGAGTCCCCCGACGAGATCTCCCTGCTGACCGGCAGCGACGGCATCCCCGAGCTGGGCCTCACCAAAGAATTCCTCGATACCTACGAGGCAGACCTCCTCGCCATGGCCGACGTGGTGGACGAGAGCCGTACCTCGCAGGAGACCGAGCAAATGACCTTGCACGATACCAACCGCGACAACCTCGCCATCTATATCATCACCCGCATCTCACGGGCCGGTACCCTCCCGTTGGAGGCCGAGCGTGACGCGGGCAAGTACCTATACAAGGTCATCAAACCCTATAACGGCATCGCCCGCCTCCCCATGGCGCAGGAGACCGCCAAGATAAAGGGCCTCTTGCTGGATTTGCGCAAGGACGAGAACAAGCCGTACGTCACCACGCTCGGCCTCGACGCTTACCTCGCCGAACTGGAGAAAGAGAATAACGCCTACGACCGCCTGTCGCAGCAACGCGTCCAAAACCGGACCACCTCCAAAAAGGAAAGCGGCGCCAACCTGCGCAAGCGGATCGACGTGTATTATGACGATCTCACCCTGCTGGCCCAGTCCTATGGCGTAGCGAAGCCGTCCGAGAAAGCGACCGCCTTCATCGCCGCCCTCAACCAGCTGATCGCCGAGACCACCGCCGCCTACAACCAGCGCATGGCCTCCGCCAAGAAACCGGCGCCCGCTCCCGAGCCTACACCCGAGCCTACGCCCGGCGGAGACTCCGAGAGCCCGGACGAGATCTAACCGTCACGTCCCTCCCTCCCGACGCGGAAGCGGGAAATAAAAAGAGAAGGAAAACAATTCCCCTTCTCTTTTTATTCCGTATATTCGCGAAGGAAATTCCTAAAACAGAACGATATGGAGACAACGACATCCTTAAAGACATTCGAGGTAACCATCCCCGAGAAATACGCCGACATCTTGAAGAAATTCATCACCTCGCTGGAAGGCAAGGTAAAGGCACAGAAGAAATCCGGATTGGACGAGGCCTTGGAGGACGTGAAGGCAGGAAGGATTTATCATGCGGAAAGCACAAAGGATTTGATGAAACAAATCCTAGGCTGATGAAATATTCCATCAACTATACCAAAAAGTTCAAGAAGAACTTGAGGCTATGCCAAAAAAGAGGATATGATATGAACTTATTCGAGCAAGTATCCAACTTGCTTGAAACAACCGGTTCCCTTCCCTCCCAATACCACCCGCATAAGCTATCCGGGAAATACGCGGGATTGTGGGAATGTCATATCCAAGGAGACTGGCTGCTGATATGGAGCCAAGACGACACGGAACTAATCTTGCTTTTCACCGATACCGGAACGCATTCCGACCTATTCTAAATAGAAAAAGCCGCCTCCCCATTACAGGAAGCGGCTTTTTTGTATCTAGTATTTACTTTTCCCGGATAAATATATTAATCGGCGTACCGGTAAAATCCCAGTTCTCGCGGATCTTGTTCTCAAGGAAACGTTTGTACGGGTCCTTGATCCATTGCGGCAAGTTACAGAAGAACACGAAAGAAGGCACGCTGCCCGCCGGAAGCTGGGTGATATATTTGATCTTGATATACTTACCCTTCCATGCTGGGGGAGGATAATTCTCGATGATCGGGAGCATCACCTCGTTCAACTTGGCCGTAGGGACACGCTTGGAGCGATTCTCGTAAACCTCCTTGGCGGTCTCCAGCACCTTCAGGATACGCTGCTTCGTCATGGCCGAGATAAACAAGATCGGGAAGTCGGTAAACGGAGCCAGACGCTCACGGATAGCGGTCGTGTACGAGTCGATCACCTTCTGGCTCTTATCCTCGATCAAGTCCCACTTATTCACGCAAACCACCAATCCCTTCTTATTCTTCTGCACCAGCGAGAAGATATTCATATCCTGGCTCTCGATGCCCCTCGTAGCGTCCAACATCAGCACGCAGACATCCGAGTTCTCGATCGCGCGGATCGAACGGATCACCGAGTAATACTCCAAGTCCTCATTCACCTTCCCCTTCTTACGGATACCCGCCGTATCCACCAAATAGAAGTTCAAGCCGAATTTATTATATTTCGTGTAGATGGAATCACGGGTCGTGCCCGCGATATCGGTAACGATATGCCGATCCTCGCCAATAAAAGCATTGATAAGAGAAGACTTTCCCGCATTCGGGCGTCCTATAATCGCGATACGGGGCAACTCCTCCTCCAGTATCTCCACCTTCTCCTCGGGCAACGTCGCCACGATCTTATCCAGCAAATCCCCGGTATAAGAACCATTGATGGCCGAGATGCAGAAAGGATCTCCCAAGCCAAACGAGTAAAACTCCGCCGAGGCCGGATGCAATTCGTAATTATCCGCCTTGTTCGCCACCACGATCACCGGCCGCTTGCAACGGCGCAAGATCTGCGCCACCTCCATGTCCAGATCCGTGATGCCATTCAATACATCGACGACGAACAAGATCACGTCCGCCTCCTCGATAGCCACTTTTACCTGCTTGTTGATCTCCTCCTCGAAAACATCCTCCGAGTTAACCACCCATCCGCCTGTGTCAATCAGCGAAAACTCCTTGCCGGTCCACTCCACCTTGCCGTACTGACGGTCGCGGGTAGTACCAGCCTCCTCGTTCACGATCGCCTGACGGGTACCCGTCAACCGGTTGAAAAGGGTGGACTTACCTACATTGGGTCTCCCCACTATCGCTACTATATTTCCCATAAATTCTCCTTTCGTATGCTATTATTAGTCCAGCTGATAACCGAAGTTCTTCAATATGTTGTCACGGTTACGCCAGTCTTTTTCCACTTTGACAAACATTTCCAAAAACACCTTCTTTCCGAAGAAACGTTCGATATCCTTCCGGGCCATAGCACCTACTTTCTTCAATGCTTGCCCTTGATGCCCGATGATAATCCCTTTCTGGGTATCACGCTCCACGATGATCAGCGCCTTGATATGGATCAGCTCATCATCCTCCTTGAACAACTCGACGACCACTTCTACCGCGTAAGGTATTTCCTTCTGATAATATAACAAGATTTTCTCACGAATGATCTCTGTCACGAAGAAACGGGCCGATTTATCGGTCAAGGCGTCTTTCTCGAAATAAGGCGGGGAATCAGGCATCAACTCCTCCACCCGACGCTTCACGTAATCTATATTGAAATTCGAAAGCGCGGAGATCGGGATGATCTCGGCCTTCGGAAGCAATTCCTTCCACTGGGCCACGAGCTTCTCCAGCTCCGGCTGATTGGTCTGGTCGATCTTATTGATCAACAAGAGAACCGGACACTCTATGCTCTGTACCCGTGCTAGGAACTCGTTATTTTTATCAATCGTCTCGACGACATCCGTCACGTACAACAGCACGTCGGCGTCGCCTAAGGCGGATTGAGAGAAATTAAGCATGGATTCCTGCAACTTATAATTCGGCCGCAAGACTCCCGGCGTGTCAGAATACACGATTTGCATATCGTCGGTATTCACGATACCCATAATACGATGCCTTGTCGTTTGCGCCTTCGAGGTGATAATAGAGATCCGCTCCCCGACCAAACGATTCATCAACGTAGACTTACCTACGTTTGGGTTTCCAACGATATTGACAAAACCCGATTTATGCTTTTTTTCCATCATACCCCCATTTCAGATAAACCGCTCCCCACGTAAAGCCCGCTCCAAAAGCGGCAAGGATCAGGTTATCTCCTTTTTTCAATTGATTCTCCCATTCCCATAGACAAATAGGAATCGTACCGGCGCTTGTGTTGCCATATTTCTGGATATTGATCATCACCTTATCCATATCTACGCCCAAGCGTTTCGCCGTAGCGTCGATAATCCGCAGGTTCGCTTGATGAGGAACGATCCACGCGATATCATCATGCGTCAAGCCATTCTTCTCCGCGATCTCAGCGGCCACGTCCGCCATATAAGAAACCGCGTACTTGAACACCACACGTCCATCTTGATAAACGAAATGCTCACGGTTGTCCACCGTCTCGTGAGAAGGAGGATAAGCCGAGCCGCCCGATTTCATGATCAGATGCGGATAGCCTACGCCGTCTGTCCGTAAAATAGTATCCAAGACACCGAACTCCTCGGTAGTTGGCTCCAACAAGACCGCTCCGCAAGCATCCCCGAACAAAGGACAAGTAGAACGATCTTGATAATCTGTAATAGATGTCATCTTATCACCCGATACGACAACCACCTTCTTATAACGCCCCGAGCGAATATAATTAGCGCCCGTCTCCAAAGCATACAAGAAGCCTGCGCACGCACCTTGCATATCAAAAGTCATCGCGTTCTTACAACCTGTATGATAAGCGATGATAGAAGAAGTTGTCGGGAAATGATGATCCGGGGTAGTCGTAGCGGTCAAGACAACCTCTACTTCTTCCGGATTCAGGTTCGTTTTCTCGAGCAATTGCTTCACGGCCCGTATACCCATGTAAGAGAGTCCTACGCCCTCCCCTTTCAATATCCTGCGCTCCTTAATACCCACACGAGTCATGATCCACTCATCCGTCGTATCGACCATCTTGGAAATATCCTCATTCGTCAATACATCTTCAGGAACGTATCCACCCACTCCTGTGATAACCGCATTTATCTTATCCATAACTTTAAAAATAAAAGGACTACTTATCCCAATTAAAAAAAAGCCCTAAAAAAAACTTTTAGGGCTATTTCTTTTGTTCATCAAACCATATAAGTTGACAAACTTACACAGCAGCTTCTTTTTCAATCGCTAATTTACCTCTGTAATAACCGCACTCACCACATACAGTGTGATAGATGTGCCATGCGCCACAGTTCGGGCAAATTGCCATTGTTGGAGCTACAGCCTTGTCATGAGTTCTTCTCTTGGCTGTTCTTGTCTTACCTTGTCTTCTTTTAGGATGTGCCATTGTTTTATTTATTTAATTGTTATCATTCTCTAGCAAACCTTTCAGAGCATCCCAACGAGGATCGGCAGGACTAGCGTTTCCGTCATCTTCCAACGCCAAATCATCACCTCCCATGTCATCCTCAAAATCGTCTTCGGTCTCATCCGAACTTCTGGCGGTATGTTTCTTCAATTTAGACGACATTGCCTTATTACATTTACCCGGCGCATGTACATGCTTCATGGGAACCGCCAAAGCGATAAACTCATACAGGAACCACGCCAAATTAATAGCGCCCTCCTCTTCCGGTATCACGACAACCTCATCACTCTCCTCGGCATATTCCTTGCCGAATTTTACCACCAGACGATTGTGGGTATCAATAGGAATTTCCATATCGTCCAAGCATCTATCGCATGGAACAACAACAACCCCTTCTATCTGAAAGTTCATCTCAAACATCATTGACGACCGTTTTACGGTAAGATGAACCTTCACTTTGCCCTTCTGGACCTCGGTTCCGTCAATGTCCACAAAAAACTTGTTCTCCAAAAGATACTCGAATTCGTGTACTCCCGGAGAGAGATTTTTCAAATCTACATTATATAATTTAAATTTCCCCAAAGCCTTTTAGTGTAAAAACCTTGCAAAGGTACGAAAAAACTAAATACAAAAACAATACCTTTATGCTTATTTTTTCCTATAATACGATTTAACCCTTATATTTCTTCAATTTTATACGAAAAGTCGTCCCTTTCCCCAACTCCGAACTCTTCACGAAAATCTTTCCTCCTTGGAAGGACTCGATAATACGCTTTACCAAGGACAAGCCTAGTCCCCAGCCACGTTTCTTGGTCGTATACCCCGGATTGAAAACCGTCTTGAATTTTGATTTTGGGATACCTTTTCCGGTATCTGCCAAATCGATCAGCACGACCTTCTCTCTTTCCTCTACTTTTAGCGAAATCTCACCCTGCCCCTCCATGGCGTCCACCGCATTTTTCGTCAGGTTCTCGATTACCCAAGCGAACAGGGAATCATTCATTAAGACCAATATCGGCCGCTCCGGCAAACACGTATTAATTTTCACCTTCGAGGAAATACGGGTCTCCATATATCCCAAAGCCGCACGGATGGATTCCACGATATTTGTCGGAACCGGATCTGGATCTGAACCGATTTTAGAGAAACGCTCCGCTATCGTTTGTAAGCGTTTCACATCCTTATCCATCTCTGTCAATAGAGAAGGATCTATATCTTTCGTTCGCAAATATTCAACCCAAGCGATTAGCGAGGATATAGGCGTTCCTAATTGGTGAGCCGTCTCTTTCGATAACCCCACCCACACTTTATTCTGTTCTGCCTTCTTTGTACTAGCCAAGGCTAAAAAAGCGATTAATATAAAAACAAATACAACTGATAATTGCGCATAGGGATAAACAAGCAGTCGCTTTAAGATAATCGAATCATCGTAATATAAATATTGGTAAGTACCATCCTCCATGTCAATTACGATCGGAGGATTTTTGGTTCTCAGTTCCTTAACCTTATTCGTCATGAACTGCGCTACATTCTTTTCCGGAATCTCTATATTATTGTAAGAAACCACGCTATCCGTCTCGCTGCATAATATAACAGGAATAGAAGTATTCCCTTGGATGATTTTTAGGATAAGATTCATATTAAGGCTTGGATTCTCACTGGTCATGACCCGGGTTGCCTCACTCCAAACCTCGATCTTCTGACGCTCTTCTCGGGCCAGATCTTTAATCAAGAGATCCGAGACTACCACAGAAGCCATAGCGATCAATACAGCGGCAAAAATAAAGCCTAATTTCCATCTTTGACGAGAATCATATATGCTGCTCATAAATCAGAATCATTCGGTGAATTCTTAATATAACGGCAAGATACGAACTTTATTGTTCCCGATTCAGCAAACAATGAAATCTCACCCAATTGTAGAGACGTAGCGTGCAGCGTCTCATCCCTTCAAATGGTAACTTAGAATATCGTCAGACGATACGAGATGCGGCACGCTAGGTCTCTACGACGGCTGGTGTATATAACAGAAAAAGGAGTCACCCCTTACGGACTGACTCCTCTCCATCGGCTGTCGCCTTGCCTCAAGACGGCGGCTACCTACTCTTCCACTGTTACGCAGTACCATCGGCGTGACGAGG